>Ga0181530_10001404_pt1 | contig 30366 bp, 24 predicted proteins | sample PEATcosm2014_Bin_42_FD_119769 | JGI IMG/M metagenome (GOLD analysis project Ga0181530, IMG submission 119769) | Peatland microbial communities from MTU Mesocosm Facility, Houghton, MI, USA - PEATcosm2014_Bin10_60_metaG | ecosystem: Environmental > Terrestrial > Soil > Wetlands > Peat | place...
GCGGCTCGTTGGGGGTCGAGCCTTGCGCCGGCACCGTCCATTTGAGCTGCCCGTTGGCGGGAACCGGAATGGAAATTAGGCCCTGGATTTGCTGGTCCTGGCCGGTTTTGGTGGCGAAGATCCCCAGCGTGTCCGGCGGCGCCGGCATGCTGAGCGTCTGGCCGGGAACCACGTGGACGTGGATATCGGCCACGATACCCTGCATCGCCAGTTGCGGGTAGAGCTTGCTGATATACCCGCCGGCAAAGCCGCTGGGGTAATCGGATTCGTCCTGGATCCACAGCCGCATGCCGCGCTTGGCCGCTTCCTGCACCGTGAACTTCACCTGGTCCATGTGCGCCGGCGTCAGGTATTGGGGCGCGCCGCGTCCCGGCGAAAGGTTCACCACAAACACCCCGTTGGCCGCCAGCCGGTCGAAATCCCGGACGATCCTTTCCCGGACCTCCTTGGGGTCGTCCCCGTTCCAACTGGCAAACGGCTGGATGGCGCCATACTCATGCGGAGGCGCTTTGAAATTGGCGGCAACGTCCCGCACCGAGGGCGCCGTGATCTGCTGCCAGGGACGCTGCGCGAACAAGGCGGCGGCCACCAGTGGGAAGAGCGAAACCTTAAAAGCGGACTTCATAACCATGGGCTCCAGGTCTGGAAATCTCTTTCGAGTATACTCCTGGGAGTGTATTCCGATTTTTCACAGACGTTTCAAGTTTGCACAATTGTTTCATGTTCTTCCAAGAAAACCACGAACGTGCATCCGTGGGGCAGGATGGCATCCGCGCGCCGGTTGTTTACCGGCGCTCCGGGATTATTGCCAGCCAGGCTGCCAGCCTGCCCTACATGCATCAACTCGGATAAACTGAATTCCAGTGACGCTCCTCAACAAAACCATCCTCCTCGCGGCGCTGGCCGCGCCCGCCTTGCTCCTCTCGCAGCCGGCCGATCGCTTTGCGGCCATCGCGCCCCGCATGCGCGAGTTCGTGGACAAAGGCGAGGCCTCCGGCATCGTGACCCTCATCGCCACCAAAGACCGCATCCTGCACCTCGCCGCCGTTGGCAAAACGGACATGGCCAAGGATCGCCCGATGCGCACCGATGACCTCTTCTGGATCGCCTCCATGTCCAAACCCATCACCAGCGTGTGCATCGCGATTCTGGCCGATGAGGGAAAACTCGCGTTCGACGATCCCCTGGCCAAACATCTGCCGGAATTCGCGAGCCTCATGGTGAACCAGAACGGCCAGCTCGTCAAACCGTCCCGCCCCGTCACTCTGCGCGACGTCCTGACGCACACCAGCGGCTTCGGCGATATGATGAATCGCGAGCCGCACCTCACCCTGGCCGAAACCAGCGTCAGGCTTTCTCAAAGGCCGCTGCGTTTCCAGCCGGGAACCAGATGGTCGTATTCCACGGCGGGAATGGACATTCTGGGCCGCGTGGTGGAAGTGGCCGGCGGCATGCCGTTCGACCAGTTCCTGCAAAAGCGCGTGCTCGATCCGCTGGGAATGAAGAACACCAGCTTTTGGATTGCCCCGCAAGACTTACCGCGCTACGCGCTCAGCTATCGCTGGATTGCGCAAACCTCCAAGCTGGAAGAAACCACTATCCCTTATCTCTATAACACCGCCGTGACCGATCGCCAGCGTCCGCCGCTGGGCGGCGCCGGCCTCTTCTCGACCGCCGAAGACCTGACCCGCTTCTATCAAATGATGCTGAACCAGGGCGCTCTCAACGGCCGCCGCATCCTCAAACCGGAAACCGTCGCGGAAATGACGCGCAAGCAGACCGGCAACCTCATTGCCCGTCCCGGCATGCCCTGGGGCCTGGGATTTTGCGTCGTCGAAGACCCAAGCAAAATGGCTGCCAACAGTATTCTGTCCCCCAATTCGTTCGGCCACGGCGGAGCCTTCAGCACGCAAAGCTGGGCCGACCCAACCAAAAACCTCATCTGGATTCTGATGTTTCAGCGCGATGGCAAAGGCAATTCCGACAATTCCGACGTGCGCATCGCCTTTCACGATGCCGCCGCTCCGGCCCTGGCGCAGTGAAGGGCCCCTTGCGGCGTAGATTCAATCGGGAGATGATTTCCTCATGCGAAACATGGCCTGCCTTGCACTCGCAATCGTGGCGTTGGCGCCTATCGCCTGGACCCAGACCGAGCCGCCGTACCCTCCCGGCCCCAACCCCAACTCGCAATACCGTCTGGGCCCCGACTCCCTGCCGCAGGAAGGCGTGCCCAAAGGCGAAATTCGCGGCCCCTTCGTGATTCCCAGCGACGTTTATCCCGGAACCCAGCACACGTATTGGGTCTACGTGCCGGCGCAATACGATCCCCAGCTGCCCGCCAGCCTGATGGTCTTCCAGGACGGCCAGGCGTTCAAGGACGAGAATGGCGATTTGCGCGCCCAGAACGTCATGGACAACCTCATCTACCGCCGCGAGATTCCCGTCATGCTCGGAGTTTTCATCAACCCCGGCCGCCGCCCCGACCAGGTCGAGCCCAGCCCGCAGACCGGCTGGGGCGATGGCGCCACCAACCGCGGCATCGAATACAACACGCCCGGCGATAAGTACGCGCGCGTCGTTACCGAAGAGCTCATGCCGGCGCTCTACAAGCAGTACAACATCTCCAGGGATCCGGAGCAGCACGGCATTGGCGGCTCCAGCTCGGGCGCCATCGCGGCCTTTATGGTGGCCTGGGAGCGTCCCAACGATTTCCGTAAAGTGCTGAGCAACGTCGGCAGCTTTGTCAACTTACACGGCGGCTATGTCTATCCCGAACGCGTGCTGGCCAGCGAAAAGAAACCCATCCGCGTGTTTCTATGCGACGGCCGCAACGATAACCGCGGCCTCAGCCGCGGCGGCGTGTACGACCCCCAAATGGATTGGTTCTACCAGAACGTACGCCTCATGCAAGCGCTCACGCGGAAAGGCTACGACGTGAACTACTCCTGGAGCATGAACCTGCACGGCCAGAAGTACGGCGGCATGATTCTACCGGATATGATGCGCTGGCTATGGCGCGACGGCCCGGTCTCTACCGGCGTCCACGACATGGTCGAGCGCGGTTTCCGCCAGCCCGCCGCGAAGTAAGCGGGCCGGGCAACCCGCGGACCGGCCTTGTGTTATTCTGCTGCTGCCATGCAAAGTATCTTCCGTGATCGCCTGTTACAGGATCGGGTCGCGTTTCTGACCGGCGGCGGCAGCGGCATCGGGCGGCGCATCGCCGAACGATTCGCCGAACACGGCTGCCAGGTCGTGCTCGCCGGCCGCAAACCGGAAAGGCTCGCTCCAGCGGCGGCGGCCATCCGCGAAGCCGGCGGCGCCGCCGAGACCGAGGCGCTCGACGTCCGCGAGTACGAAGCCGTGGAAGCCGCCCTCCAGAGAACGCGCCGGCGCTTCGGAGAAATCGACATACTGGTGTGCGCCGCCGCCGGCAACTTTCCCGCGCCCGTCACCGGCATGTCCGCGCACGGCTTCAAAGCCGTAATCGATATCGACCTGCTGGGTACCTTCAATACCTGCCGCGCCGCGTACCCGCACTTGCGCAAGCCCGGCGCCTCCATCATCGCCATCTCGGCCAATCATGCCGTGATGCCCATCCCGTACCAGGCCCATGTATGCGCCGCCAAAGCCGGCGTGGAACTGCTCACCAAGACCCTGGCGCTCGAATGGGGCGCTGAGGGAATTCGCGCCAATTGCATTACTCCCGGCCCCACCGACGATACCGAAGGTATGCGCCGCCTCGCTCCCACCGAAGAAGTGCGCCGCTCCCTCCAGCGCAGTATCCCGCTCGGGCGCTTCGGCACCAAGGACGAACTGGCCGACCTGGCGCTGTTTCTCAGCTCCCCAGCCGCCGCCTACATCACCGGCGCGGTCTATGTCTGCGACGGCGGCACGTCGCTCTGCCGCATCCACTTCGCTCCCGCCGCCCGCGCCACACAGTAAGCCAGGGAGACAGGCGTGGCGCACGTTCTCAACGTGCCGTGTCCGCACTCTTGCGGATACCTTTTTTCACCGGCGCCACAAAAATTCAGTTTCGTCATTCCGGCCGCGCCGGATTCTCCGCCGCCGCCCGCGCCGCGTGCCGAATCCCCCCCACCGCGGGAGTCGATTCCCACACGATCGGCACGCCCTGGTCCCGCCATCCGTCGATCTTCTGCTGGTATTGCGCCTCCAGCGAACCGCGGCGAATCTTCAGCGTAGGGGTGATCATCCCGTTGGCCACCGTCCACGGCCCGTCGGTGATCACAATCATCGAAAGCCGTTCGAATGGCTCCAGCTCCTCGTTCATCCCTTCCATGCGCGCGCGCAACGACTCCTCCAACTGTTTGCGCTCCTCCGGATCGAGGCACTTCTCGCGCGCCGCATCGGATAGAATTACCAGCGCTAAGGGACTGGGCTGCCCGCTCCCCATCAGGCAGCAGGCTTCCACCGCCGGATGCTCCATCAGCCTGCCTTCGATGGGCGCCGGCGCGACGTATTTTCCCTTGCTCGTCTTGAACTGCTCTTTAATCCGCCCGATGATCCTTACCTGCCCGTCGGCATCGATCGCCACCACGTCGCCGGTTTTGAAAAATCCATCCTCCGTGAACGCGTCCGCCGTCATTTGCGGCTCCCCGAAATAGCCCAGCATGTTCATGGGGCTGCGCACCAGCAATTCGTTCTGCGCGCTCAGCCTGGTTTCCACGCCCTCCAGCGCCTGCCCCACATAGCCGGGCCGTACCGCTCCCGGCCGCGGCAGGTGCGTGATCATGGTCTCCGTCATCCCGTAGCCCTCCATCAGTTGCAGCCCCAGGTTGCGGTACCACAAGAGGATTTCCGTCGGCAGCGGCGCCGCGCCGCACGCCGCGTAATGCACGGCCTTCAGTCCGAGCTGTTTCAGAATGCGGCGCCGCACATAAAAGTTGAGCCCCGGAACGCGCAGCAGCCGTTCCAGCTTGTGTTTGGGGATTTTCGTGAATACCCCCTGTTGGAATTTCAACAACAGCCGCGGCACGGAAAGGAACAGCGTGGGTCTCGCCCGCTGCAGGTCCTCCAGGAATGTTTCAATCCCTTCCGTGAAAAACAGGTGCCACCCGCCCAGCAGCGCATTCCCTTCCACTCCCGCGCGCTCCACGATGTGCGCCAGCGGCAGGTACGATAGAACCCGGTGGTTGCTATCCATCTCCATGAGGGCAGTCAGGACCCTGGCATTGTACGCGAAGCTCCCGAAGCGGTGCATCACGCCTTTGGGAGTCCCCGTCGTGCCCGACGTATAGATGATGGTCGCCAGATCGTCCGCCGCGCGCGCCGGGCATCCCGCCAGCGGGATGTTGGCTTCCACCAGCGCTTCCCAACTGATTTCGCTGCCGTCGCTGGCATTCGGAAACGCGATCCACGCCGCCCCCGGCAGGGCGCATCCTCCCGCTGTTTCCTTTTCGTCCGTGGCCCCGATGAAACATCCCGTGGCGCCCGCGTGTTCCAGAATCTGGCGGATGGACTGGGAACGCAGCGACGGGTAAATCGGCACGCTGGCGTGGCCCGCCATCCAGATCGCCAGGTCGGCCATGATCCACCAGGCGCAGTTTTTGGAAAGAATGCCGACCCGCGATCCCGCTTCCCAATCCTGCGCCTTGAGGTAGGTCGCCATGCGGCGCGCTTCGCCCATGGCCTGCGCCCACGTCCATTCGCGAACCCGCCCGCCGCCGAACGGCTGCGTCAGGAAAACCCGATCCCCGCACTCCCGCTCCCAGCGGTAAGCGCACTCCAGAGGCAGATCGTCTTGCGTAATCCGCATACTTCTCTCTCAGTAGGACAGGCCTCCCGGCCTGTCCACCCACAACTTTCGTACCGCCGCCGTCAGCCGCCGTCCCATCGTCAAGCTGTTGGAGGAGGCAGCGCGATCCCGTCCCGCGCACACCACCACCACCTCGCCGCCATGCTGGTCTTTCAGAAGGAGGGCCGCTGCCGGCGCGTAGGCGTCCGGCTCGTTGATTTCGTAGCCCGGATCCTGTTCGTCACACCATTTGCCGCGAGCGTCGGTGCGGATGCTCGAATCGCGCGCCGGTAACTGCTTCAAGGCAACCAGGATTTTCATCGTGAAAACTCTCAAACCGGTTTTCACTTGCGTTTTAAGTTACCCGTCGGTAAGATATCAGTTGCCTGCCCGAGTTGTCAACCAGGTAAGCTTCTACGCCATGTCGAGAAATGCCGTAGCTTCGTCACCCCAGCGGAAGGCATTCGCCAGCCGCCGCCGCGACCCTCAAACCAAGCGCGAAGCGGTGTTGCAAATCGCCGCGGAATTATTCCTCGAAAAAAGCTACGCGCGCACTTCCATGAACGACGTCGCCGAGCGCCTCAACATCACCAAGCCCGCGCTTTACCACTATTTTCAGAATAAGGAAGAGATCCTCTTGGAGTGTTACCGCTTGGGCACGGCGATGATCGAAGAAATCCTCAACGATATCGCCGCCCAATGTGGAAACGGCCTGCAAAAAGTCGAAGCCTTTATTGTTTCCTACGCCAATGTAATGACTGTCGACTTTGGCCGTTGCGTAATGCGGCTGGATGAAGGCGATCTCTCCACTGCGGCCTTCACCGAAGTTCGTGCGTATAAGCGCAAAATCGACCGCCGTTTGCGCGCTTTCATACAAGAGGGAATCGGCGACGGCTCCATCGCGCCCTGCGATCCCAAACTCGCCGCCTTTTCCATCGCCGGCGCGCTCAACTGGATCTGCATTTGGTACGAACCCGATGGCCCGCTTTCCGCCGGGGAAATCGCCACGCAATTCGCGCGTACCTTAACGCAAGGCCTGGTGGGGCACGCTCCGGCGCTTCGGCCGGCTTTAGCTTGCCGGCCGGCCGCGGCCCAGCCCGCATTCCGCAAGCTGAAACATGCCCCGCCAAAGGAGTCTTCTCATGACCGCTGAACCTGCCCAACATTCCCCTTCCGCCGGCGTTCTCATCCGCCAAGCCGCTGTCCTCGGCGCCGGAACCATGGGCGCCCGCATCGCCGCCCATCTCGCCAATGCCGGCTTGCAAGTGATTCTTCTCGATCTCCCATCGGATGCCCCCGCGCGCAGCCGCATCGCCGCCCAGGCGCTCGAGGATTTGAAAAAAAGCAAGCCCGCGGCATTCTACGATCCCTCGCTCGCCCTCCGCATCACCACCGGCAATTTCGAAGACCACGCGCCGCTCCTCAAGGATTGCGATTGGGTGGTGGAAGCCGTAACCGAGAACCTGGCCATCAAACAGGCGCTGCTGGAAAAAATCGTCCCGTACCTGAAACCGGACGTCATCCTCACCACCAATACCAGCGGCCTGCCCATCGCATCCATCGCCGCCCAATTCCCGCCCGCGCTGCGCCGCCGCTGGTTCGGCACCCACTTCTTCAACCCGCCGCGTTATATGCGCCTGGTTGAGATCATCGCCACTCCCGAAACCGACCCCGCCGCCATCCATGCCGTATCCCAATTTGCCGACCGCCGCTTGGGCAAAGAGGTGGTCTTCGCCCGCGATACGCCCAATTTCATCGCCAACCGCATCGGCGTCTTCATCATGCTCGAATCCGTCCGCCTGATGCGGGAGGAAGATCTCACCATCGAGGAAGTGGACGCTCTCACCGGTACCGCCATCGGCTGGCCGCGCACCGGCACGTTCCGTCTGGCCGACCTGGTGGGCCTGGACGTGATGGCGCACGTGGCCTCGAATTTCGCCCGCCTGCGCTCCACCGGAGCCGGCGAATTGAGCATGCCGCCGTTCTTCCAGACCATGCTCGAACGCCGCTGGCTGGGCGACAAGACCCGCCAGGGCTTTTACAAAAAAGAAAAAGATCCCCAGGGCAAAGAGCTCCGTCTGGCGCTCGACTGGAAAACCCTGGAATACCACCCCGCCGCCAAACCCAAGCTGCCTTCGCTCGAAATGGCCGCCAACGCCGAGCGCCTGCCCGACCGCCTGGCGCAACTGCTCTCCGGCGATGTCAAAAAAGATAAAGCCGCGCGCTTCCACTGGCGTCTCCTCGGCGCCCTCTGGAACTACGCCGCCGATTGCCTTCCCGAAATCGCCGATAATGCCGCCAGCGTGGATCGCGCCATGCGCGCCGGCTTCAACTGGGAAATGGGCCCCTTCGAACTGTGGGATGCCGTCGGCGTTCCCCAGACCGTGGCGCGCATGGAAAAGCCCTCCCCCAACGTGCAGCGTCTGCTGGCCTCCGGCGCCACGTCCTGGTATCGCAACCACGGCCGCGAATGCTTCGACCTGGAAACCGGCGCCTACCAGCCCCTCCCCGAACTCGAAGGCATCGCCCGCGTGGCCACTTTCCGCGCTTCTCACGGCGTGGTCCGGCAAAACCCCGGCGCTTCCCTGGTGGACCTCGGCGATGGCGTAGCCTGCCTCGAATTGCACTCCAAAAAGAACGCCATCGGCGAAGACATCGTCCGCATGCTCACCGAAACGCTGCGCCCCGAAGGCGATGCGGTGCGCAACTTCGAGGCCTTCGTCATCACCGGCGATGCCGAACAGTTCTCCGTGGGCGCCAACCTGATGCAGCTTCTGCTGGCCGTGCAGGAAGACGAATGGGACGAAGTGGACCTGATGGTGCGCGCCTTCCAGCGCATGACCTCTTGCATCAAGTTCTGTCCCCGCCCGGTGGTGGCCGCGCCGTTCGGATTTTGCCTGGGCGGCGGCTGCGAAATCTCCCTCGCCGCGGTGCGCCGCCAGGCCCATGCCGAGCTCTATATGGGACTGGTCGAAACCGGCGTCGGCCTCTTGCCCGCCGGCGGCGGATGCAAGGAGATGACCCTCCAATCCCACGACGACCACGCCCTGCGCCGCCACTTCGAAACCGTCGCCATGGCCAAGGTTTCCACCTCCGCCATGGAGGCGCGCCGTCTCGGCTTCCTCGCCCAAGGCGACCGCATCACCATGAATCGCGAGCGCCTGCTGGTCGACGCCAAGCATTTCGCCCGTTCCATCGCCGACGCCGGCTATGCCCCTCCCCTGCCCCGCACCGATATTCCCGCGCCCGGCGAAAACGCCCTCGCTACTCTTAAATTAGGCGTCTACATGATGCGCCAGGGCGAGTACATCAGCGATCACGACGCCAAAGTCGCCAATTGGGTCGCCTATGTCATGTGCGGCGGCAGCATCACCCCCGGTACCCTGGTGAGCGAACAATACCTGCTCGATCTGGAACGCGAAGGTTTCCTCTCGCTCTGCGGTGAAAAGAAAACCCAGGAGCGCATCGCGTTCACTTTGAAGACCGGCAAGCCCCTGCGCAATTAGGAGAATTTCATGCAAGACGCCGTGATTGTCAGTTCCGTCCGCACCGCCGTCGGCAAAGCCCCCAAAGGCATGCTGCGCGCGACCCGCCCGGACGATCTGGGAGCCGCCGCCATCCAAGGCGCCCTGGGGCGCGTGCCCGCTCTCGACGTCCGCGAAATCGAAGACGTGATCCTCGGCTGCGCCATGCCCGAAGCCGAGCAGGGCATGAACGTGGCGCGCATTTGCGCGCTGCGCGCCGGCCTGCCCATCGAATCCGCCGCCATGACCGTCAATCGTTTCTGCGCCTCCGGTTTGCAAGCCATTGCCCTGGCCGCCGAACGCATCCGCGGCGGCGGCGCCCAGGTCATCGTGGCGGGCGGCGCCGAATCCATGTCCTTCGTCCCCATGGGCGGCAATAAAATCTCCATCAACCCCGCTTTGCTGGAGCGCTATCCCGATTCCTTCCTTTCCATGGGACTGACCGCCGAACGCCTGGCCAAACATTACGGCATCACCCGCGAAGACTCCGACCGCTTCGCTTTCGCCAGCCACCGGAAGGCCCTGGCCGCGCAAGCCGCCGGCAGATTCCAGGACGAGATCGTGCCGGTTTCCGTCACGTTCACCACCCCGGACGCCCAATCCAAGCCGCAAAAAACCACCGTCGAATTCAAAACCGACGAAGGCCCCCGCGCCGACACCTCCCTCGAAGCGCTCGCCAAACTGAAACCGGCGTTTCACGCGCGCGGCACGGTCACCGCTGGCAACTCCTCGCAAACTTCCGATGGCGCAGCCGCCTCCGTGGTGATGTCCGGCGAGCGCGCCGCCCAGCTCGGCCTGCAGCCGCTGGCCCGCCTGGTCGCCTATGCCTACACCGGATGCCTGCCGGAAGAGATGGGGGTCGGCCCGGTCTACGCCATTCCGAAGGCCCTCAAAATGGCCGGCCTGACGCTGGACCAGATCGCGCTCATCGAGCTCAACGAAGCCTTCGCGGCGCAATCCCTTTCCGTCATGAAGCTGCTCCAACTCGATCCCGCGAAAGTCAACGTAAACGGCGGCGCCATCGCGCTGGGGCACCCGCTGGGCTGCACCGGCGCCAAGCTCACCGCCAGCCTGCTGCGGGAAATGCAGCGCCGTAACGCCCGCTACGGCATGGTTACCATGTGTGTGGGAGGCGGCATGGGCGCCGCCGGTATTTTCGAAAATCTCAATCTGAATTAGAGGTAACGGCAATGGCCACCAGTAAAACCGAAATCACCGCAAAACGGGTCAAAGGCGGCAGCTTCCTGATTGAAGAACGCCTTCCCGAAGACATTTTCACTCCGGAGGATTTCTCCGAAGAACACCGGCAGATTGCCAAAACCACGGTCGAGTTCACCACCAACGAAGTGATGCCCGCCGCCGCCGAAATCGAAGCCAAGAACTTCGCCGTCACCCGCGCCTTGCTGCGCAAAGCCGGCGAGCTCGGCCTGATGGCCGTGGATGTCCCCGAAGCCTACGGCGGCCTCGAAATGGACAAAGTCACTTCCGCGCTGATTGCCGAATCCATGAGCCAGCTTGCCAGTTTCTCGGTGGCCTTCAGCGCCCACGCCGGCATCGGCACCCTCCCCATCGTCTGGTACGGCACTCCCGCGCAGAAACAAAAGTATCTGCCCAAGCTGGCCGCCGGCGAATGGATCGGCGCTTACGCCCTCTCCGAATCCTCCTCCGGCTCAGACGCCCTCAACTGCCGCACCCGCGCCGTGCTCTCGCCCGATGGCAGGCACTACGTCCTCAACGGCGAGAAGATGTGGATCACCAACAGCGGCTTCGCCGACGTCTTCACCGTCTTCGCCAAGATCGATGGCGAAAAATTCTCGGCCTTTATCGTGGAGCGCGGCACGCCCGGATTTTCCGTGGGAGCCGAGGAGCACAAGCTCGGCATCCGCGGCTCTTCCACCTGCCCGCTCATCCTGGCCGATTGCCAGGTGCCCGTCGAAAATCTTCTGGGCGAACCCGGCAAAGGCCAGTACATTGCCTTCAACATTCTGAATATCGGCCGCTTCAAGCTGGGCGCGGCCTGCGTGGGCGGCGCGCGCAACAGCTTGCAGCACGCCATCCAATACGCCAGGGAGCGCAAAGCCTTCGGCAAGTCCATTTCGGAATTCGGCCTCATCCAGGAAAAGCTCGCCGAATGCGCCGCGGGCGTCTATGCCGGCGAGTCTCTCACCTATCGCACCATCGGGATGATCGATGCCGCCCTGGCCGATGTGGACGCCTCCGCCGAAGGCGCCTCGCGCGAAATTCAGAAGCGCATCGAAGAGTACGCCGTGGAATGTTCCATCCTCAAGGTCTGGGGCTCGGAAATGCTCGATATGGTGGTGGACCACGTGGTGCAGATCTACGCCGGCTACGGCTACGTGGAAGAATATCCTGCCGAGCGCGCCTACCGCGATTCGCGCATCAACCGCATTTTCGAAGGCACCAACGAAATCAACCGCCTGATTATCACCGGCTGGCTCATGAAGCGCGCCCTGACCGGGCAGTTGCCGCTCCTGTCCGCCATCAAGCAGCTCATGGAGGAAGTGATGTCCGGCCCTGTCGCCGGCGATTTGCTCTCCTCCGCCAAAAAGCTGACCCTGTTCGCCGCCGGCGCGGCCTCGCAGAAATACATGCAGGCGCTGGCCGATCAGCAGGAAATCATGGGCGCGCTGGCCGATTGCATCAGCCAAGTCTATGCCATGGAATCCTGCATTCTGCGCGCCCGCAAATTGGGTTCCAATCGCCAGGCCAATGCCATCGCCGGGTACTATTGCGCCAGAGCTTTCCACACCATCGAACTCGCCGCGCGCAAAGTGATTGCCGCGGTGGCCGAAGGCGACATGCTTCGCACCCAGATGGCTATTGTCCGCCGCCTCGCCAAACACGAGCCGGTTGACACCATCGCGCTGGGCCGCCAGATCGCCCGCCACGTGATCGACGCCGGCCGCTACGCGCTATAGGCGGCCCCTGCTTCAGCTTGGCCGGACCCCAAAACCGTCGGACTCCGGCGGTTTTACCCCTTCCGCCCTAGCGCCTCCATCTTGCGAATGAACCTTTCGCGCTGCACCCACGCGTCAATCGCCATCTGCGCGCCTTCCCGCGCCATGGCGGCGCTCATCCTCCGGTCCGCCTCGTCGAATTGCGCTTCGGCGTCCATTCTCGCCTGGTAAGCTTCCTGGTCGGCTTTCTTCAATTTCCCGGCGGCCGCTTTGATTTCCGGATCCACATCCTTGGCCTCCTCCCGCGCCTTCTTATGTCCGCGCCCGCCATCTTGTGCCTCCAGTTCCCGCCAGGCCTTGCGGAGGTCGTCGCTCCACGCCGCTTTTACTTTTTCTTCGTACTCGTCGAACGCTTCCCAGGCCGCATCGGCGCTCCGCCGCGCCCGCGGCTTTTCGGTGAGCCATTTCCAGACTCCCCAGTCCTTGGCCTCTTCGAACAGCGCTTTGGCTTCTTCCACCGGCGTCAGTTTGTGCATACCCAGGCCCAGCATAATCGCTCAAAATATTTCTGTAAAGCGGATCTGAAATTCCTGCATAATGAAGCGGGAGTCAATCTATGGCGAGGGCCCTCTTCTTCGTCGCGGCTGCCGCCGCATGCTGCCTCTCCGCTCAACCGGCAGCGCCCCAAACCGATCGCGAATTCGATTGCTACGTGCAATCCGCCGAGGCGCGCATGGCCGCCCGCCAGCCGCTTCAAACCGCCGATGCTATGCGCAATATTCAGACTGTCCCCGGAAACGGTCCCAATCCCCATAAAATCCCGGGCGCCATGATCTACGATTGGATCGGGACCATCTTCATTCCCGGGGCCACCGTGGACCGCACCATCCACATGCTCCAGGATTACGATCACCGGCCCCTGTACTTTCCCGAAACCATTTCCAACGCCAGGCTCTTGTGCCGCGAAGGCGAAAACCGTTTCGGCTTCTCCATGCGCCTGAAGGAACCCGCCGTCATCGATTCGGAAAACGACGTGGTCTGGGAGCGTCTCGACGCCCGCCACTGGCGCTGCCGTTCTTATTCCACCCAGGTCCACGAAATCGGCAAGCAGCACAACTACCTGCTGCGGCTCAACTCCTACTGGCGTTTTGCCGAAACCGGCCGCGGCGTGCTCGTCGAAGGACAGGCCATTACGCTCAGCGGAGAATTCGGATCGCTGATGCGTACCTTGGGCTCGCTGGCCGGCATCAATCCCGAAAAATCTCTGAAAAAAACCTTGGCGTCCATGCGCGAGAGCCTCGAAAAGCCCGGCTTGCAATTCTCCGCTCCTCCCGCCAATATCGCCGCTTGCGGCCCGCCGGTCGCCGCGCCCGCATGCTCTCTGCAATCCCGGCGCTAAGTACATGCCTGAGAAACTCACCAACGGATTGCCGCGCCGCTAAGACTATGACGGACGTGGGCCCAGACTATGATTTCATCGTGATCGGCTCCGGCTTCGGCGGCAGCGTGGCGGCCCACCGTCTCACCGAAAAAGGCTACCGCGTGGCCGTCATGGAGATGGGGCGACGTTGGACGGCCGAGGATTTTCCGCCCACCAACTGGCGCTTCTGGCGCTGGATCTGGCGCCCCAAACTGGCGCTCCGCGGCTTCTTCAATATCCAGCCCTTCCGCCACGTCATGATCATGCACGGCTGCGCCGTCGGCGGCGGTTCCATTACCTACGCCAACACCCTCCTGGTCCCCACGGATCGAATCTGGGACTGCGGCTCCTGGAGCGGCCTGGCGGATTGGAAAGCCGAGATGCCGGCCCACTACCGCTCCGCCATGCAAATGCTCGGGGTCGCCGAAAACCGCGTCATGGGGCCGGCCGACCGCATCCTGCGGCGCGCCACCGCGGCCATCGGGATGGAACATACCTTCTACCCCACCAAGGTTGCGGTCTTCGAAGGCGAGGAGCCAGGCGTCACCCATCCCGATCCCTATTTCGGCGGCGAGGGACCCGACCGCGCCACCTGCATCGGCTGCGGCGGCTGCATGATGGGCTGCCGCTACAATGCCAAGAATACCCTCGACAAGAACTATCTATACCTGGCCGAAAAGCATGGCGCGCAGGTCTTCCCGGAAACCAAAGTGGTGGATGTCCGCCCCCTCGACGGGGTTGCCGACGGCAGTGCGGGATACGAAATCCGCACCGTCAAATCCACCGCCTGGCTGGCCCAAAAGCCGCGCCGCTTTACCTGCCGCTCGGTAGTGTTTGCGGCCTCCGCCCTGGGTACCCTGGATCTGCTCTTCCGTCTCAAGCAGCGCGGATCCCTCCCCGCCGTCAGCCATTGCCTGGGCGGCCGCGTGCGCACCAATGCCGAATCCTTGATCGGGGTGCGCGTGCCGGGCAGCCGCGACGATCTTTCCCAGGGCATCGCCATCGGTTCCGGCATCTACATCGACGAACATACCCACATCGAAGCCACCCGCTACCCGGCCGGTTCCGACGCCATGGGGCTGCTCGCCACGCTCCTCACCGGCGGGCGCCCCGGCCGCGGGCGCATCCTGCTCTGGCTGCGCACTTTAGCCGCCGGCCTTCTGCGGCGCCCGCTGCCCACCCTGCGCTGCCTGCGCCCCTTCGGATGGGCCCGCGAATCGCTCATCTTCCTCTGCATGCAGACCCTCGACGGCCATATCGAAATGCGCCTCGGCCGGCCCTGGTTCTGGCCCTTTCACAAGGTTTTGATGAGCCACGGCCGCCGCATCCCGACTTTCATCCCGCAAGCCAACGAATTCGCCCGCACGGCCGCCGCCCTGACCGGCGGCACGCCCATGAGCATGGTGACGGAGATCCTCTTCGACGTGCCCGGAACGGCGCACATTCTCGGCGGTTGTCCCATGGCGCGCGCGCCTGAGTTGGGGGTGGTGGATAGCCGCAATCGCGTCTTCGGCTACCGGAATCTGTACATCTGCGATGGTTCGGTGATCGCCGCCAACCTGGGCGTAAATCCCAGCCTCACCATCTGCGCCCTCACGGAACGCGCCATGAGCTTCATTCCGCCGGCCGATAACGCTACTTCTCCGCGATGTTCCGTCCGAAATTGAACGCCGGCCCGATGGAGAACCGCGTAGTCCAACTGCCCTTCGCCAACAGATCGTTGAACAGGTGGTCCCAAACCAGGTCCGCCTGCGTGCGGAGGGAAAGATGGCGCGTCAGAATGAAATCGATGCCGCCTCCGAAGCCATAAAACCCGGTGATGTCCGTCTTTTTGCCGGTGGGCGCCAGTTCCATCGCCACGCCCGCCGCAATCGGATCCTTGGGTTTGGGCGTGGCCGTTTCGTGGATCGCCCCCAGCGACGGCCGCACAAAAAGGGTCACATGCGAGAAATGCCGGTAGGAAAATTGCGGCCCTACCGCGAAGGTCTGCGTCACCCCCGACGCCAGTATCACCAGCGAGTAGCCCGGCGGAACTTGCCCCGCCGCCGCCAACGCGCCCAGTTGCGCTCCCAACTGCTGCTGCAGAGCGGCGGGCAGCAGATTGGGCGTCAGCGTCATATTTCCGCTGGAGACGCTGTAGTCGAATCCCAGCGACAACCAGGTTCTCGGCCGGTATCCGATTTGCGTCTGGAAGCCGTTTGCAAACAGGCCGGTTGCCGGGTTATCCAGGAAAGCGTACCCGGTGAACAGATCGTACCGGGTAACATTGGTTTGCTGGCCGAAGCAGGCGAACGCCAGCAGGAGAAGGAAAAGGAAAACCAGCAGACGAGGCATGATTTTGTGCCGCATATAATCCTCCTTGGAAGCCGCGCAAGTCGATTATTATGTTTCACGGCCCGCCAGTCAAGCAAAATCAGACCTGAAATACTGAAATCGTTAAGTTGCGCGCTGGGGCCGCGCCGCACAGCGCGCCGGCCAAGGCCAAGTGAACCGGCTTGCCGGGATCGTGGGGTGGGGCAGGCGTGTTCGCCATTCCTGGACCCCTACCCGGCCGCCTTTTTCTCCAGCAGCCGCCGCGCCGGATACAGCAGCGCATTCCACTCCACCTTCAGGAAATCCTTCAGCGAAAGTGGACTGTAAAACAGCCCGAAGCTGCCTGCCCACCTGGTCATGAAATGGCGGATGACGACTTCGTCCATGCGCACTTCCCCGGCGATGTCCTGCAACACGCCGTCCAGGGTGAACAGGCTTTTCCGAAACAGGAACAGCGGCGCGTCGAAGTGCACGCCTTGCAGGGCGATCTGGTCGAGCAGCCGCATGGCGTCCAGAACCCCCGGCTCCCGTCCCGCGGGAAGGCTTGCGAAAAAACCGCCGGCCGCGCGGTCGATCACCCGCTCCGCCGTCCGCTGCCGTCCCCGGTCGCGGCTGCGCAGCGCGTGGATGGCCGCGCGCACGCCCTCCTGGTTGCGCAGACTTGTCATCACCGCCAGCATCACCAGGTTGCGCCGCGATTCCAGGCTCAACCGCTCCGCCAGCGCCCAGTCCAGCACGATCAGCTCGCGGTTGGGCGCATCGTACAGCAGGTTCCCGGCGTGCGGATCGGCGTGAAACACCGCATACTTCTGGCCGGAGAACAGCGGCACCGCGATCAATGCCTCGATCAACTGCTCGGCGATGCGCCGCCGCCGGATGGGCGAGCGCCGGCAGGCCGCGGTCACCTTCACCCCCTGCTCCTCGGTCATGGCCGTGATTTCCGCCGTCGAGAGCGCTTCAATCACCCGCGGAACGCGAATCCCCAGGCTGCCCCGATAGGTGCGCAGCGCCTCGGCCAGGGTAGCCTGCTCCCGCCGGAAATCCAGTTCGTGCGCCAGCAGCAGCCGCACTTCCGTCAGCATCTGGTCCACGTCGCGCACCGCGAATCCGTACCCTTTGTCCCGCCCCGCCAGGTACTCGCCCAGTTTTTGCAGCAGTTGCATGTCTTCGGCGAAGCAGCCCGGGATGTGCGGCTTCAACACCTTGAACACGCAGCGCTGGCGTTCGCGCCCGGGATTCTTCCAGGTGAAGCGGATCACCGCGCTGACGCTGGCTTCGGAAAGGATCTCCGCGTCCAGCTTCACGTCGAACTTCTCCAGTTGGCTCCCCAGGCGATCCTGAATAATGCCGCGTACTTGGGGCGCGGCCACATCGGAGATGCCGTTTTCCAGTTGCGTGAGCGCATCGCGCAGCGCCGGCGCAAGCCGCCGATTGCGCGCCAGCACCTGTCCCATCTTCTGCAGGCCCGGCATCCTGGTAATGAGGCGCAGCAAGCGCACCTCGGGCGCCGTCCCCGGCGCCAGTTCCATTTGTTCGGAGACCTTTTCCGCCAGGCGCGGCGCCGAAAGCCGCGAGAAGACGAACTGCAAGGCATCCGCCACCAGCGGGCGCCACCTTTGCGCGCTCTCGGGAACCAGCGTTTCCACCGGCGCCATGCACAGCACCCAGGCGCCGATTTGGCCGCGCAAGGTTTCCCCGCCCGGCCCCAGCAACGCAGCCTCGATCAGGGCCAGCCGCTCCGCGCCCGATGCCGCGGCTATGCTCGCAAGCAATAGCGGACTCACCTTCCACCCTCCCGGCTACCGGCGCCCGGATTTCTTCGCCCGGGCCGCGCCTGCGGAGCGCTTCTTCCCGGCGGGGCGCTGGCCGCTGCGCGCTTCCAGTTCCGCCACGCGCTGCCGCAATTGCTCGAGCTCGCCGGGCTCTTCCGCGGGCGGCGCGAGCAGGCTCTTCATCATCTGGAAAGGCGTCAGCGCGGCGCTCTTCACGTCGCTGAACGCGCGGTCCGTGGCGATCACCAGTTGCCGCAGCAGGTCCAGCGGCAGGCTGGCGGGCTGCCCTTTGGCGTCTTCCACGATGATCTGCGTCAGAATCACGCGCGTCAGGTCCGCGCCCGTGCGGGCATCCACCACCTGCACGTCCGCTCCCTGCCGGATCAGAATGGCTACATCGTCCAGATTCACGTAGCGGCCCGCCGAGGTGTCGTACAGCCTGCGGTTCGGATATTTCTTGATGATCACGCCTGCCGCCCTCACCCTTCTATCTTGACACAGGGGATATTAAGGTCTACGATTCGGTTAGATGCTGCAATGCAGCAATTATTCAAAAGGAGTAATTCATGCCGAATCCACGCAAAGCCGAACCCGCCGGACGGGCTCGCGAATCCACTCCGTTCTCCCTGCTCACCGAATGGGTGCGCCAGGGGACGGAAAGCTTTTTCGCCACGCAACGCATCCTGCTGGACCTGGTGATGCGGCAGAATGCCAACACCTTCAACACCGTCCGGGAACGCCTGGCCGACGCCGGCGCCATGCCCGCCAACGTTCTCACCGAAATAGCCGGCGAGGGGATTTCCAACTTCATCGCCGCGCAGCGCGTGCTCCTGCAGCTTGCCCAGCGGCAGAACGAGATCGTGCTGGGCGGCGTCAAGGAGCGCACCGGCGCCGCGCCCTTCGGCGCGATCACCGATCTGCTGCGCCGCGGCATCGATACCTTCCTCGAGATGCAGCAGCACTTCCTCACCATCGCCTCCAAGCAGACCGACGGCTGGATCGATGCCGTCAAGGAAGGCAAACCGTTCGACGGAAAGCGCGTGGCGGAGCTGGCCCGCGACGCCATGGAAAACTTCGTGCGCAGCCAGAAGAAATTCCTGGATGCGGTGGCCGAGGAGACCGCTTACGCCACCGGCGCCAAAAACGGCAAGGAAGCCGCCAGGAAGAAAACCGCGGTCGCGGACCTGGCCCGCCAAGGCGCCGAGGCATTTATCGACGCGCAGAAGAAGCTGCTGGATATCGCCGCCCAGCAGATGTCCGTAAGCATGAAGGTCGCCCGCCAGACGGTCGCGGCCCTCAATCCGCTTCCGCCCGTCACCCTGGCGGATCTGACGCGCAACACCGTGGATAGCTTCGTGGCCGCCCAAAAGGCGCTGTTGGACACCATGGCGAAGCGCGGCCACGCCGCCGCGGCCGCCCAGCACCACACGCCGCCGCGCCGCAAACCGCCCGTTCGTAAACACAAATCCGCTCCCACCCCCGCGGCAGCCACCGCCTGAACTGCGAGGGGAACCGTGGTTCCAATCTGGCAGCGCGGCCGCCTGGCCATCCCCGGAAGCGTCATCCACCGGATGGGCCTGATGGCCGCGAGTCCCGTCGATCTCTCCGGCCCCGCTTGGTTCCGGTAATCCGCGGCGTTACGAAATTCGCCGCCCATCCGCCCATGACGCCCGGCCGCAACGTCGAACGGCCCAAACCCGCCGCACCCGCGCGGCGACACCGCCGCCACGCTTGAAGTCTGCGGCCTTGCAAAAGCATAGCATCGCCGCCTATGCCATATACTGTTCCCATGTTCCGGTCCGTGCGCGCATCCATTTTCCTGGCGTTCCTGAGCGGCGGCGCAATCCTGGGGCAACCCGCCGCGAAGCCGCCCAACTTTGAAGTGGCTTCCGTCAAACCCGTCGCCGGCGCGAGGCCGGCGCTCGGCGGCGACCGCATCCAAATCCACCCCGGCAGCCTCGCCATGAGCGACGTTCGCCTCCGAAGCTGCATCCAGTGGGCCTACGGCGTGAAGGACTACCAGGTGAGCGGCCCGGATTGGCTGGGCGCCGGTTTCGAAGCCCTCACCGCGCCGCGCTATGACATCCTCGCCAAAGCCCCCCCGGATACTCCCGTGGCGCAGCTTCGGCTCATGTTACAAACCCTCCTGGCCGAGCGCTTCCATCTCGCCCTGCACCGCGAAACGCGCGTGGTTCCGTCGTTCGTCCTGGTCTTCGTCAAAAAGAGCCCGCTGCTCCATCCTGTGGAATCGGCCAATGCCGAGCCCGATGTCGGCGGCAAAGGCATCGTCCTCAACTGGCGCAACACCTCCATGGCCGAATTCGCCGAGCTGATCTCCAGCCCGCTCGGCATGCCGGTGGTCGATATGACCCATCTCGCGGGCCGTTTCGATTTCGATATCGCCGCTCCCGGTTACTACTCTCCCGTCGCCAGCCTGGAGGACGCGCAATATGCCTTAGCCGATTCCGTGCGGCAGCTCGGCCTCAAGTTGCAACGCCGCAAACTGCCCCTCGAGATGTTAGTCGTCGACCACGTGGAAAAAACCCCCGCGCAGAACCAGTAAGACCGGCCTCCCGGCCTGTCTTTCAACCAACAGCGTCGCCAGCGGGGTCACCGAACGGCCGCCGCTATCCCAACACGTGGAAGGCTACAAACGCCCCCGCATACGCCAGGAAGCTCATGTAGGCGAACTGTAGCGCGGGCCATTTCCATCCGCCGGTCTCGCGGCGCACCACCGCGATGGTGGAGATGCACTGCATGGCAAACGCGAAAAACACCAAAAGCGCGACCGCCCCGCCCGGCGAAAGATCGTGGTGCAGGGCCTGCTGCAACCCGGCGTTGTGCTCGTCCCCTTCCATGCCGTAAATGCTGCCCAGCGTGCTGACGATGGTCTCGCGCGCCGCCAGCGAAGTGATCAGGCCGATGCCGATCTTCCAGTTGAAGCCCAGCGGCTTGATCGCCGGCTCGATGGCGTGCCCGATGCTGGCCGCCACGCTGCTTTCGATGGGCGCCGGCCGGCCGTGCGAGAACGGCACGTGCGCCAGCACCCACAGCACTACCGTCACCAGCAGAATTACCGTGCCGGCGCGGCGCAGAAAAACCACCGCGCGGTCCAGCAGCCGCATGCCCAGCGATTGCAGAGTGGGCCAGCGGTAGGAGGGCATTTCCAGCAGGAACGGCGTGCTGCCGCTCTTCAAAATCGAAGACTTCAGAATGCGCGCCGTCACCACGGCGGCGACGAACCCCAAAATATACAGCCCCAGCATGGCAGCGGTCTGGGTGCTTAAGAACACCCCCAGCACCCGCCGGTTCGGAATAAATGCCAGGATGATCAGCGTGTAGGGGGCCAGGCGCGCCGAGCAGGTCATGAAGGGCGCGATCATTATGGTGGCGAAGCGGTCGCGCTTGTTTTCGATGGTCCGCGTGGCCATGATGGCGGGAACCGCGCAGGCGTAAGCCGACAGCAGCGGGATAAAGGATTTTCCCTGCAATCCGACTTTGGCCATGGTGCGGTCGGCGATCAGCGCGGCCCGCGCCAGGTACCCGGAATCTTCCAGAATGCCCACGAACAGGAACAGCAAAAGCACCTGCGGCAGGAATACGATCACCGAGCCGACGCCTTTCCAGACGCCGTCGATCACCAGCGAGGTCAATAGCGACGGGCCCAGCGCTTTCGCAACCCAGTTGCCCGATATGTCGAACAGCCATTGCAGCCCATCGTGCAGCGGCGTGGCGTAGGAGAACATGGTCTGGAAGACCAGCACCACCACCGCCAGGAATACCAGCGGCCCGGCGGCCGGGTGAAGCAGCACCGAATCCAGGCGGCGCGTCCACTTGGGCGCCACCGGCGGGCGGTAGCGCGCGCGCGTCCCCACCTGCCCGGCCCACTGCCGGCACTTGGGAACATCCTGCAGCACGGGCAGTTCCTTGGGCGCGGGCTTGGGCATGGCGCCGGCCAGAAAATCCACCACCTCGTCGAGGCCCTCGCCTTGCCGCGCGCTCACCAGCGCCACCGGCGCCCCCAACTGCGCCGCGAGCGCCTTCAGATCCAGACGGCCGCCGCGCTTGCGCAGGTCGTCCGCCATATTCAGGATGATCAGAGTGGGGACGCCCAAGGAAAGGATGGGCGCGGCCAGCATCAGGTGCCGCTGCAGATTGGTGGAATCCAGCACCAGCAGGATGGCCTCGGGTTTAGGAGTATCTTCGCGCCGCCCGGTGAGAACGTCGTACGCCACCTGCTCGTCTTCGGAGCGCGCGTTGAGGCTGTACACTCCCGGCAGGTCGATGATCCGCACGGCGCGGCCATCCGGCAGCATGGCGATTCCGCTGTGCTGCTCCACGGTGACGCCCGGAAAGTTGGCCACTTTCTGGCGCAACCCGGTGAGGCGGTTGAAAAGCGTGGTTTTGCCCGAATTGGGAGGGCCTATCAGGGCCACCGCCTTGGGGGCGGCGGGGGAAGTGGGGAACTCGATAAGGGTGGCGGATCCGCGCGCGTGGCAATCGCTGCACCCGCTCATTTTGCCATCCGCACCTTCACGCGTCTGGCGGTTTCGCGGCGTAGCGCGATTTCCGAACCATCCACCTGAAACACGCGCGGATCGCCGCCCGGAGCGCTCAAGCCGGCCGTGACCGTGGTTCCCGGGAGAAATCCCATTTCCATCAGGCGGCGCGCATCGTCACCGGGAAGATCGATCCGGTCGAGCACCGCGGCTTCGCCCCGGCGAAGATCCTGCAGGCTTGCGTCGAACCGTTCCCCGAGCCTGCTGTTGCCACTCAGTTGCATCTTGATTCCAGTATGAGGAAGTCTGAAATTATTGTCAATAGGCTGCCGGTTTTTCCTGCGCTTTTTTGACGCCAACGGTCTCTGGGAGCCCCCAAATGGTCCAAAATAAAGGATAACAGAATGGAGAAACGCTACCGAGTGCGGCGCGCGCGGCCTGGCGACCTCGACCGCATCGAGCAGATCGAGCGCGCCAGTTTTGGCCGCGATGCATACGACCGCAAATTGTTTGCAGAACTCCACCGCACTTGCGGGGAGCTGTTTCTGGTGGTGGAGCACAAGCGGCGCGTTTGCGGGTATATGGTTACCTGCCGGCGGGGGGAAAGCCCGCGCGCCGAGCTGGTTTCGGTCGCGGTGGACCCCGCGGCGCGCCGCCATGGCGCCGCTTCCGTTTTGCTGGAAAGCACCCTCCGCAGGTTGCGGCGGCGCCGAGCGGCGCGCCTCGGGCTCATGGTGAAGGTGACCAACCGCGCCGCGCGGAGGTTTTACGAGAAGTACGGGTTTTCCAAGATTCGCCGCGTGAGCCGGTACTACGAGGATGGAGCGGACGGCGTATGGATGGCTCGAGAGGTGTGACACAGGGGCCCGGCCGGCGCGGTTGCCCGCTCTCCCGGCACAGACCCGTGCCTGCCAACCCAATCCCCTACTTCGGCGCCGTGACCGCCGGAATATTCTGGTCTCTCACCAGCTTATTAAACGCCGCCAGGTCCCCGCTCAACACCCCATCCAACTGCCGGATCTCGCCATTCGTCTTGGAAGCCACATCCTCGTACACCATGTACGATTGCTGCGTCGGCGCGTTGTCGCTGCTCTCCACCACCCCCATCACGTACGCCAGCTTGTTATTCAACATAATGGGAAAATTCAAAGGGTCCTCGCTGGCCCGGTTCTTGGTCTGATACAAAGCCTCTTCAATCGCCGTCAGCTTCTTGGTCAACTCCTTGGCCGCGTCCGCGACCGTCTTGTTGTCCGTCCGCTGGGCATACTCTTCCAACTGTTTCCGCACCGCGCGAATCCGGATCACCCCTTCGTTGGCCTGGCTCAGCTTGTCGCGAATCTGCAGCGCCAGCGTCAACTGCTTGGCGTAATCCTCCGGCGTGGCATTCAGCCGCGGATCTTTCTTCACCTCGAAATTCTGCGTGTACTGCTTTCCATCCACCGTCAGCCGCACCTGGTAATTGCCCGGCGAAGCCGTCGGCCCCGTCACGCTCCCCGCCCACATGATCAGCCCCGGAAACGTCGTGGCATCCGGATATCGCAAGTTCCACACGAAGCGGTTCATCCCCGCCTGCGCCGGCGCGCGCGAGGGCCCCGCGAACGCCCGGAACGGATTCTCTTCCATGTCCAGCGCCTGCGTCACTTGCGGCCGCGGTTCCTCGCGGCTTGAGAATTTCTTCACCAGCTTGCCCGTGCTATCCAGAAATTCCAGCGTCACCTCGCCTTGCGGGCGCGCTTTCAGCCAGTAATAAATCACCGCGCCGCCCGGCGGGTTCTCGCCCACCGCTCCGCCGCCCCGTCCGCCGCCGAAACGCCCGCCGCCCATGCGGTACGGGTCCTTCGGCTGGAACAGGTGCGCGTCTTCCGCGGTCACCGCGTCCGTCAACTGGTACACCAGCGGCATGTCGTCCAGAATGTAGAACGCCCGCCCCTGCGTCCCCACCACCATTTCCTTCTCGCGCTTGTGAAATTGAATGTCCGTAATCGGCACGATGGGCATATTCAACTGGAACGGCTTCCAGTTCGCCCCATCGTCCATCGAAATAAACAGCCCCAGCTCCGTCCCCGCCACCAGCAGCCCGCGATGGTTCGGGTCCTCCCGCACCACGCGCGTGAAATGGTCCTCCGGAATCCCGTTCACGATCTTCGCCCACGTCTTTCCGTAGTCGCTGGTCTTATACAGGTACGGCCGGAAATCGTCCTGCTGATAATTCGTCGCCGCCACGTACGCCGTCCCCGCGTCGAACGGCGAAGCGTCGATGGCGTTGATGCGAATCCACTCCGGCATCCCCTGCGGCGTCACATCGTCCCAGTGCTTGCCCCCGTCGCGGCTCACGTGCACCAGCCCGTCGTCGCTGCCCACCCACAACACGCCCGCCGTCACCGGCGATTCCTCGAACGTGAAAATCGTGTCGTAATACTCGATGCTGGTGTTGTCCTGCGTGATTGGCCCGCCGCTCGATGCCTGCTTGGCTTTATCGTTGCGCGTCAAATCGGGGCTGATCTCCTGCCAGCTCTGCCCTTCGTTGGCCGTCTTCATCAGCACGTTCGAGCCGATGTACAGATCCTTCGCGTCGTGCGGCGAAAACGCCATCGGGAAGCTCCACTGGAACCGGTATTTCAACGTCGCCGCCCCGTATCCCATGGGGTTGTCCGGCCACGCGTTGATGTTCCGCATCTGCCCCGTCGCGTGGTCGTAGCGCGTAATCAAATTGCCGTACGACCCCGCGTACACGATCTGCGAATTGCGCGGGTCCGGCGCGATCCAGCCGCTCTCCCCGCCCCCTACGTCGTACCAGTCGTGGTCCGTGATCCCTCCCGCCGTCGTCCGGCTGGCGATCCGCACCGTCGAATTGTCCTGCTGCGCCCCGTAAATGTGATATGGAAAATCGTTGTCCAGCGCTACCCGGTAAAATTGCGCGGTGGGTTGATTGTCTACCGTCGACCACGTGTGCCCGCCGTCCACCGTCACGTTCGCCCCGCCATCGTTGCTTTCGATCATCCTCTGCGGATTGTCCGGCGCGATCCACAAATCGTGGTTGTCCCCATGCGGCGTGCGAATCGAAGCGTAAGTCCGCCCGCCGTCCGTCGAGCGGTACATGCCCGTGTTCAGCACGTACACTTCGTCCGGATTCTTCGGGTCGGCGTAAATGTGCGAGTAATACCACGCCCTCTGCCGCAGGTCGTTCTGCTCGTTGGTGTGCGTCCAGTTCCGCCCCCCGTTATCCGAGCGGAACACCCCTCCATCGGCCGCTTCCACAATCGCCCACACGCGCTCCGGGTTGGCCGGCGAAACCGTCACCCCAATTCGTCCCAGCACCCCGCGCGGCAGCCCCGGCGCGCGCGAAATGTCCGTCCAGTTGTCGCCCCCGTCGGTCGTCTTCCATAGCCCGCTGCCCGGCCCGCCGCTGTCGAAACGCCACGGCTTGCGGCTCTCTTCCCAAAACGAAGCGTAGATGACTTTCGGATTGTTGGGGTCCATCGCCAGGTCCACCGCGCCCGCTTGCGGTCCGCGCGTCAGCACCAGCTTCCACGTCTGCCCGCCATCCATCGAGCGGTACACGCCGCGCTCCGCATTCGGTCCCCACAAATGCCCCAGCGCCGCCACGTAAACCACGTCCGGGTTCTTGGGATGCACCAGCACCGCGCCGATGTGGTACGTCTCCTTCAGCCCCACGTTCTTCCACGTGCGCCCGCCGTCCGTCGATTTATAAACCCCGTCGCCGTTCGACGCGTTGCCGCGCACGCAGGCTTCCCCCATCCCCACGTAGATCGTGTTGGGGTCGGAATCGGCTACCGCGATCGCGCCCACGTCCCCGTTCTGGAATTGCCCGTCGGATATCGGCTGCCACGCAGCGCCGCTATCCACCGTCTTCCAGACGCCCCCGCCGGTGGCGCCGAAATAGTAGACGTTGGGCTGCGATGCTACGCCCGCAACCGCCACCGAACGCCCTCCCCGGAATGGTCCCACCAGCCGGAACCGCAATTCCTTGTAAAGATCGTTAGGCTGCGCGGCCAAAACCGCCGCCATCGAACACAAAAAAGCGATACGCGCGAATTTCATACCGTCTGGCATGTTATCAGATTGGTAGGGCCGGATGTCATCCTGCGCGGCGGTTGGCAACCGCCGCAAAGCCGCCTGAGTGAGTCGCTTCCCCTACTGTCCCGGCGCGGCTGCCGGCGCCGGCGCCGTCAACGGCATCGCCGCCCCGCGATGGCACGTGTAGCACGTCACGTGCTCTTTCCCATCCGGAAACTTCGCGTTGACGTCGTGCACCATCGTCAACATCATCCGCGCCACGTTCTTGTGCGGGTTTTCGTCGCTCGCCCGGTCGCCCTGTATGTGGCAGAAGTCGCACTGCACGCCCAGCGCCACGGTGAACGCCCGCATCGCCGGACGCACCTGCTCGGGCGTCAGGATCTTCAAGTTCTTAGGAGGCTCCATCTGCCGCCCTCCGCCACCCTTCTTGGGAGCGTCCTGCGGCGGTTGTGCGCACAACGCGAATAGAGACAGCATCGAAATAGCAAGTAAACGCATGTGAGCCATGATACATCAAAATCCGAACTCCAGACGCGCCGTCGCGCTCCGCCCCGGTCCGATCCCCGTCCCCGAAAACAGCCCCGCGAAGTTGATCACGTTCAGCCGCCCCGTCAGGTTCTCGCCGCTCGCCACCAGCCGCAGCCGCTTCTTGTCCTGCTTCCACAAATCCGCGCCCGCGCTCGCATCCAGCGAAAAATTCGGCCGCACCCGCCCTGCGCTGAAATTCACCCGGTTCACAATCGCCTGCCCGTATTCCGCAACCAGCGCCGCCGCGTCGATATTGCCATCGATGTCCACCGGCAGCCCGCTCCCGTATTCCGCCGTCGACGCGAACCACAGCCGCGCCCCCGCCTGGTATCGCACCCGCGCCCGCGCCGTGTTGCGCTGGTCCTGCGAAATCGGAAAACTGCCCGTCCCCAGCGCGCCCGCCGCATCGTCGCCCAAAAATAACCCTCCCGCCACCGGCAGTTGCGCCATGCCCAGCATGTTCGAATACCCGATGAATCCCGAGAACCGTCCCCACCGCGGCAGCTCCAGCTTCGCGTCCACCCCCCGAATCTCCGCGCTCTGAAACGCAATCGGAAAACTGATCCCCGTATTCAAAAACACATCGTCATCGGCGTAATTGTTGAACGTCCGCCGGTAAAAACTGGCGTCCAGCCGCATCTTCCCCAGCACCGTTTTGCTGAACCCCGCTTCCAGGTAATTGCCGTGCGATGGCCGCACCGCGATGCGCAGTACTTCGTCGTTCAAACTGTCCACCGCCGGCGAGCTCGCCAGCAGCAGGTTCTCCATCGCCGGCGTCAGAAATACCCGGTCGTAGGAAAACCGCAGCGCCAGCCCCGCCTTCCCGAACGACCACGCCGCGCCCAAACGCGGGCTGAACGCGCTGTCCTTCACCACCAGCCGGTAATGGTCCCACCGCAGCCCCGCGCTCACCGTCAGGTTCCCCAGCCGGATGTTGTCCTGCGCGAACAGCGCCTGCTCGCGATCCAGCCTCCGGCCGGCAAAATTAAAACTCGGCGGCGTACCCGCGTCGAAGTACGAAGGGTCCGTGATGCGGTATTGCAATGCCTCGCTCACCGGCGCGTAGTAGCCGTCCGCCCCGTACTGGATCTCGTGCCGCCCTTTGCGCTCCGAAACCGTCCCGTTGAAATAGCTCCGCCGGAACCCGCGCTGCTGAAACGCGACAATCGGCGTCGCCAGGTCGTTCGACCAAAGATTCGCCGAAAGGTCCTCCACGCTGGTCCGCAGATTCAGCAGCGTCGCCGGCGAAAATTCGTGCGTCCACGCAATCTGCCCTTCGTCCTCCCGCCCGTTGCGGTCCTGCCGCTGCCCCGCCGCTTCCTGCAAATTCTCGTTGGGCACTTCGAACCCCGTCTCCCGCCGGTGCACCGCCGCGTGGATGCGGTCCGCATCCGAAATGTCCCAATCGTATGCCGCCCCCAGCGACCCCGAGCTCCCCGCGTTCGTATAATTCCCCAGCACCGGCGGGTCCAGGTAATGGTCCGTGTGGTCCGCGCTCCCTGTCACCGCCAGCGACATGCGCTTCCACCCATAGCTCCCCGTGAACAGCCCCGTCGCCGTATCGAAGCTTCCCCCGCCCGCCTCCGCCTCGCCGTGAAACCCCTGCCGCGAGTCCCGCGCCGTCACCACCTCGATCACCCCGCCCAGCTTCCGCCCGTACTCCGCCGGAAAATTTCCCGTCAGCACGCTCATCTCGCTGACCTCCGCCGTCTCCAGGTCCGGCGCGAAGCCCGGCGACCGGTTTTCGTCCATCGGCACCCCGTCCACCACGAACAGCGTCTGATATTCCGACCCCCTCGGATGCAGCACCGCGTTCGATTCGAACAACCACCCCGGCTGCATGTTGATCAATTCCAGCAGCCCGCGCGACGGAATCGCCGACTCCTGCTCCTGAATCTGCTGCTCCCCAATCTGGTTCACCACCCCCGTGCGATGCGCATCCAGCAGCGTCGCCGAATCGCTCACCGTCACCTCCGTCGGCAACGCTTCCACCCCCAGCGTGACCTTCACCTCCCTGGGAACCGCCGAGCCAATCTCCACCAGCGACGTCCAACCCGCGAACCCCGCCCGCTCCACCGCAAGCCGGTACGCCCCGTATGCCAGGTGCTGCAACGTGACCCGCCCGGATGCATCCGTCTCGAAGGAGCGCCGCGTCTCGGACCCCTCGCTCGAGAGCGTCCCCGCGGCCGGCAGCCCGAGCCCCGTGGCATCCACCACCGTCAGCCGGATCTCCCCGCTCTCCATCTGCGCCCACGCCATCCCGCACGCCAGCCACACCGCCAGCCGCCGTCTCATGCTTCTCATGATACAGGTAGCGCAAGCTTCCGCTTGCCGGCGTCCCCGCAGCCGGCAGCCCAGCCCCGTGGCATCCACCAGCCGCCAGCCGGATCTCCCCGCGCTCCAGCCACACCACCAGCCGCCATCCCATGCTTCTCATGACACAGGTAGCGCAAGCTTCCGCTTGCCAATCCGGGGCGCGGTTGCCAGCCGCCTTACATCACACCGGATTTGCCGCTGCCAACCTTGCGCAACTCGATCACCAGCCGTAAGGCCTCGTTGACTGCCTTCTCGGAGCGAAAGGCCTTTCGTACATCGGGATCCAGGAGAACAAGATTCGTCCCCGCACGGTACTGTTTCGCATACTTGCCGCGCACCGCTCCCTTGAGAAGCCCGCCAAGGTCGTACTCGGGACGTAACTCATCCTTCACTTTATTTCCGGGTTTCTTCATAGCTCCTTTTTTCGCTTCGGGTAAGTTTTCGAGCGCTGATAATCCGCATCCGTTCACGCCCGCCAACCGCCCTCCCACAAGCTACGCCTTACCTTCCCCGCCTATCAAACCCCAGCACCGTCTGCAACAAAACATTAGCGCCGTTTTCAATATCCCGCGGCCGCGAAAACTCCCTCGGCGCATGGCTGATCCCGCCCATGCTGGGGATGAAAATCATCCCCACCGGCCCGATCTTGGCAATCTCCTGCGCGTCGTGCCCGGCCCCGCTCGGCATCGATCTCGTCGAGAACCCCAGCCCTTTCGCGCTGTCTTCGATCAGCTTCCTCATCCCCACATCCGTAAGCGCCCCGTGATGAATGGTCGGTTCGCTGAAGCTGAAACGAGTCGCATTGAGTTTCCCCACCGCGTCCGCCTCCGCGCGCAGCCGCTGGAATATCCCCACAAACTTCCCTTCGTCCAGGTCCCTCAACTCCAGCCCCAGCACCACTTTTCCCGGCACCACGTTGTATGCGCCCGGTTCGGCCTGGATCCATCCCACCGTGCCCACCTGCCTTCCCGGCATGCTGGTCACCACCTGGTTCACCTTCTCGCTGAAGCGCGCCGCGGAAAGCAGTGCATCGTGACGCTGGTCCATCGGCGTCGTGCCGGCGTGGTTGGCAAACCCCTCGATCGTGACCTGCGCTTGCAGAATTCCCACGATCCCCTCCACTACCCCGATATCGATCTTCTCCCGCTCCAACCGCCCGCCTTGTTCGATGTGCAATTCAAAATATCCCGCGATGCTGCCCGGCTCCCTGCGCGCCGCGCCGGGGTCGTCCAGGTTGCCGCCAATCCATCGCGTGCCCTCGCGAATCGTCTTGCCGCTTTGCGATA
>Ga0181530_10001406_pt1 | contig 30361 bp, 28 predicted proteins | sample PEATcosm2014_Bin_42_FD_119769 | JGI IMG/M metagenome (GOLD analysis project Ga0181530, IMG submission 119769) | Peatland microbial communities from MTU Mesocosm Facility, Houghton, MI, USA - PEATcosm2014_Bin10_60_metaG | ecosystem: Environmental > Terrestrial > Soil > Wetlands > Peat | place...
CGGCTCCAGCAAGTCGACTAGGAATCGCTCCAAACGCTGACGAGACCTGGCCATCTGGTTTTCGGTCATGCCCGAGCGTACCAGTGTCAAAACATAATGTCAATACTTAACGTTGTAATACTAAGCATCGATCTACTCCGTGACAGCTTCTACGCGCTTCAGCGTAAGGCTTCACCCGGAGTGGATGATGTGCGGTGGCAGGAGTATGAAACCGGGCTGGAAGATCGACTTGTCGATCTGCACAGCCAGGTTCACCGTGAAACGTACCGGGCGAAGCCATCAAGAAGAGTCTATATGCCGAAGGCTGACGGGCGGCAACGTCCGTTGGGCGTCGCGGCACTGGAGGACAAGATTGTTCAGCAGGTTGTGGTGAACTCCAGCAGCCGTTCGGCGAAAGGCAACAAATACATGCGCCGCGTGCTCAACCAGGCCGCCCATGCCGCTGCCCGAAGCAAGGGCACTGACTTCCAGGCAGTGTTCCGGCGTCTGCTGCCGCGCCTCGGCTACCAGTCCGCTGTCTGGGCCATTGCCCACCGCCTATGCCGCCTGGTCTGGAAGATCCTTCATGAGGGAATCCGCTACATCGAGCAAGGCATCGAGTCAGAACCAAAGCTTCTCATGCATCGTGCCAAATACATCGCCAAGCAGCTGCGCAAGTTCGGCTACAACGTCCAGATCACTCCCGCAAACAGTGCTCCAGCATAAAGCACATCACATCACATCAGATCCAGAGGAGGAAATTTTCAACGGAGTAGCCGACCAACCACCTAGAACCTCAAAAAGCACCGGTTTAACTCTCCGCCTGAACAGGCGCTCGTTCTCCAAATGATGCGAACATCCACAGCGAGAAGGCGGGCCTGGCCAATGTCAGGCCCGCTTCTCGGCGGCACGATGCACGGGCGCGGATCCTATTCTGACCTGGGATGCCCACTTGCATCCTGCACGCGCAGTGTTCTGACTTATGGGGAATGTTGACCTGCTCCGTGCCAGGAAGACTAGTTTGGCATCCGCAGGAAGTCGTGGTACGCCGAGTTCGCGTCGATGTAGAATCCCGAGATCGCCCCTTCCAAGTTGTTGGTCATGGAGTAGGTGCCTTGGTTGGCGCCTGTGCCCGCGCCCGGAGCATTGAAGGTTGTGATCTCACCATCGGTAGCGCGCAGGAAGCCCGTAAGTTCCAGTGCCGGAGGGAATCGAACGCCTATTCCGCCGCAGAGCTCGAGATCGATGAAGAGCTAGGCGGCGAGACCCTTATTGAGGAACTTGCGGTTCCAAGAATGAATTGCGTGATGAAGTTCATCGTAGTTCCTTTCTGTTCGGAGCGACGCTGGATGCGAAGAGTCTCAAAACAGCCTCGGGACCATACCATTCTGGCCAGCACCTGGCGGCAATCGTCGGCCATTCAACAATCGGCCGGTGAATAGCCGGGCAGGAAGCGAAGCCCTGATGAAGGCGTTAGTGGCGGCGTCTTTCAGTTCTTCACAATGGAAATCAGCGTGTCGGAGTTACGGACGCCGGTCTTCATGTTCATCCACGGGCTCTGCAGGGTAATGCTGACTCCATTCAATTTGAACATCGCTCCCTTATCGCCAGTGTGGATGACGGCGACGCCCGGCAGTTTTCTGTAAAAAACCACCAGCTTGGCTAAGCTGTCGGCAGAGCGGTAGCAGGCCGCCTGTCCGCCCATCTGCGCGACAATTGCGGAAGTGTCGGCGTCGTATTTCGCCCCGGCATAAACCTTCACTCCCCATTTGTCTTCGGCTGAGGCCAGCATCAGAGTGAAAAGAAGAGTCAGAGTCAACAGAAATGTGCTTCGAACAATACGCATGATTTCCTCTCAATCAAAATTCATTCAACAGCAGGATGAATTGCCCTTTTCCGCCGCCCCGCGTGCTTACTTGCGGGCAAACTCCACACGGCGGGTTTGCGCCTTGCTTTGGGCGTGTTGTTGGTGTCTATCGGCTTCGACTAACCAAATCCAGCGGTAGTAAGTCGACCCGCATCGAGTCCGAACTGCGACTCAAGTATATCCTTGGCCTATTGCTACGGGTACGGCGGCGCTCAGCATAACCACCACGCTCAATGCAAGTATCATTTTCATGGTCTTTCCTCTCCTGCGGGCAGGCCTAAAGAAGCCGCGCCGTTCGTTCAGTCTTGATCCTCCCATGGGAAGCCGCAAGGCATCTTCACCTGAAATTCGCCGATTCCGCAGCGATCGATCTTCTATTTGCCGATGGAGCCCCTGAGGATGGGCGTCACATTGGTTCCGTTTTCCAGACTGATGGTTCCGCTCACGCCGATGGCGCCGCTCGCGGGACCGACGCTGCCGCTGGCCTGAACCGTGCTCTTGAGGACTAAATCTTCCATCGCTCCGGAGTCGCTGACGCGCACGCTCACCATGATCTGCGCGGCGACGCTGGCGGTGGCCACGCTGCCGGGCGGAGACCAGCTACTGCCGTTGTCGCCCAGGCTGCCGCCGCCCAGACTGATGCCGGGCAACGATGCCGTTGCGCCCAAGCCTACCGAGTAGGCGGTGGACTTCTTGACGAAGTTGCGCTCCACCTCGACCAGCAGAATCTCTCCGCCGGAGAGCTTGACGTGGTCGCATCCCAGTTTCATCTTGATGGCTACAAGGTTGAGCGTTTTGGGGGGATTGAAGGGGCAATCCGGCTCCTTATTAGTGAGCGTGGGATCCTTGACTGTCTGGGGCGGCATGGGGGGGCTCGGGCGGAATGCACTGCAGATCGTTGTAACCCTTTGCGATTTCGGCCAGGGAGTTGGCGAAGCCGGCGTCCTCCGTGTAGAGAGACAGAACGGTCAGCTCGCGCGTAGCCTGCATGAGTTGGTTGAGCGACGGAACCCATATCTGGTCGATGATCGGCTGAGAGTAAGCGTAGAGGTCGCGCGAAGAGGCACGGGAGTAATCGGAATACTGCTTCCAGATCTTGAAGTACTGGGCATAATCGGTATCCAGCACCTCTTTAGACCGTTTGCACCACCTGTGAGTTATTTCGTCGATCTGCGCCTGGAGGGCGGCGGGTTGGAGTGCGTACCCTGCGATCCCCCGGACGCGTGCGAGATCATCGGCTGCGCTCCGCCGTGACCCGGCACAGGCAAGGTTGTCTGCCCGCCTCCCTGGCCCGGCGAGTGGTTCGATGAGCCGGAGCCGGACGATGAGCCATTGCCGGATTTCGCCGGCATGCAATTGCCACCTGCGCCGCGAGCCATCCCGGCTGGACATGATCCTCCGGGAGTAGTCGGTGCACTGCCCGATCCGTGCGGAGTCGAACCCGAGCCGCAGACGCCATTGACATATCCGGTCATGCAGGGAACCGGCCTGGTCGGCGCACCGCCGCCCGAACTTGTCATGGAATGCGTGGATAAAGTGCTTCCGCTGGAGGAACTGCCGGTGTGCAGCGTGACGCTCATGTTGGTTTGGGTGTGGGTTGTCGAGCCGCCGCCGCCGTTTGTCGCCGTGCCTGTCCCAGTGCCCGTACTTCCGCCCGTGGAGCCCTGCGGCGGTTTCATCGGGTATTTGTTACCGGGCAATGACCCTGTTGACATGCTCGAACCAGTGGTTGAGCCTGTGGGCGCGCCCGAACCCGAACCCTGCGAGGAGTGAAGGCCGCCCGTGCCGGTGGTGTTATGCGAACTCCCGTTTCCGTTGTAGTTGCCGTCGATCGGCGTGGGAGTCTTGCTGGAGCCGCCTGCGTGATTGGAGCCGTTGCCCTGATTGTTGTCGATGGAAATGGCATGAGCATTGGCGCCACCGCTGTGCGAGCCGCCGTCGCCTGCATTCCCCGATCCTGATCCAGTTCCGCCAGACGGCGCGCCGAGGCTTCCGTGAGCCGGATGCCCGCCATTGTTGCTGGCATACGAGGACTTGTCGTTCCGGGCGAAATTCTCATGATGCTCCTGGAACGATGTCCTGCCTTGGTGCTCATCGTGCTCGGCAAGCCGTTCCTCGGCGCCCGGTTCGTGGCGGATGCCGCCGGGTCCGCCGCTGAAGGCCACGTGGCTGTCGCGGGCGACGAAGCCTCTATCGACACGCTCGCGATCCTCGAAGGTTTTGTGGATGTAGCGGCCGTCCACATGCATGATGGCGGTGTTGTAGTGGAAGTCGTGGCCGCGCCACTCGCCGCCGGCAAAGCCGACGCCTCCGTAGCCGAAGCCGTAGTTCACGCCACCGTAGTAGCCGACGTGACGGCCCCAGTAGCCTTCATGGAAAAAATACCGGCCCCTCTCCCAGCCCCAGTAGCCGGGCGTCCACAGCGCGCCATTATAGGGGGCCGGAACCCAGGCGCCAGGAATCCAGTAGTAGCCGGCGGCGCCGAAGGCCCAGTAGCCGGGGGTCCACATCATACCCGGCTGCAGGCCGTCGGGCTGCTCATAAACTGGCAAGGCCGGCGGCGCAAAGCCCACGCTGATCAGAATGCCCGCGTGCGAGGACGCGGAAACGAGCAAAAGTACCATCGCCAGCAAAAGCCAGCGCGCAGAGAGTAGAAATCGCATGGATAAATCCTCCATCTTTCTTTCGGAACAAACAGAAATGAATCCTGTACGCGCGAACAGTTTCACCGCTCCACAATGCATAAGCGAAAATGCGCGGCAAACCGGTTCAGGATTTCTGAAAATAATTCTGCGCCGGCCTCCGGGAAGTTGAAGGCCACCCACAGTGCGCAAGAGAAAGGGAAGAGAAACCGGATCAGAGACGTAGCGGGGCTATTGGGGGGCGCGTTTTAGTTGTCGGCGCCATTCGTCGGCCTTGTCCGGCTTTCCCCAGGCGGAGTAGAGACGCACCAGTCTTTCGCCGGTTTCTGGCAGGTTGGCATCGACGGAAATGGCAGGGCTGAGCTTTTTGAGTCCCTCGTAGCCAGAAATCAGAAGTGGCTCGGCCTCGGCGTACTTGCCCTGACCCAGGAGGCTGGCGCCGAGGAGACTCTGACGGTCGAAGGTATCCCAAAGTTGGAGGTTCTGATTTCCTGTGCCGCTCATCGCTTCGCGCAACAGGGATTCGGCCTCGGCGTAGCGATGCTGCGCCAGCCGCAGACGCCCCAGGGCCGTCAGGCAGGTACGCGTCACACGCTCGTCAGGGTGCACTTTGCGATCGAGAGCCAGCGCCTCTGTCAGCGTTGCCTCTGCCAAGCCGTCCTTGCCTTCGTCGGTATAGACAAAGCCAAGATTTGTTGTAGTAACTGCCAGGTCCACCTCGCCGGGACTCTGGCCACGGCGAAGATGGTCGAGAAGTTCCGCGCAGATCCGCTCCGCATCCTCGGGCATCCCCTGAGCCCTGTACAAAGTCGCAAGTGTCCGTTCCGAAACAATGGTCCATGAATCATTCTCACCGTAAACACGACGGAGTGTTTCGAGGTTGGGGGATGCAATCTTCTCTGTCTCGGCGAATCTGCCGAGCCGTTCGAGAGTAATGGCCAGAGTACACTCGTAGGTCAACGTCAGGTGATTGTCTTTGCCATTGAGGCGGCGGCTCATCTCAACCACCTGCGCCAGAAGATCGGCGGCCTCGGGGGAGCGGCCATCGGCAAGATAAAGAACAGCCAGGTCATCGCTTTCATCGAGGACAGGGAGACTTTCCGCGCCATAAATGCGCCGTGCGCTTTCGATCTCCTCGGTCATGAGCTTTTCTGCTTCCTGATATCTCTTCTTTTCTAGCAGGATTCGGGCCAGCACCTGGCGGCAATCGTAAGTATCGGGATGATCTTCGCCAAACTGTTGACGAGAGAGCTTCAGGTTTTCGATTGCAATCGGCTCGGCGGCTGCGGCCTTATGATCCTGAAAGTAGGCCATGGAAAGGTAGTAGGAGGCCAGAATGAGTTCGTGAAACTTCCTGGGATAAAGGGCCCGCCGCTTTTCGATCACGCTCAACAGAACCGACTCGGCCTCCTGGTTACGGCCCTGGAAATGGTAGATAGGCTAAATCGGAAAGGGTATTCAATGTCTCATGGTTGTTTTCACCGAGAGTTTTCTGCTGTGCCCGCAGCACCTTTTTGAATATCTGTTCGGATTGGTCGAATTTCATTTGATTTCGATAGATGGCGGCGAGCATCTCCATGGCGGCTAAGGTATCGGGAGCGGTTTCGCCCTGCGCTTTGCGCCGCAGTTCGACTTCGCGCTCGATCTGGCGTTGAGCCTCGCCGAGAAGGGCAAGATCGAAGTAGCTGCCGCCGATCGAATGACGAATCGAAGCCTCGATGAGCGGTTGCCCGGCAAATCTGTCTTTGATCCGGTCGGCGGCCCGATCGAGCGCGGTACGCACCTTGAGGTCGGGATCGGGTTTGCTACCCGGACTGATCTGCGTGATGGGGCTGGCCTGGGAGAGCAAATCTTTTTCCAGAAACTCATTGATGGTTCGGGCGGTGGCCGCTTCCTTATCGGCGCGGAGGCTTTCGGCCACCGCGCGATTGCGGTCTACGGCTGCGGCCTTCTCTGCCGCAACAGCGGCCTGTTGCGCGGCAATGGCCTTATCGCGTTCGGCTTGCGCCGTGTGCTGCGCGATTTGCGCGTGGTCCTTTTGCACAAGAGCTTCCTGCGCGGATTGCAGGGCGTGTCTTGCCTCGATGGAAGTGACAATCATGCCGGTCAGCAGCGAAACAACAGCCACGGCGACTGCCGCGCTCTGCACCTTGTAGCGCCAGATAAGTTTCGCAGAGCGGCGCCACCACGGCTGGCGGATGGCGTTCACCGGAAAGCCTTCCAGCCATGCGCGAATGTCATCGGCAAGCGCCCGCACGGATGGATAGCGTTCCGCAGGGTTCTTCCGCATTGCCTGCAGGATGACGGCGTCCAGTTCACCGTGCAGTTCTTTTCGGCGGTCGGGCGCCACGCTGCTGGGGAGCCGGGGCTCCAGCTCACAGATGGCTCGCAGGGTTTCGAGCGGGTTGGAATCCGCTGCGGCAAACGGATGATGGCCGGTCATCAGTACATAGAGGAGCACCCCGAGCGAAAACACGTCGTTGGCCGTGGACATCGCCTCTCCGCGAACCTGCTCCGGACTGCCGCACTCGGGTGTCAGCAGCCGCGTAGTGGACGGTTGTTCGTGTCCGCCGGCCTGAATCAGCTTGGCAATGCCGAAATCGAGCAGCTTGGGCACACCTTCGTTGACCGTAACCAGGATGTTTGCCGGTTTCAGATCGCGATGGATGACAAGCTGGCGGTGCGCGTATTCGACAGCCGAACAGACGAGCAGAAATATTTCGAGGCGCTGGCGGACGTTGAACTCTTCGCGGTCGCACCATACGTCCAGAGGCAGGCCATCGACATACTCCATCACCAGATATGGGGATCCGTCCTCCAGCATGCCCCCGTCAAAAAGGCGGGCAATGCAAGGATGATTCAGCGACGCAAGAATCTGACGCTCTTCGCGGAAGCGGCGAATCTCCCTTTCGGAAAGCAGGCTGGCGCGCAGCAGCTTCACGGCCGCGCGCTGATCGTACTGCTGGTCGGCGCGGCGTGCTTCCCATACCACGCCCATGCCGCCATGGCCGATCTCTCTGACCAGTTGCCAAGCTCCAATGCGGCGACCCGCAAGCGAGGCTGCCGGTTCATCGGCCAAACCAACCGGCGGAAACACCGGCGTGACGCCCTCGAGAAAGTCGGGAGATTCCAGGTACACGGCCAGGAGCGAACGCGCCTCATCGAGAACTTCCTTCGAATCCGGCTGAGCATGGAGATACGCATCTCGCTCAGCGGCGGCCAGCCCGGCCGCAGCGGTGAAGATCTCTTTTGCTCGCGCCCAGTCGTTCGGATTCACGGCTCGTTCTTACCCCCCAGAAGTCGTCTTCGGAGCCATGTCTTGGCGATCACCCACTCGCGCTTCACGGTGCTCTCCGATACACCAACGGCCTCGGCAGTCTCTGGAATGCTGAGTCCGCTAGAATAGCGCAGCTCGACACTGCGGGCCTGCAGGGAATCGAGCTTCTCCAGCTCTTCGAGCGCTGCGTCCAGTTCCAGAATCTCGACGTCTTGCGGGGGGGGGTGACGGCATCGGTATCGATCAGAGTCAGGGCGGGGGTCCCTCCACCTCGCTTTGCACTATTCCTGGCGCGCGCGTAGTCGATCAGGATGGAGCGCATAAGACGGGAAGCGAACGCAAAGAAGTGCGCGCGGTCCTTCCAGGTTGTGTGCTGCGCCTGGGCGAGACGGAGCCATGCCTCGTGAACGACAACCGCATTGCCCCGCACGGGATCACGTTCGCTCAGTTCTTCAGCACCACGCCGCAAACTGGAACCACAGACTATCCGCTTGCTTTTGCCGGCGCCGGCGCCACGATGGCAGTTGGGGGGAGACTGTCCGCTCTGGGTCCGGACACAAAATGAGACCCTCCAGGGCAGATTTCAGCCAGAATACGTTGGTGCTGCGCTATCGCGGCGAAGTCCGCTACGCGCCCTGAGTGCGGACGCCCCGCAAACCGCATAACCGCTCTGAAATCACCGGCGAGTTGGCTGGCACACCCAAACCGACGCTAAGCAGGATGGGCGGCTCCCCGTCCTGCTCGGGTCGCAGATGGAAGCATTTCGTTTTCCCGCATACGATAGCGCGAGATCGTCTAGCCGATTAAAGAGTCGGTGCCTGGCATGCGCAGCATATGTTAGGTCCCGGGCAGCTCCGGAACTGAAGCGCGAAACCGGTAATCGTCGAACCATTGGCAGAAGGCGGATCGGCTCCGGCCGGTCCGCTCTTCTCCTGTGGAGATGCGCCCATAGTTCCGACGTCCAGCTGGGGACGCTGAGCTGCGGCGGTCCGAGACCTGCCGTTAACACCACGTTAACCTCTAAGATATTGCGCTCGGACGCAAACAGCGACATTCTGGTCACAGGAGGGAAGAAATGATTCTAGTTGTGGGAGGAACCGGGACGTTGGGAGAGGAGATCTGCCAGAGGCTTCGCGCACGCGGCCTGGCGGTGCGCGCGCTGGTCCGGCAGAGAGCGAACCCGGTGCGGCTGAAGGCGCTGCGCGGCGCGGGGGTCGACCTTTGTTGGGGCGATCTGAAGGATGAGGGCAGCCTTCGCGATGCCTGCTTTGGGGTGGAGGCGGTCATCTCCACGGCATCGTCGACGTTTTCGCGCCAGGACGGCGACTCGATCGAAACCGTCGACCGCCAAGGCCAGTTGTCTCTGATCGCCGCGGCGCACTCCGCGGGGGTGGAACATTTTACGTTGGTCAGCATTCCACGCAACCTGGTGCGCGAGTCGCCGCTGACGCGGGCCAAGGCGGAGGCGGCCTGGGCGCTGGCCGATAGCGGAATGGGATACACCATTCTGGCGGCCAACTACTTCATGGAGATCTGGCTCAGCCCGGCGCTCGGCTTCGATTATGCCCAGCGAAAGGTGGTTCTTTTCGGAGACGGGCGGGCGCTGCTCACCTGGGTGTCCTATCGCGACGTAGCCGAATTCGCGGTGCGCTCGCATCTGACTCCGGGGGCGCGCAATCGGACACTTGACGTGGGAGGGCCGCAGGACCTGAGCCCGCTGGAGGCCGTGAGGATCTTCGAGACGGTTTCGGGCGCGCCGTTCGAGCGGCAGTTCGTTCCCGAGGAAGCTTTGCTCGCCCAACTCGATAACGCAACTGACCCGCTCGCCGAGACCTTTGTCAAGCTGCAGCTCGAATATGTGCACGGCTGTCCCATGAATACTTCAGAGACTCTGAGCCTCATGCCGATGGAACTGACTTCCGTCGCACAGTACGCCGCGGCGGTCTGCGGGCAAAAGGGGGCAAGCGCATGAGCCCTGATCCGGCAAACGCAGTTGCTGCGATCCGCGTCGGAGACTTCCAGTGTTTTCCGATCCCGGATGGCGACCACCTCTATCCCCGAGCTGCCCTTTGCGGGGACGATCCCGAGCGAACCATTGGAGTGCCAGAGCAGGTCGCTGTGCCGTACACACCATTGCTGGTGGATACGGGCTCGCAGCGTATCCTGATCGACACCGGCGCAGGACCGCTGGCGCCGAGCACCGGTCACCTGGAAGAGAGCCTCTCGCGGGCGGGCTTCCAGATGAGCGATATTGACGTGGTAGTGGTTTCGCACGCGCACCCGGATCACATCGGGGGCCTGGCCCGGGAGGATGGAACCATGAGGTTCCCCAACGCCAGGGTGCTGATGAGTCGGAGGGAGTACGATTTCTGGCACTCGGCCGATCTTCGCAGCCGGCTGGGCAGCGGCTCGGTCTACGGCAGTCCGGACCTCGAGAATCTGATGGGAGGGTGGATCGACCGATACCTGCCCCCGGTGCGCGACCGGCTGGAATGGCTCGCGGACGAAGCCGAGATCGCGCCGGGGATCGCAGCCATCGACGCGCCCGGCCACACTCCGGGCCACCTGGGGATCGCGATTTCCTCCGGTACCGAATCGCTGCTGTATGCGGGCGACCTGTTGCTGATGCAGAACCAGGTTATGCATCCGGACTGGACCTCGATGTTCGATCTGGATACGCAGGAGCTCATCGCAACACGCCGCCGGTTGCTGGATCGCGCAGCAACGGATCGCAGCATCGTCTTCCACTACCATTTCGGCGAAGCGGGCCGCTTCGGACGGCGCGGCACGCAGTTTGAGTGGGAACGGCTCGGCTAGCGAAATGCGTGCTATCGTCTATGGGGTATGGCTTACCCGGAGCTGTCCCAGGACGACATTCGCACGCATCTGCACCGCGTCATGGCGAGCGCCGGCTTCATCAGTTCCGAGAGTATCCGGCGGCTGTTGGCGTTCACGGTCGAGAAGACGCTGGCAGGAGAGTCCGGGCAAATCAAGGAATACACGCTGGGGCTCGAGGTTTTTGGGCGCAAAGGGTCGTTCGATCCGCGGGCGGATGCCATCGTGCGCGTCCAGGCGTGGAAACTGCGCGAGCGGCTGTTGGCGTATTACGAGTCGGAAGGCGCGCAGGAAAGCATCCGGATTGAATACCGGAAGGGCAGCTATGTCCCGCACATCATGGCGGCGCAGCCGGCGGAAGCCATGCTGCCGCGATCGATCGCGGTGATTCCGTTTGTCGACCTCGGGCCAGGCCGGGATAACGCTTATCTCTGCGACGGGATCACCGAGGAGCTGATTTTTCACCTGTCACGGATCGAGCAACTGCGCGTCGTGTCTCGCACCTCCTGCTTTGCATTGCGGGGGAGCACCGGCGATGTCCGCTCCCTGGGGGAAAAACTGCATGCGGATCTCATCGTGGAAGGGACCGTGCGGCAGTCCGGCGATTCTGTTCGCATCACGGCGCAGCTCATCAAGACAGAGGACGGGTATCACCTCTGCTCGGACCGCTGGGATCGTCCGATGACGGACTTGCTCGCGGTCCAGGATGAGATCGCATCCATCATCGTGAAATCCCTGCGACCGCATCTTGCCGCCATGCCGGCGGCTGCGCAACCGACCCAAGACTCGGAGGCTTACCATCTTTATCTGAAAGGCCGCCACTGCTGGAACCAGCGGACTGAACATGGTTTTCAGCGCGCCCTCGAGTATTACGAAGCCGCGACTGCGCGCGATCCTCGCTTTGCGAGGGCGTGGTCAGCGATGGCGGATACGTACCAGTTGATGGCGGCGCATCACTTGGAACCGCCCGACGCATGCATGCGAAAGGCCCGGCAGGCGGCAGTTACGGCGTTATCGTTCGATCCGCGTCTTGCTGCCGCGCATGCCGCAATAGCCGCGGTACTGATGGCATTCGACCGCAACCCGGGAGCCGCCGAACGCGAATGGAAACGGTCTTTGGAAATCGATCCGAACTACGCGCACGCTTGGCATGGTTTGGCGGTGTTCCACTGTCCTTTCTTCTTGGGCAACATGGACGAGGCACTCGCGGCCCTTCGGCAAGCAGAGCGCCTGGAGCCTCTTTCCGCAGCCATCGCCTGCGATTTCGGGTTCGTCTTCTACTGGGCGCGGCGGTACGCGGAAGCCGTTGACGCGTGCCGGAGAGCGCTGGACCTGCATCCCTCCTTTGCCCGCACGTATGTTCCGCTTGCAAGGGCTTATGCGGCCCAAGGGCATTACAACGAGGCAGTCGAGATTTGCCTCGAGGCGCGCCCGCTGTTCCACGGGCGTGCATTCCTGGGGCATTTACTGGCGACGCTGGGCTATTGCTACGGCCGAAGCGGCCGGCCGGCGGAGGCACAGGCTGTGATCGAGGAGCTCCGGCAGATGGGACGCGAGCACTACGTTTCCGCCTATGATTTTGCAACGATCCATGTGGGCATGGGTAACCACGAACAGGCAATGGAGAGCCTGCGGACGGCGGTTAAAGAGCATGCCTTCTGGCTGATCGCCTTGCCAATCGAACCGCTCTTCGATCCGATGCGGGGGGAGAGGCGGTTCGAGGAGCTCTGCGATGGGATCTGGGTAAAAGAGAGGGAGTGATAAGGCAAGGGCTCCGCCCTGATCCGATCCGGATGGGTACGGGAGCCAGAAAACAGAATATTTCGGCTCCAGCGGGAAACTGCACGCGGCCAAAAACCCTCTCGGACTTCGTTCTGGGTGAGACCCGCCTTTTGGCCACTTTCGCGCGTAACCCCAGCATGGCCAGAGACGATCCTTTCCGGTCATGTGGGATTCATCATAACTCTAAGCGGAATCGGGGAGAGGCACATCTCGCGCCAGAGTCTGGCGATAGTTCCACGGCATCCATTCCGCAGGGCACGCGGCCAGTTCCCGGGCGTGACGCTGCAGCTCGATCAGGTAGTCGAAGGAGTTGGCGCCACATAGCTGGCAGGTGTGGATCAGGCTCCTGAACAGATCGCCGACCTGCGCCCCGTTCAGGGTGCGATAGAACAGTGCATTCTCGCGATGCAGAACCGCCCGCTTCAGTGCCCTCTCGACGACATTATTGTCCAGCGGGACCCCGGCTTTGCGGAGGAATAACGTCAAGGGATGCCAGTGCCGCAGCAGATACGCGATCGCCTGGCCCAGCCCGGAGTTCGGTTCCGTCTTCCGCTCGGCTAACTGCGCCTCCAGCCAGGCGTGCAGTTTGTCCATCACCGGCAGGCTGCGATCCTGATGAAGCAGCAGCCGTTCGTTCGGTGTCAGGCCGCGCTCACGCGCTTCGGCATCGTGACCATACACCTGGCCCAGCATCTCCAGCACATAGCGGCATTCGCTGGGGAAGTTCTCCGCCATATACACGAACTGCCTGCGTCCGTGCGCGAGATAGTAGCCAGCAGATTCTCCACGCCCGCGGGCAACTTCGGAACATTGCGCGACATTGCATCACACATTTGAATCGGGCTGGGAAGCTCCGCACTCCGCTGTTTCAGCACCTCGGCGATGTTCTCGCCGGCATGCCGGCTTCCAGTGAAGTAGAGCGCGATCTTGCAGCCCTCACCGACAGACACGATCCCGCTGGTGAATACGCCCGTGCGCTCGTCCGACGGATCGCGCTTCAGCCGCAGCACCCGCATGCTCATGTCGTCGTTAACCACTTGCCGGGGACACCAGGGAGCAGAGCTAATTGAACTCGGTCCACTTTTTGTCCACCTTCGGTGCCATTTCAGGCCTATTTCAGCCTATCGAGGACGAACGAGAACGAAATGCGAAACCTGATCTAAGTAGTTTGGTTTCAGCTAACTATAAGGGAGAATTGGAGGCGCGGGCCGGGATCGAACCGGCGCATAAAGGTTTTGCAGACCTCTCCCTTACCACTTGGGTACCGCGCCTTGGCAGGGCTGCCTCATTGCGTGCACATCGCTCCAAACCACCGTAGCCAACCCGGCGGGCGCCGGAGGGCGGAATGGAGCGGGAGACGAGATTTGAACTCGCGACCCTCGCCTTGGCAAGGCGATGCTCTACCACTGAGCTACTCCCGCTTGTTGCAGTACTGAGTATACCGGGCGGCCGAAATGAGGTCAAACCGCGATAGAGGCCTCGCTTGCGGCAGGCCAGGCCCCGCCTGAGGCCGGCAAAGCCAAGTCGGGCCGCGAACCTTTCTCCTCCCGCACAATCTCCCCGTCGCGCATGTACAGAATCCGGCTGGCGATGGACGCCGCCTCGGGATTGTGCGTGATCATCAGCGTGGTCTGGCCCAGTTCCCGGTTCGACCGCAGCAGCATCTGCAGCACCGCATCGGAGTTTTTGGTATCCAGGTTGCCGGTGGGTTCGTCGGCCAGCACAATGGCCGGCCGCGCAATCAGAGCGCGCGCAATGGCAACCCGCTGCTGTTCGCCTCCGCTCAGCTCCGAGGGCCGGTGCTTGAGACGCCCCTGGATCGACAAGAGGTCGCAGAGATGGTCAAGGTATTTGAGGTCCAGCGGTTCCTTGCGGCCGCTGACGGCGTAGGCAATCTCGATATTGCCCATGGCCGAGAGCGTAGGCAGCAGGTTGAACTTTTGAAAGACGAAGCCGATGCGATGCCTGCGCAGCCGCGTGCGCTCACCGTCGCTGAGCGTGGCGAAGTCGATGCCGTCGATCACCACGCGTCCTTGGGTGGCCTTGGTGAGCCCGCCAAGCAGGTAAAAGAGCGTTGATTTGCCCGAACCCGAGGGGCCCACAATGGCCACAAACTCTCCTGCATCGACAGCAAGCGAAGCGCCGCGGACTGCGGTGACCTGGATTGGACCCGAGCTATAAACCTTGGTCAGCTTTTCGGCAAGAATGATCGGCGATGACGGTTCGGACTGCACATTTCCCATTGTAAATGCGACTCCCGCCCGGCTGCTCCCTTAGAATGACTATGCACAGATATCCAACGCAGGATTCCCCTCGAATGACCGTCGATCTGAAATCTACTCTTGTCACTTCTCTTGAAGGCGCCGCCGCGCAGGCAGGCTTGGTTCTGCTCTCCGCCACCCAGGGCAGCGACTTCCACGGCCGGCCCACGGCGGTCTTCCAGCTCGGGCTTCCCGGCGACGAACTTGCCGGACGCTCGCTCCGGCTGGAGCTGAGCGAGGCGTTCGACTTCGACAAGCCGGACCTGCTTCCCACCATGACGGCCCACCTGGCGGGCGAAGCCAAGCGGCTGCGCAATCCCCGCCCCGAATGCTACGTGACCCTGGGCGGCCTGCCGCTGGCCTTCGGCCAGTTTCAGTGGCCTTTCCACCTCTCAACCTCCGGCGCGGACACCCATATCGTCCACGGCGAAATCCACCTTGCTGACGGCGGTGCAAACAACCTGCACGCCAAGGTAGCCGCCTCGGTCACCCTGACTTTTGCCGAGATTGTCCCCGCCATGGAGCAGCCCTATGCGGAGACCTTTGTTTACAACGCGGTCCGCAAGACGGTGGATCTTGGGCAGTTGGAATTTCTGAAGTCCGGCAACCGCCAGCCGGTGCCGGTGACCACCCGCTACTACAGCCGCTGGCAAAAGAAGTTCCTGTTCACCGAGACCAACGACGCGGAACGCCTCGAGTACCTGCTGCGCAAGGTCTACTGGCTCTCCGGGGTGCTGGGCTCGGGGCAGCCGGTATGGATTGCCGACCCGCGCGACGCCCAGTACCTGAATACCACCGAGGCCGATCTGCTGCGCATGGCCGGGCACGAAGCCGGCGAGGGACTGCTGACGCTGGAGGGCGAGTTTGCCGCAGCCACGCCGCAACTGCTGGCCCGCGCACCGGAGTACGAGGCCACGCTCGAAGCGGCGCTGAACTTTACCAAGCCGCAGTTCAACGAGTCGATGCGCTCCGGCCACGCAAATATGTAGGAAGGCAGCCGCCCACGCAGGCGCGCAGCAATGAAAACAGTGGGGTGGCTGCCTTAGATTCTTGCGCCTTAAATCGTAAACAGAACTACTTCAACAATTCCAAGGTGCTCTTAACATGTTAAGACTGATCCGCGAGCCGTGGGATTTCAAGGGGGATGCCCTTGGTTAGTACTTAGTACAGTGACCACTACAGGCTATGGTTTTTCATCTGACCGCGAGAAGGCGACGTCCTATATCGAGCACAGTGGCCGCCGAGTGCTCCGGAGTCAAGGCGCGATGACCCTGGCCGCGAAAGACGGTGAACAGGATGGAGACGACGAAGCCGCGGCGAATTTTGGCCATGGTCAGGCTATCCGCGGCGCACCTTCAACGAACGGAGGTGGAGGCGGCGGGTAGAGCATGTTTCCCAGCGCCTGGTAACGGCCGCCGTAGAAGATCAGCGCATACTCCCTGATCGCGGTGCTCACAGGCCCTCCAAGGCAGATGCTGGCCAGCAACGCGAAGCCGAAGGCAACAAGACCGAAGAAGACCTGGAGAACAATGCCGGCAACCGCGGCTGCGCCCGTCGCATCCGCGAAGGCCGAGTGAAGACCGTATTCAAGCGCCGCAAATGAACCGGCCAGGGCGAGGCCCGGAAGGATGAGCACGATGAACAAAGCGACCATCGCAATCAGCGGCAGCACCACGCGCAGCAGCGCGTAAACAAGAAACTGCTTCTTCTCGGCCTTGATGCGAGCCCACACCCGGGTCCACGCCTGGCCGGCGGTTGCGTTATCCAGCGCGAAATGCGGGAGCATGCAATCGCGCAAAATAAGGTCGATCACAACTGCAGCCAGCACCAGCAGAAGGATGATCGGAATCAAGGGCAATACGAGGGATAGCAACAACCCGATATCGGGTTGGCCACCCTGCGGAGTGTCACGAAACAGCCGCCAAAACCCGGCCACGAAGGGAAGCGCGGCCAGCACCACCAACAGCAGAAAGCAGAATCCCACCGCCACGTTCAGCCAGAAAAAACGCATCGCCTGCGATCGATAGAGCCGCCAACCCGGCCGAATCTCCCTGGTGTTGTGGATCAGGCAATGAAAGAAGGCAAACCGCAGGCGGGTGATCAGATAGAACACCACGATCGACAAGACAACCGCGACCAGCACGGCCGCCACAATCGCCGCGATCCATCCCGCCGGGATGTCGGACAGGGAGGTGATCACCGGTCCATGTCCCGACGATTGACCACCGTGCGAGGAGGAATGGGAGCTGCTCCCAAGACCTTCGGTGATGATCGCGACCAGGCCGAGCTTCAGATAGGATCCCCAGGTGAATGGCCTGAAGAGGAAGTCCCTGGTGCGTTGGACGGCAAGCGAAACGGAATCCACGGCAGAGATGGCGCGCATATGAGACCTTTCAGGGAACGGCACAGCGTAGCACAGAAGTACGCGGAATTCATCTGCGAAGTTCCGCAGCCGGGTGCGGCATCGCGCTCCACCAGGCGTCGAATGCGGCAAGGGATCGCTCGCATTGCAAACGATGCCGTTCTTTCTTGTCGCGAACCTTCCTGCGCAGCTCTTCCTCGAGCGGTTCCAGCAGGTCGAAGGTGATGTTGGCGGGCTGAAAGTCCTTGGGGTCGGCGCGGGTGATGTAGTGGACCAGGGAGCCGAGGGCACAGGAGCGCGGGGCAGGCGTGGGCTCTTCGCCGCGGGCGAGCGATGCGGCGTAGAGGCCGGCGAGCAGGCCGGTGGCGATGGACTCGGTGTAGCCTTCGACGCCGGAGAGCTGGCCGGCGAAGAGGATGGCGTGGTCCATGGCGGCGCTTCGTTCCTCAGGGGCTAAAGCCCGCCCGTCATTGCGGAGCGTTTGCGGCACGACTGAAGTCGTGCCCTGACACTTCGTGCTTTCGATTGAATGCGGCTTCAGGCGCAGGGTTTCGTCGAGTAAGAGAGGGGCGCAGATATAGGTGTTGCGATGGATCTGGCCGTAGCGCAGGAAGCGGGCGGTTTCGAGGCCGGGAATCAGGCGAAGAACACGGGCCTGTTCTCCAAACTTCAAATGATTCTGGAAACCGACCAGGTTGTAGCTGTCGGCGCGGAGGTTCTCCTGGCGCAGTTGCACCACGGCCCAGGGTGTTTTGCCGGTGCGCGGATCGCGCAAGCCCACCGGCTTCATGGGACCGAAACGTAAAGTATCGCGGCCGCGCCGGGCGAGGATCTCGATGGGCAGGCAGCCTTCGAAATACTCCAGCTTCTCCCACTCCCTGGTTTCGGCGGCCTCGGCGGCGAGCAGGGCGTCCAGAAAGCGGTCGTACTCCTCGCGGTCCATGGGGCAGTTGATGTAGTCGGCGGTGCCCTTGTCCCAGCGCGCGGCAAAGTAGACGCGGTCCATGTTGATGGTTTCGGCGTCGACGATGGGGGAGATGGAGTCGTAAGAGGCCAGGTGGCCGGAGCCGGTGATGCGCTCAATCTCACGGCTCAGGGCTTCGGAAGTCAAGGGTCCGGTAGCCAGGATGGTCAACTGCGCTGCTTCGGGATCTTGAGGATTGGGCGGGTCCAGGTGCGTGACCTCTTCGCGGAAGACCCGAATTCCCGGCTGGGCGGCAATCGCTTCGCCAATGCGCCGGGAGAACTCGACGCGGTCCACGGCCAGCGCGTGGCCGGCGGGGACAGCGGTCTGGTCCGCGATGCGCAGCAGGGCCGAACCGGCCCGGCGCATCTCCTGTTTCAAGAGCCAGGGCGCGGTGTTGGGCGACTCACTTTTGAGCGAGTTGGAACAGACCAGTTCGCCAAACGCGGTTGTCTGGTGGGCCGGGGTAAGCCGAGGCTTTCCGTCCACGAGGGTCCGCATCTCATAGAGGTCCACCTGGCAGCCTAGCCGCGCCGCGGTCAGCGCAGCCTCCGGACCGGCCAGTCCGCCGCCTATCACGCGAATCCTCAATGCGCGGCCTCCAAACTTGCGGACGGAGGTTGAGGTTCCTGGTTTCCCACTCGTCCAGCAGATTCTTCCTCGAAAAGCCGTGGAAAGGATGGGGCACGGGGCGGAATTTCAACCGGCTGCGCAACCCCAGCCAAACGCTTGAGCGCGTCTCCGGTCATGCGCACATTGCGCCACTCGTCCAGGAACTCGGCTCCCATGGCGCGATAGAACTCGATGGCCGGGGTGTTCCAGTCCAGCACCTCCCACTGCAGGCGGGGGCAGCCCTTCTCCACGGCGATGGCCGCCACTTTTACGAGCAGCGCTTTGCCGATCCCCAGGCCGCGGAATTCCGGCTGAACGAAGATGTCTTCCAGGTAGAGCCCCGGACGCCCCATCCAGGTGGAGTAGTTGAAAAAATAGAAGGCAAAGCCGGCTGGTTGGCCGTCGCGCTCGGCTATTAGACAGGAATAGAAGGGGTTAGGGCCAAAGCCGTCGCGCAGCAGGTCGGCCTCTGTCGCCGTCACGGCGTGCGGTTCGCGCTCGTAGGTGGCCAGCGCGCGAATGAAGACCAGAATCTGCGGAATATCCGCGGGGGTCGCCGAGCGGATCGTGGTTGCCATGCTTTTATTCTAGGGTGTGATCGAGGCCACACACAGTTGCCTTCCAGGCGCACTACCATGGAAAGGTAAACACAGTGGCCTGATCCAACGCGGGATCCCTGACGGCGGGCATTGCAACCTGCGGTTGGGCTCAAACGGTCCAGTCGATTCGGCGTGAACGCAGCTCAAGGCTGCGGCAGGAATTTCACTTCCTGCTGCAGACACTTGTGTTGGACAGTCGATTGGAGTTACCTTGGGTCCTGCTGACGGGAACAATCTACGGGCGGGGTTTCGCACGGCGGTTGTCCGGTTGCGGATGCAACCGGCTGACGGCGCCACAAGTGTTTCGGCAGTTTTAGCAGGACCTCTGGCACGCAGCTGCAAGGGCACACACATTCGGGAAACGCCGTTGGCGTAGACCGGTGCGTGGGCTGCCAAATACGATTTTTGAGCTCGCGGGCAGCCTCGTTCCCGCCGCTCCCAAGGAGAAGAATATGAAACGCACCATTTCACTTTGGCTGGGCCTGCTGGCATTGGCCGTATTGCCCGTGTTTGCACAGGCTCCCGCGCCCACAGGGCCCACGGGCAAGATTCACGGCCACGTGACCAATCCAACCGGGGCGTCGCAGACCGGCGGCACCGTTAGTCTTGTGGCGGGCTCTGGTCCCGGAACGGGCGCGCAAGCCGAAAAGGGTAGCTTCCCGGTCGACGCAAACGGCGACTATACAGGTCAAGCTGCCCCCGGCACGTACTCTGTAATCTACCGTACGGCGGGTATGACGCCGGACAAACAGGCGGACAAATTCGACAATGTGAAGATAATTGCCGGTCAGGATGTGCTCCAGGACATCGACATGTCCCGCGCGGCGTATGTCGACGCTTTGCCCGCAGACCAGAAAAAGCAACTGGAGGATCTGAGAAAGCACAACGCCGAAGCCCTGAAGGCCAATGAGGTCATCAAGAACCTCAACAACGACCTGAAGATCGTCACCCAGGACATCAAGGACGCCGACACCGCGCATGCGACGGCACTCCAGACTCTGGGCGACAAGGCTTCCAAAGCCGATATCGAAGCCAAGGAGACGGAGATCAAGACCGCGAAGTACACCGAGATCCAAACCCTGATGCTGAAGGACACGGCGGCCAAACCGGATGCTTCCGTTCTGTGGGCTCAACTGGGGCAGGCGCAGGCCGGCTTGAAGCAGTATGACGCTGCGGAAGCGACTTTCAAGAAGACCCTTGATCTGGAGGCCGCGTCCAAGAAGCCGAATCCTTCCATCCAGGGTCTGGCCAACAGCGGCCTGGGCGAAATCTATGCGCGCACCGGCAAGATTCCCGAGGCCAATGCGGCCTATGACGCTGCCGCCAAAATCAATCCAACCCAGGCTGCCTTTTACCTGAAGAACGAAGCGGTCATCTTCTTCCAGATGAACCAGGGAGATGCGCAGGTGGCTGCGGCGAGCGAGGCCATCGCGGCCGATCCGACCCAACCCCTGGTTTACTACCTGAAGGGGCAGGGGCTTATCCAGAAGGCAACCGTCGACGCCAAGACGCAGAGAATCATTCTGCCACCCGGGTGCGCCGAAGCTTACCAGAAGTACCTTGATCTGGCGCCGACCGGTCCCTATGCGGCTGAAGTGAAGGGCATTCTGGACCAGGCCGGGCAGAAGGTCAGCACCACCTACAAGGCGACCAAGAAGTAAGCACACTCGATGACGGTCTGCGAAAGGCGTCCGCCGCGGCGGACGCCCCTCGTATTTCTGTGCTTTCGAACCGCTCCTGCACCCTGCCCCTGTTACCCTCTACAATCCATTCCATGAGCCCTGCCCTGCCGAGTTACGAGCAAGCCGCGGCGCTGGTTGCCGCCTGCGCTGCCCAACTGGGCCAGTTGCGGCCCCCGGCCTCGGTCGAGCGCGTTGAGCTTGTTGCGGCCGCAGGCCGGGTACTCGCCCAGCCCCTCTGCGCCGATCGCGATCAGCCTCCATTCGCCCGCTCCACCCGCGACGGTTTTGCCTGCCGGGCCTGGGAGGCATCCACGCACGGGTTCCTGACCATTGGTGGCGCCACTCGTGCCGGGGAGGCCCCGGCCGGGCGGTTGCCGCCAGGCGCTGCCTGGGAGATCATGACCGGCGCCCCGGTTCCCGCAGGAGCAGATGCCGTGGCGATGATCGAACACGTCGAGGTCGCCGGGGGACAGGTGAGGCTGCTCCCGTCTCGCAAATTGACCCAGGGCGAGAACGTCGTGGCCCAGGGCGCCCAGGCTCGCGAGGGAGAGGAATTGCTCCCGGCCGGGACCGTGATCGCGTCCGCGCAGATTGCCCTTGCCGCGGCCTGCGGCTACGCAGCCCTCGATGTTTTTTTTCGCCCCCGTGTGGCGATCCTCACCACGGGCGATGAACTCGTGCCGGTTGAGTCCTCGCCCGCTCCCGGCCAGATCCGCAACTCCAACGCCTCCATGCTGGCCGCAATGGTTGCCGCGGCGGGCGCCGAGCCTTGGGTCTTGCCCACTGCCACGGACGACGCTCGATCCCTCGACAGGGCGTTCGCTGACGTCGCGGAGGCTGATCTGCTGCTGATCTCCGGCGGCGTCTCGGCGGGAAAATTCGACCTGGTCGAGCCTGCCCTGGCCCGCGCAGGCGCACGATTCCACTTCATCGGTGTTCGCATCCAGCCCGGCAAGCCGCTGGTTTTCGGGGAGTTGCCACGCAACCGCAACGCCGACTCACAAGCTTTGGGCGCGGGGCGCGCTTTACCATTCTTCGGCCTGCCCGGCAATCCCGTTTCTTCTGCCGTTACGTTTCTGCTTTTCGCAGCGCCGGTGCTGGCCGCGCTTGCGGGCCGGCGGGACGGCGGTCCGCGCTTTGCCCTGGCTAGGCTGGCCTCAGAGACCGGCAAGCACGGAAAGCCGGACCTCACTCGCTTTCTGCCCGCCTTTTGCACTTTTGGCGTGCCGAACGGTCAGGTCCCGGAAGTCGCGCTTGTCTCCTGGCAGGGATCTGGCGACCTGGCTGCCCTGGCCCGCTCCAATTGCTTCCTGGTTGTGCCCGAAGAGGCCCATCGCCCGGGAGCCCACAGCCTTGACGCGGGCGCAACCGTCCGCATTCTGCTTGCCTGAGGAGCCCTATGCCCGAACCTTCGCAACCGCAACTCTCGCATTTTGATTCGTCCGGCCGGGCCGGCATGGTGGACGTAAGCGCCAAGCAGCTTACCCGGCGCAGCGCCACAGCCTCGGCCTTTGTGGAGCTCTCCGCGGCCGTCCTTGCGGCCTTGCCCGCCAACCCCAAAGGCAATCCGCTGGAGGTGGCGCGTTTCGCCGGCATCCAGGCGGCCAAGCGCACTGCGGACCTGATTCCCATGTGCCATCCGCTGCCGCTCTCCCATGTGGATGTGCAGGCAGAGGTTGTAAGTGGAGGCGTGCGCATCACCGCAACGGCTGCCACCGTGGGCCCCACCGGAGTCGAGATGGAAGCCTCACCGCCGCCGCCGTGGCCGCTCTCACCGTCTACGACATGACCAAGGCCCTCGACAAGGCCATCGTGATCCGCAACGTGCAACTCGAAGAAAAATCCGGCGGCAAGAGCGGAGACTTCCTGAGAGATGCAAGCCGCGCGTAATTTAGCACCTGGCGGCCTTCCGCCGGTACCCGCAAATGCACTACGATTTTCCTGCCGCCTGAAGGAGGCTCTATGCCGCGCTCCACGATTCTTGCTGCTTGTCTTGCCCTGTCCTGTCTTGCCGCCACCGGGGCCGGCGCTCAGTCCGTTTCTGTTTACCAGACCACCCCGGACCTGCTTGAAGCTTTGTCGCAGCGCGAGACGCTGCATTTCTCCACCAAAGCCACACCGGCCGCAAGCGCCCCGCTGATCACCGTGGACGACGCGCAACGCTTCCAGGAGATTGACGGCTTTGGCGCGTCGCTGACCGACGCCGCAGCCTGGCTGTTTGCCAAGAAGCTCACCCCGGCGCAGACCGACGCCGCGTTCAAAATGTTATTTGGCCGCAAGGACGGCATTGCGCTGAGCTTTCTGCGCCAGCCCATCGGCTCCTCCGATCTGGCGGTGACCTTTTACTCCTATGACGACCTGTGCCAGCAGACGGCAAAGGCCTGCACAACGCCCGCCGGACAGGCCGACCCAAATCTCGACCACTACTCGCTGCAGCACGATCAGGAGTACATTCTGCCTTTGCTCAGGAAGGCATTGACCATTAACCCTTCGCTCCACGTGATGCTGACGCCTTGGAGCCCGCCGGGCTGGATGAAGACGTCGGGGTCAATGCTGGGATCGAGCGCGGACGGCAAGCAGCCATCGAGCCTTCGGCCGGAGTTCTCGACGGCGTTTGCCAACTACCTGGTGAAGACCGTTGAAGGCTACCAGGCAGCCGGCGTTCCGGTCTGGGCGCTGAGCGTGGAGAACGAGCCGCTCTACGCCCCACCCACCTACAGCGGGATGCAGATGCTGGCTGCCGAACAGGCGGCGTTCTTCGGCGACGCCCTCGGCCCGGCTCTGGCTGCCGCGCACCTGAACCCCAAAGTTATGGCCTATGACCACAACTGGGACCGGCCCGACTATCCCGAGACGGTGCTGAAGGACCCCAAGGCCGGCGCACTGGCAGCGGGAACCGCGTGGCACCACTATGGCGGCGACCCGTCCGTGATGACCAAAAACCACGAGGAATTTCCGCAAAAGGACCAGTGGGTGACCGAATCGAGCGGCGGCGCCTGGCAGAAGGGCAACGTCCTTGCCGAAGAGGCGGCCGAACTGATCGCTGTAACGCGCAACTGGGCAAGGAGCTATGTGTTGTGGGCGCTGGCTACCGACCAGAACCACGGCCCCTTTGTGGGCGGCTGCGACACCTGCCGGGGGCTGGTCACCATCGACCTCACCAATCCTGGGAATCCGCGAGTAAAGCCGGAACTCGACTACTACGTGCTGGGCCAGGCGAGCAAGTTCCTGCAACCCGGCGCGGTCCGCATCGCGTCGGACGAACCTGCCGGAACGCAGTTGAAGGACGTGGCCTTCCGCAATCCCAAGGGGACGGTTGTGCTGTACACGTTGAACGCCGGAACCGCGAGCCAGGAGCTCCGCATCGGCTTCCATGGAAAAACGGCGGTAACCACCTTGCCCGCAGGGGCGGTGGCCACATTTGTTTGGAAGCCCTGACCGGGAACCATCCTGCTAGTGCGGCAAAGGCGGCGTTGTGCCGGCTGGGGGCGGGGCCTGGGGCGGACGCGGGCCGCCGTGGTCGTCCGGCGGGATGACGAACGGCTCGGGGCCCAGATGGCCGCGATGGCAGGTGCCGCAGGTTACGGGCGCCTCGGAGCTTTCGATCTTGGACACATAATTCCTGTTGATGTCCTCGGTCATGGTGTACATCAGCCGGGCGGTGGCCTTCTCGGGCTTGGAGTCGTCGGCAAAGTTGAGCTGCGGGCGGCCGTTGGGACCGATGTTGTTGGGGTCCGGGGTGTGGCAGGTGCTGCAATGCACGCCCAACGATCCCTCCCACTGCTCCATGATGTCGCGCACCTGCTGCCCGGTCAGGTTTTTGGGCAGCACTTTCAGGTTGGTGGGTGCGGGATAGGTGCGGGGCGGCGGCGATGGTGGGCCGCCTGCCGCAGGTGGTGGACCTTGCGGGGCTTGGGCGACCGTGGCGACGGCGAAGACGGCCGCTGTCAGCAGGGCAGTCGCAGAGGCGGGCAGGGCGAGTGAAGATGGCTTCAATTGGGAGTTTCCTCGCGGATTGGGATGCTTTTCCTGATGGACGGAATTCTACTCAAGAAGAATGCATTCTCCGGTTAAGCTCTTCGGCCCGGAGACGCATTTGTTTCCCGGCAGGGCGAAGCGCAGAGGCCGGTCCGCCGCCTCGTGGATGCCGATGCGGACAGTCACCAGCACTTCAGAGACCGCGTAGCCATCGTCGCGCACCTGGAGCGGCGAGGCGGGATCGGCCAGATCAAGGCCATTGTGTCTCAGCCGGGTGAGTCCAAGGGCCTGGCAGAGCCGGCTGGGGCCGGAGGCGAGCTGCCGGGCCGGCGCTCCGGGCGCAAGACCTCGATTCAGGGCCATCTGGCCTGCTCCAGCCACCGGCTCCAGAGCACGCAGGAGCACGCAGCCGGCCCGTCCCTCGGCCTCGCAGGAAATATTCATGCAGAAATAGCGGCCGTAGATCGCATAGACATACGCATGCCCCGCGGGGCCAAAGAGGACGCGGTTGCGCGGCGTGGGGCCGCGATGGGCGTGGGCAGCCGGATCGGGCGGGTCGTTGTGCGGGCCCAGATAGGCCTCGGCTTCCACGATGCGGCCGGCGAGGACGCCGGAGGGGGTGCGATGGGCGAGGATTTTGCCGAGCAGGCGCGGGGCCACGTGCTCCGGAGGCATCTCAAAGAAGGCGCGGCGGAGCGGGCGGCCGGGGAGACGATTGTCAGCCTTTGCTCCTTGCGAGCAGAATTTGATGATCGTCAACCCAGTATCTCCCCCACCTCAAAGCGCGAGCGAATCAGCTACTTAGTGACCTATTTATTACCTTTGCTAACCTGAGATTCCGTGAGAGAACCAAACAACGCGCGGAACTCACTCTCAATCTGCCGGAGAATCTCGTGGGCCTTGTCTTGTCCATTCATGATTGCCGGCGAATCGGCCAGCGCCATCACAGCTCCTTGGGGATCATCCAGTTCAAAATTAATAGAGTCATAGGCTAAAACGAGGCCTCTCAGCTTGCCGGCAAGCTCGTTGCTGAACAAGAGCTGATTCTTCTTCAAGGTTCGTTCAAACCGCTCGCAGACCTCCATCGCCGCACGCACCTGCTCCCCATGGGACTTCAATTTGCCCAACCCCTGAGCGCGTTCAGCCGCCAGACCCCATCCTGCCAGGGGCGGAATGCATTCCTGAATCGCTTCTTCGGCCTCAATGATGCACCCATAGATCTCATTCATTACCTGGGCCCGCTGGGCGTATAGCCATGAGAATTGCGTCTTCAACTGCTCGCTCGTTCGCCGCGCACTTTCTTCGCGGGCAGCCTTGTCGCTTTCGAACTCATTGCGCAACCGCTCCAGGCGCACGTCCGCCCGCTCCTTGAGGAAAATCTGCACGATTGCCGTCACCACCGCCGAAGACAGGATCGAACTGACCGCAATGCTAAGCGTGTCCAGTGCCGCATTCATTGTGATAGGACCTCGCAGGAAAGGAGAAACTAGCTTCGGATTATAGTGGCTGCTCCTAATTCCGGCTATTCCTGCGCCGGGTGTCCCCTTTTTGAGGTCTGTGGTTTCCCACCCTTTCGCCGAAAAGCCGGCGAAAGGATGGGCACCCAGCCTTTGTGCGCCTACTTGTGCGTCTTTTTCCATTCCTTGATCAGGGCCAGCACCTGTTCCGCATGGCCTTCAGGCGTAACCTTGGGGAAGATGTGCAGCAGGGTCTGGTCCGGGCCGATCACGAAGGTCGTCCGTTCAATGCCCCAGACTTTCTTCCCGTACATGTTCTTTTCCTTCAGCACGCCAAACTGATTGCATACTTTTTCGTCTACATCAGCAAGGAGCGTGTAGGGCAGGTCGTATTTGGCGCGGAACCTGGCCTGGGCCTGGGGTGTGTCGCGGGAGATGCCGAGCACCACTGCGCCGGCCGCCTGGAGCTTCTTGAAGGTGTCGCGGAAGCCGCAGGCCTCGATGGTGCAGCCAGGAGTATCCGCTCTGGGGTAAAAGAAGAGTACGACGGGCTTGCCGGCGTAGTCGGACAGGCTTCGAGTTTTGTCCTCGTCGGTTTGCAAGGTAAAGTCAGCGACTTTCTGGTTAAGTTCCATGGGGAATTTCCTCGTATGGTAATTAGAAGGCCTTGGATGGCCATCAGGTTCGATTATTCCCGAGGTGGGCGGCACATGTCATTGCGCAAGGCGGGTGGGTTCATTTTATTGGCGGTACAAGCCGTTCTGGCCGTCATCGGATTGCTGGTCAATCTGCCGGCGGGTGCGCAATATCCAGGGCAGGTGACGAAAAGCGCCAAAGATAGCCCCGAGCTGCGCTCGATCGCCGTTCTGGAGTGGACCGGCGAAGAGGGAAATCCCAAGGCCAGCCGGCTCGTTCCCGTGGCCGTACTGGATGGCGGCCAACTGCAGGACGGAGGCATCTACCTGGCCCGGCCCGAACCTCTGGCGCTTGTGCCGGAAGTGGAATACGAACTGGAGCAGAACGGCAAGCCGGTGGGCCTGTTCGACATCAAGAACGCGGGGCAGCAACAGGGCTCGTGGGTGGGCTTTGGAGCGTGGAAGCCAATGCCCGCCGCCCGGCCCAAGCCGTCCGCGCGGGATCTGGCGCGAAACCGGATCGACGACGATGAGCAGAGCGATGAGCCGGTTCTGCATCGCAAGCATCACGCCGACGATGCACCCGCTGGAGGGACGGGCAACGGCGGTGGTTCCGGCAGCAGTTCTGGAACCGGAGCCGACTCAGGCGGGCAGGCGCAGACCAGCGACCCCGACCGGCCCACGCTGCACAAGAAGAGCTCCAGCGACAGCACCAGCGGCACGAGCGCCAGCCCAGGCACGGGCAGCGCCAGTTCCAACCCAAACACCGGCAGCACGAGTTCTAACCCAGGTACGGACAGCGGAAGCTCCAACCCCAGCGCGGGCAGTCCGGCCTCCACAAGCACAAGTTCCAGCACCGCCTCAGACTCCGACCGCCCCACGCTGCACAAGAAAGATTCCAGCAGTGACAGCGCCGGGAGCGGATCGGGAACCAGCAGCGCGCCGGCGGACGACGCTGACCGTCCCGTGCTGAAGAAAAGCAAGAAAAACCAGCCGGCAGATATAGGCCATGCGGAGGCGCTGCCCGACGCCACCGATCCTGACCGGCCCCGGCTCAAGCGTGGCAAATCCAGCGGCAATGACATTGACGTGGCTCCCAGCCTGATGGGCTTTCCGCCGGACCTGCAGCAGGCCGTGGCCGTCTCCGATGCCAGGACCCGCCCGGAGCATCTTTGGAGCTATGTGTGGTCCAACCCCGACGATGAGGCCAAGATGAAGTCTTCCCTGGAAGACATTGCCCGGGACGCGTTGGGTCTGAATCCGCCCCCGCCGAAAGCGGCGTCCGCACCCAAGCGAGCGCCGGCAAAGAAAACTGCCAGGCCGGCGCCACCTCCTCCTCCGCCCGCACCGCTCGTGGACGAGCAGTTTCGCGTCTTTGAGCTGGCCTACGGTTCCGGGGCCACCCTGGTTCTGACGGCGCACACCGACGGTCCCGCGGCCCAGCAGAAGTTTGTGACCCTGGTGGCCCAGCCGGATCTTTACGGCAACGTCCTGGTGCTGCTGAAGAACGTGACCGACGGCGCGCACCTGGACGAAAAGCCGCGCATGCGCCTGGTGGACGCCGTGGATGCACTGGCCGATAACCGCGGCGAGTTGCTCTTCGAACTGCGCGGCGCCACCCAACGCCAGTTCGCGCTTTACCGTGTGCTCCGTGGCCAGGCGGAGAAGCTCTTCGTGAGCGGCGGCGGGGAGTTTGGGACGGAGAACCGGGAATAAGAAGAAGAGCCGCACCTGGGATCATGCTCATCCCCACCCCACGGACGAGGACCTGTCCGTGTTGCTTCGGACTCACCGGACGATAGAAGAGCGTTAAGTGGCCATAAGTGAGCAAGATTGCTCACTTATGGCGGAAATTTTTGGGATTCGGCAACATCAGCGCGGCGCCGGCCGTGGTTTGTGGTATTGCCTCCTATACAATGGGCATAAGGGTGGGCGTGTTGCCACTCTCTGAGGATGTCTCATCGAATGGCTTCTGTGTTAACGGCCCCTTCCCCTGCAACCACAAACGAAGGTCCAACCTTACCGATGCCAGCGCCGCCGGAGTCTTTATCTCCCGCGCCGTCGGCAGCGCACGCGGCGCCCGCGCGGCAGGAGATCCGCATGGGACGCGCTGTGTTCATCGGCGAAGGAATCAATTGGTTGACGCTGTCGGTGGTCGCCGCTTTTCATGTGGGCGCCGTGGCGGCGCTCTTCTTCTTCACCTGGCAGAGGCTGGCGGTGATGCTGGTGCTTTATGTCGTAGCCATCAATATCGGCATCGGCATGTGCTATCACCGGCTGCTCACGCACCGCGGCTACCAGGTCCCCAAGTGGCTGGAATACGTGATGTCCATCTGCGCCACGCTGGCGCTTGAGGGCGGACCGATGTTCTGGGTGTCCACTCATCGCGTGCACCACCAAAACAGCGACCATCAGGGCGACCCGCACACCCCCCGCGAGGGCGGATGGTGGGCGCACACGGGCTGGCTTCTCTTTGGCAATTCGCTGCATGCGCAATCCGAGTTCCTCAACCGCTATTCTCCCGACCTGGGCCGCGACCGCTTCCACGTCTGGCTGAGCAAATTCCACTGGATTCCGCTCACCGCGAGCGGCCTGGTGTTGTTTGGCGTGGGCTGGATCGCGGGCGGTTTCACCGGCGCTATCGGCTGGCTGTTGTGGGGCGCCTTCCTGCGCGTCACTGTCGGCCTGCACGCCACCTGGCTGGTCAACTCGGCCACGCACATGTGGGGCAGCCGGCGATTTGAGACCCGCGACGATTCGCGCAACAACTGGTGGGTGGCGCTGGTCAGCGGCGGCGAGGGCTGGCACAACAACCACCACGCGCATCCGGTTTCCGCGCGCCACGGCCTGGCCTGGTACGAGGTCGATCCCAACTACTGGGGCATCTGGCTGCTGTCCAAGGTGGGGCTGGCGAAGAAGATTCACATTGCGAAGTTCGACCCCAAGAATCCCAAGCCGGCTGGGCTTTAGAGCGATTCCCCGGTCTTTTGCCGACAGGGCAGCGAACTCGCAGACAGAAGAAAGGCGGCCTTCCCGGCGCGGGACCGGCCGCCTTTTTGTGTCTGCCTGGAAGGTTTATTCTGCGTGAGCAGGCAACCTATTTGCGCAGCTTGGCCCACACCCAGAGAGTGCCGAAGACCGGCAACGCCACGATCAGCACGACCAGGCCGGCCGGAAAGCCTACGTAGCGGTAGCTGTCGGCGTAGCTTACCGCGTGGTGGCCGATCAGGTTCCATCCCAGCAGCGAGAAAATGGCAACGCATGTGGACGCGAAAAAGGTGAAAAAGGCCGCCGCAAAGGCCAGCAGCAGGCTTATAGTGACTCCGAAAGGGAAATAGTCCTGACCAGGGAATCCGCCCGGCGGCAAATAAGCGGGGATGGGGGTGCGGGGCAAGGGGGCGGCGTTTGAGCCCTCTTGCCCTGCTCAGC
>Ga0181530_10001407_pt1 | contig 30361 bp, 34 predicted proteins | sample PEATcosm2014_Bin_42_FD_119769 | JGI IMG/M metagenome (GOLD analysis project Ga0181530, IMG submission 119769) | Peatland microbial communities from MTU Mesocosm Facility, Houghton, MI, USA - PEATcosm2014_Bin10_60_metaG | ecosystem: Environmental > Terrestrial > Soil > Wetlands > Peat | place...
ACGAACGGTTCTGGTCGACTCGGTCGGGTGCAGCGTCCTCGCTCACGAGTATCTGAACGTCGACGCCATCCAGTCCCCCCACGGACGAGCGCCGGCCGTGATGACGGGCATCAAGCGGATGCACCCCGAACTCCTGGTCTTCGCGGTCCAGGGAGACGGGGACGCGGTCTCCATCGGCCTGTCCGAGCTCATCTACGCGGCGAACCGGGGCGAGCCGATCACCGTCTTCTTGGTCAACAACGGGATCTACGGCATGACCGGTGGTCAGATGGCTCCCACCACACCGGAGGGCATGGTCACCATGACGACACCCCACGGGAGGGATATCGCCATCACCGGGGCCCCGATCGACGCGTCGAAACTTCTCGCGACCTTCGAGGCCCCGGCCTACGTGAAGCGGGTGTTCCTGCCCGTGACACCGACCCCGGCGCCCGACTTCTACAACGCTCGGGGGTCGATCGAAGGCGCCCGGAGCGTGAAGAACGCGTTCCGGGTCCAGGAGATGGGCGGATTCTCCTTCGTCGAATTCGTCAGCACCTGCAACGTCAACTGGAAGATGTCGATCCTCAAGTCGAAGCAGTACGCCGCCGAAGTGTTGGCGAAAGTCTTCCCGCCGGGGCTCTTCAAGGACAAGTTCGGAGTGGAGAAGCGATGAAGATCGAGACGATCCTCGCCGGCCACGGAGGCCAAGGGGTCCTGGAGCTCGCGAACTGGCTCGCCTACTTCAACCTCGTTCGGGGGCGGCACGTCGCCTACACCCCGTCCTACGGTCCTGAGACCCGCGGAGGGAAGGTGAAGTGCTATGTCGTCAGTTCCGAAGAGCGAATCGATTCTCCCATTGTCGAGGACCCGGACATCCTGGTCGTCATGAACCGCCCCTCGCTCGACTTTCTTCCCTTGCTGAAGGCGGGAGGGACCCTTTTGGTCAACAGCTCGCTCGTGAAGGAAACCCCCCGACGCGACGACGTGACGGTCGTGGAGGTGCCTGCTACCGAGCTCGCTGGCGGGCTCCGCGAGTACAGCCCGGAGAAAGGGAAGGACACGACCATCGCTGCGAACAGCGTGATGTTCGGTGCCTGCCTCGCGGTCAGCGGCGAGAACCTCCGAGACGAGCTCGAGGGAATTCGGGAGGTCTTCGGTCACTTCTTGACCGGACGGAAGGCCGTATACATCCCCCTGAACGTGAAGGCCGTGCAGGAGGGGTTTGAGCACGTAACCCGCGCGCGCTCGGCAGAAACGCCCCACAAGGGTCCGGTTCCCCCCACCGGTATTGCTCCGTGACCTCTCTTCCGGACGTCCGATAACCGTCACCGGGATGGTTACCCGGGATCCCACGAGCGGTGGAGAGTCCAACCCACCGCGAGGGGAGCGACACTGGAGAATGCTAAACAGCAGGTCCGGCCGCGGCACGTCTGCCACTCTTCTTTGCCGAGGTCAAGCCGTCCAGGACGACCTGTAGCCCCCAGTCGAAGAGCTGGACGTCACTGAACTTGTTCAGCTCCTTCATGGCCTCTCGAAAGAGACTGGCCATCGGAGGGTCGACACCAAAGGCATTCCCCGGGAGCTTCTCGCCGGGACTCGAGGGTCGGTTCGCTCCGGCCGCACTTGCGCCCGAGGGTTCCGGTCCCCGACCCTCCTGTTCCTCGATGACAAAGCCCCAAACGTAGTCGACGACCGTGGCCGTCGCTAGGCTCGCCTCCACCAGCCCGAATCCACCATCCTTGAGGACTTTGGTCGAAACGATTGTGAATCTGGCGAGGGCTTTCGCGCGACCGAACGTTGCTCCGGCCACGACCCTTCCTCCATCGCGGTAGGCCACCAGCGCTTCGCGCAGGGTGTGGGCCGTCTGGCCGAGCCACGTCTTCCACTCGGCGGCCCTCGAAGGGGGTTGAATGGCGCCTACTCCACCTTCGATCAGGATCGCCTGGGCGAGGTCGTCCATGAGGTCCCTCTTGTTCTCGAAGTGCCAGTAGAGGGCTGGGGGCTGGATCCCGAGCTTCTTGGCGACAGCGCGAAAGGTCACTCCCTCCATCCCCTCCGCGTCGAGGAGTTCCAACGCGGTCCTCACGACCACTTCGGGGCTCACATTGGGACGCTTTCGAACGTTCCTCTGACGCATGCTGACCCTCGGTACCCAAGCGAAGACGCGGTGGGAGATAAGGTTAATTATCATAGTTATGTTACATTAACAATGATAAGCTATGACAACAGCACGCGTCGGAGCGGACCCGGTCATCCACGTCGAGGGCCTGGTGAAGCGCTATCACCAGTCTCCCACCGCGGCCGTCGACGGGATCGACCTCGACGTGTACCCCGGGGAGCTCTTCGCGTTCCTCGGACCCAACGGGGCGGGGAAGACCACAACGATCTCCATCCTGACCACCGCGTTGGCGAAGACATCCGGCGTCGTCCGGATAGCGGGGTACGACCTGGACCGTCAGGCCCGGGAGATTCGCGAGAACATCGGGATCATCTTCCAAGACCCGAGCCTGGATGAGCATCTGACCGCAGAGGAGAACGTTCGGTTCCACGTCGCCCTCTACGGAGTCTACGGGTACCGCCCCAGCTACCGGCTGATGCCGGCGTCCTACCGCAAGCGGGTGGAGGAACTCTCGTCGATTCTCGGGCTCGGACCGGACATGTTCCGGCTGGTGCGGGGGTTTTCGGGGGGAATGAAGCGAAAGCTCGAGGTCCTTCGCACGCTGATGCACCCGCCCAAGGTGCTCTTCCTCGATGAGCCGACCCTGGGGTTGGATGCGGTCAGTCGCCAGTCGCTCTGGACCCATCTGAGACGGGTCCAGCGTGAGGAGGGAACGACCATCTTCCTGACAACCCACTACATCGAGGAGGCCGAGACCGCCGACCGGATCGCGCTCGTGCGCCATGGCCGGATCCTCTTCCTGGGTTCCCCGGAGAGCATGAAGGCCACGATGACGGCACGGTACGTCATCCTGGACGCCCCGGACCGCGCCGCGTTGAGGAGTGAGCTGGCCGACCTCCACCCGGAGGTCGCCGAGGATGGGAGCCTCAAGATCCCCTTCCACGAGGAGACTCCCCAGACCATCCTTTCCCACATTCGAGTCCCGTTGTCGGTGCTGCGAATACATATGCCCACCCTCGAGGAAGCGTACGTCGGTCTCGTGACGGATGGCGACGTGGAGGAGGCGGCATCGTGACCGGGTCGCCCGCGAAGGAGGCCAACGTCGTCCTGGCCGTCGCCGCGAGGGACGTCCTCCGGCTCTTCCGCGACTGGAAGAACACCGTCGCGTTCACCGTCTTCTTTCCCGTGGCGTTCCTGGGGATCCTCGCCGGCACCATCGGCCAGAACCTCGGAGCCGGGTTGGGGTTCGACTATCTCCAGTTCGCTCTGCTCGGGATGGCCGCTTGCCTGTTGATGATGTTCACGACGATGAGCGTAACCTTGCTCGTCGAGGAGCGGGAGACCGGCTTCACGCAGGAGATCTTCGTCTCGCCGACGTCGAGGGTTTCCATCTTCCTCGGAAAGATCCTGGGAGGCAGCGTGGCCGGCCTGATCAGTCTACCCGCGCTGTTCCTGGTCGCGTTCGCGATCGGGGTCCCGATTACCCTCACCCTGATCGAGGTCATCCTGCTCATCGCTCCCGTATTCTGCCTCATGGGCGGCGCCTTCGGAGTGCTCCTGAGCGGTATCTTTGGCACGAATCCCAAGGCCGTGGACCAAGCCACGATCCTGACGATGTTCCCGCAGATGTTCCTCTCCGGGGCGGTCGTCCCGATCCGTAGCTCGAGCGGCGCCCTCTACGTGCTGGTTCGTGTGATGCCGCTCACCTACCTGGTGGACCTCGTGCGAGGGGTGTTCTACCAGGGGACCCCGACCTACGGACAGATCGTCCTATACAACCCGCTCATCGACCTCACCGTCGCGCTCGCGCTTTCCGTGGTATTCTTGGTCGCGGGAATGGTTCTCTTCGTCCGTGGGGAACGGAACCGCTGACCGAGACCCCTCTACCGAAGGAGCCACCCCCCGGTGGGATTCACGGAACGTTCGGTCCTATCGAGGTCGGGGCGGGCAACTCCGACGGACCGAACCCTTCACGACATGGCCCTTTCGATTGCCAGCTACAAGGGTGCCGTGTTCGGACCCATAATTCGATTGTCGGTGAGGTCTGCGGGGTTCGCCAGAACGGGTCGCGAGAAACGGACTCCTTTCGTCGGGACGGTCAAACGGAGCTACGACGAGGTAGTCTGACCGGCCCGGGACCGCTCTTCAGCGGTGCGACCGAAAACGTAGGAGAGCATCAGAAGGATTACGCCGGCCAAAGGCAGCCCGCCCGTCAGGACGATCGAGGTGCCCTGACCTACCGCGATCGAGGGAATGTTCACTATGAGCCCGAGCCACACCGCCGCAAGCCCGATGACGAAGAGTCTGCCCTCGACCGGAAAATCCCACGCCATGGCGGACTCGTTGAACGACGCCCGGATACAAGAACCCGTCGCAATGGAACGTCAGGAGGCGGGGCCTTCGAGTCGTCACAAACGGACCGGTTTGAGAACATCGGAAGGTTTTTCTCTTGAACGGAAATGGCGGGCCTCATGCCCCTCTACATGGATACTCACCGAAAGGTGAAAGGCGTCACAGCGGCGGCCGTCGCAGAAGCCCACGCAAAGGATCTCCAGGTGCAGGGCAAGCACGGTGTGAATTATCGGAGCTACTGGGTCGACGAGAAGACCGAGACGATCTTCTGTTTGGTCGAGGCGCCGTCCCCGGAGGCCGCGGCTCGGGTCCACAAGGAAGCCCATGGTCTCGTCGCCGACGAGATCCACGAAGTCCACCAGGGCTGAGTTGGTTCTCTTGACGGTCCCTCATCAGGGTCCGGAAGAACACCCCTTTGCGAAGTTGGTGCCGGGGCAAGGCACGGAACGATTCTTCCGATTCTGAACTGTGCGTTTGAAGTGGGACGCGCGCGACCGTTGACCTGACCTCAATCAGCGCGCGGGACGAGGACCGGCCGCGAGGAGAGCCGAGACGCGGATGCCGACGCGGTTCGCCCTCTCGGTTCAACTTTGGACGAGAGGGAGGAAGATTTGGTCCACTATCTCTTCCAAAACGGATTCGGGAACCACGTCTTGCGTGACGATCATTTCGTGACGAAAAAGGTCGAACGGCAATCGTGCTATTCGAGACGAAATCCGGTTCGCTGAAACTTCGCCCCGGCTTCGGGCACGCTGTAGAATCACGGCCATGACACCGGGCACGACCTCGAACACAGGATGGCCCGCTTTCTCCAACGTGGGAGCATCTGTCAGGAGGCCTCGCAAGACGTCCTTGGGGGTTCGCCGGAGCCGTCTATTCTGTGCACGCAGCAACTGGAGGACATCCTCCCGTAGGGTTCCTGTGTCAGGAATGTTGTCGGCAGTCTTTCCTATTCGGCTCCGAAGTGCCGCCAAAACAAGCTCAGCTCGGTTTCTCCATCGGCGGTAGATCACCGGCTTGCTCGTGCGTGCTCGGGCCGCGACGCGGTCGATCGTGAGACCGTCATAGCCCGCCCTCTGCAGCTCGGCCCACGTCGCCTGGAGGATGGCACCCTCTAGAACAGCTCCCCTCCGACGTGAGACGATACGGGATTGTCGACCCGTCCCTCGATGGTCAGACCCCCGCGGTTGATTCATAGAACACAGGATACGATAGTTTCTAATATAGCCTTCCCTCTAATAAGATACCATAGTATCCTATATGGGAGAGACGGACTTGACTCGATCACTTGCACAGAGTCCGGGTGGGTCGGGCGGTGAGGCACGAGCACGCGGTCGGAGCTTTGACCGATCCTACGCCAACCGAACGCTGGTGCTACTCGCCCTGATCCCGGCGCTCATCATTTACGTCGATACCATGCTCACTCCGGCGCTACCGACGATCTCGGCCGAGTACGGAGTGAGCATCGCGCAGACGAGTCTGCTGATCTCGCTCTACACGGTGTTCGGGGTCGCGATCATGCCGATCGTCGGCAAGCTCGGCGACATCTACGGCAAGAAGCGGTTGATGGTCTACACTCTCTCAATCTACCTAGTGGTCGCAACGACAACGTCTTTGGCTCCGACTTTCGGTCTTATCGCCGCTTCCCGATTCTTCCAGGGAATCGGGCTGGGTGCGATCCCGCTATCTTTCAGTCTCGCCCGGGAGCAGTTTCCGCGCGACATGGTTCCCCGTGCCCAAGGACTGATCAGCGCGATTCAGCTGTCAGGAGGGGCCGCAGGGCTCCTCGGGGGAGCGGTAATCACTTCCGATCTTCACTGGCAAGGAAACTACTACCTGGTTCTGCCGATCGTCCTTCTCCTAACCGTTCTAACCGTCTTCGTTGTTCGCGAATCGCCGAACCTGAAGCCCGGGGTCCACCTCGACTATGTTGGCGCTGCGTGGCTCGGGGTCTGCCTCACCGCGATCGTTCTCGGATTGTCTGAAGGAGCGACTTGGGGATGGGTATCCGCTCCTGTCCTCGGGCTTCTGCTCGGGGGCCTGGCATCGATGTTCCCACTCGCATGGTACGAGCGCCGACTGGTCGAGCCGGTTTTGGACCTCAAGCTCCTGCGTCGACGGAACATCCTGATTTCCAACGTCATCATCCTCGTTTTCGGGATGTCGATCTACATCGTGTTTCAGGCATTCACGTATCTCATGCAGTTGCCGGCCCCGAGCGGATTTGGACTCAATATCATCGAGACTGCACTCTCCTTGCTGCCCCTGGTCGTCGTCGCCCTACCGGTCGCCTACTCGGTGGGTGTAGTGATTCCACGGTATGGAGTGAAGCCATTTCTCTACTGCGGAGCCGCTCTCGCAGTGGTCGGCTTCCTCCTACTTTCTATGGCTACGAGTGCGGTAGAGGTCGGGGCTTACCTGACGGTGTACGCGGTGGGGGGCGGCCTCATGTCAGTGTCGGTCCAGAACCTCCTAGTGCTTTCCTTGGAGAAGGGCGAGATGGGTCTCGGAACCTCATTGAACTCGTCGTTCCGATACATCGGCCAAAGCCTTGGGGCCCCGGTGTCGGGAGCGATCCTCTCGACCTTCGTTTCGACATACGTTGTGGCGGGCCATTCCCTGACGCTTCCGACGCGAGACGCCTTTCACTATTGCTTCTACGCTGCGGCGGCCCTACTCGTCGTGGTGGGATTGACCGCAATACTCGCTCGGGAAGTCATGGGAAAGAGGAGCTCCACCGAGGCGCCGGAATCTGGCTCGTCGAAGGACACGCGTGGAAGTTAGCCTCCGAGAGTCACGCCGCAACCTTCCCGAACGGCCGCGCGGTCGATGATCGGACCGCAATCGGCGCGGGGGCGGTGAGCCCGGTTCGCGAGCACGATTATACGTGAAGGGGCATTGGGCCGCCATCGAAGCCGTTGCCCATGATTCACGCGGAGAAGCTAACGAAACGGTTCGGCGACCTCACGGCCGTTGACGGAGTCTCACTAGACGTCGAAGAGGGAGAGGTCTTCGGATTCCTCGGGCCGAACGGGGCCGGCAAGACGACCACCGTGCGAATGCTCGCAACCCTGATCTCTAAGACGAGCGGCCGGGCCGAGGTGGCCGGTTGTGAAATCGGCAAGGAGGCAGACGAGCTCAAGCTTCGCCAGCAGATCGGGGTGCTTCCCGAAAACGTGGGACTTTACGAGGGCACGAGCGCCTACCAGAACCTGGAGTACTTTGGGCATCTCCACCAGATGGATGCCTCCACGCTCCGGAACAACATCGAACGACTACTTCGTATGATGAACCTCTGGGAGAAGAAAGACGATCCCGTATCGACCTTCTCGAAGGGGATGAAACAAAAGGTGGCGATCGCGCGCACTCTGGTGCACGACCCCATTCTGCTCTTTCTGGACGAGCCGACAGCGAATCTTGACCCCGAGGCGGCGAAGATGGTCCGGGACGTCATCCTCGAACTCAAGAAAGAGAACCGGACGATCTTCCTGAACACCCACAATCTCGACGAGGCGCAGCGAATCTGCGACCGTGTCGGTGTCCTGCGGACCCGACTCGTGACGGTCGGTTCGGTCGAAGCGCTTCGGTCCGGTTTCTCGAGAAAGCGGACGGTCGTCCGACTTCAGCGAGCCTCCGAGGAACTCGTCACCGCGGTAAAGTCAAGGCTGGGCAAGGAGCGGGTGGAGCTCTCGGGCGATCAGTTGTTTGTCGACGTAGAGGATCCCGCTCGGGAAAACCCGGACATCGCCGAGGCGGTGGTTGCCGCGGGGGGCAGGATCATCGAACTCTCCCAGGTCTCGCCCTCGCTCGAAGAGGTCTATCTGAAACTGGTCCACGAGGAGGAGGCTGCGCCATGAGGTTCTCCCAGGCTTGGACCATCGCGCGGCATGACATGGGAATTTTCCGGCATCGGTGGGGAATCATGGGACCGCTCATCGGCCTCCCCCTCGGAGTCGGGATCGGATTCCCACTGCTGGTCAGCTACATCATCGCCACCAACGGTGGCTCGAGTTTTGCTACGTATCTCCCCCAACTCATCAACGCCTTCAGTTTCTGGTTCATAATCGGGGCGGGGGCCCTCCCCACGACCATCGCGGCCTACGGCATCGTGGGCGAGAAAGTGGAGAAGAGTCTCGAGCCCCTCCTGTCTACTCCCACGACCGATGGAGAGATCCTCCTTGGGAAGACGCTCGCCGCCTTGGTCCCCACCATCCTGGCCATATGGGCCGGCTCGGTGCTTTTCCAAGGACTGATCGACTGGGCGTCCCGGGGCGCGCTCGGTTACCTGTACTACCCGAACTGGGAGATGTCCGTCATCCTGTTCCTCCTGGCCCCGCTAGTGTGCCTCTATGCGATCGAGTTCTGCGTCCTCGTCTCGGCCCGCGTGACGGATGTTCGGAGCGCCCAGCAGTTCGCCGGTATCACCTTCGCTCCGCTGATATTTGTGTACGTCGCCGGCGAGATCGGATTTTCCTTAGACACGACCAATCTGTTGTACATCTCCGGCATCTTCGTCGTGCTTGACCTCGCGTTGTTCCTGGTGAGCCGGCGGACCTTCCATCGCGAGGAGATCCTGACCCGTTGGAAGTGAGAGCGACCTGGTCTACTTCCGAAAAAGGTCCCCTTGCAACGGTGGTGCTCGGCGGGGGCTCCGATGAATCCTTCGAGTCCGCTCCCTGACCGTCGCCTTGATACCGCGACTGCACCCACGCGCAAGCCCCAACGCTCCGTCGGCGGTACTCGGGTGGGGCTGAGCGGATCGAGGGAATAGCCCGCCGACTTTACGGCTTTTTATATCTCGAGACTTCCACCCTCGAACGGAGCGGTTGCCCATGAGGAAAGTGCTGATTCTGATGTTCATGACCCTTGACGGCGTCGCCGAGCTTCCCGACTACGTCGAGGACCCCGATTCGAGCGCTCCCGGCGAGGGACCACCGATGTGGAACTCCCGAATGGACTCAACAGATACCCTTCTCCTGGGTCGGCGAACTTACGTGCTCTGGGCCGCTTTCTGGCCCGGACAGCAGAACAACCCGTCGGCGACTCCATTTGAGAAGCAATTCTCGCGATTTGCTGACCGGGCGGAGAAGGTCGTGTTTTCGAAAACGCTCAAGTCGGCCGACTGGCCGAAGTCAAGAATCGTCAGGGGGGACCTGGGTGAGGAGGTCGCTCGACTCAAGTCCCTGCCGGGGAAGGACATCGTCCTGGGCGGAGGTCCCAAACTCGCCCAATCCTTCTTGGAACGGGATCTCGCGGACGAGCTTTTCATCACGATGTTTCCCAGCATCGTGGGAAGGGGAAAGCCATTATTCCGCGTGGTGGGCAACGCGGACCACAACGAGGACGTCGTTCCCCGTGGAGCGCCGGGTAGACACGATTTCACGTTGATTGAGGCGCGGCCCCTCAAGGATGGGACAGTTCTCCTTCACTATGCCCGGGCCAGTTCGTAGAGGCCCCCGTTCGTCGAGCGGAGATCGCTCCGTTAGCGACGAGATGCCCCGAGCTGGCCGCAAAAGCGCCGGGAGACACGATTCCTCGAGAGAAAGCGCGCTAGTCTAAACACGCAATGTCGATTGCGTCCACCGAGTCTCGAAACGGGGGTGTCGAGGCAAGGCACGGAACGATTCTTCCGATCCTATACCAGCGGAGGTGACCGACCGCTAGGAGCGCGCGGGCCGGACGTGGGTTGGGATGCGACCATGCCCCGCGCGGAAGCCCGCTGATCGGAGGATCGTCTCTCAAGGCGTACTGTGAGAAAGGTACTGTCGCGATCACACGCGCCTTTGCCGAAGGGGGCCCACGCCACTCATCAGTCGGGGTTCGGTCCGGCAGGCCCCGAAGCTAGATCGCACGGGCGCTGGGGGCGAAGCGGGGTTATATACATTGAATCCATGTAATGTACATGAGTCTCTCGGAGAATCGACTCACCAGCATCCCCGTGCATGCGACGACCGTCAAGCTCCTACAACAGCTGAAGACGGGTGCTCAGAACTGGGATGAGTTCCTCCTCTCCGCGTTCGAGGACCTGCTGCCTCCCGAAACGATCGAAGAGCTCGAGCGCCGGGAGCGCGGGGAAGGCAGTCGGTCGTTCGCTGAGGTAGCCCGAGGTCACCCGCGCCCAGTGCGTCGATCTCGGGTCGGCCGTGCCCCGTAGGCCTCTAGCTCCCTGGAAGGAGCAGTTCACGTTCCTGGAGTCGGCGGAGCGAGAATTCTATGCCCTCCCGGTGGAGGTGCAGGACACCTTCATCGAGACCTTCCCTCAATTTGTTCGCCACCCCACCTGGGCGACAGCCGACCTTGACGTTGCCCCGCTAAGAGACCGCGCGGGACGGTGGAGGCTGAAGGTCGAGGGGGGTCACCGAGGGATCTATCGGATCGCTCATGGACGCCCTGATTTCGAGATCTTTCAGAGCCGAGATGAAGTGTACCAGCGGATTCGACGGTACCTGATCTCCCGCCAGCAGTGAGCAATCGACCCCGATCCGATTCCACCTCATCCGTTTTCACGTTCGGGGTGTCCCGCGCGCTCGATGACCGACCGGGACCAGCGCGCGGGGTCAGACCGACACCGTGGCGTGGGTCGGCGCCTGTACCGTCAGCGATCTTTCAAATCCCCCGGCGCACGAAACGAGAGGTCCACAGGTCAGCCATGTCGGGATGTCCTCGCGTCAACCTCGACGAAGAAGTCATCCCCCTCGGACCTTGACCCACCGCGGCAGGCTCCGTGTCCGCGAATCCACTGATCGAAGGGATTGCGATTTTCGCGGTGGTTGCGGTGCTGCAACTTCCCGGCAAATCGAACTTCGGGGTCATCACCCTCGCGACGCGCCACCCGTACCGAGACGTTTTCATCGGAGCGTCGGTCGGCCTCGGGGCAGCGACCGTAGTATCTGTCACCCTCGGATATGGTGCTGAGACCGTCCTCGGCCCGTACCTCCTTTGGGTGAAGGTGGCCGGGGGGCTGGTCCTTGTCGCGTTTGGCATTCGGGAGATCCTGAGGGTTCCTGGCTCGGTTCACGAGCCGGGCGAGGGGACTCCAGCGGTAGCTCACACCGCACGCCAGGTGCGGACCGTCGCGCTCGGACTCGCGTTCCTGCTCGAGATGGGGGACAATACCCAGATCCTGGCCATCTTGTTCGTGGCCTCGACGGGCAATGTCGCGCTCGTGTTCGTCGCGGCGACGGCGGCATTGGTCATGATCACGGCGATCTCCTCGAGGGGGGCAGGATACCTTCACGAGCACGTTCCGGAGGAGCGCCTCCGAGTGGTCCTGGGTGGACTGCTAATCGCGGTGGGCCTGCTTACGCTTCTCTTCTCGGTCTTCCCCTCGCTTCTTCCCTTCGCCGGTTGAGCGGGGACTCGAACCTCCAGCGGCGCAAGGTTCCCGACCGCCGCGCCCGTTCGATGACCGGCTGCGGGGAGCGCGCGTGGCCACGCGGATGACGACACCGCGCCTCGTCCGGAAACCCACACCTTTCCAAAGGGCTATAACCTGCGACTGCGATTCGCCCTGTCGATGTCCTATCCCTATCACCCCATCGCTCAAACGTCCTATCCGACGGACGCCAAGACCAAGGAAGCAGAGGGGCCGAAGACCTACGACGACCACGACTTCTCATGGACCGAGGACTGGCTCACCCGTTGGAGGGCAATCGCACTGTTCGGGGGTCTCATCCTCGTGGAAGGGCTACTTCTTTGGGTAACCCTACCGATGAATTACAACCCTAATTTTCCCGGAGCGGGCATCCTCTGGTTGGCCGTTCTCGTGGGGGTGTGTGGTCTCCCGGCCTCATTCTTGGGGGCCAGTGAGGTCGCGATGGCCTTCTTTGGCGCGGCGGCTACGGGGCTCGTCGTGGGATTCTGTCCTCTGACCGTGATCACGGCGGGCTCTTCCGTGTTCCCCGCTTCCGGGTCCTTCGGCGTGGACCCGGCCGTCGTCCTCGGCCTTCTAGTCGCCGGCGGCATTCTGCTCGGGGTGGGCATCGTCGAATCGGTGAAGTCCTACCGTGCGCTCATTAACGAGGAGTAGTCGCACCGCACGGGCCGCGAACCTGGCGTACGTCGCCTCATTCTTGCCCGTGGGCTTGAGCGTCCTCCTCGGGAACCTGCGATGAATCTTCTGACGAGGGAACCTACCATAGCAGAACGCACCCCTTTGCAAACGTGGTGCCCGGGCCACGCCTGGCACGAGTCTTCGGATTCTGTGCCTGTGCAACGGTTAATCCGCAACTGCCACCGTTTCTCCGGCTCTGAAGAAGACTGCAGTGCCCAGGCTAGGCATGAAACGAATCATCGGATTCTGTCGCGATTGGACGAGTGCCCCCGCAGCTAGGTAGGAGATGAGACAAAAGTAGTGTCGGAGGGCGTTTTTGAACCCCCGGGGGGTTCAAATCTATCGGATTCCGGGCAGATCAGCGCCTGGCTGCTTCCGGCGGTAAACCCACCCCTTTAGCGCAGCCCACTTCAAGAGCTCCGAGGCCGGGGCGGAACTACTCTCGCTCTAGAACGTATTCGAGGTCGGGCCGGCGCATCTCCGCCCGGACGTACGCTACACGCTTGCGGAGCGTTTCCGCCGTTCCGAACCGTTGGGCGATTTCAACCACTCGCCTCATCCGTCCGGCCCCGACTCCGCCGAGAAGGTCCTGCAGGATCTTGTCGGAATAGTGCCGCCACCGAGGTATCATGAGGCGGGTGTACCACACAGCGGCCGCTGTCGCGTACCTGATTCCATCCCGCTTGGTCGACTCTTCCTCGAGAAGGAAGATGAAGAACTTCCCGCCCTCCCGGGACCCGGTGAACTTCGAGGAATTGAGCACGTCGAGGAACTCGCCGCCCACCAATCGCATCGCGAATCGAGCGACGCCCTGGTCTTCCCATTGGAACTCTAGGTCCTCGTCGGACTGGAGGGCCGCAATCGTATCGGCGTAATCGGTGGCGGTCACCATTACGTCGACGTCCCCGGTGGCGCGGATTGTCTTTCCGATAGCCTGCCCTCCGACGACGACATACTGGACCTCGTGACGGCGGAGGATGGTGTCGGCCGCCTCGACCTCGGGCTCGGTCATCGGACTTCCGGGGTCGCTGGCGCGTTCCTCTCGGCCCAGTCGAGATCGGCCTTCGGGAACGGTTCGCCGACCGTCGGAAGGCCGGGAACGAACTCCTGGAGCCTCACCTTCGTGGCGCGCTCCTCCATTCCCTCGTTCCGAACCCGGCGGTAGAGTTCGTTCGGGTCGAACTTCCCGACGTTCCGCCGCGCCAGCTCGCGAGCGGCGAGCATGTCGACCTTGAGAAGGAACGTCAGCACCTCCTCGAAGCCGGGCGACCGGAGGGCGTCCCGATCCCGGACGTGCACTCGGCTGTACGCCGAAGAGGAGACCTTGCCAGCCAATCCCTCCCACACGAAGAGCAGCGGCCGAAAGTGTTCCGGGTATCCGTGCGCTGTCACCCACTCGGGTGTCAGGAGGAAGAGGGGGAGGCCATACCGACGTGCCGCCTCCACGTCACTTTCGGTGTCTGCTCGAAGACGATAAAGCGTGGGGGGCCGGCCCCGGTGCCTGACATCGACCGGAACGAAGACCCTCGGCAGGCGGTTCGCCTCGCCCGACCGGACGAGCTCCGATACCATCTTCATCGAACGAGATACATAGTGACAAGTATTTATATTAATCCGCCAATAATCCCGCGCTCCGAAGGGGCCGGACCGTTCCTAAAGGCACCCCTCGCCAAAGGTGTTGCCGGAGGGGGGCTCCGCTGAAATCTTCGAATCCCACTCACAACGACAGTATGTGCAAGCGCGGTTGCACACACTTCTAAGGCAGCGGCAAGGGCAGGCGTGGGTGCAAGTTTCATTGCGCCCTATCCAACCCGAGCGGTCAACCCTTTCCCGCCGTCTCTCATTTCAGTGAGCGGCCAGCGGCTCAACTCGCGTCGCCGAAGGAGCGGGCGCCGCCCCGAGTTTCCCTGGGGGTCGAGAGTGCTCCCAAGGCGGCGGAGCGAGAAGAAGGGCGGAGAAGCCGGAGGGGGGCGGAAAAGCCGCAACAGAGAAGCTAAATACTACAGTCATATATGCCTATATGCTATAAGGCTGTAGTTATGAAGACTCATGAAGAGAGAATCCTGAAGGTGCCAATTGAGGAACTCCGTGCACTGCTCCGGTCGCAGCACGGCGTGGACCTGTCGGCCGTTGAGCCATACATTGCAGGGGATTACGTCGTCTTCGCGGTCCAAGTCTCGGGGGACAAGTTGAGCCCTGGCGAGTTGGGCGGAGGGACGGAAGCTACCTCGGTCCGCCCGCGTAGGGGAAGCGGAATTCGCCGGACACGTCGCAAGCGCAATCGAGTCAAGACCAGGGGTTGGAAGGTCGTTGGTAAAATCAAGAATTCTCAGGGCCTGGTGGCGAACATCTACGAACCATTCGTGACCGCTCTAAGAGGCGTGAAGTTGCCTCGTTCGGAGCAACGAAAGCTGGTCCGCCAAATCATGAATAGCAACTCGAATCGCCCCGCCGAAGCTTCAGTTGATTACTTCCTCGACAACACCCTGGAGTTCATCTCGCAGAAGGAAGGTGTGTCACGTGGCAGTCCGGCTTCTGGGTCGCCCCGGACGGAGGCAGGACATCCATGAGTCCAGACCTTCCGCCGGGCGGGCCTCACGTTGAGGAGTGGCACACTCCCCAAGTGAACAAGCACCACGTCTGGCAGGGGTACGTTGACTCCTACGGGAATCACGCGTTTGGAGTCATTCAGGAAAATGGGCAGAACAGCTTCGACGCTTACCCCGAAGGCACCAACCCGAGTGCGATGAAGGTTGTGATGCACTACGACGCGGAAGCTCGCTGCCTCTCGTGGCGGGATTTTGGGGCCCGTGGAATGCCCCATTGTGAGGGTTGCACTTGGGGAATCCTGCCCGATGGGAAGGAATGCACGAATCCGAGTTGCCCTTGGGGAACATTCCACAACATGGGCTACAGTGGGAAGGGAGGCACCGACCTTGGTTCTCGTGGGATGGGGAAGGCCCTCCAACTCCTATCGGGAACGCGTACGGTAGTTCGTACTACTCTGCCCGACGGCCGATACCAGGCCTCGGTGTGGGAGAGAGTCGGACGAGGCGGGGATTGGCAGTGGAGAATCGCCGCTGCAGAGGCAAAGCCCCTGTCCGCGACTGGGCTCGCACTAACGACCGAGGGAGTGATTCCTCGAGTTCACGACCAGCTTCTTGACGCTCCCGCCATGGTCGCGGAGCTCCAAGAACGCTGGTTTCGGCTCATTTCACAGGGAGCGACGGTCGAGTATGTTCTAACGAAGAATGGCAAGAGCGAACGGTTTGTCGTTAGAGAACCCCGACCTCCGGCTCTGGACGAATCTCAAGGGCCCGAGAAAGCCCGCAGAGTGGACGCAGAAGTCGTAGTCACGCTCCAGGGAACGCGGTTGGGTGTAATTCGGAATCTGCACCTCTTCTTGGCTAAGGCTCCATTCGGGGAGGAAGACCGCAGGGCGGGCATCGCAATCGTCAAGAACGGTAAGCAAACGATTGCTCGATTCAGAGATTTCCCGGACGAGATACCCGAGTCCATTCGCAACCGCGTGTTCGGCTACTGCGATGCAATCACCACTGCGGACGAGCCGTTCCTTAAGGACGCCGAGAACGCCACGCACACCGGTTACCAATGGAGCAATCCGACGTACAAGGCGGCCCGGCGAGTGCTTCGGGAAATCACTAAACAGTTCGTGCAGCCATTTCTCCGGGCGGGAGGGGAACGCGTGAGCGAGGCTGACCAACGAGAGGCGCGGGACATCCTCGAAGTTCTCAACCTCGCATTGGCCGATGTTCCGGAATTCGGCTTCTTTGGCCGAGAATCAGTGGGTTCGAAGCGGAAGGTTACCACAGTTCCGAAGAACTTCGTTTACCTCAGTCGGTTAGATTTCGAAAACCGCTCTTACAAAAGGGGCGAGAAAGCGATTGTCGCATCCGTCGTAAAGAATCCAACGGCAAAGCCGGTATCAGTCACATCGGTCTTTACGCACTTTGACCCGACTCCCGTCGCCGTGCAACTCACACCGGATTCTGCAATCGTCCCCGCCGGAACTCCTGAACGCCCCGGAACCGCGACGATGTCTTGCCAGATTCTCTTCGACCCGTCTCAAGCGCCCGGAATCCACTGGATTCAGGTTGTATTACAGGATGTTAAACGCGTCCCGCTTGTAGATGATGAAGGTCAACCAATCATCGGTCGTCGGCACATCTATTGCGAGTTCGAGCCCCAGAAGATGACGCGGACCCGCTCGGGCAGTGGTTCCCCCTCGGAAGGGTCCGGCCCCGGCGGCGGGGAAGGTGCGTTGGGACTGTCCGGAATGCAGTTCTTCAACAAGCCGGATATGGTCGACACCCTCGAAGCGTACATCGACCAAAGCCAGGCTGTCGCTTTCGTCAACCGCCATGGTCGTCGGTTCGATTTTGCCAAGGAAGGGGCGAAGTCGCGTAAGGCGCACTGGCCTATGGTCGGCGAGATTGTCGGGGAAGAGCTGCTGAAGATTCGGGCAGCTCTCGACGCGGAAACAAGAGAAACTTGGAGCTCGGAGGATTTCAAGAACAAAGTCGTCGAGCTTGAGAACACTAAGGCCAAACTCGTTCGGCGAATGACGCAGCTGGTCTCGTAATGCCCTCTTCACCGGACACCGGCTTCTTTCGAAAGCGCGCAGTGCCGTCTGACCTTCACGGTGCATCCCACGAGCTGATTCGCGAGTGGGCCAGGAAGCAACTGAACGGTGTCGAGGCAAAGTTGGACCGGGAAACCATTCGCCGGATTCAAGCGGGTGAGCTGAACGAAGTCGTTTTGAGACCGAGAAAAGCCGGCTTCTTCGCGCCTGACGGCCAGTTCATCGAAGCATACGACTATCAGCCGAGCTTTGGGGACGACCTTTCAGAGGCCGAGAAACACTGGACCGACGAGGAAGCCGACCGCGAATGGGCCGATGAAGAGAACGGCCGCTTCAACCGAACCAAGGTCGACCACGGCGAAGGCGCGGCGGGAGTGATGTGGGAGCATGGCCGGCGGATTCACGAGTACAGTAACAAGACGAAACGCCCCGCCTGGACCCTATTGGAATTGCTCGCAAAGAGGTCGGAAGCTGGAGGTTACGCGAAGTACACCCACCGAACGTGCTTGTACTTTTACCGCTGGAAGCCAGACCTGGCGCCAGACGACCCGATTATGAGTTGGTCATGGGGACTCGCCGACGCCGTGATGCGATTCTCGACACAAGACAACGTGCGAGAACACGTAGTGCGGGCACTCAAAGACACATCCTTGGGGAAGTTATCCGCGAAGCAACTGTCCAAGCTTCTTGGTATCCGAACCCGGAAGCTGGAAGACGCGCTTCCGACCCCGGCCCGAGAGCAGCTCAACTCTTTCAGGCGAGAGCTTGAGAGCGGCCGACTACCCTCAGAGGATTCTATCGACCGCTTGGTGGCGATTTTGGCGACCTTCGATTCGACCCGGAACGATAGACCAGAGGAGGTCGCACATACCAGGAGGCAGATGGGGGAACATCCGTGACCACGCGACTGCCTCCAACCCCTCGAACTCACCCGAGCCGATTCCGGAAGCGTTGGTCACGGGCGGCGTGCTCGGTGTGTGGACACCGCGGGAGCCGCCACAAGGGCTTGTGGCACGATGACCGGGTTCATCCTGCAGAGTACAACCCTCAGGCAATCTCGGTGTGCGCAGTCTGGTGCCGGTCTTGCCCGAAGAAGGGCAACCGCCTTGCCGTGTGCTACGCGTTCGGGTGCCACGGCCACGCCCGGGTGAATAACCCCCTCGAGAGCGGAGCCGCGTCTCCTAAAAGCCGTACAAAGCAGCTTCGACTTCCGTAAGTCCTCGACGCGACTCGAGCGGCCGGCCCGCTCTTTGAAGAGTTGTGGCGAGATTGAGAGACTATGGACATCCCAGCGCGCCTTCACGACGCCGCAATCGAGTATTCGAAAACCAACGCGGGAGCGCTCGTGACAATCCTCGCCCGTGAGGTTTAGTCTGGACAGCCGGTTCGGCGCGCCCGTCGGTCTACGAATACTTCCTCGCGACCCGGACGTTCATCGCCTCGAGCTTGGAAGCCATGTCGTCGAGGTAACCCTTCGACCCCATCTTGTCCCCCACGAGGACGACGATGAGGTTCGTGGCTCCGCCCTCGAGGTATTTCTTCACTTGGTCCTCGATTTGGCGGACCTGGCCGGGGTTCTCGGGGACTTTCATCTCGATATAGGTCGGGATGCTGCCCGAGGGGAGGACCGAGGCCTTTACGGTGATGTCCGGGATTCCGTAGCTCTTGCGCTCCTGGCGGCCCACGACGCTGGGCGAGAACTTGGCCGTGAGCGCGCCATAGAGTTCGGCCTCGTAATGGTTCTCTTTCGGCCACTGCGACCTGAACCGGTAGCTGTCCACAAAGGCGCAGACATCCTCGAAGCTGGGTCCGAGAGTTTGCGTTCCCGTCGACTGGCGAACGACAGCCGCGGGCGCCTCCCTCGATGCTGGGGGCGACGGCACTGCTTGGGCACGAGGTCCGGGGGCTGCCGGGGCGGGACTTGCGGACACCGACAGCGCGCTGGTCTCGCGTGGCGCCGGCATAGCGCTTTTCGGTCGCGGAGCCCGTTGTTGCCCCGCGACCTTTGCGATTGCCTTGACCCGGTCTCCCTTCTCGTCGCCGATTAGCATTCCCATCAGGCTCGTGGAACCTGAAGGGGCCGGGACTCCGAACCGCTTCTGAACGCGCTTCAGGTCATCGAGGTCGAGGAGCTTGAGGGCATCCTCGTCTTTCAACCCGCGGAGGGTGAGCAGCCTCTCGGCCATCTCCTCCTTATTGCCTGACGTCTGGGACCCAAGTCCGTCGAGCAAGGCGCGGACCTGAGGTCGGCTTAACCGCTCCCTCACTACATACTCAAGTACCGTCTCGGCGGCATCCGCGTCGATGCCTGAATTTCGGTCCGCGATATGTTCGGGCAGGGAATCAATTGGTTAATACTTGTGAGCGACGAGTTCAGACCAGTCCGCGCTACGAAGTCCGTGATTGACCTCCGATAGAACGGACTTATCAAATAGCGCGACATCGACGCGACATGGCTCCGTCAAACTGTTCGTTTCACGACTCGGCGTTGGCCTGTGCGAAGAATGGCTTCGACGCGACTCTCTGGGCTTCGGTGTCGAAGCTCGACCCGTCGGTCAAGAATTGCCCGAACGCTGGTCAGGCGCAGGTCAGTTGCGCCGTCTGTCGTGAGGCAATCTTGTTCGTGCGACTGAGGAACGTCCGAGACCCCGAGGCCAACAACGCGATTCAGCGACTTGGGTCAGTGACCGCCCGCCTCGCGTCAGCGACCTGCCTGCACGGATAGGCCCGTTCGGCCTCCGACAGGCTCCCCCCTTACTCGTCCGTCCCCCTGAAAACCCGTCCGTGTCAATTCTTGGTCCGTTTGCGTCGATTCTGGGGGCAGGGAGCCACCGACCCCGCCGCGGGGGCCCGCACCCTCCTCGCAGCATCTTCAGTTCACCAACGGTCGCCTGCGGTCGCCAGAAATCGACGCAGGGGCACTGGAATGCGACGCGGACGCGTCTCCGGCGGTAGATTGGCGTTCCAACGCGACGCGGCGGCCCCACGCCGGCCAGAGGAAGGCGTTGGAGCGGCTCGGAACGCGGAATGGGTAAGGGAGCTCCCCAGGGTCGTTCATCGACCGCGAGGAGCCTTCGAGGACGCGCCGACCGATGCTCCTGAACGCGTAAATACAAGGCCAATCGAGTTTCAATCATGTCCGCGCGCTATTGCTCGGCCTGCGGCCAGCCCATCTCCCGGGGTTCACGTTCTGCCCGTCCTGCGCCGCGACAGTAGGAGTGACATCGGGGGCGCTATGAGCGCACGACACCGACCTGAGTGCGCGGTGTGGGCTCGGCGGATAGACCACTTGCGGGCTCGCGTTCTACGCGACTCGGACGAGGACGAGGAGGGAGGCTGAGATGGACGGTGTAGAGGTTGGGATAGGAGCGGGCACGACCCTCGTGGGCGGAGGGCTCGCGGGATACGTGTATCAACCCTTCGAGATATGTCAATCCTTAGTCGGAGCGATTTTCGCAGGTCAAAGCTGTAACACGGTAGAGGAACTGTTCTATCTCGGACTTGCTATCGTGTTTATCGGACTGGTGATTGTCGCGGCGGGGTTCGCGTCCAAGGACCCCGAGTCGGTCCGCGAGGCTGAGGCGGAGCATCAGAGGTCCCTTAACTCGCCGAAGGACGACGCGCCGATAGAGAGCCTATCAGAGCAACCCCGCAAGCTTGAGGCCGCGGCCGAGATGGACCCCGCGCCGTATCTCAGCGCGATAGCCGAGGCCGAACGCGGACTCTCTGAGGCGGACCGTTTGCTCGCCGAGAGCGCGGCCACCCACGCCGAACCGCTGAGGATTCACGGTGAAACGGAGCGCTCGCTTGCGGGAGCGACTCGCTATCGAACCGACATGGCCGAGCGTCACCAAAAGAACCTCGCGGCTCGGGCGGAAGCCGAGACCGCTCGCAAGCACGCGCTCTCTTGGTCGGTCCTCAGGACCAAGGTGGGGAAAGCCAAGGTCGAGACCGAGACCCGCTCCCTATGCGAGACCGCTGAGGCGGCCGCGGGCGTCTCGCTCAAGGTTCTTCAAGAGGCGGACGCGAATCTCGCCAAATGGACCGCGGCCCTTGCGGCCGTCCAACAAACCCACGCCGAGCCGTTCGCTGCTTACGCTGCGGTGTTCGCAGCTCGCACTCAAGCCGCGGTCGCTCTCGACCAAGCGAAGAACGCCCTCGCGCAAGCCCAAGCCGTGCAAGCCGCGGAACAGGGTTGGGTCGTGGAGCTTAACGCCGCTCTGGGCGCGAGCGAAACTACAAGGCTCGCACGGAACGCCCTCGCGCACCGCTTCAACGAAGCTATCGGGACCTACTCGAACGTCTCCTCGAATCCTTATGCTGCGAACCTCCGCGCGGCGGAGCAAGCGCACAACCTCGCCGAAGAACGATACTCGGTCGCGAAGCTCAATCTCGCGGTTCTTCGAGGCGAGCTTGGCGCTGACGCGCGAAGCTCGACTCCACAGCGACCTCAAGGAGCGAGCGCCGAGGCGCGGCAGCTTCCGCCTCTGCCTCCCCTTACCGCGCCGACGGGTTCTCGGGACGCGCAGTTTTGGCAAGCCCTTGGTTATCACACCGACACCACTCCCCCGTCACCGCCCCCGCCGCCACCGACTCAGGCTGTCCCTGCTCAAGCGGTCCCTGCCCAAGCGGTCCCTGCCCAAGCTGCCGAGCGGTATTGTCCGTCATGCGGTAGTGGCAACGCTCGTGCGTCCGCCTTCTGTGAAAGCTGCGGAAAGCCTCTCCCTGCTCACCCGTGAATCTCTGTCGTCCATTAGGGGCGATGAACGGGCGTGGAAGCGCCAACCCGCAATTCACCTCGAGACCGTTCGCGTGCCGCACCGCAGTGCCATTTATAGTTCAGAAGAAACAGACTGAGACATCGGTGTGGAATGCCCGAAGATGTCCCCCTCTGCCCTGAGTGCCTCGCTCAGGTGCACCCCGATTGGCCATTTTGCACTCATTGCGGGTCGCGCCTGAATCTTGGTTCCACCTCTGCCCCGGTACCTGCTCTCTCGGGTCTCAATCGTCCCCCCATCGCCCCTTCTGGGCCATATCCGGTGTGCGGTAACTGTGGGGCCGCGGTTGACACATCTGGTTCCTTTTGCTGGAAATGTGGCGTTCCACTGCTGACAGGATGGGAGCCCTTCATCCCCGCGCATCCCGAGCCGGCAGACCAGCCAGGGACTGCGGCCGAGTCGCTCACCGCCCCCGTCGCCTCTGTTAGGGAGGAGCTTGGACGGGCGTCGTCTCGACCTGCAAGGCGAACTCCTGCTTCGAGACGCTCAGTAATCGGTGGTACGCTCCTCCTCCTCGGAGTCGTCTTGTTGATTGTTTCGCTATTCATGGGATGGTACGCTTACTCGTTAACAGCCTCCGCAACGGCCTCCGACGTTTCCGTCACGATTTCCGGCACTACAACTCTCTATCCACTCAACCAAATCACGGAAGCAATGACATGTGTGGGATGGAGTGGTTGCGCTCAATTCAACATTACAAGCGCGAGTTCTTACTCCCAAGGCGGCGACGACGGCATTGGCGCACTTTATGACATAGTCGCCGGCTTCGTCATCGCGGGTATCGTCATCGGTGTCGCGGCCGCGGCGCTTGCTTTCAGCGGTGGTCGTCGTTCTGGATTGGCGGGGACTCTTGCGGTGCTCGCAATCATCCTTGTCGCTTTGGCCCCAACCCTCCTGTTCGCTTCCCAACCAACTGTCATCAGCTCTCAGGGAGCTCCTTACACCGGCCCGGGAAGTGTGGCAGGTGCATCGTCACCGAGGACCTCCTTCTTCGGGTCTTGCTCGGGGACTGGATGCGGCCTTGTTTTTCCATCCGGAACCACGGATAGTGGGTCCTGGGGCCCTTCTACAGGGTGGTACCTCAGTTTCGTGGCGGTCGCCCCTCTAATCGCGGGATTGTTGCTGGTTCGGCGGCAGCGGAAAGGGCCGGTCGAACCTTCCGTCTACGACCTGGCAAGCTGACGACCCTCCACTCGCCCTGTGTGGTGGGGAGAACAAGTGACGCCTGCCGCCGTCGCCTGCTGGTGTCACTTTTCGACCTATCTCATAGGGCGCCCTAGCATCGTGGCCTCGGCCAGATTCGAACCCCCGGGGAAGGCAAATCCCACTGAACTCGACTCCACATTGAGTTGAGGAGTCAGGATTCGCCAAGCAATATAGAGCATAACATCCGCGGGCAGGTTGGTTAGTGGCCCGCAGTCGCAAGTTTAACCTGATTGTTGTAAGAGGCGTTGCACCCACCTAGAATAGACTCCCCTTCTCCACGAACCTTTGGATGACCGCCGGAGGCATTCTTCGACCGTCAACGGTTATTGCGTTGGAAGCTGTTCTCGGAACAAGGGGATGCAAGCTTGAGCGGACTTGGAAATGTGCAGTTCTCAATCATTCGTTCAGAGGCTGTCAGGCTGCTCGAGAGCCTTAGTGCCACGCAGTCTCCTGGTGACACTGTGGGGGGTCAGTTACTGCTCAACGCGGGAATCGCTGGACTGGTCCCATGGGGTTGGAAGGGGACCAGCCGCAAGATTGTCGCGGGCGTCCAGCGCTCCGCTAAGGTGGCTGCCCGTGAGCAAGCAAGCCGCAGAGTTGACAGCCTAGTCAGTCAAGCGAGAGGAATGGCAGCGAGCTATTCTGTGCGAGATCAATCACTGAGATCTGGAGCCAACTCACAGAAACTGACCCGGCGTTTCGGGACTTCACTTGATCATGGGAGCCCTGTGTCCCGTCTAAGACTGCTCATCGGTGCTCTAGATTCAGTATCTACTCTCGACCTCGTCCCGAACCAGGAAGTCCCGCGGATTCTTGAGGCCAGGAAGTTCGAGAGAGTAAAGTCCCAGGCGACGAGACTCGCACCGGAGCTACACGATCTCGTTTCTTCTGCTCAAAACCCCCAAGATCCGGCATACTACCAGGGCCGGGTTAGTCCGTTCGGAGTGACCCCTCAGATTGCTGAGGCTCTAGCCGGAGCACTCGCCCGCCTCCAGGAGGGCGGTCCAGACGCCTTTCGCCAAGGAGCGGGTTCTCTCCGCGTTGCTCTCGAAGGACTTCTGGTAGAATTGTCAGGGACCCCTGACTGGCATGTCGCTCTCAACAATCTCGTTACATCGGACGAGGAACGAGGAATCATGGTGCGGTTCCACCGTCTTCTAAGTAGATCAGCGCACGCCGGGCACGTCACCTCGAAGGAGGAGCTCCAACTCTTTCTCGATCTCTACGGAACTATTGGGGGGCGATTAGTCCAGTTACGAGGGACCACCCAGAAGTCAGGCTCGTAGTCCGGGATGATCAACAAGGCTGTCGGACGCGACCCCTCCGGAAGTAGGGAACGAGAGCGCTTCACCGAAGACTGTGAGCACAAGATGCGTTGCGCCCACCACCACTCGATTCATAGCGTGCAAGGGGGTTTGCACTCAGTCAGCGAAGTTTCAGGACAGTAGGGCGAGTCCAGCTACCGCGTCCAAGCACAGTGGGGACAACTTCCCTTCGGAACTCTGCGAGACGCAGACCGGGTGAAGCCGGCACGAGGGACACAGTCGACCGTTTAGGTCCTTTTGCGTCCACTCGAGGTATCCGCCGGGAGCGAGAATCTCCTGAAGCAGCTTGAGATACTTCCCCTCGGCAATCCGTGGGACATCGTACTTCGCGCCCCTCATTCCCGCCTTCCGGGTCCAATACTCGTAGAGTGCCCGGGGTCCCTTAGAAGAGTTACAGGAAGAACAGACCCAGACTGAGTTCTTCTCGTCTTCGGGCCCCCCCATCGAACGCGGGATGAGGTGGTCGCGAGTGAGCGCTCGACTCTCCCCACAATAGATGCAGTGGCTAGGGTCTTCGCGTTCCTTCACGTATTCCCTGGTGGTATCCCACGCGATCTCACCGGAGCGGAGTTTCGAGAAACGGTCCATCACGAATGCGTACTGTCGTTTACCGGCTCCTGAGGATCCCGAGATGATCTTTGCGTATTGCCAGTAGAGAAGATCCTGAAGAGTACGCACCGCTGAAGGAGGCATACCCGACCAAGGGCCTGGCGATTTGCCGAGCCTCTGCTAGTGGATTGGCGACCGAGTACAAGAACCCTCTATCGACTCTTGCGCATGATCCCAGCTCGTCGCATAATAGAGTAGACGCCAGGTCGATCGCGACGAAGAATCCCTTGCGCGACTAGGACTTGCAACTGTTGACGAATCTTGGGGCGCACGTTCAGATTCGAGGGATGAAGTTCCGAGAGAATTGGCTCAAACTGGTACGCCTCGTCCAGAGTGAACACATCAGTGGGAAGCTTCTGCACGCACGCGAGCACATCGCGGAGCCAGCCTTGGCTATCAGGACGAACACGGATCATGAAATCGAACCGGGACCAGGCCCCGACAACCGTCGACCATGGCAACTCAGCTCCGTCCCAGACTATCGGAACGCGTCCTACTTCAGGGACAACGCTCAGATCGATGTTGCAGCCCTGCCATCCCGCTCGCTGTGCGGAAACTGAGAGCCGTTCGCGGGGTATCACCGCCAGCGACGAGAGAAGGGTTCGGTGGATGGCCTGCAGTCTTCTCACAGAAAGGCCGATGGGGTCATACTCCAAGAGCAGAAGATTTGGAGTTCTTCCCGATCGAATTGTTTCGAGAAGAGTGCCGTACTCTCCATTCGCCACCCACCGCGTGAATCGGCCTGCCTTGCTCTTCAGCTCGTACGGTTCCTCACAGTGAGAGCATTCGAAGTCGCGAGACTTGGTATTCTCCCGTGTCGGACTGAGTGGTCGGTACGAGCATCTCAAGCAAGCCAACTCGCGATGGACCCAGGTCTGCGACGCGACCCGAGCAATCTGTGACCTGCTTGTATACTTCCCCTCGGGGATGGCGCTGAACTCGAGGTCCACATGCCTGGCATTGCTGGCGCCGATCTAAGGTTGTGGATTCACCGGGGAGAGTAGGTGCAAGCGGTGTTACACCCAACTCTGCGTCCGCTGGGTGTAAGGTTGATTGCACCCACTGGTTGGAGCGCGTAGGATCGGTCATCCCTGCCGACAACGCCCCATTGAGGTTGGCCTGTCGGTAAATCCGGAACCATCTACCTATTGTCCATCGGCGAGTCCTTCGTATCCACCGAGCCCGGTCGCTTTCCCGACCGCATTGAGGGCGGCCCTCGCCACCTCGCGGACTGCCACGTTGTGCAGGACATCGAACGCGCGGTAGTCGAGGCGCTTCGGTGGGCGTCTACCGGTGCAGAACCCGAGGAGAGCGTCACCGTCGGTGGACATGTGGGCGGGTCGCACCGCGAGGGCTAGTCCATCGTGCGCAAGCTCCACGAGTCTGGCCAACTGCTCGTGATCCAGAGGTGCGTCCGTACCGACGACTCCAATGGTTGTTCCGAAGCGGGTGGACGAGCGTTTCAGGTAGTCGTCAAGGAGGTCATCCATTTCCAGGAAAGCCTTGGTACCTCTCCGGTGGGTCCCGGCGATGGTTCGTCCTTCGAACGGGTCGCAAACGTTCCCTACGGAATTTGTGACCACAACAGTTCCAACAGTCCAGGGGCCCACTTTCGCCGCGCTGCTGCCAAGGCCTCCCTTCGTCCCTTTCAATTCCCGGTCGGCGAAGAACGGGCCAACGGTTGCCCCGGTTCCGGCCCCCACTGTCCCTTGGGTCACCGCGCGAGACGATGCGTTTCGGCACGCGCTCTCGCCGAGCGCCACGTAGTCCCGGCCTTCAAGAGGGCCGAAGTCCACGTCGTAGATATTCGTTCCCATGATTGCCGGCATTCGTCCCGCTCCCCGGGGCTTTGCCAGCCCTTTGTCCAGCAAGAATCGTCGGATGCCGATTGACGCGTCATACCCGTAGATGTCACCGCCGGTTAGGAACAGGGCATGATAGTTGAAGAACGTCCTGCCGAGATCCGATCCGGCCGTGTCGTAGCTACCCGGCCATCCACCGCGAATGCCCGCGAAGGCCATGGCCGGCGGTGTGAGAAGGACGACCGTGGTTCCCGTTCGATGCTTCAGGTCTTGGGCGTGCCCGACCTGGACTCCCGCCAACGCGGTTACCGTGGGGTTCGAATGCGACATAGAGGTCCCCCTGCGAACTCAACTGATTCGTCCAAGAATAAAGCCGCGTCGAAGGACGGATCCACCAAGGCGCGCCTGACATGGGGGTGCCATCAGTCCGATGACATTCGACGAAACTGTTCACGGCGCTTGAGACGGGTGCAGTCGCTGGTTGGAAGGTGCAACAGTTGTTGCACCCATGTAGGGCCTAACCCGTCGAATCTTCAAGCATTAGCGACGCTGCGGCGGTCCCGAGCTTCGGGAGAGGACGTCTCGATCAGCCTTTAGCGGCTTTTCGAAGCTTCGACAGGAGCGCGGCTACTCCCTCGAAACTTGCCATCGTTTCCAAGTACTCCCAATCCAGGCTGCCCCGCTTAGCAAGCTCGACGGCTTGAAGGTACAGTTCTTGAGAATCTTCACGATGAGCACGCGTCAAGCGCCCGATGATGAGAGGTTCGACTGCGCTCACAAGGACCGGACCGTGGGGAGTCTCCACCCGGTGAGGTTTAAGCCCGGAGCGATCGCCGGCACCCACAACATCGACCAGCCCAACTGCGGGCTTGAACCAGTAGACACGATGGCTGCGGCCTTTCACCTGCCGGAAGCCCCACTTCCGTAAGACACTCCGTATGCGATCACCGCGACCGACCAGGTCGATGTCTTGAGAAACGTAGTTCGAGGACGAGAGGTATATTTCGACGGCGGACCCGCCGACAATCTCGATGTCGGTCTTGCTCTCCCTGGCCAGAAGAGCGCCGAACCAAGCAATGCACTCTTCGGGCGTGGGCGCCGAGGTGACGACCTTATCGAATTCGGAGCCGTCCATAGGAAGTGCTTGGCTTCATGCCAAATCGAACGAGAATCTCGTCCTTCTCCCTTCGACTAACTTCTGCTCGGTGCGTTGACCTCGCCCGGAGAAAGCGCCGCAGTGACTCATCCTTGAGCACCCATCCGAGATCTGAGTGCGCCGCGTAGTCACTCAGCTCCTTCAAGATACGGAGAACTTGGATTGGTTGGGCCCCGACGACTTTAGCAATTCGATAAGCGGACTGGGGCCGCGGAGTGATGGCCAACTGATCGAGGACCAGCGCCCGGGTCCTACTGCCAAACAGCGGGTCCATGCCGGATGTAGGGCACGATGGATATTATACGTTTTGTATACTATTGGTCAATGTTGTCGTGGGTCTGCTGCCGACGCGTCCGGGGCTGACCGGTAGGTGCAACAGGCATTTCACATTCGGGAGAGCAGTGGCCGACCTGGTAGAGGCCGTTGGCCTTGTTAACGAATATCGCACCTACCGTCGACCTCCGCCTCGAAGGACTCAAGTCTGAGCCCCCAATGGCCGCGCCGCACTCGGCCCAAGCCGAATGTGGGGGCCCGGGACCCGGATGGACGACAAGAACCGTTGCGGATGGGGCTCGATCGATGCGGACCCCGTTATGCGTGCCTACCACGATCATGAGTGGGGGGTCCCCGTCCACGACGACCAGAAACACTTCGAATTCCTGCTCCTCGAGGGGGCTCAGGCGGGCCTCAGTTGGTCCACCATCCTTCACCGGCGTGCAGGCTACGCCAAAGCGTTCCGCCGGTTCGACCCGAAGAAGGTCGCCCGTTTTGATACGAAACACATCACCCGGCTAACGCAGGATCACGGGATCGTTCGAAATCGCCTCAAGATCGAATCCGCCGTCCGCAACGCCAGGGCCTTTCTCGCGGTCCAGGACGAATTCGACAGCTTCGATACCTATGCCTGGAGGTTCGTCGGGGGAAAACCCCGCGAGAATCGTTGGAAGGCCCTCCGGAACATTCCCTCCACCTCCACGGAGTCCGATGCGTTCAGCCAGGACCTAAAGCACCGGGGGTTCAGCTTTGTCGGCTCCACGATCATCTATGCCCACATGCAGGCGGTGGGGATGGTGAACGACCATGTGGTCGACTGCTATCGATATCGGGAGCTTGCTCGGCTAGCTCACCGGCCATCTGAGGCTGGGGCCAGGTGAGGAGGCTCGGCTCGCCGGTGCTGGCGAAGGCACCCCAGGGAGTGGGTGCGTGGCCGCGCTGGCGCCGCGGGGCAAGATGACCACCTGCGGTCAATTCGCCGAGGCTGCCGGCTTCCCGGGGGCGGCGCGGGTCGAGGCTGTTCGGCCCCACTCTAGGGAGACCCGGCTAGAATATCGAAAGAGTTTCAATGCCGGGGCCAGGATTCGAACCTGGGAACTCCTGCGAGAGCAGATCTTGAGTCTGCCGCCTTTGGCCGCTCGGCCACCCCGGCGCTGTCGACGCGAGGAGTCGGCGACCCTTATTCTTCTTCCGTTTCTTCGTCCACGAGGTCGCCCTCGTCGGGAATCGGGATAGAGAGCGCTCCCTCGTCGCGCGGGAGTTCCCGAGAGCCTGGATCGGAAGGCGGAGGGCTCGACGCCGCCAGCTTCGAGGTCGGGGTCCTGCGCTGGCGACCGCACCTAAGGCACGTCCGAACTCGGATTCCCGACCGAAGCCGGGTCCGGACGGTCCGACCCTCCACCCAGAACGCCGAGCACGAACGGCAATACAGCTCCCGGTACTCCTGCCGAAGCCGGACATTGTACCGCATCCCGATCCGGCGGGCCAATGCTACGTACCGGTCCGCGAGCTCAGGGTGGGGACCTCGTGCCTCCCGCTCAGCGAGCCCGAACAGGTGGGAGACCCGTTCCCGGGCGATCCGGACCATCGCCCCGGTCCGGCGGCCCTTGCGTCCCGTGCGCCTCAGGACTGTGGTTGCTGGCATACAGGGCAGTAAACGGCGACGCGGCTGATGACCGTCCGGCAACGAATGCAATACTTCCCCGCCGGCGGCGCTGGGATAGCGCCCAACGCTCCCGGTGGCGGGGCGAGCGTGACGTAGCCTCCCGGGGGGTAAGCCCAGGGAAGGCTGCCCGAAGAGGAGGGAGGTGGCTGGGGAGCGGTGCTCGTGGGTGAGGTCCCTGTGGGTAGGGTCCCGAGGGGCGGCCCGGGCGTCGTCGGGGGGCGCGCTAGAGGGCCAGTGTTGTTTCCCGCGGAAGCGTCGACCTGGGGCAGGGTGTAGCCGCACTTGATGCAGAACAGCGCCCCTTCGCTCGCCATCTCGCCGCAGTGGAGACAGACGGACACGGCGGGGGACAAGGTTAATGGCGTATATCACCGTCAGGTGTCCAGTGAGACACCGGTCGGTCGCACTCGTGACTCGGGACCCGGGGCTGTACCATG
>Ga0181530_10001408_pt1 | contig 30335 bp, 19 predicted proteins | sample PEATcosm2014_Bin_42_FD_119769 | JGI IMG/M metagenome (GOLD analysis project Ga0181530, IMG submission 119769) | Peatland microbial communities from MTU Mesocosm Facility, Houghton, MI, USA - PEATcosm2014_Bin10_60_metaG | ecosystem: Environmental > Terrestrial > Soil > Wetlands > Peat | place...
CGTTGCTTTCCCTTCTGCCCAGAGCCGCGAAACTCGGACGCACTCTCGCGACCTCGTTTCCTCCTTGGGCAAGTAAGGGAGAACGGTCTCAGCACAATCGCAAACGACCAGAAAAGTCTCCTGTTTCGTCGGCCAACCTTCGGTGCCGACCATCGCCCCGCAGAGCCGAATTAGTTCGTGGTCATCCCGTCCACGCCCGGGCTCCCTTTATTCGCCTTGACTCGTTGTAATGCCTGCTTGCAGTTTTCCAGCTCGGAGACTTCTTCCATCAGTCGTTCCGTTCCAGCCAGGCTTTCTGACATGTGCTTCGCCACGAGCGTTTCGGTCCCTTTCGCGGCGGCCGTCGGAGCATCACTCCTACTCTCCACCGGAAAGGCCAGCACCTCTTGTTCGGGCCGGTTTTTCTGCCGCTGTCCGCTCATGAGTCGCGACGCTTACTTGCCCTTTCCTTTATTCCCCTTGCGGGGTACCGTTCGGGCCTTCGGATCATCGTTCCCGGCTCGGCCTATCTTGTTGGCTCCGCCTTTCGGCATTGGAGTGCCTCACTAGCTCCGCCGACTGCATGACCTAATTTGCCCTCTGCTGACTTCTGCGCCACGATCGGGATGAATCGCTTCACCCTCAGTCACGATTCCGTGACATGCCGCAGATCTCCCGAGGTAAGTTCGACCGCCTTCGACGCGCAACCACCGGATTTACCACCAGTGAGCTTGATATGGGCTTCGCAGTCATATGCCCGCTCGCCCGCCACCGTAGGACTCCTATCCGGTTCTTGTTCATAGGCTCGCGTCTTTGCTCCACGCTTCTTTCAGGCCCCGCCTCGCGGCGAGTGTTATTTCGCCCTTGCGCTTCGCTATGACTTCACCTCCATCAGGTTGTCAAAGGGACTTTCACCCTCGAGCTGTCGAACATGCTCGGCACACAGAAAAAAACGCGCAGCCCGAGGGCTGCGCGCAGGAAAGAGTGCTTGGAGGGTTATCGACCGGTAGCCATGGCCGTCGCTTTTGGCTGTGTCTGGTCGGTGCGGCCCACATACATCTTGTACGACTGGTATACGGCGAACAGCACTGCCAGCAGAAGTGCCATCGTTGCCAGCCCGCTGATCGTGCCGAAGGCGGAGGCGATCGCAGTCAATCCCGCACCGATTACGTAGTTCGGGAACGACCACAGAAAGACCTTGTGCCAAATGGCAAAGGGATTGCCGCCTTCCGTTAGACCGATGATGCTGGCCACCGGGGCCGTATTCGCCAGGAAGTAGGTGACGGCGGCCACTAACAGAGGCATCGTGTGCGCTGTCGCGTGGGCGGAGAATACCTGGCTATGGTATGCCAGATAAGCAAGTCCGGAGGCGTTCAGCAGTGTGCATGCGTTAAACACAAATTGGATTGGTTTGGTTTGATTCCCGCCAGAATAGGATTGCGCGATTGCCGCCGTTACGGCCACGAGCATGGTAGCGATCAATCCCAATTGCGTGACTCCCAGAAGAATGACGGGCAGATTCCCCGACATCGAGCTCGTCATCCCCGGCAGCTTCACTTTGAAACGCGAACTCAGCGCCGCCGCCGCTAATAGGAGCACTAACTGTGGCCAGGCTTGCGTTTGCCATCTGACTACGCCGAACGACAGGGCGCACAGACTCGCGACGGCGACTATTCCGATCATGACTTTCGCTTTGATTGGTAAAGTATTTGTCATGGCAGTCTCCGAATATGGTTGCAGTCGGTTGTCTAGTTGTCCCCCGGGTCGCCATCGCTGAGTGCTGACGTCGCAGTGTCGACGTTAGAAGTTGCACCCCAGACTACGCTGTCGCCACTAACGGAGGTTGACCCCCATACAACGCTGGTGGCGCCCCACACTACCGAATCGGCGGAAAGCACGTTGATACCCCAAACCACTGATTCTCCCCAGACCACCGAATTGGCGCCCCAAACCACGCTGCTGCCGGCGAAAACTGAGTCGGGGGTAGTATTCGTGACCGTGACACTACCATTCGAGTTAAGGACCGCCGTCTGGGAAAGCGCTACTCCCGTGGCCAGGTCCGTGCTGCCAAGAGCGGCGTCGATATCCAGATACCCCGCTCCATAGGTGAAGAGGTCATATTCGTTGTTGTAAAGGTTTCCGCGGCAGTCGTGGGAATAAGTGAATTGCCCGATGCCCTTCCAGGCAGTCTTCATCAAGCGCGCTTTCACTTGATCCGGGGTCAACGAGGGGTTCTGCTGCAACATCAGCGCCACCGTACCAGTCACGACCGGTGCTGCCATGCTGGTGCCGCTTAAGACGAAGTACTCCGAGTCTCCGCTTGTCGAGGTAACTTCATATTGGGGATAGTTTTTATCCATCGTACCGCCCTTAACCCGCAAGGAGACCTGCCGGTTTCCCGGCGCGATCAGGTCAGGTTTCACAATGTGATCGAGGGTGGTCGGACCTTTGGAACTGTAGCTGGCAATCTGGTCGTCGGTCCGCGTCGGCGTCAGCTCCGTCATGCTCGCTCCCACCGTGATTACGGCGGGGTCGTTCCCGGGAACCACGATGGTGCCGAAACCGTCGGTCGGTGCGTAGCGGCCGTCGTTGCCCGCAGCCGCCACTACCACAATGCCGGCCTGCCAGGCGGCTTCTACTGCCTGGTCAACCGGATCGAGGGTGTAGCTCTCGAACACCGGGCGTCCCAATGACATGTTGATGACGCGGATATTGTAAGTACTCTGCAGCGCGATCGCCTGCTCAATGGCGGCGATTACCTGGCTGTCCGTGCCCGATCCGTTCTCGTCAAGCACGCGGAGGTTGATAAGGTAGACGTTGGGAGCCACACCGGCATAGGTCGCCGCATAGCCATTGGCGGTGCCCGAACTGGCGCCCGAGCCAGCGATCAAACCCGCCACGTGCGTTCCGTGCCCGTACTTGTCGGGTGCGCTGGTGTCGCTAGCCACAAAGCTCTGGCTATACACGACGCGGCTGACGCCGTTAGCATCGTTCAGATCGGGGTGAGCTGAGATTCCGCTGTCAATGACGGCCACGCCGACGCCTGTACCATCCAACGCGTACTGCGACGCCGCAACATCCGCCTCGACCGCAGTCGCGAACTCTTCAGCCACGGGATTGGCAGTCATTTTCTGCGTACGGTCGGGCGTGATGTACGTAACGTTGGGATCTTTCGCCAATTCCGCCAGCATGCTGGTGGGCACGTGCATCGTCACCGCACGGATCGTGTGGAACTTCGACTTGATCGTTGCGCCGCGGCCCTGCAGGCCTCTCAAATGGGCGCTAGTGGGCATCTGGCGATGTTGAACGATAACGGTCACCATACCGTTCGCGTCCACGCGCTGGTGGAGATCGGCGGAAAACTTGGCTGTGGGTGTGTCGTTGCCCAGAACTGGTTTGGCGCCCGCGAAGGACGGTGCTGCTGAAAGCATCAGCAATGCCAATCCGAGTGCAAGGCCCCAAGCAGCGCTAAACACTCGGGAATTGAACGGAGGGCATTTGCGTTCGCTGGTGATTTGCGATTTATGGTCAATGTTCATGAGAGTTTTTCTCGAGGTATTTTCCGAGTGCGTGGCATAGATTACGTCCTCGGTGCCTGACCTCTAATCGGCAATTGCGAGGCCAACGCCAGGATAGTAAGTGTTGTTTTTACAATGAGTTAGCCTGGGCAGGCATCAGGTGCGAGGGGACAAATTGGCCCAACCATGGGGGGCAGTAGGCTATGAAAGTCCGCAACTCATTGGAACCAAAGGCAGGGCACGGAGGCAACCCGATTTGGGACAAATTGGCCCGATCCGGTCGGGCGGCCCCGTCAAAAATGCCGGCGGCTAGATGTGGCCGGCCGCAGCTTGGCTGCGATTTAGATCAAGCACTGCCTCCGCGCCCGCCAACTGCTCCAGTACGTGCTGCAAGTTGGCGCGGACCTCGTGCGTCGCTTCACTGAACCTCAGCGCCGCTCCAATCCCCATGTCCATGCGCACCACTTCGCTTAAAATCGAGACGTTCGTATGTTCGTGCGAAAAGGTGAGTCTCAACTGTGACCCGGGCAACAGCAGGCCACTGGTTTCAACATAGCAACCGCCCAGGCTCAGGTTGGTGACGATGCCGGGCATCGCGAGTTCCTCGGAGTTTCCAGAGATTTCCGTGGTGAGCCGGCCCCGCACCCGCGGATACAAACGCCGGTTCTTCCGCACCGACTTAGTCTGCTTTTGCAGATACATGCGTTTGTCGGCTTGCGAGAGGATCTTTTCCGCGTCGGTCCCGTCTTCGGGATACACGGCATTACCCACGCTCAGCGACAGAATTTCTTCGTTGCAGACGTCTTTTCCAGCTTGTTGCGCCAGGTCGCGCATCTGTTCCGCCTTGCGTGCGGCAGCTTCTGGCGTCAGTCCAGGAGCGATGACGACGAATTCGTCGCCGCCCATGCGCGCGACATAATCGTATTTACGGCTGGTTTCCTTGAGCGAGTGCGCAAACAGCCGCAGTACACGGTTCCCTTCCAGGTGTCCAAAGCGGTCGTTGATCTGCTTGAAGCGGTCCAGGTCGGCAACCATCACGGTCAGGGATTTGTTGTCGCGTTTGCAGCGCGCCAGTTCGCGGTCGAGTTGCATAAAAAGCGAGCGTGCGTTGGGCAGGCCGGTGAGGTAATCGGTGACCGCCGAACTCTCCGCCTGCTTGTACTTCATCGCGTTCTCGATAGCGAAAGCCATGTTGGAACTTACCGCCAGCAAGATGCGCAGGTGGTCGGAGGTGAAGAAGTCTTGTTCCGCGTGGTACAAGGCGACCACGCCGACCACGCCCTGCAAGCCCTCGAGCGGCACCGCGAGCGCGGAATTCAGCGTGCTGTACTTTGATGTATCGTTCAGATACCCGGGCTCGACCGAAGGATTGCCATTCAGAATCGGCTTCAGGGTTTGCGCGACCCACCCCGAGAGCCCTTGTCCCATCGGAATGCGCAGGGACGCGAACAGCCGGAAGTTATCGCCATTCACATATTCCGGCACCAGTTCTTCCCCGTGGCGCACGTAGATCGCGATCGCATCGTAGGGCATCGACCGGCGCAGTTTCACCGCAAACACCGAGAGCGTTTCATCCAGACTGAGCGATGCCCCCAGATTCTGGCTGAGTTCGAAAAGAGTCTGCGCTTCCTGGCGCGCCGCTGCAATCGAATCGAGAAAACTGCGCTCCGGCGTTTGCCGCCGCCCTTGCGCCTCGAACCCGGCGGCTGGCTTAATGGTCGGCTCACCTTTCGAGTCTTCGTCTCGATCTTTATCTTTCATTTCCGTCGACAGCGTGTGCTCGTCCAGGCTGTCGGTGCGTTGATGGACCAGTTGCTCCAATTCCACGTATTTTCGTTGCAGCACGTTGATCACTTGCGGATCAAAGGCCTTTCCCGATTGATCCGCCAGCCGTGTCATCGCTTCCTGCAGCGGGAGCGCCCGCCGATATTGGCGATCCGAGGCCAGCGCGTCCAGAAAATCCACCGCCGCCAGGATGCGCGCGCCCAGCGGAATCTGGTTGCCGCGCAATCCCATGGGATAGCCGGTGCCGTCGTACTTTTCGTGGTGCGCTTGTACGATGGGCACGACCGGATAGGGAAAATGCACGCGCTCCAGAATTTCCGCTCCCACCATCGGATGGATCTTCATCTTCTCGAACTCTTCCGGCGTGAGCCGCCCCGGCTTCGAGATGATCTGCTCGGGAATCGCCAGCTTGCCGATGTCATGCAGCAGGGCCGCCGCCTGCAGCGCATCCATTCCCTCCCGGTCAACCTTGAGTTCCTTGGCCACCTCCACCGCGTAGACGCGAACTCTCTGCAAGTGATCGTGCGTGGTCTGATCCTTGGCCTCGATGGCCAGCGCCAGTGCCTCAATCGTGCGCATGTGCAGGTCGGCCATCTCTTCCACGTGCCTCTTCTCATCGTCCAGTTTGCCCAGGTAAAGACGATAGGAACGGTAGATCAGGTAGACCACCGGCAGCGTCAACAACGATGTCTGCCAGTCCGTAAAACCATGCAGCCAGCTCATCATGCCGACCACGCCCGCACCCACCAGGTAATACGGGAAGCTCCAGAAGTAGCACTCGGACCAGATTTTTCGCAGCGCCTTTCGCTCCGTCAAAGCTATGACAGCTGCCACCGGAAGCGTATTGGCCAGGAAGTAAACCGACGCCGCCAGAAAGAGAATTGCAGAGGGTCCACCAAGCGCGCGATGCGACAACGCGAAGCGATACGAGGCGAACGTCGCCGCGACAGCCAGTGCTGTCGAACAGACGTTGAAGGCGACCTGAATCGGATTCGCACGGTTTCGGTCGAAGCACTGCACTGCCACCGCCGCGCAGCCCAGAACCATGGCCTCCGACAAGCTCAGTTCCAGCACACCCAGCAGCAGAAATAGAAAGTTCACCGACATCGTCCCGGTAATACCGGGAAGCCTCACTTTGAGCCGCGAGGCCGCCAGCGCGATCAGCAGATAACAGAAAAATTTGAGTGGATTCTGGCTCCTGCCGTGCAACACCGAATAGGTCAGCGCGGTTGTCCCGCAGAGCACGACCACGGCAATGAAAAAGCGTGCCGCGGCGCTCATGTCCCTCCACGATTGAGGGCGGGTTGTCATCTCGGACACGCTCCTCCCGGGGGGATGGATTGCAATTCCCAAGCACGAGAGCAAGGGAGTATTGATTGAGATTCATTGATAGCAGGCGCTGGAGGGAGAGGAAAGGATTCCGGTATGGGGAGGTAAACTTCCGTAACACGGCCAGTGACTTTCCGGCACCGTTCTCGCCGCTAGCCGCCAGAGAAGCAGCTCTCAAGTCACGCAATCGGTGCAGTCGAAAGTCTCAAGCGGGCTCAGGACGGAATCTCCCACCCTTCGTCCTTCATTTTCCGATTCGTCCAGTGTTGCAGTTGCTCGAACAGTGCGGGCTCGACCGCGACAAATCGCAAACCCGCCCTGCCCCCAGCATCGGACCATACCAAGCGGCCTTTCGCTTGGATCACGGTCTCGCTTTCTGGCAACAGGAAACTGACGTCGACGAGTCCGGCAAAACCGGTCGCATCGCTCACCACATCGAGCCCCATGCCTCCCGTGCTCAGGTTGAGCGCCTGCACCTGCAATTCCTTGCCGTGCGCGTTCCTCAGGGTCACGGACAGGTTGACTTTCGCCCGGAAGAATTTCTGCTGGTCCCCGATGATGATGCCGAGCTTAGCTGAGCCATCGCCGGAAGGCACGGCAATGTCATACTCGCGCAGTTTGCGGCTGAGCGTACGACGGGAAATTCCGAGCTGATCGGCAGCCTGGGCGCGATGTCCGCCGCTTTGTTCGAGAGCCCGAATGATCATCTGCTCTTCCATGTTCTCGAGGTTACCGAGCGGCACCGCGCCGCTGGCGTGCATTGCAGCCGCGGGCTCGGCAGACAACCCCGCCGCAACTTCGGCGCCCGTGATCTGCCGGCCCTCCGTGGCCATCGCGAGTTTGGCGACCAGGTTCCTCAGTTCGCGGATATTGCCCGGCCAAGGATGGGCCTGGAGGGCAGCCAGCGCGTCTCCATTAAAAACTTTGTCCGCCGCCTTCAGCGACAGGAAGTGACGCGCCAGCGCCACAATATCCTCGGAACGCTCGCGCAAAGGCGGAACCCGCAAATGGAACTGGCTCAGGCGGTGGAAAAGATCCTTGCGAAAACGCCCTTCTTTCACCGCCAGCTCAAGATCCTGGTTGGTGGCGACAACCACCCGCAGGTCGACGGTGATTTTTCGATTTCCGCCCAAGCGGTAATAGGGCGCGCCGTCCAGAACGCGCAGCAGTTTCACTTGGACTTGCGGTTGCAGTTCGCCAATTTCGTCAAGAAAAATCGTGCTCTTGTCAGCCAGTTCAAACAGTCCGGGCTTCGACGAATCAGCGCCGCTGAAGGCTCCCTTCTCGTAGCCAAACAACTCACTCTCCACCAGCTGTTCGGGCAGGGCGGCACAGTTGATATCCACCAATGCATGTTTGTGCCGATTCGAGGAATCGTGGATAGTGCGCGCAACTAACTCCTTCCCCGTGCCCGTTTCGCCAGTCACGAGCACGGTCTCGGTTTGTCCGGCCACACGGTCCACCATGCCCATGAACTTATGCATGATCGGGCTGGCAATCAGAAATTGTGTCCCGCCGATTTCACGCCGCGCCAAAGGGACCGCTGCGGCCGCGGATTGTGCTCGCGAAAGCGCACTCTCCAGAAGCTTCTTCTCGCTGATCGCAATCGAGAAACCCAAAATGGCTGCAGGAGCTGCTTTCGAATCGCGCAACAGCGTCAAACAAAGATGAACAGCGACATTCTCGCCAGCCTTGGTGCGGCAGCGCAGTTCGCCCTCGAACCGCCCTCCGTCGAGAACCGATGCCATCGCTCCGGCGAGAATCGCCTGCTGGTCAGTGCCAATGCCAATGCCATAGAAGTCGGCGATCTTGCGGCCAACGAGTTCCGTCGGCGCAAAGCCGTATCGAGCTACACCCTGGTTACAGCCGGTGATGATTCCATGCAGGTCAGTGGTGAAGACCGCGTCCTGCAACTGGTCCAGAATGCCAGGCTGAAGAATGCGTTGAAGACTGGCCTCTCCCGCTTGGGTAGAGCTATCGCAAGCTCGGCTCCCAGTTACGGATTTCCACGCGCTCTCGGTTGGCGAAGTCTTCGATGAAATTGGCATTTCTGTGCCGTCGGCTATGGGGAGGGTGACTTTTGCGCTTCGACCGCTGTACTACTGACTTCAGATGTTGACTAAGGGGCACTACAAAGACGCGCCCTTCTCCATGATGCTGCCACAACCCCACTGAAATCGAGGGATGGTTCAGCACTGATCGGTACACCAAAGTAACCACCTCATGTCCGGCGCAACTCTAGAGTCGCAACTCTAGAATAAGGTTTGGAGCCTTTCGTCTCGCGCTGCATGCTGCTGCCTTCTACGTGTTACCTCGGTAAGTATTTGATTCTCCACAAACTGAACTACTATCCGGGAAATGCTGCCGTGGAAGCTGCTGCTCTGGAAAATCGCACGGAAGCTTGGGGCCATCGCCGCGCTCGTCTTGCTGGGCGGACTGCTTTCGGCCACGCTGGTGCGCCTGGCTCCCGGCTTCGATGCCGACGAACGCGAACTCGATCCCAGCCTGAATGCGGAAAGTGTGCGCGCCTTGCGACAGGCGCGCGCTGGGGAACACAACATCCTCAGTTTTTACGCCGGCTACCTGCGCAGCGCCATCCACGGCGATCTTGGCACTTCTCATGCCCTCGGCCAACCCGTGCAAAGACTTCTGCGCGAGCGCTGGCCCGTGACCTTGCGCGTGGCTGGCATCGGCCTCTTGCTGGCGTGGCTCCTGGCCTCGATTCTGGCCTTCACCGCCTGCCACTGGCGTCGCCCGGCTTTTGAAATTCTGGGGACCTCCGTCAGCGGCGCTTTCCTCTGCATTCCCGCAGCGGTACTGGCCTTGCTTTCGGTAATCCTCAATGCTCCCGGATATCTCGCCATTGCTCTGATCGTGTTCCCCAAGATCTACCGCTATTCGCGCAACCTGCTCGCCAAGGCCTATGCTTTGCCGCACATCACAGCCGCCCGAGCCCGGGGACTCGGCGACGCTCGCATCCTGGGCCGCCATGTGCTTCCCGTCGCCGGTCCGCAGATGATCGCACTTGCCGGTGTCACGGTCAGCATCGCGCTGGGCGCAAGCATTCCCGTCGAAGCGTTATGCGGACTGCCGGGCATCGGCCAACTCGCGTGGCAAGCGGCGCTTTCGAGAGATCTTCCCTTGCTGGTGAACCTCACCGTGCTGGTTACATTGGTAACCTTGCTGGCGAACTCGGGGGCCGATGTAATGATCTACATGCTGAGCCCCCACGACGCATAAAGGGAGTAGGAACGCTGCATGAACCTGGCCCGCAAGCTGGCGTGTGTCGTGGTGCTGGCCGTGTGCGCGGTGTCGCTCGCCGCAAATTGGCTGGCACCGGCCGGATACGCCCGCCAATTTCGCGAAGCCCCGAGTGCGCCCCCTTCTCGTCAGCATCTGCTGGGCACCGATGAAATTGGCCGCGATCGTTTCGCGCGCGTGCTTTACGGCACGCGCATCTCGCTCCTGCTCGCTCCCGCCGCGGCTCTGGTCTCCACTGTATTGGCTGCGCTGGTCGGCGGCCTTGCGGGATATCTGGGCGGAGTCTGGCTGCGACTCGCGAGAGGCTTTACCGACCTCTTCCTTTCTCTGCCATGGCTATTCTTGCTGATCACAGTTCGCGCGCTCTTGCCCTTGAATGTTTCTCCGCTGGTCTCGGTTCTGATTACGTTTCTCATTCTCGGACTGCTCGGCTGGGCTGCCTCGGCGCGCGTGCTTTCGACCAGCGCCGACGCTTTGCGTAACTCCGATTTTGTCTTGCAGGCGCGCGCCTCAGGCTTGCACGGCCCGCGACTCTTCCTGGTACATGTGCTGCCCAACCTGAAGCCGGTTCTCTATGCGCAATTCTGGATATCGATTCCGGTTTTTATTCTCAGCGAGGCAAACCTCGGTATCCTCGGCTTGGGCGTCGCCGAACCGCTGCCTTCCTGGGGAAGTCTTCTGCGCGAACTGGAAGGCTTGATTTCGTTCCGCGAAGAACCGTGGCGGCTGGTGCCTTTGGTGCTGCTGATCGTTGTCTTGACATCGTTTCAGACGCTCCTGTCGAACGAGGAGGTGCCTGCATGAGCACGAATGTGAGCGGCCGCGCGGCATTCTTGCGGCTCCTTCTCTATTGCGCTCTTCTTTCGCTGGTTGTGATCTCCGGCTCAGCCTTCGCGCAAAATGGCGGCGAGCTGCGCTTCTGCCTGCGCTCCGAGCCGAAGACCTTTGATCCGCTCCTGGTCGATGACGATTCCTCTCTTTCGATCCGCTATCTGACGGGTGGCGTGCTGGTGCGCGTCAATCGCCACACCCAAGACCTCGAGCCCGAACTGGCAGAATCGTGGAAGGTATCGACAGACGGCAAGCAGATCGTTTTCAAGCTCCGCCACGGCATTACCTTTTCGGACGGCACCTCGTTTTCCTCCGACGACGTTGCCTTCACCATGCAACGGCTGATGGATCCCGCACTGCACTCCTCGACCGGAGACGCATTTCGTTCGGGCAGTGGCGCCGTCAGCACAAGAATCATTGCGCCGGACCAGATCGCCATCACGTTTCCCGCACCGATTGCCGGACTCGATCGCCTCTTTGATCAGGTTGCCATCATGTCGGCACATTCTCCAAATCCAAAGAGGGAAGCGGCCGTGCTCGGGCCATTCATGGTTGCTGAATACAAAGCGGGATCGAGCGTGCTGCTGCGCCGGAATCCCAACTACTGGAAAAAGGATTCCCAGGGACGCCGCTTGCCGTATCTCGATTCCATCCGGCTCGACATCCAACCGAATCGCGACGTGGAAATGCTGCGCTTCAAGCGCGGAGAACTTGACCTGATTAACGTCCTCGACAGCGACTACTTCGACCGCCTGGCCGCCAGTTCGCCGGGGCTCGCGCACGATGCCGGACCTTCGCTCGATTCCGATTTTATGTGGTTCAATCAGGTCGCCAGCGCTCCCATCCCCGAGTACAAGCGCGCCTGGTTCCGCTCCGCCAATTTCCGGCTCGCGATTTCTCAAGCTATCAACCGCGACGATCTGAGCCGCGTGGTCTTCAATGGTCACGCCCAGCCCGCCGTTGGCCCGGTTTCGCCGGCCAATCGATTCTGGTTTAACAACAAGCTCAAAGCTGAACGTTATCGTCCCGACGTTGCATGGCAACGCCTGCAAGCCGATGGGTTCCACCTGCAAAACGGGGCTTTGTTCGATAAGAGCGGCAATGTGGTGGAGTTTTCCATCGTCACCAACGCGGGCAGCAAGCCCAGAGAGCGTATGGCCGTGATGGTGCAAGAGGATCTCGGCAAGCTTGGCATCAAGGTCAACGTGGTGACGCTCGATTTCCCCTCGCTCATCGAGCGTATTTCGCAGAAATTCAATTACGAAGCCGCGATGCTCGGCTTCCGCAACGTCGACCTCGATCCCAACGGACAGATGAACATCTGGCTGAGTTCGGCCGAAGATCACGCCTGGAACCCGCAGCAGAAATCTCCGGAAACCGCATGGGAAGCGGAGATTGACCGCTTGATGCGCGCGCAAGCGTCTAGCGCCGATCCGCAGAAGCGCAAAGAGAACTTCGATCGGGTGCAGGAAATCGTGGCCGAACAGGCACCGTTTATTTATCTGGTCAATCAGAATGCGCTTTCCGCCGTTTCCAGTGCGGTGGTAGGCGGAAACCCCGGAATCCTTAGCCCGCAGACGTTCTGGAACGCCGAGCGGCTCGCCGTGAACGCAAGCACACGAGCGAGCCGATAACCGAGTTGAAACTTATGACACCGAAAAAGCCGGATGCTTCGGGAAACCTGCTCTCCGCGCAGGTAACCGTGTGCTATCCCGGGAAAGCTCCGGTGCTCCGCGCAATCTCACTCGAAATCGCGCGCGGCGAAGTCGTTGGACTAGTCGGTCAAAGCGGCTCAGGCAAGAGCACGCTCGCGCTGGCCATCCTCGGATTACTCGGCCGCCAGCGCGCCCGCGTAGAAGGCAACATTTTTTTCGAGGGCGCCGATCTGCTGGCCATGCGCGAAGGGGAATTGCGCAGCTTGCGCGGACGGTCCATGAGCCTCGTGCTTCAGAGCCCGCTCGCCTCGCTCAATCCCGCGCTCCGAATCCGCACGCAACTCAGGGAAGCGTGGCGCGCGCACAGCAACAGCTACGCGACCAGCGAAGATTGCGATCGGGCGATCCAGTCTGCGTTGCAAAGCGTGAGCCTGCCGAGCGGCGAGGATGACGATAATAAAGGTTTCCTGCGCAAATATTCCTCTCAACTCAGCGTCGGCCAGGCGCAGCGCATGCTGATTGCGATGGCCATCATGCACCGTCCCGCGCTTTTGATCGCCGATGAGGCGACCAGCGCCCTTGACGTGATCACGCAATCGGAAATTCTGGAATTGTTCGTGCGGCTGAATCGCGAGATCGGCATGTCGATCCTCTACATCTCGCACGATCTGCCATCGGTCGCCGGCATTTGCCAGCGTATCGCCATCCTGCACGAAAGCCAGATCGTCGAGTGCGGCCCGACCGAACAGATCTTCACTGCACCCGTCCACCCTTACACACGCCGTCTGATGTCGGCGCTGCCGCAGCTTCCAACACGTCGCGAGGTTTCTGTCGCAAGAGCTCAAGCGGCCGCGAGCGAATGACAACTGAGTCCGTTAGGGCGGGGCCGCCGCAGATCATCAACCGATTGAGACCGGGGTCCCTCTCCCTTCGCCATCGGCACCGAAGGTGACGTTGGCGAAGCGCGGTCCTGGGTGGACGGCGTTGATAGCTTCAAGCTCATTCAACCAAGTCGAGTTTCTGACCGACATCGCTTCGTGCCCGGCAAGCCCTTTTCCGTATAACGGATGGCCGTGAAGTACATCTTCATTCGGACTGCCCATCTTTGAGCACACGCATCGCTCGAACTGAACAATCGCGAGCTTCTCACTTACCTTGCTGTTAGGGTGCCGCACCGACACGTATGATCCAACCCAGCTTGAATCAATGTCACGCACGAAAAGTGTTAGAAATGTTCGGTCATCGTTTTTAAGAAGGTGTGCCAAGGGGGCACCCGTATCCCAAGAAACTGGGAACTCAATCGGAACAGGGTATTGCTCGCCTTTGGCTGCTGCGAGATGCCGTTCAGCCTGTAGCACCGCAGCGCGAGCCGCCTTGAACTCCTTCACTTCACCCCCACGATGTTCCGGAGCGAGTGCCTTAACAGCTTTCGATTGTCGTTCCTGCGCCTTGCGGAGCACAGTTTCAAGTTCAGGGATGTCCATGCGCTTCCTTTGCCTAATGCCGGTTCAAGCTTGGCACTGCCAAGGATAACCGTTTGGAACGGGTGATTGCACTCATAATCCAGCATTCTAGCGAGGTGCACTACCTAACTGTTGAAATTAGGCCTCTCTAACAATGTCGGCGGTGTCAAGCACTTTTAAGGCGCACCAATCCGTCGATTCCGAAGAGTGCGCCTTTTCGCTCTCGTTGAAGGTTTTGCTCTTGCTCTTGCTTTTTCTCTACCGACCAAGGCTCGCTCGTGATCCGTTTTCAGGTCCGGAACTCAGTCCGACCCATGCAATTACGCTCACAACCCCCGATGGCGGGGTCAGTGAGCGTAACGGTGATTTATCAATAGTTGCCTAGCGAGCCCGCCGTACTTCGCTACGGGCTTCCATAGACGGACTTCGGCTCATCGCCCGCTGGCGCGTCTGGTTGCGCGTAGTTACAAATGCGCCTCACAAGATTCACTGACAGAAACTGCTGGGTTGTGCCATTTTTCCCCCGCTGGAGTCTGCGCAAGCGCAAGGCAGCCCGGCAGCGGAGGCGGATCATGGCAAAAAGTTCTGCAGTGCGAGTTGGCGTTATCACGGCTGTCCAGTTCGCGGCAGCAACGGCAATTGTCTTGTGGCCCGTAGGTTCCTGGGCGCAGGGCGGCATCCTAGCGGAATTCACGCCCACCATTGACCAGAAGGTGGACGCTCGCCCGTCTCCCGCCAAAGTAACGCCCGACGAAGAGAGCGCCCTAACTAGCAAAGGCTACGTCAAGATAGGGACGATCAGCGCCTCAAAGGAAGGAAGGAAGGAAGGAGGATCCGGATTTAACCAGGCAACTCGAATCGGCCATTCTCCAAAAGGCGGCGGAGGCTGGTGGTGATGTTGTCCGTTTCGGCAAGGAAGGCGAATTAGAAGTTTCAGACGTACCGACCGGAAAGGTGAGGACCGAGAGAACGTGCAACGAATACCAAAACGTAAACGCATACGACCCAAACAATCCATCAGGAAGAGTTCAAAGGTGCGTGAGATGGGATACGCCCAAGTACGTCACGATCACCAAGAAGAAAGAAGTCCTGGTCAGCGAGGCCACGGTCTGGCGGTGCGATCTGCAGGGGGCGGCGTCTAAGGGAAACAAGGAGGCGATCGAACTGCTCCTAACTCACGGTGCCGATGTCAATGAAAGGAATAGCTATGGCCTTACGCCGTTGCACTTCGCCGCGGCAGCGGGAGACAAGGAAATTATCGAACTCCTTCTGGCCCACGGCGCCGACGTCAATGCTGCGACAAAAGATGGCAAGACCCCGGCGGATATTGCGGCAAACTACAAATATCAAGACGTTGTCGATCTGCTGCGCCAGCACGGCGGCCGCGGAGCGGAGGCAGCCGTGGCGGAATCGCCTCTGGCCCCTGGCGCCGACGTCAATGTTAGGGATAAAGATGGCGACACGCCCCTGTCCCGCGCGGCGGTACCCAACGCTTACTTGCTCAGCGAGGCGGCAATCTACATACATTGCCAAGTCTTGCAGAAGTGCCTTTAGGCTTCCGACTTAGAACCCACCTAAGAACCGCTGACCTTGGCCACTCATTCCCCGCGACAGGCCAGCAGCGATCAATCTCAGTCATCACCTGCTCAGCCCGTCGGATCGCATCGGCACTCGCGCTCATCGTCGCGGGAACACGATGCGGATAGAGTCATGGAAACTGAGTTCTACCTGCCCGACACATTCCCGACAGAAGAGTCGGCGATTGAGGCAGCGATTCAGGCTGGACGGCAGAAGATCGACGCGGGTTTCGAGCGGGGACGTGCGGTCGTGAACGGGTGAGCCCAATGCTGGCAAACGATAACACGCCAGCTCTATCGATGTTCAGAACTCGAAAGCGGAATTCAGGTGTGCCCAATCTTTTGTGTGCCTATTTGTGCCTACAATTCGGGTGTGGAGAGGGTTGAAATTTGTCATTTTTACTGAGATTTTGTTTTTCAGCAATTCCGCCAAACCGCTTGACAGGCATGCATTTTGCCAGTATTGATGAAAGAAGTCACAAGCATCAAAGGGACTCCCGGTAGCGCTACCAACCTTCCTTACAGCCTCGTCAACAAAGCTCGCCCCATCCCGTTCCCGCCGTCGGCACGCCAGTCTTGGTGGGCCTTGGCCGCTGCCGCGCCATGGCATGATAGGCGCAAAAACTCAACGGCGCCGCATCAATCGGGAAGATTCGGCCTTTGCCCTTGTTCTTATTCCTCTCGCTATCGGATGCGGAGTCATGCGCGCATGGGGACAAAAACCGGGCTCCGGCGTTCACTTCCAGCGGCGATTTCTTGGTTGGCGCTAAACCGCCCAAGTTCAACGGTTGTCGAAGATCGAAAGGCGGAAACTAACCGCGAAGGGCCACTCGCGCTCGTGTCGCCAGGCTAATAGGTCGTACAGTTGGGAAAGCCGGTTGGGCACTGTAGCACGCTTCGCGGGGCGTAATATCCGAAGGAAACCTGCCCCGAGGATCCACTTAGTAAGTCCGTTTCGACAAAGAAGCCATGATCCTGATCAATGATGTAATAATCCGCGTCTATTGGGGTGGGGAACACGGCGCTGGAAGACTGGTTGTTTGAACTATTGATGCCCACGAGAGTGCCCGGAAAACTACCATTCGTAACCTGGGAGTACTGGCCGCTGAAAGGCTGGGCCAGGGAAGAAACGCCAGCAACATTGATATCCGCACAACCGGACAAGGACAATGCGGCGGTGGTAGAACCAGCGACGCAGCCGGGAATGGCAGGCGGCTGCACGGCGGCAGCCGGCGCGGTCATCTGGGCGGTGCCGTCGTTTTCGCCACTACCAGTGAACTGGGTAAAGCTGAGCCCGTATCTGCCGCCAGCATCCGGGGTGGTGTCCGGGAAGATTGGAGAAGCCTCTTGCGGGTATGCAATTCCCGTTCCCAGGAATGGATACACGGACGCGACGCTGGAGGGGGCGGTGATATCCGCGTACGCGAGAACCAGGGCCGGGCAGTTGCCGTTATCCGCAGTATTGTTCGCGCAGTTCCCATTGCCGTAGCCCCCATTGCCGGTGAGATAGAAAATGAAAGAGAAACTGGGATAGCGGCCAAATCCGGCCGGGACGACGAAGTCGTTGAACGCCGACATGACGTGGCCCAGCTTCATTGGAGCACCGAAATAGTGACCATCGAATGTTGTACTGAACTGAGCGCCGGGGTTGGTGCTATTACAGACCCCGGTTTTTTGATTACACAGATTCTCTTGCGAGGTGTTTGACTGCAACAACGTGTCCATGAAATTACCATTCGGCGTAATGCCGTTGCCCAGCGTGCCTGCGCCACTGGCGTAGAACGTGCCTGCCGAAGTCAAGGTGGCTGGGGACGGCGGGACGTTGGTATTCTCGAGGTCGACGCCGGTGACGCCAAAAACATACGGCCCGGAAAACGACGCTTCTGTAAAACCGCCGGACGGCGGAGCCTGGGCGATGGCGACACCTGAGGTCGCAGCAAAAGGCTGCACGCCGGAGGAGGGGTCGAGGTCGCTCTCGATCAATTTCATTTGCGTCGAGTCCACAAGGTAGCCCGTGAACACAATGGCGCTAGGGTTGGACGGGTCAAAACCGGCGGCCAGATTCAATGTAACTTTGCCGAACAAGGAATCCGGGGAGGTAAGCGTCCCCGAAAGACTTTTATCGAGATTCACCACGCCTGCACCGGCGGCGGGATAGAAGACCTGGTCGATCACGCAGTTCTTTGTTGAACTGGCGGTGCCGCAGAAAGAAAGGCCGCCCGTATCAATGGTAAAAACGCCTCCCAAAGCTTGAGGGACTGTGCCGGTAGAATCTGTGCCGCTGGCTACAAAGGCGTAGCCGCCCGTGAGCGCCGCGGTGGTGGTTTGCAAGTCCATGGTTCCGGCGGCAGAAGCCCCGGTGGCCGCTATGGTAGGAGGCGCAGCACCTTGCCAGTTACCCGGTTGTGGGATATCCATTTGCGAAAGCAGCGCATGGTTATTGTTGAGGAACACGAAAGTAAAAGTCTCTACGCAGGGTGTGGCAGTGTTATAGCCAATATCCGGGTCGCCGGTGTTGATGATAATCGTTCCCCGTCCGTCGGGACCGAGGAAATAATTGCTTGGCGTAGGGAAGCTTCCGGTGGCCGTGGGGATGCATGCCGCAGGAATAGTTCCCCCGGTAGGAATGATGTTTTCCGTCTTGGACACTAAGGCAGGCGTGGTGAGAGCTTGATCGTAGAAGTTGATGGTTTGCTCTCCGCCCGTAATCGTGAGGTTGCCTTTGTTGTCGGCGCCGAGCGTGATCACGTCCACAAACTGATAAGGTTGCCCATCCTCAACTCCCTGGGCCTGGAGAACGTAGTTGCCGGCTTTGAGGTTGCTGTCAAAGCCGGTTGGGCTGATCGAAGTCTGCACATTCGTCGCGTGGTTTGCGGTCGCATAGGCGACAATGTTGGCCGGCTGGGTGTTTCCGTAGAGGCTGGTGGGCGGCGTATAGGATACAGACGTGGTGTAGGAGTTTTGACCGGTGTTGCAGCTAGCGTTGCCGGGCGCGCAGCCGGTGTGCGTAGCGCTGAGCGTGCCGCAGTTGTTCGAGATGGAGTACTGGGCCGGGCAGGTCAAATTCCAATCCACTCCGTAATTGTTTGGGTCATTGGTGACCGTCGCCGTGAGGGTCATAGTGCCGTTGACCAGGACCGGTACCGGCTGACCGTCCGCCGATGCCGCAGGTACGGTCTGAACGGAGATGGCGAGCTTTGAGGCGGGCGGTGGCGGCGGGTTCTGCGTATTGTAGGTATTAATGCCTCCGCATCCGGCGAGTGCAGCCAGCGTCACCAGGGAAATCGGAAACAGAATCCATCGTCTAGTTGGCATTGCCAGCCTCCTCGTCTTTGTCGCTGTCACTGTCATTAGTTATTGCCCCGCGCCCAGCAGATACACGTACTGTGGATAGCTATATCCGGTAAGACTGGTGCCTGCCTGCACATAAATGGTGATCAGCCCAGGAGCGAATCCGGCGCTCTCGGGAGTGAAAGTGACCGTCATTGTGCAAGTCTGGCCGACTGGCAGGTAATAGACGCAATCGTCATACTCGCTGTAGTTACCCTTCACCGCCGGTTTTGCCGGGAAGGCCATCGGGTTTCCTTGCGGGTTGAACTGGGAGCTGTTGCTCGGATCGTTGGGGTCGTTGTAAAGCGTAATCGTCTGCGGGGAGCTGGCCTGGCCCGAAAGCTGGTTCCCAAAATTCAACATCGCGATCCCGCCCGGCATCGCAGTTCCGTTCACGGACATTCTCAGTGGGCTGTTTTGATTCCAATTCAACTCCACTGGACTACGGCCACTGTTGATTTCGTTGCTGTTGAGTTGCAGAAAATAACTTGTACCGGCAGCTCCGTAGGTGCCCACCACCGGTGTGTACTCGATCGCCACCGTGCATGAGTCCCCAGGGGCGAGCGCCGTTCCCGAGCAGTGATCCGAGCCCGGCACGATCTGGTAGTTGGTGGTGGAGGGAGAACCACTGGCGCATGTCAGGGAGCCCTCGGCGTTGATCAACACAACCTGCAGGCCGGCGGATGCGCTCGTCGGTGCGCCCAGCGACGAGAGCACGCATGGGCCGGGGCCGTTGATCGTCTGCGAAGCGCTGCCGGAGTTGGTGAGCGTCAGCGTTTGAGAAGGAGCAGGCGTTTGCGAGTTTTGGTCGCTGGGCGCCCACGCATCAAAATCGATTTCGGGAGTTGAGGCTTGGATGGCGCTGAATCCGTAGCCCGTGATGGGCACACTCAGGGAAGCTGCCTGATCCGGGCTACTCGTGATGCCGTTCACGAATAGGGATGTGGACAGCGGGGGGCAAACGGGCGACGGCTTTCCGGCGTGCCCGGTATAGTACAGCCCCGGCCGCTCGGAGCCATAGGGATAGCCGCTGCCGAAAGGGTCGGCCTCGCAGTCGTCTTCCTGAGGGGCGAAGGCAATCGTAACCGCACAGGAAGACGGTCCTGAAACGGAACCTGGTGGATAAAGCGTGAATGACCCGCTGCCGCAAGTGTTCGACGCCGCCGTAAAATCGCCGGTGGGGAGAAATAACTTCAGACCACTCTGAGTAATACTCGAGTTGTTTGTAATCGTGATGGTTTGCTGCGGCGGCGCCTGGGCTTCGCCCACGATTTGAGAGGGGAAGGTCAGGGCTGCGGGAGCCACCAGGATCGGCTGCTGGCAAGCGGTCGTACTGTTCAACGCCAGGCAGATTGGACCGCTGCCTCCGGGGCCACTGCTGGCGGGGCAGGTATTGGTGCTCACTCCATATCCATATCCCTTGATCGAGCTCAGAATGTGGCTGGTGGGGTCGAGCGTTACCGGATAAAGATTCAGAAATCCATTGTTGTTATTCTCTTCGCTGGCTGGTATTCCAATCTGGCCCACAGTCGATCCGTTACTCGCGATGAGATACAGCATGACGGTATTGCCGCTGATTTGGCCATTCACGGAAACGGAACTGGAGGGGAGACAGGGGTAGTTGTCGCTGAGACCGGTCGTCGGGTCGATAAAGTCCAGAGTGCCGGTGACGGTCGCGTTGCTGGCTCCGATATTCTGTCCTTGGATGAGCGACCCCGTCACGGGAAGATAGTTTGAATACGGAGTCAGCCCGCCGGGGCGCGTCGCGCCAGTCGCGGCCTCGTAAAAGCTGCCGTTGATGGTTCCCGTGAGCGGCGGCACTGAACTGGCGGTCCATGAGGAAGTTCCTGCCATCCCGCAAGTCACTATGGAGCCGTCCCATGCCGTAGCCGTACCTCCGGTTGCGGTGAAGGTGCCGCTTACGGTCGAACCGTCGGCGCTCAGCGTTCCGTTTTGAAGCGTATAGGTCTGGCCACTAGGAGGAGTTGAACTTTGTGTGCCGGCCACCACGGTCAGGTTTACGGTCTGACCGCTGATGGTTCCGGTGATGGTGGCCGTCCCGCTGTTGCAAACCGCCCAGGCTCCGTTGGGATTTGTCTGCCCCGCAACGGAGTAGACCGCTTGCCCTGTCACCGAGCCATTTTGCTGGAGTAGAAACCCGCCCTGCAGGCCAAACTGAAAAGCTGAATTATAGTTCGGATCGGGACTCATCATGGCGAACTGCCAGTTGCCGGCGAGCTTTGCGCTGGACTGCTGGCCGCTGGTAGAACTGCCTCCACACGCCGAAAGCGTCGCCATGGCGGCGGCGAGCAACAGAGTACACAGGCTGCTCACGCGCACTGCACGACGCCGGGGCGGGAACTGTGCGTCCCATCGAGAACGATTCCTAGCGTGATTCGCCCGGCTCAGCGCTGCATTGTCTGTTAGTTTCTGCATGTTGTTCCTCGTCCTAGAAACCTAGCTTCAATCCAAACTGAATGGTGCGGGGCCGGTGCGCATCCACGGGATGCAAGAAGGAAGCTCCGGTGACGCAATCCGCTCCGCTACCCTGAAACCCCGCGGAATACACCGGGCCGGCATAGCAACTGATGATGTTGTTTCCTGTGCTACCCGGATTGTCGGGATCGTAGATCCGGAATTCGGTGTGATTGAACACGTTGAAAGCCTCGGCGCGGAACTCCAGTTCGCCGGACTCCCGGATCTTGAAGTGCTTCAGCAGCGCCATATCGAAGTTCAGCCGGTAAGGATTGGTCAGGAAGTTGCGGCCCGCGTCACCGAAGGTGAGCCCGCGCGGAGCCACGAATTCGGAGGGATTGCCGATAAGCGGGCCAAAGCTCCGGGAATTGTTGCCCGGCGAGGGAAGCCCGCGCATCACGTCGGGGTATGAGGCCGCGATACCATACCCGCTGGCAACCCCGGCGTTGTCGGTCAGGGAAATGCCCGTGTTGCCCGCACTGTTGATCACCGAAAATGGCGTGCCCGCCGCCAGCAGCGTTACTCCGGAAAGCTCCCAGCCGTCGAGAATCCGGTTGCTCAACGCGGAACAGCAGCTTCCGGTGGGCGCGTCTGGGTCCTGCGGCGCCCGGTCGTGCGCCCAGTCGCCGATCCAACGAGGGAGGTCTTTGATCCCCAACGGAAACACGTAACTGAAGTTGACCAGATGACGCTGGTCGAAATTGGAGTTGGCCCGGTTCTCCCGCAGATCGTAAGAATTGACCAGTACGGGATCGCTTCGGTCCGAGGAATCGTCGAGCGAATGGCTGTAAGAATACGAAAGTCCGGCCGTGAATCGTTTGCTGGTGTGCCGCATGGTGAACTGAAACGCGTGGTAAGTCGAATTAGCCACATTCTGCAACGAGAGAACTCTTCCCAGCCCAGGGTAGGGATGCCCAGGCAGAGAGTTGACGTTCGGGATGTTTGGGTTGGTGCAAGCGACTTGCAAATACTCGTAGGCGGGGTTGGTCGGCGTCACCACGGTCCCATTCTGGAGCTGGAACGGCGTGGCGCCGTCTCCCGGGTGATTGGAAGACCCGGGAGCGTAAAGGGTGCAATCGGAGATGGTCAGTGGCTCGTTCGGGCCGAAAGGATTTTCGCTCAGCGGCAGCGGATGCAACTGGTTGATCTGCCGCTCGACCGTCAAATGCGTTCCCTTGCTTCCCACATAGGCCAGGTTGACGACCACCGATCGAGGCAACTCGCGCTGAATCCCGAAACTCCACTGCTGCGCGTAAGGCCAAATCACCTGCGCTGGAATTGAGGTGACATCGATGGGAAAAGCGGAACCGGCTGGAGGCGGAGAAGCGCCATGGGACGCGGGGCTGATACATTCGGGGTTGGTCGCATTCCCATACCCAACATTGCCGATGCACGGGTAGCTGACGGGGAGCTGTTGCGTCATGCTGAGCACGATAGGCGCGCTTGCCTCGAGCGAACCCGTATTGGCTTCGTTGCCGGTGCCATGCTCAAAGAAGATGCCATAACCACCGCGGATCGAGGTCTTGCCATCGCCCCACGGGTCCCAGGCAAAACCAATGCGCGGCGCCGGGTTGAACACATGCCCCTTCATGCAGCCCACGGGCGTTCCATTCACGCCGCACTGCACCAGGCCCAAGTCGCTGACCAGGCTGGGATCCAACGAGAATGTAGTCGGGTTGAACGATACCAGCGAAGTCTTATCTACTGCCGGGTTGCACGGAGCCGTGAGGCTTGTCCCGCAATCCAGTAACTCGCCATAGGCCGGGTCAACGGCAAAGCGATTGGCATTGAATTTGCCAGCTTCCCAGTTCCACGCGTTGTGGTTCTTCTCCCGATAAGTGCCGAATAGGCTGACTCGCAAGCCCAGGTTCACAGTGAGCCGGCGAGTAACCTTCCAGTCGTCCTGGAAATACGGCTCGGCGAGTTGGTATCGCTGGTAGTATCGGCCCTGCATGGAATCCTGGGTAAAGCTCTGTATGAAACTCGTGGGATTGGGTAGGTTGCCGGCGAAAGTAGTTTGCAGCAGGAAATCGGCGAAGGCATTTCCCGTGCTATTGACGAGATTGTTGTAGGTCAGCAGGCCCTGCATGTCGCCAGAAGCCGCACCGATGGCATTGTTGGTTTGATTGCGCTGCGAGTACACGTATTGCGCCCCCAATTGCAGCGTGTGTTTGCCGGCAGATTTGCCCACATCGTCGCGCACGGCGTAGGTGGGGTTGCTGTGTCCCCACGGCATGTAGGAGGGATCGGCGGCAAAACCCCGGCCGCCGTAAGCGGCATTGGTGCCGAGGAATTGCACACCCGGCATCTTGCCGCCAAAACCGTTATTGAAAATGTAGCCCATGGCGCATTCCGGCATCAGGCTGTAAGGGTCAACGCTCACGGTCGCATTGCACACCCGTGGATTCGACGGATCGGTAATCACCAGCGCCTGATCGATCGTGGGATTGCGCTGGAACTGGGCGCCGCCCGGCCCGTTCTGGTCGGTCAAAGTAATGCTCGAATTGGTGTAGCTGACAACGAGATCGTTCAGCAGGGTGTTCGATATCGGTTGCGTCAGCCGCGCCACCAGGCTTGTGCCCGGCCCAAAAAAGCGGTTCTGCACGGTCGGAAAGGTGTCGCGCACGACGCCCCACTGCGGCGTCAGCACGCTCGTGTCCCAGGCATCGTGGATGTAACGGAACGACGCCTTCATCCCCTTGTTGTTCAAGGTGTGATCGATGCGAAACAACTCCTCCCGCCAGTAGGTGGATGGGGAGACGGCAACGTCATAACAATGGTTGGGGTCTTGCGGGTCGAGGTTGGTGAGGCTGGCATTGAGATTCGGCAGACTGAAGTTGCAACCGTAAGGGGCATTGGGCAGCGGGATCAGGTTCGAGTTCAAGATCGCCAACGCGCTCTTATCCACGCTGTTCGACGGCCCGGTCGGGCTCGGGACTTCGTGTAAATGCGCCAGAGGCGCTCCGTCGAGGGCGGGGCAGTCCGGATATTGGCTGCGGGTAAAATTGGCGCCGGTGGGCGGGCAGACGTCGCTAAAATCGAAGTCCTGGTAAACGTTTCCGTAGATGTCGGTCTGCAAGTTGTTCTGGATCCCGTTTGCCGTCAGAATCAGACCGCGCTCCTTCAGTCCCGGCACCGCCTGGTTGTAATCTGTTGGAGTTTTTTCCAGGCGAAATTCTTCGGAGAAAAAGAAAAAGGTCTTGTCTTTTTTTGTATTGAACACTCCGGGAATGTAGAGCGGTCCGCCGATCGTACCCCCGAAATCCTGCCGCCGGTAGAGTGGGGCCTTGCCTCCGATTTCATGGCCTACAGTCTGCCCGGGAGCAGGCGGCGCCTCGCCTGAAAAATCGAAATAATTGCGCGAGTTGAATGCTTCGTTGCGCACGAAGTCGTAAAGGTTCCCGTGAAACTTGCTGCCGCCGGACTTGGTGGTGACCTGCACCGTCCCCGACGCTGTCCGCCCGTACTGCGCGCCGTAGTTCGAGGTCAGCGTCTTCACTTCCTGGATCGAATCCAGGCTGGGGTAAACCATGAGTGTGGCCGAGGAGCCGTTCAGCCCAACGTTGAGCACGTCGCTGCCATCGACCTCGAAGGTGTTGTACTCGACGCGGCCTCCATTTACGGTGTACTTCACACTTCCCACCACTCCCACTTTGGCTTCGTCTTGCCCTGTCTGATTGCCCACGCCGGGCGCGAGCGCGATGAGTTGGGTGAAATTGCGGCCGTTGAGTCCGATCGACACGACTTCCTTTCCCGTAATCGTGCCGGAAACCGTTGAGGTCTCGGTCTCCACTGCTCCCACACCAGAGGACTCGACGTTCACTTCGGTCTTCGCGCGCGCTGGCTCCAAGGTCGCGTCGAGCGTTAATTCGAGTCCCTCCGTCAGCGTGATGTTGTCAAAGGGCATGTCGGCAAATTGGGGGGCCGATATGACCAGTTTGTAAGTCCCCGGCTTGATGCCCGTGAAGGAATACACGCCCTTGTCATCGGTTTGGGTTTCAAATTTCCCCCCGGCGCCGCTCGTCAACAACACGTTTGCACTCGACACTACCGCCTGCGTCTGGTCGGTCACCGTCCCGTTGATGGCGCCGCTGCCCGCCGCCGTCTTGGCTTGCTCCTGTCCGGCGCTCAACGACAACCCGAAAAAAAACACAAGCGTCAGGACGCCGATGATGCCGATGACGCGAGAAAAAAAACAAGGCGTTGAATTTCTCACACTTGTCGCTCCGGAGTATTAGGGTCTAGGGCGGTTCAGCGGTAAGCGGCGATTGTATGGGGAGGATCAGCGCCCCGAAGTTAAAAGAATGTTAAATCTCGCCGACGACAGGCAGCGGCGATGCGATCGTCCTCCCATGTTGATGGAATTTAATCGTTTTCTCACGAAACCTTAACATTGTCCGGCGAGCAAGCAGGTATGCTCCGCCGTGGAGTTCAAACTCCAACTGCGACTCTGCGATCGTCGACCGTTGAGATCAGGAGCTGCAACAGTTGGTGGGCTCAATTCCTTGCGGCGAGAGTGTCGCGAGCTGGCTGCTACTCCTCTGCGTGTGGCACAACGCCGCATGTGCAACGAAATGGCGTCTCAACCTAAAACTACTGAGAGGAACAAAATTATGTCGCGTATGAAATCGATTTTCACGTTGCTCGTGCTGGCCGCGATCGTGTGCATTGTGCCTCAGGCCTCTGCTACGACTGTGAAGGTAATGATCGCGGGCTCGTCCGCCATGTGGCAGACGATGGCCTTGGGTGCATACAACAAGGGAGTCAGCATTGCTGTTGCTACCAATAAAACCTGCCACTATACTGGCGCATCGAACTTCAACCTCACTGACATTCGTCCCAACACTGCGGTGAGTGGGACACCGGTCATCGTCGATAATGGCACGACTTGGATCGTTTGGGACTACGTTCCCGGAACCGACTCTCAAGGCAACCCGATTTCGTGCACCGCTGGAAACACAACCGCAGTCAACGTTTGGGCATACGTCAAAGTTGACTCCGTCGTCGGAGACCGCTGCTTCTTTGCTGCACCTTCGTGCGAAGTAGGTCTTCCCAGCGGCGCGACTTTCCCGGCTGTGGGAAATAAGATCTCGAAGGCCCCACAGAACCTCTGGGGCGATGGTTCTCAAGACACGGTGCCTCCGGCAACGGTGCAGGCCCTGTTCCTGTATCCGAAGTACGTATCGGAGAACGTGGCAGCGACGGACATCCGTCCGGAGGATGCCAATTTCGCAGCGTGCCGTGTAAACTCTCCTCTCGGCAGCGGCGGCCAGACTGGCAGCGACAGTCTTGACGGACTCGGATACAGTCAATCTGGCGCGACCCAGACCGCAGGCGATTGCTTCCCCTTCACCACCACAACCCAAGGCGTTATCAACGGCGTTGGAAGCCCGATCGTCAGCGGTTATCCCGGTCACGCGTCAACCGATGTCGCCAATGTGGCTTCGTTCGCCCTGTCGGGTGCTGACCCCATCACCGGCCACACCGTCCAGAAGTACTCGGTGATCAACGTGGGTGCGGCTCCGATCGTATTCGTCACCGCGCGTGCTTCATCGCTCGCCAGCCTGACCAACGCCACCGAGCAACAACTGCAACAAGTGTTCTCGGGCACGAACTGCAACGCCGCCGCGTTTGGTCTGTCTGCCGCGGGACTCAACGTCTTCCTGCGTGAGCCTCTTTCGGGCACGTACAACACGACGGAAGCAACCGTAATGCGTTACCCCACCGTTTATCCACAGCCGGTTGAAGGCCTCAGCCAGGAAACCGGCGTCGGCGCCAACAACCCGCTCGCCGGCCTGGTTTGCGGCGACGGCGCCGGCCTCCGGTGGCGTGCGATTGGCACGAGTGAAGAAGTGAAGTCTGTTCTAAACTCCACCACCGCATTCCCCAGTTCCACAGCTCCCAATGGCTTTGACGGCATCGGCTACACGTTCTTCAGTTACGGGAACGTGGGTTCGATCGCCGGCAGCCCCAACTACGGCTACCTCCGGCTCAACGGAGTTGACCCCATATTCGCGTCTTACAGCGCGATCGATCCGGGACAACCCGGCGGCGGCCAGTTGCCGTTGAACACGCCTTGCGGTACCGGTGCGACTGCATTTCCCTGCCCCGAGAGCTCAATCTGGGCAAACGGTTACTCTTTCCCGAACCTCCGCAACGGCACTTACCGCGCATGGTCGATCTTGCGCCTCGTGCCCGCCACTGCTGCGGCTAGCAACGCCAAGGCGCTCGTCACGGCCTCGAACACCTACGTTGTCACCACGGTCCCAGACTATGTGCCGGCACCAACAGTGAAATCTGGCGCCACGGTGATCGATCCAGGCCTGTTTGTGTTCCGCTCGCACTATCAGCAGAAAGACGGATCCAATCCGCCGACCCTCATCGGTTCGGCTTGCAACAACATGACCATCGGAACATCGCTGGAAGCGGGCGGCGATATGGGCGGGATGATCATCAATATCACTGGGACGATTCCCGTGTCAGCGACGACCGAGACGTCCACCGAAAAACAGTGCCAGATCGTTCAGAGCTCCGATGTCAACGGCGGTCTGAGCCCGGCCCTTAGGCAGTAACTGGAAATCAAACGCAGTTAATCGGTTCTACAAAATGGCGGGCCGTTTCACAGGCCCGCCTTTTTGACGAAATTGCTCGCGCAGAGGCTTCACGAGTAAGATCGCAAGAATATTTTGCACCGTGAGTTTTCCGTTCCTTGCGTTGCGTTCAGCGTTTTTTTCTTTTGAGAACCATCCGAATTCGGAGAAAGCTAATGTCCACTCTTCTTATACGAATGCTGGCTCTTGCAATCGCACTCTTATCTCTGGCGTCGGCGAGCACCGCGCAACTGCCGGCATCGCCTCCGATCGCCGACCCCGCCGATGCTCGATTTCAGGGCGTCACCGAGGACTGGGCCACGCCCGCGTTGAGCACCAGCCATCTGATGCCGGTTCTCCCGCTCCGGGCCTACCTCGACACCACACACCCTGAGTACACCGTGGAACTGCTCCAGTTGCAGTGGCGATTTGGCGATCCACTCGACGTTTATGTTATGAAACCCGCAGGAGTCAAAAATCCTCCGGTGATCTTGAATCTTTACGGTTATCCCACGGACACGGACCCGTACAAGAATGAGGTTTTTCAAAAGGCCCTGACGAAAGACGGCTTTGCCGCAGTGTGCTTCGTTTCCGCGCTCACTGGACATCGCTATCACGACCGGCCGTTGAAGGAGTGGTTCTTGAGCGAATTGCAGGAAAGCCTGGGGACCTCGGCGCACGACGTGCAGATGGTGCTGGATTATCTGGCCACTCGCGGCGATCTGGACATGAACCGGGTGGGCATGTTCGGGCAAGGGTCGGGGGCCACGATTGCCATCCTCGCCTCGGCGGCCGATCCGCGGATTAAGGTGCTGGATGTTTTGGACCCTTGGGGCGATTGGGCAACCTGGATCGCGGCGTCTCCATTTGTGCCGGCTGACGAACGGGCGAACTACTTGACACCGGAGTTCTTGCAGAGAGCGGCGGAGCTTGAAACGCTCGAGTGGATGGCGAAGATTCAGGCGAAGAAATTCCGCATGCAGCAGTATGCCTTGGAAACCGACACGCCCAAGGGCGCCAAAGACAAGCTGCGAGCGGCAGTCCCGGCTGGCACAACCGTTGTGCTCTACAAGACTTTGGTGGAACTCAGCGCGGCTTTCCCACACAGCACGAACCTGGAATGGATCGAGCGCGAACTGCGGGCGCTTCCGGAACCGGCCGCTGCCGCTTCTCAGCGGCATTAGACTGGCGATTGATCTGGAGCGAAGCTCGGGGTGGCAACGCGCGAGAGCGGTCGCGCGATGCGTCTCAAACGCGGATTTCGTCGCGATCCAATCAGGTTGAACCAACTCAGTTATCCCTCCCGCAGGAATCCACCGAGAAACTGCTCCGTGTCTCCGTGTCTCCGTGGTGAAATGGATTATCTTTCATTTATGGCCAAGCGGATCAGCGTCGATCGCTGGATGTTCACCGTGACCACGATCCTGGTTTTTATCGGACTGGTCATGATCTTCAGCGCCTCGGCGGTGATGGCCAAGGAACGGTTCGGCTCGGCCTACGAATTTCTGCTGAAGCAACTGGTGTGGGCCGTCGCGGGGTTCGCTGCGATGGTCGTGGCGATGAAGGTGGACTACAAACGGCTGCAACATCCAGCGCTGGTTTTCTCGCTTCTGGGTGTTACCACGCTGTTGCTCATCTCCGTTTTTTTTCTCGATCGCGCCCACGGCACGCATCGCTGGATCCACATGGGCCCGGTTTCGTTGCAGCCTTCGGAACTGGCCAAGCCCGCGCTCATCCTGTTTCTCGCCTGGTTCCTTGAAAACAAAACTAAATCCATGGTCATGGACGACTGGCGCAACACGCTGCTTCCCGCCGTGGCGCCCACCGCGGTTTTTCTCGGACTGATTGTTCTCCAGCCCGACCTTGGCACCGCCATCGCCTGCGCGGGCATCACGGCCTGCGTGCTGTTCGTCGGCGGTGTCCGCCTGCGCTATTTCGCATACGCCTTGGCAGCAGCCCTTCTGCCGCTTTATTTCCTCATCTTTCACGTGGCCTACCGAAAAGACCGCATCCTTGCCTTTCTCAATCCCTACGCCGACCCGAAGGGTTTTGGATTTCACATTATCCAATCGCTGATTGCAGTCTCGACCGGCGGAGTGACTGGGCTCGGATTTATGGAAGGCAAGCAAAAATTGTTTTACCTTCCCGAGCCGCACACCGATTTTATTTTCGCCGTCACCGCCGAAGAACTGGGGCTGGTCGGAGCGCTCACCGTTGTCATCCTGTTTGCGATTTTCCTCTGGCGCGGGACCCGCGGCGCGCTGCGCGCGCCGGACAACTTCAGCCGTTTCCTGGCCGTCGGAATCACCAGCATGATCGTGCTCCAGGCCTTCATCAACATCAGCGTCGTGCTCGGCCTGATGCCCACTAAAGGAATCCCGCTGCCCTTCGTTTCCTACGGCGGCTCATCGCTATTCGTGACCCTGATGTGCGTCGGCGTGCTGCTGAATATCACGAAGCAGGCAGAGTAGGTGCGAGCGCCGTGGCCTGCGGGAGCCGCTGGCTTTCCTCCCCTGATTCGTTCTTTGTCTTTTTGAAACTA
>Ga0181530_10001411_pt1 | contig 30311 bp, 21 predicted proteins | sample PEATcosm2014_Bin_42_FD_119769 | JGI IMG/M metagenome (GOLD analysis project Ga0181530, IMG submission 119769) | Peatland microbial communities from MTU Mesocosm Facility, Houghton, MI, USA - PEATcosm2014_Bin10_60_metaG | ecosystem: Environmental > Terrestrial > Soil > Wetlands > Peat | place...
CTGCCGAGCGTGCGGGCGTGGGCTTCCGTGTAGGTCTTGTGGCAACGCGGGCAACGGAAGCGGCGCAGATCGTTCCTATGTTTTCCGAAGCGTTGACATTCGATCTCGCAAGCTCCGCAAGTCATTGTTTCTGATGATTTTGTATCGCTCTTCATGATTCAATAATACAGCGACTAGTCGTTGTTTTAAAGAGGAAAATGCACTCCGAACGCGTCTTTTTGGCTTTATTTTCAGTGGCTTACTGGGTAAAATGGGGTTGCTGCGGAAACGCAGTAAAGCCCCGGAACCGGCGAATTGTGACCGCCAGTCCCGAGGCTTTTGTTTTGGGTTATGGTGGCCCGCGAATTCGCAAGAGCATGTCCGAATATTCGCTGAAGGGCACACGTCATCACCACACCAAGGCGCACGACATCTTACGACAACTTCACGACATCTTTCTTATAACCACTTCTCTTTCCAGTTGCTTAGAGAAGACGCGTTCGTAGGTCGCGATGTGTCTGGCGTAGGGCATTGAATCTTCTGCCAAATGCCGCTGAACCGTGCGAGTGGTTACGCCGACTTTCTCCGCTAGTTGCTCTTCTGTCCACTTGCATTCGCATCTTAAACGGTTGATTTGCGCGGCGATTGACTCTGCCCGCTCGGGTTCGGGAGGAGTTTCCTTGCCCTCCCGAATTGCACGGAGGTTCCGTTCATGTTCAAGTTCCTCTTCGCGCTCAAGCTGGCGGTGTATGCGATCCACAAAGCGAGACGTGGTGCGGATCGATGTAGAAGGGGCCGATGCAGGGGAGTCGTGAAGCTGGCGGTCGAGTGCTGCCGTCTCAAGCCTGTAGCAGTGGTCCTGTGATGCGGTACATACGTCTGAGATTATGCCGCCTTCCCTGCTCTCCATCGTCCCGTCAGGAAGGTCACGGCTTTGTCGCAAGCGCTGATAGTGTGGGCTTTCCCCCTTCAGTTCATTCAGCCAGCGGAAAAGCGCAGCGGGGCCAATTGGGGACCCGAGAAGCACGCCAGCCCGTTCAGCAACAGCTTCAAATAGGCTAGCGAACCTGTCATCATCAGCGCCACCAATTTGCCACGTTAAATCGCCGATTCCCCAACCAGGCGGAGGGCATGAGGCAAAGAGCTTCCCATTATGAAGTTGCCTGAGTTCCGCGAATTGAGCGGCAAGCAAACTCCATTCGACTGCTTCGTCCATCGTTGGCCTTGCGTCCAGAGCGACGAAGGGCTTACGATGAGGGTGTCTAACGTCCGCATCGAAGAGCCCCGGCCATCGCGCCGGGCTTTTCGTTTTAACGGACCATTCTAGCGGGTTGCGGGGATGGTTATTCGGATTGCTTGCGGGGCCTGCCGCCGGCCCGCGTCTTACGCAGGGTTGCGAGCTTGCGGAAGTGGTCCGCCCCGAATCTCCGCGCCGTGACATTGCCGCCCTTGCGCCCGATCAGTTCTCCCGCCGTCTTTCCGGCCTGGCTCATCAGATCGTCCGTGAGCGCAAGCGCCGCGCGCAGCAGCTCGCGGGAGCGGCCCGTGCGGTTCTCGGGAAGCGGCGGACAGGTTTCGAGGAGGAGGTCTACTTCGGAGAGGATATTCTTGAGGGCCTTCAGCGATGCTCGATCAGATGCCATGCTTCCATCGTGTGGCCGATCAGGCGCGAAAGCAAGCGCTCGCTGGTTTCTGTTCAACGCACATTTCAGGCACTACCGACGATTGACATGCCGGGCGCCGGTCGAGACAATGGTTCTGCTGATGCGCCTTCATCGCTGGATGTTAATACTGGTTCCGTTCTGCGCCGTGTGGCTGGCCTCCTGCGTCGAGCACGCTTGGGAGGTTCGCACCTACTCCCTGGGACAGAAGGTGGCCATCGGACATCTGACATACCTCGGCATAGTTACGCAATGGCTTCCTGCGTTCGGCCAAGGTCCGGGTGCACGCGCGGCGCAGAACCAGTTCTTGCTGGTGCGGCTGAGTGTCAGCAACAGCGGCAACTCCGACGTGGCGGTGCCCAATTTTAGCGTCGAAGACAGCGCCGGGCACCGCTTCCCCGAACTGAGCGACGGGACCGGAGTGCCGGACTGGATCGGCGCGCTGCGCACGCTGGCGTCCAACGATACGCTGGTCGGCAACGCCGCTTTTGACGTGGCTGTCGGTCCCTACACCCTGCACATTCTCGACGAAGACGGCCAGCATGAGGCGCGCATCGAACTGCCGCTCGATTTTCAAAATCAGTCGGTCGAAGCTCCCGCCTTGGAGCTCAGCCCCGCGCCTTCCCAGGCCACGAAAAAGTAGACCGGCGTCGATGCGGCGGATTCGTTTGCATCCAACCAGCCGCAACGAACTGGACGTGCGCTGGCTTGGATGGCGGGAGGAATTAGAATTGAATTATGTGGCCCACCCTGGCTGCGCTGGTTTTGTTGCAGGCGTCCGACTTCGCGGCCGACGGGCTGAAGGCGCTGGGAAGCGGCGAGTATGCTACCGCCGCGGAGGCGTTTCGCAAAGCCGTGGCCGCGGACCCCTCCGATTACAGCGCCCATTTCAACCTGGCCCTGGCCTACGGGTTTCTCGCCCGCGACGAGGATGGGATTGCGGAGTACCGCCGGACGCTGGAATTGAAGCCCGGCCTGTACGAAGCCGAGCTCAACTGCGGCATGCTGCTCCTGCGGCGTAAGGACTCGGGCGCCGAGGCCCTGCTCGAAGCAGCCGTCGCACAGAAGCCCGGCGAGTTCCGGCCGCGTTATTACCTGGCGGAAACCGAGGCGCTGGCGGGGGCCCTCGACCGCGCCGAAGCCAGCTACCGCCGCGCCATCCAACTGGACGCGAAGTCCGCCGCCGCCGAATCCGGCCTGGGCCGCGTCCTGGCGCGCGAGGACAAGCTCGCCGATGCGGCGCCGCACTACCGCCAGGCGGCCGCGCTCGACCCCAAGTACGGCAGTCTGCTGCTCGATCTGGCCGGCGCTTACGAAAAGGCGCACCAGCCCGCCGAGGCGGCCGCCATCTATCGCGATTTCGCCGGCGATCCCGCCGCCCAGGCGCACCTCGGCCAGTTGCTCCTCGAGGGCAAGCAATACTCCGAGGCCGTGCCGGTTCTCGAAACCGCATACGCGAGCGAGCCGTCCACAACTAATGCGGTGGCCCTGGCGATGGCATACGTGTTTTCCGCTCAACCCGTCAAAGCGGCGCCGCTGTTCCAAAAGGCGGTGGCCGCCCAGCCCGCCAACTTCGGGTTGCGTATGATGTACGGCCGCGCCTTGCGCGATGCGAAGCAATTCCCCCTTGCCGGCGCGCAATTCACCGAAGCCGCGAAACTCAAGCCGGACGCCCTCGAGGCGTGGCGCGAGTTGGGTGACGCGTTGTATATGGCCGGCGACCTGCCGCACGCACTCGCGGCCTTCGACCAGGCCCGCCAGTTGGGCGAGAAGACCGCCGGCCTCGCCTTCATGCGAGCCATCGTCCTGGACAAGATGCGCCAATTGAAGCCCGCGCTCGAAGCCTACCAACAGTTTCTCGAGATCAGCCAGGGCAAGTTCCCCGACCAGGAATTCCAGGCGCGGCAGCGGGTGCGCATCATCCGCCACCAGTTGGAGGCACATTGATTCGCGGCACAGGGATGACGCGCGGCTGCTGGGTGGCGCTGTTGGCGCTCGGGTGGATAACGGGCGGGGCCCGCGCGGACGATCTGGCGCAGGCGCGCGCCGAGCCGAACCTGGAAAAGCGCGCCCGGCTGGCCCTGGACGAATCGGCCGCCGCTCTCGAAGCCGCCCGCTCCGATTATCAAAAGGGCGACAACGAGCGGGTGGCCGACGACGCCGCCAGAATCGTCGATTCCGTGGATCTGGCCTTTCGCTCGCTCACCCAGACCGGCAAGGACCCCCGCAAGAGTTCCCGCTGGTTCAAGTACGCCGAAATCCAGACCCGCGCCCTGCTCCACAAGCTCGATACCCTGGAACGCAACATGAACTTCGCGGACCGGCCCTTGCTCGAGAAAGCCAAAACCGAGGTGCAGCAGGTGCACGACAAGCTGCTGCTGGGCCTGATGGAGGGTAAACCAAAATGAAACCACTGACGTGCTCGGTTTCGATCGCCTTGCTGCTGACTTGGGCGGCCATAGCCCAGCAGCGGCGCGATTTTCTTTCCACCGACGAAGCGGACCAGATCCGCGAGGCCCAGGAACCCAATCAGCGGATGGCCCTTTACGCCGGCTTTGCCCGCCAACGCATCGACCTGGTGAGGAATCTGCTCGGCAAGGACAAGCCCGGCCGCTCCATTCTGATTCACGATGCGCTCGAAGACTACAACCGGATCGTCGACGCGCTCGACGATGCGGCCGATGACGCGTTGCACCGCAAGATCGACATTGCCGAGGGACTCAAGTTCGTTACCGGCGCCGAGAGCGAACTGCTGCCCGCCCTGCGCCGGATTCAAGACAGCCACCCCAAGGACGCGGATCGCTACGATTTCGTTCTCAAGGACGCCATCGACACCACCAGCGACAGCCTGGAGCTGGCGCGCGAGGACATGGGGCAGCGCGAACGCGCCGTGGAAGCGCGCGAAGAGAAGGACAAGAAAACCCTGGAAGATTCCATGTCCCCGGCCGAGCGCAAAGTCAAACAGGAAGCCGATCAGAAGGCCGCCGCCGAGGAGCAGAAGCGGAAGCCGCCCACCCTATACCGCCCCGGTGAAAAGCCCGGCGACAAGACCACGGATACCACCCCCGATAAGACCGATAAGAAAGACACCGGCGACAAGCAGAACTGAGGCGCTGCGCCGTGGTTTCGCCGCTTCGGTGAACGCGCCGTTACGGGCGCCAAAACTTCTTGGAACTATTTCCCGGAAACCCCGAAAGGGCCCCGCTCATCTATAATGGTGACCAAAGCAAGCATAGTTTCATGCGAGTTTCATGCGGATGAAAGCGAAATGAAGGGCCTTTTCCTCATCCTCGGAACAGCCGGTCTGCTGGCGGCCGGATCTCCGGAACTCGAGCGTGCGCGCCAACTGTACGACCTCACCGCCTTCGATCAGTCGCTGCGGATCCTTGAAGCCATTCCCGCCAAAGACGCTGCCGTTTACGACCTGATGGGCCGCGATTTTTACATGCAGGGCGACTACAAGCGCTCGACCGAAGCCCTCGAGAAGGCGTTGGCCGCCGAACCCCACGATTCCGCCCACGCGCTCTGGCTGGGCCGCGCTTACGGGCGCCGCGCCGAAAGCGCCAGCCTATTCACCGCGCCCGGCTTAGCGTCCAAAGCGCACCAGTATTTTGAGCGCGCCGTCGAACTGGATCCGCGCAACCTCGAAGCCCTGTCCGATTTGTTCGATTACTACCTGCAAGCGCCCGGCTTCCTGGGCGGCGGGATGGAGAAAGCGCAGCGCACGGCGGCCCAAATCGCCGAACTCAGCCCGGCCGAGGGTTACCTGGCGAAGGCCAAGCTGGCCGAGAAACGCAATGAGTATTCCACCGCCGAGGCCCACTTGCGGTCGGCCGTCGGAGCCGCGCCGCAACAGATCGGCAAGTTGATTGAGCTGGCGCGCTTTCTGGTGCGGCAAGGCCGCGTGCAGGAAGCCGACCAGAGCCTGGCGCGGGCCGAGCAAATCGCGCCCGGCAGCCCCAGGCTGATGCTCGCCAAAGCCGATCTCTACATCAAGACCGGCCGCAAGCGGCAGGCACGCGAGATCCTGCAACGCTATTTGAGCGCGCAACTCACGCCCGACGATCCGCCGCGATCCGAGGCTCTGCGCTTGCTCCGCCAGGCAGGCAAATAAGCCGCCCATGCTGCTCGGCGAATCCCTCCGTTTCAGCGCCCAGGCGCTGCGCGCCAATCCCATTCGCTCCCTGCTCACCGGACTGGGGATGGTGATCGGCACCGCCTCGGTGATCCTGGTGGTGACGATTTCGCTCACCAGCCGCGATTACATCCTGGAGCAGATCGAGGGCATCGGCTCCAACATCGTCTTCGCCTACTATGTGAACAGCGGGCCGACCGTCGTCACCGCCGACGCCGATTACGTCAAGCTCGCCGACATCGAAGCCGTCCGCCAGGATCTGGCCGCCGACATCGCAGCCGCCACCGCCGTGATGTCCGATATCGACCCCCTGCTGATCGGCGGCAAGGTGCGCGACGTGAAAATCATCGGCACCGACGATTCCTATGCCACCGTGCGCAATATCGCCATCAGCTCGGGACGCCCGCTCGATGCAAGCGACCTGTCGCTGCGCGAGAAGGTCGCCCTGCTCAGCGATCCGCTCGCCCAGCGCATGTTTGGCGCGCGCGCCGCGGCTCTGAATCGGAAGATTCGCTTGTACGGCCTGGAGTTCACCGTCATCGGGACCTTTCACGAGCGGGTGGAAACGTTTGGCCAGTCGGAAATCGAGCGCGACACCATCCTGATGCCGGTCACCGTCCTGCGCTACTTCACCCCGGTGGAGCGCATCGACCCGATGTACGTGCAGGTGCGCACGCCCGAACAGGTGGACCGCGTGGCGGCGCGCGTGCAGCAGATCCTCGAGAGCCGCCACCGCCCCGGCGCGCCTTACCGCGTGCAAACCCTCACCGCCATTCTGGAAGCCGCCAAGAACATCTCGCTGATTCTGTCGCTGGTGCTGGTGCTGGTCTCCGCCATCACCCTGGTGATCTCCGGAATCGGCATCATGAACATCATGCTGGTGACGGTGACGGAGCGCACCCGCGAAATCGGCCTGCGCCTGGCGGTGGGCGCTTCGGCGCGCGAAATCCTGCTCCAGTTCCTGGTCGAAGCCATGATGGTCAGCCTCTCCGGCGGCCTGGTCGGCATCCTCGCCGGGGTGGCGATTCCGTTGAGCGTCAGCCTCTTCGCCGATATCCGCATCCCGGTCTCGCCGGTTGCCATCGCCGTGGCGTTCGGCGTTTCCTGCATGGTGGGCCTGGTCTTCGGCATCCTTCCCGCCAACCGCGCCGCGCATTTGAATCCCACCGAAGCGCTGCGGTATGAATAGCTCGCAGCCCGCATGACGGCCATTTTCGCGGCTTTGCTAGACTTCAGGTTATGAAGAAGGCGATCTGGCGATTGATAGTTGAGGTAGGCTTCATAGTCTTCCTGTTCTATTCCAATCTTCTCATGGGCGAATTTGCCCGCTCTGGAGGAGGGCAGAAAATGGGCCTTGCCTGGGCGATCGCCGACATTGTGACTCCAGCCAATTTTGCGATTGCCGTTACGGCCGCGCTCATCGGCTATGTCGTTTTCGAGTTTCTTCGCAACCGGCCCTAAAGGGCCATCCCCTCCCCGTTTACCCGGCTGTACAATCGGAGCAGGGAGACTCGCGTATGAGGATACTTTGCGGGTTGGCGCTTGCTTTGCTGGCTTCCGGCTGCCTCGCGGCGCAACACCATGACGGTTCATCGTCCGCCCACAGCGGGGCGGCGTCCCATGGTGAGCGGTGGAGCGTCCCACATGCGCCTGCGCGCTTCCGGAGCGCGGCCTCTGTGGTGAGGGCTCCCTACGCCTATCCGGTCGCTTACGGTTACGACGCGCCGCCGGCGGACCAGTCGTACGCCGATCCTTACCAGGCTGCGCCCGCCGAGCCCGTTGATGACAGCCCGCCCCGCCCGCAGTCCGTCAGTGCCGCCGAGCCGCCGCCACACAGCCTGATCCTCAACTTCGAAGATTCCGACGCACCCGTGGCCACCGAGCCGACGCACTACTACATCGCCCTCAAGGATCACCACGTCTACCTGGCCGTGGCTTACCTGGTGCAGGGAGACACGCTGCATTACTTCCTTTCCGGCAACACGCACAACCAGGTCTCGCTCGCGCTGGTGGACTACGACCTGACCCAGCGCCTCAATCGCGAATCCGGCGTGGACGTGCGCCTGCCCGCTAGGAAGTAGGTGGGGCAGTCCCCCGCCGGACTGCGGCCGACGCCCTCTTCGGCCTTTCGAGAAGAGCCGGACTGGGGGTCTGGCGGTTGCCTGCTGAATCGATCTCATTCCCACTCGATGGTGGCCGGCGGCTTGTTCGTCAGGTCGTAGAATACGCCGGCGATTTCCGGTATCGCCATCAGCTCCTCGCACAATTGGTTCAGCAGCTCGGGCGGCATCGCAACCGAGCGCGCGGTCATGCCGTCCACCGAGTCCACCGGCCGCAATACCACCGAATCCAGCGCCTCGGCCGCGCCCAGTGGAATCAGGATCACCGGGAACTGCCACACCGTGGCGTCATAGCCGCTCTCGTGCGAGATTCGCCGCACAATGGCGTCGGCGCGGCGCAGTCGATCGATCCGCTCCAGCGTCAGGGAGCTGGCTCGCACCCGCATTCCAGCGAGCGGAACGCGCGTGGCCACGGCGGCGATCACGCGGTTGACGCCGCTCAGGCGGTTGATCAGCGCGGTGGCGCGCTCGTGGTCGAGAGCGTCAATCGCCAGCACCGGCGCATAGCTGCGCGAATCGCCCTGCACGCCGACGGAATGGACCGGGATGACGAACCCCTCCGCGGTGGCGCTCACCGCCGCGTCCGATTCGGCGCACAGGCAGCGGATCGCCAGGCCGGGACCGGGAAACGGATGCCGTTCGAGCAGCTCGGCGGGCAGGCCCAGCTCACGGCCCACCTGCCGCACCTCGTCCTTATAAAACGATTTCAGCGGCTCCACGATGCGCCCACTTGCAATCAGCGCCTGAATCCCGGCCACGCGGTTGTGATGAGTTTTGATCACGGCTGCTTTGGCCGTGCCGCCGGATTCGATGGTGTCCGGGTAGATCGTGCCCTGCCCCAGAATCCAGTTCTCTTCGAAGATGTGCCGCGCTTCGATGATGCGTTCCTGCACCCGCACGAACTCTTCGCCGATGATGTGCCGCTTGCGCTCCGGATCGGCGACGCCGGCCAGCGCGCCCAGAAATTGCTCGCCCGCCTGCTCCACGGTCACCCCCAGGCCGCTCACGAAGTCGGTCTCGCCTTCCCGCATCAGGCCGGTATCGACATACACGCCGCGCACGCGTCCGCGCCCAAGCGCGCGCGTGCACAGGGTGTACGCCACGCTCGAATCCACGCCTCCGCTGACGAAGAAGAACACGCTGCGGCCGCCCACCGTGTCGCGGATTTCCTGCTCCAGCATCGGCACGCGCCCGCGCGGCTCCCAATCCTGCACGCACCCGCAGACACCGAAAACGAAATTGCGCAGATATTCGCGGCCGCGCAGCGTGTGCACCACTTCCGGATGGAATTGCAGCCCGTAAAGCCTGCGCTCCGCGGCGGCGATGGCGGCCACCGCGCACGTATCGGTGCGGCCGGTCACCACGAACCCAGCCGGCGCCGCCGCCACCACGTCGCGATGGCTCATCCAGATCTGCTGCCGCCCGGCGAGGCCGGCGAACAGCGGGTCTTGCGCTTCCTCGAGTTCGAGCGTGGCCAGACCGTACTCGCCCTTTTCGCCGCGGGTGACCGTGCCTCCCAACAGGTACGCCATCAATTGCTGCCCGTAGCAGATGCCCAGCACGGCTTGCCCGCTGGAAAAAATCGCCGGGTCGGCGGTGGGGCTGTCGGGATCGTACACGCTGGCCGGCCCACCCGAGATAATGAGTCCCCTGGCCCCGGCCAGATCGCCCGCCCGAGTCTCGCTGGGACGCACTTCGGCGTACACGCCCAGGTCGCGCACTTTGCGGGCGATCAGGTGGCAATATTGCCCGCCGGCGTCCAGCACGAATATTTGTCGATTGGGATTCAAGTACCGATAGTAGCAAGAGCGCGGCTGCTACCGTAGCGCACGCAGGAGTGCGTGCGCCGCATGCGGAATCGCTCAGTTCCGCTTCGCGCGGTAGACCGTGGTCGCGGGGTTGAAGTGCCGCCAGTCGAACCAGTAGTCTTTGATCGATTCCACCCGCTCCAGGCAGGCGCCGGTCGACTTGCCGGAGACGGCGCATCCTTGGAAATTCCACTCGCTGCCGGTGGCGCTGTCCATCAGAAGCGCCGCCGGCGAAGCGGATTGCCCCGCCAGCACGCGATAGAAATCCGCCACCACTGCGACGCCCGGGATGCGCCGCCGGAAGGCCCGCGCGGAGTGTCCGTCCTGACCCAGCACCAGCAGGACGGGTTCAGAGCCCAGATGGTCCTCGATGAGTTTCTCTTTTTGCAACCCGGCATACGGAAACGCCCGGCTGGCGCCGAATCCGTGCAATCCCACCATCAGTGCGCGCGGGGCCAGGCCGGATTCGGGATAGGCGATTACGGTGGGCGCCTTCCGCATCCTCATGTCCCAGTCCTTTTTCGAATACAGAGGAATGTCCGCGGCGAGCTCGCGCAGGATAGTGCCCTGCGGCTCTTCGGCTTTCCAGGTGGCGAAGGTCAGCTCATCGGATGCGACCAGCGTCAACTGCCGGCCCGCGAGCGGCCCCGATATGGCCGCGCCGGTGATCTGCTGCCAGTAGCTGCCGGTCTCCTCGTCGCGCATCAGGAAGTTCTGATCGTTGATGCCGGCCAGGTGAAACCTCAGCCGCAGACCGTCGACTTCCGCTCTCCACACCAGACCGGTGTGACAGAGCGTTCAATACGTCGCCACAATCGGAACGCCGTCCACCAGGTCGTTCACGATGTGGTAGTACGAAATGTTGCGGATCGGATAGGCGCGCGCGGCCCGCCCCACGTGGATCGCAATCGCCATTTCGTCGCCATCCAGCTTGCTCTGGCCGGCTGCCATGAAGGCAGGAGGCCCCAGCGGGTGGAACATCAGTTCGTAGATATTCACGCGCGAGGCCAGCGCCATCGCCACCACCGCCAGCGCACCCGCCGCGGAGCCCATCCGGCGAAGCCAACGCCGTTCCCGGCCCCAGTACCAGACCAGGGCCGCCAAAGCGGCAGCGGCCAACGCCACCATGAAGGCTGCGCGGTACCGTGTCACCGCCAGCGCCACCATCAACTCCCGGACTCCTTGCGCCCGGAACGGACGGATCACGTATACCGGATAGACCAGGAGTGCGAAGGAAGCCAACAGGCAGGGAACGAGGCAAAGCAGAAACCTGCGTCCGGGCGTTGTGATTTTCGTCAGATTCTCCCCCTGGGCGGCGTTCCGGCCGCCTGGGCAACCGGATTCCGAAACCAATAGTATGGAAACCCCGCGGATTTAGGCAATAATGCCTTTCCGTTAGTATATTCCAATTATTGTAGAGACCCACTTTTTCCGTTATGCTCTATTCAACAAGCGAGATTTCCTAAGGATTAGGCGTTAAGGTAAGCAGGCTACTGGATACCCGGAATGAGCCGGTTCGCACACCCCGCGGACTGGCGAACACGGCCCACCGGTGCTTACCCTAACGCCTACACTTTCTTGAGGGGTACCCACATGAGTGACGGCAAGCCCGGAATGTCTCCGATGTTTCTCCCCGGCGTGGAAGCAAACCCGAAGCCCGGGACCTACTACGAGAATATCCGCAGGATGCAGAACGCCGGCGCCGAGTACCCGCAAATCTGGCACTTGTTCGGCTTTCTTCCCGAGGCCACCCGCCACCTGGCGAATTTCACGCAGGAGATCATGCGCGGGCCTGCGCCGCTGCCGCCGGGAATCCGGGAACTCATCGCGGCCTACACTTCATACGCCAACCAGTGCCCGTTTTGAATTCAGTCCCACGCTGCGGTCGCGGCGGAACTGCTCGGTAGCGAAGAACTGGTTTGGGGAGCGCTGCGGGACCTGGAGAGCTCCGGGCTCGACGCCAAACACAAAGCGCTGTTCCGCTTCGTGGACAAGGTGAATCACGACTCGCAGCGGATCGCCGCCGAGGATATGAAACCGCTCTACGAAGCCGGTTGGGATGACGACGCAATCTACTTCGCCATCACGGTGTGCGCGCTGTTCAATTTCTATAATCGCTGGATCGATGCGAGCGGCGTCCACGCCATGTCGGATGAAGCGCACCGGCAGGGCGGTAAGCGGATGGCCCTCCACGGTTACGCCGGCGGATAGCGGCGGCGAGTTCTGCGCGAGAGTTTATTTATCGCTGCCCGATCGCCGCGGGCGCCGGCCGGCGGCTCTCCACCACCACCCGGCCCTTCTCCAAAAGCGCGGCGGCTTGCGCCAGAGCGTCCATGGCCTGCCCCGCTTCCGGATCGGTCATGGCAAAAACGCGGTCGCTCTCGTCCACGTCAAACGCCCAGATGTACATCTCTCTCGCCAGGTAGCGCTTGATCCAATCGTGGTCCCGCGTGAACTCGGCCTCGGTGAACTGGTAGCCATGCTTCAGCAGGTAGTCGTGCAGTTCCTCGATGGTGTCGTTGCCCGGCATCCAACCCTCCGGCAGCTTGGCCGGATGCGCGGCGAAGTACGCGCGCGTGAAGGCGAACAGGCCCGTCCGCTCGAGCGCGAACTCCAGCCGGTCCGTGCGCGGCGAATCGAACTTTTCGTCCGGCGCGATGCCGTTGCCGCCGTACACCGCGCGGCCTCCATCGGTGCTGCGCCGGTCGTTCGAATCGGACGTCGCGCGGCCCTCGTGGAAGTAGTAATCGTACAAACTTTCATGCGAATAATCGCGCTGAATGAGACGGCCGCTGGGAGTGTAGAAATGCGCCGTCGTCAGCGCCAGCGCGGTGCGCCCTGGCAGAGAAAAGATGGTCTGCACGAGGCCCTTGCCGAAGGTGTTCTCGCCCAGTATCCATGCCCGGTCGTGATCCTGCAGCGCGCCTGAGACGATTTCGGCGGCCGAAGCCGAATAGTGATTCACCAGCACGACAATCGGGTACCGCCGGCCCTGGCTCGAGTGCTCCGCCGTGTAAACCCGCTCCCGGGAAGCTCGCCCGCGTTGCGAGACTACGCTCTGCCCCTTCTCCAGAAAATGGCCGGCCACTTCCACCGCCTGGTTCAGCAAACCGCCGGGATTGAAACGCAGGTCCAGAACCAAGCCCTCGATGCGGTCCTCGCCCAGACGTTTCAGGTTCTGCTCCACCTCGCGCCCGGTGTAGTCGCCGAAGCTCAGAATATGCAGGTAGGCGATGCCGGGCCTCAGCCAGAAAGCGTCGTGTACGGTCTTGCGCGTGATGTCCTCGCGAATTAGCGTGAAGCTGAGGCGCTCGTTGGTTCCGCTGGCCCCCTCGCGCTCCACCGTCACCGTCACCTGCGTGTTGCGCGGGCCCTTCAACAGGTCCACCACCTCGCTGGTGTTCAGACCGCCGACGGACTGGCCGTTGACCGCGACGATGGCGTCGCCCGGTCGTATCCCCACGCGGTAGGCCGGCGAGCCCGGAAACGGCGCGCTCACCACCGTCTGGTCGCCGCGCACTCCCACGCTCATGCCCACACCGCTGTAATGCTCCGTCTGCTCTTCGCGTAGCGCCTGATAATCCTTCGGATCGAAAAATGTGGAATGCGGATCGAGCGTGCGCAGCATTCCCGGAATCATGCCCCGGTAGATGGCCTGGTCCGGATCCGGAACCGTGGCGAAATTCTCTTCCACCAGCTCGTAGGCGAGCGCGATGCGGCCCACGTTCTGGCTGCCGCCCGGCTCCGCCTCAGCCGCCGACACCGGCCGGACGTAAAGACCGCCCGCCAGCGAACAGGCCAGGATCAATGCCGCCGGCATAAACCGCATTCGCCGCTCAAACGTCATGTGGGATCTGTCCCCCCGCGAACTAATATAGTTCACCTTACAATTAGACGCATCAACTGAGGTTTCGGCTGCGGGGATTCGCGCCAGGATGGCGCCTTTAGGGTGTGACAAGTCAAAAAAAAGAGGGGAGCCGAAGCTCCCCTCTCTTAAAGAAACAACAGGCTGAAACTAGTTCTGCAACTGCTCGGTCGGTCCAGGTGCCACGCCCTTCGGGCCGCGGAAGGCCGGAAGAGTCGTATCATTAGCAATCACCAGGGCCAGGTAGCTCGCCATGATGTTGCGGACGCCGACATCGGTCACGGCCGCATAGCCATGAGCATACTGGAACTGGCAGACGGCGATCATGTAGCCGGACCATCCGGGCCCGACTTCAGGCGAGGCCGCCAGAACGACCGTAGTGCCGGCCGCGATGGGCGTGCTGTCGCCAGCACCACCCGCACCCAAAGTAGTGGGAGCAGTGGCGGCGTAAGTAACAGGAGCTGCAACCGGACCACCATACCAATTCAACGTGCAGGTGCCCGATTGAGGTGTTGTCGCGAACGGATCCATGCTGGTATTGGAAATCGCGATACCAGTTTCGAAGCCGGAGACCTCGAGGCCGAGAGTTCCGGTGGCCCCAAACGCCGTCGTCACATACGGGAACAACAGCGCAGTCTCGCAGAGGTTGATGGAGATGAACGGCTGCGTGCTGGCAATCGTCCCAGGCTGGAACCGCGGAATCGTGAGGGTGGCCGAAGCGGCGGCAGCGGCCGGGAGCGGCACTGCGGGCGGCGTCGGAGCGTAGCTCAGAGTCGCCGTCATGATGGATGACGCGCCGGCCTGAGCGGCGTTTGTGGTTGTGACATACACGCCGAAATCAAAGTTTTCGGTTGCGTTCGGAAGAGCCTGCGCAACTTCCCAAACCGCCGTCGCCGTCCCGGCAGCGTTGGGTGTCAACGCATACTCGGAACCGGTGGTGAGGGTAACTGGGTCGATAGTCGTCTCGCCGCTCGCTACCAAGAAGGCGTACTCGGCAGGAAGCGGGCTGACCGTATTGGCAAGAGTGGTGCCCGCACTCACGGGAGATGAAGCACCGTTGCTTGCGCCGACCAGATTGTAGGGCGACACGTAAACGGTTATGCCGGCTGCCGGGATATTGTTGAACGTGGCCTTGAGGCGAGTGCCATAATCGGCCAAGCCGGCAGTGAACGTGCCAACGTTGGCTACAACACTTTGCAGCGGGAAGCCGTTGAACGTGCTGACGAAGCCCGACTCTGCGTTGTAGGTCGCGCCCGGAATGTTCTGGAGCGCGGCTGCGGACGGGTACGAAGCTATGGTATTCGGGTAACCCGAGCCACTGCCGCTGACGTTGCCGTTGACGCGCGTCTTGAACGCAGTACCGAACAGCTCGCTAAATCGCAGGATTCCGACCGCGTTGCTGCCTGGTTGGCACTGGAAGAATTGGAACGCGCTCGAAAGGGCGCCGGTGTTCCCCGCATTCTGGAACCCACCGCTGAAGCTCGCTTGGACGTAGCCAACCTGCACGGTTGGGTTGATAACCGACAGCGGAACGTTGTTGACCGAGACTTGGGAATTAACGTTCGCGAAGCCAGTTGTGCCGCCGGCTACGATGCCGCTGGCGTTAATGCGGATGTTCGTGATGCGGAACACGCGGTCTCCGCTGCTGACCGGTGCCAGAATCGGCACGCCAAAGAACGTCACCTGGTTGGCGCCATTCACAACGCCCTGATAGACGTTATAAGCTGGCATATTGGAGGCGGCGCCCGTAGGCCCCATCACCGCGCCGTAACCCGAAGTTCCGTTCGGAAGGACAACTGTTCCTGCGTATGCAGGGCAGCCGGTTGCCGGGGTGGTGCAAAGGGCTTGTGTTTCCTGTGGGCCAATGCCCGTCAGGTTGTTTAATGCGAATGCGCCCGGTTCGTCAATCAACAACAAAGCTTCCGAGGCGTTGGCGACGCCGCCATTCCCCAGCAGGCGGCTGGTAACGGGGGCCGACGTGTTGATCACGATGTTGGCTGCAGGAACCAACTGCCCTGGGGCCAGTTGCGATCCGCCGCTGCAGATGAGCGTGATGTCGCCCGTCAGTTCGGTGTAACCTTCAGATCGTATTTGTGGGAGTACAGCGGTGCCGGCCTGGCATTGTATCACTGTAGCCTCGCCCACCACCTGCGCGCTGGCTACCCCTGTGAACACCAGGGCTAGCACAAACATCGCAAGAATCCATTTGCGAAATGCCATTTCCTTCTCCTTTGTAAATTTTCAAAATGTTGAATCGGTCGAAGTACTCTTCCAACCTGAGCCTCTTGACTCCAGTTTCCAAGCCGTTCACACAACCTGGGAGCCTCTCCGTGTCGGGCGGAGATTCGATTTCCGAAGGTCACCAAGCTGACCGCCGGGCCTTTGTTGAACTCTTGCCGGGTGGTACACCTTATTGTTTTGAACGAATTATGTACTCACCAAGCACGAACGAAAAATTGCACACGAGCATTGGACGCGGTAAACCCTATTAGTAACTGATTGCCCGGCCAGTGTCAAGAGAAATTCTTTCCCTGCAACACGAAACGGCCCGCTCTCGCGATTGCGTTTCGTACAAGTTTCGCCTGATTTAACCACGTAAAGCACCCCTCAGTCAAGGGTTTCACACCGAATCCTCTCATTTTTTTGTCCAGCGCAACCCGACATTTCTCGCACCAGGGGTCGAGAACCGGATTTCCGGAGGGGAAACCACTTCAATATGTTCGATGGCACACACCCTGAGCGTCTGTTTTCATCCTGTTAGAGTACTTTTGCGGACATCGGCCCACCCCCGCAGTCCGCTTGGCTACGAGGCTGCCTGCGGCGCCGCTGCCGGTTGGAAGCTCAGTTCGCCGGTGTCGCTGGCGGCATCCACCAGAATGACCTGGCCATCGAGAACCTTGCCCCCCACCAGCAGGCGGCCCAGCGGGGTTTCGATTTTTTTCTGAATGGCCCGCTTCAGGGGACGCGCTCCATAGGCCGGATCGTAGCCCGTCCGCACCAGGTTCGAACGCGCCCGATCAGTCAGCTCGAGCCTGATTTGCCGGTCCGCCAGCCGGGTGCGCACGCGGCCCAACTGGATATCGACAATCTGCTTCAGGTGCTCTTCGGCCAGCGCGTGAAACACGATGATCTCATCCACGCGGTTGAGGAACTCGGGGCGGAAGTGGACGCGCATTTCCTCCAGCACGGCTTCCTTCATGCGCTCGTAACCGTCGCCCGAAAAATCGCCGCGATAGTCGAGAATGCGCTGGCTGCCGGCATTCGAGGTCATGATGACGATGGTGTTCTTGAAGTCGACGGTCCGCCCCTGGCCGTCCGTCAGCCGCCCGTCGTCGAGGATCTGCAGCATCAGGTTGAACACGTCGTGATGCGCCTTTTCGATTTCGTCGAACAGCACCACCGCGAAGGGCCGCCGGCGCACCGCTTCGGTCAACTGCCCGCCCTCTTCGTAGCCCACGTATCCGGGCGGCGCGCCCACCAGCCGCGCCACCGTGTGCTTCTCCTGGTATTCCGACATGTCGATGCGGATCATCGCGCGCTCGTCGTCGAAAAGGAATTCGGCCAGCGCGCGCGCCAACTCGGTTTTGCCCACCCCGGTAGGCCCCAGAAAAATGAAGCTGCCGATCGGGCGCGCCGGGTCCTTCAGGCCGGAGCGCGCGCGGATCACCGCCTCCGCCACCGCGGTGACGGCTTCATCCTGGCCGATCACCCGCCGGTGTAGCTCGTCTTCGAGATGCAGCAGCTTCTCCATTTCGCCCGCCAGCAGCCTGGTCACCGGCACTCCGCTCCAGCGGCTCACCACTTCCGCGATGTCTTCCTCATCCACCTCTTCCTTAATCAGCCGGGATTGCGCCTGCGGCAAGGCGAACTTGCCGGATTCGTCGTTCAACTGCCGTTCGAGACCGGCCAGCGTGCCGTATTTCAATTCCGCCGCGCGGTTGAGATCGTATTGCCGCTCCGCCTGTTCGATTTCGAGCTTGGTCTGCTCCACCCGCCCGCGTAACTGGCGCAGCCGTTCCACCGCGCCCTTCTCTCTCTGCCAGCGCGCGGCCAGGGCGTCGGATTCGGCTCTCAGGTCGGCCAGTTCCTTCTCGAGGCGCCCCAGCCGCTCCTGCGACGCCTTGTCGGTTTCCTTGCGCAGCGCCTCGCGCTCGATCTCGAGCTGCATGATGCGCCGCCGCGTTTCGTCGAGTTCGGCCGGCATGGAATCGATCTCCGTGCGCAGGCGCGCCGCGGCTTCGTCCACCAGGTCGATCGCCTTGTCCGGCAGAAAACGGCCGGTGATGTATCGGTTGGAAAGCACGGCGGCCGCCACCAGCGCGGCGTCCTTGATGCGCACGCCGTGGTGCACTTCGTAGCGCTCCTTGAGGCCGCGCAGGATCGAGATGGTGTCCTCGACGCTTGGCTGATCCACCACCACCGGCTGGAAGCGCCGCTCCAGCGCGGCGTCTTTTTCGATATTCTTGCGGTATTCGTCGAGCGTGGTGGCGCCGATGCAGTGCAGCTCGCCGCGCGCCAGCATCGGCTTCAGCAGGTTGCCGGCGTCCATCGAGCCTTCCGCCTTCCCCGCCCCCACCACCGTGTGCAGCTCGTCGATGAACAGCACCACCTCGCCCGCCGCGTCCTGCACTTCCTTCAGCACCGCCTTCAACCGCTCTTCGAATTCGCCGCGGTACTTGGCGCCCGCGATCAGCGCCCCCATGTCGAGCGCCACAATGCGCCGGCCCTTCAGTCCCTCCGGTACATCGCCGCGGACGATGCGCTGCGCCAGCCCTTCCACGATGGCGGTCTTGCCCACCCCCGGCTCGCCAATCAGCACCGGGTTGTTCTTGGTGCGCCGCGACAGCACCTGGATCACGCGGCGGATTTCTTCGTCGCGGCCGATCACCGGATCCAGTTTTCCCTGCGACGCCAGGCGGGTCAGATCGCGGCCGTACCGTTCCAGCGCTTCGTAAGTAGCTTCCGGATTCTGTGAGGTCACCCGCTGGCTGCCGCGCACTTCGCGCAGCGCCTGCATCACCCGCTCGCGCGTCAGGCCAAGCTCTTTCAACAGGCGGCCCGCCGCGCCCCGGTCTTCGAGCGCCGCTAGCACCACGTGCTCCACCGAAATGTATTCGTCCTTCAGTTGCCGGGCTTCCTCCCCGGCGCGCTCGAGCAGCTTGCTGAAGCGCGGCGTCACGTAAGCCTTGCCCGGATTGGCCGCCGGCCCGGATACCTTGGGCAGCCGGTCCAGCTCCGTTTCCAACCTTGTCCCCAGCGTATCCGGGTTGACGTCCGCCTTTTGCAGAATCGACGCCGCCAGGCCGCCCGGCTGCTCCAGCAGCGCCTTCAGCAGGTGCTCCACGTCGATCTGCTGGTGGCCGTACCGCCCCGCCGTGCTCTCCGCCGCCCGGACGGCCTCTTGCAGTTTTTCGGTAAAGCGGTTGATGTCCATACCTCATCATTAAACATATGGATGGGCCGCCGCGCACCACCCCCGTCGTGGTGCAGGCAGTCCTGCCGGCAGTCCTGCCTGCAGGGTCGAGATTCGTCTCGACCTTTCTTCTCTTTTCTTGGCCTCTCCCCCGCTGTACTAACCTGTAATTTGATCCCTTACCGAACTCTGTTCACCGCCGGCGCCGGGGCGCTCGACCCCTGGTGGTCCCGCTGGCGTCCTACCCTCCGATATTTGATGCAGACGGAGGCGCACGTCTACGCGCTGGCAATTGCGGCCAGCGTGCTGCTGGCGTTTTTCCCGTTCCTGATCGTGATGATCTGCTTGTTCCGCGACGTTCTGCATTGGCCGGCCGCCGTCGACGCGGTTTACCTCGCCATTCGCGACGTCTTTCCGGGCAAGTCGGGCGGCGTGGTGGCGCAGAACCTCCAATCCTGGATGGTGCCGCGCTTGCCCGTCGCTTCCGTCGTACTCCTGCTGATCACCTCGAACGGCATTTTCGAGCCGCTCGAAGTGGCGCTCAACCGGACCTGGGGCGTCACCACAAATCGCAGCTACTGGAAAAACCAGTTCGTCAGTCTCGGCTTGGTTTTCGCTTGCGGCGCGCTGATCCTGCTGTCGCTCGTCTTCACCGCCTACAACCGCGAGTGGGTCGCCGCCTGGGCCGGACAGGGCGAACTGGCCACCTGGCTGACTTTGCTCCTGTTCAAGGTCGCCGCCGTGCCGGTTTCCATCTTCATGCTCTTTCTGATTTATTGGCTCCTGCCCAATCGCAAGGTCGATCCCCTGCAAGTGGCGCCGGTGGCTGTTTGGGTGGGCTTGGTTTTGGAGTTGCTCAAGTATCTGAACATCCTCATCCGCCCCTGGCTGGCGGGAAAGCTGGATCGCGAATATCACATGTTTCAGTATTCCGTAACTATCCTGCTGGGAAGCTTCGTGGCGTCCCTGATCGTGCTGGCCGGCGCCGAATTCGCCGCCCGCCGCGGCCGCGACGCCTGCGCGCCCTAAGGCCCGGGCAAGAGCGGCCGAGCTCGCAATAGTTCGAGTGTGCGTCAAATCACCCAGTCCAACTGACGCTATGTGGGGGAAAGCCACGCTTTCCGGCCTGCTTGAGAGACGGCGGTGCCCCGGCTTGCCCGTCGGCCCGATCAGTTTGTCCCCACCGGATTGCGAATCGTCGGCCCCGGCCTTTGATGAAGCAACTAATGAAGCAACCGTGCTTTTAGCCGTGGCGCGCCCCGGCTCGCCCGATCCCCTGAGGAATCTCATTTAAGAGCAATCGTTACATAGGCTTATCCGCTCCGAATTCCCGCCTCCACATTTTCATAGCCACCAAAGCCCAGGTCCGCCATGCGAGACAGCCGGTCAAAGGTCTTCCGCTCGCCTCGCGCCCACAAGAGATTGCACTTGCCTCGTTTCGGCACATCCATAACTGCAACATTCTAAAAATAGTTAACATCCTGCACCCTGGGCGGCGCACGGCCCTGCTGCCGGGCGTTCAGATTCCTTCATCCCGTATTAACCCCTATGTAATTCCGTAGTTATGGGCCTTCCGTGCGCTTGCAGCGCGAGATTCGCCCCAAAAAGCCTTTTGTTTTCAATACGGCTCCTCGAATGCGTCGAATGGCACTCCGAATGCTAAATTTGACTGCCTACGGGAGGAAGTTGATGCCTAATCGCGGAAGTCTGACGAGAACCCTTTGTGTTCTCACTTGCATCGTTGCCCTATCGTTGCCATCCGTGTTCGCCCAGTCGCTGACCACGGGCGATATCGCGGGAGTCGTTAAAGATCAAAGCGCTGCCGTGGTTCCGGGTGCCACTATTACCCTGAAGAGCCTCGACAACGGCGCTGTCCAGACCGGCACCACGTCGCAGACGGGCGAATACCGCTTCCGCCTGCTGAGGCCCGGCACCTACCAGGTGAGCGCCAGCAAGGCCGGCTTTCAGAAGACCGAGCAGAATCTGGATGTGGCCGTCGGCGCCGTCGTGGCCCTCGACCTCACCCTGCAGCTTGGCGCAGCTACGCAAACCGTCGAAGTGTCCGCCGCGGCGCCGCTGATCAGCACCGAGCCTAGCACCAATACTACGTTCACCCCGCAGCAGTTGGAGCAATTGCCCTCCGCGGGCGGTGACATCACCAACATCGCGTACACCGCGCCCGGCGTGGTCGTCAACACCACCAGCGGTTATGGCAACTTCCAGATTAATGGTCTGCCCGCCACCTCGAACCTCTTCACGGTCAATGGCGAGAACGATATGGACCCGTATTTCAACATCAACAATTCGGGCGCCTCCAACCTCACCATCGGCCAGAACGAGTTGCAGGAAGCCACCGTCATCGCCAACCCGTACGGCGGCCAGTATGGCCAGCTCTCCGGCGCGCAGGTCAGTTATGTGACCATGTCGGGTACCAATGCGTTCCACGGCAACGCCGCGTATTGGTGGAACGGCCGGGCGATGAACTCCAACGACTGGTTCAATAACTACTACGGCGCCTCCAAGCCCTTCTCCAACGCCAACCAGTGGGCCGCGCGCTTCGGCGGGCCGATCCGCAAGAACTCGACTTTCTTCTTCGTCGATACCGAGGGCCTTCGCTTCATCCTGCCCAACGTTTTTTCGATTGAAACCCCGACTCCGGCGTTCGCCACCGCCGTCCTGAACAATGTCACCGCCATGCAGCCCAACGAAGCCGGTGCTTACAAGACTCTGCTCGGTCTTTGGGCCAATGCCCCGGGCTCGGCGACCGCCACGGCCATTCCCAACCCGAGTTCCTGCAATTCCCTGGTTCTGCCGGGCTACAATGCAGCTTCCACGCCCTGCGCGCAGGTGTTTGAGTCCAGCGCGAGTGCCCTAGGTTCCGAGTGGGTCCTGGCCGTCAGGGTGGACCAGAAGCTGGGTCCCAATGACACCGCCTTCTTCCGCTACAAGGGCGACCATGGCTTGCAGCCCACTACCCTCGATCCCATCAGTCCCAAGTTCGACGCCCTCTCGAACCAGCCGGCCTACGACATGCAGGCCGAGGAAACTCACGTGATGGGCGCGCGGTCGACCAACACCTTCGAGGCTACTTTCAGCCATTATGTCGCTCAGTTCGCGCAGAATACGCAAGAGGTGGCCAGCACGTTCCCCTGGCAGATCGCGGATTCCGGCACGGTGCCCTTCACCGGATTCAACGATCAGCACGCCTTCCCGCAGGGCCGCAACATCAGCCAATACCAGTTCATCGATGACTTCACGCTGAATCGCGGCAAGCACAACTTCAAGTTCGGCGTCAATTTCCGCCGCTATGACGTCAGCGACCACAACTTCTTCTACGGCAATCCGGTGGTCTACTTTGGGTATGTCGGCGCCGGCATGCAGGAATTCGCCGATGGCCTGGCGTACCAGTTTCGCCAGGCGTCGAACATTTCTTCCGACGTCCCCATCGCCATGTGGGGTATCGGCGTTTACGCACAGGACGAGTGGAGCGTGGCGTCCAATCTGAAGTTGACGCTGGCCCTTCGCATCGAGCACAATTCCAACCCGGTGTGCAACTTCAATTGCTTCGCGAACTTCGTCGGCCCGACTACCTCGCTGGCCAGTTTCACCAGTTCCAACCCGGGGAGCGTTCCCTACTCGAGTGACATCGTTACCGGCCTGAACAAGGCTTACCAGGGCGTCGATACCGCTGTCGTCTCTCCGCGCATCGGCTTCAGTTGGTCGCCCGGAGGCAATCACAAGACCGTGGTCAGCGGCGGCTTCATGCTGGCCTATGACAACCCGCCTGCCGGCCTGGTGGACGATCTGTTGGCCAATCCGCCCGATTCCGTCAACATCCGCGTCCGGCCTACCGCCGGCACGCTGCCCTTCGACCCGGCCGGCGGCCCCGCCACCTTCAGAGCCTCGGCCAACGCTTTCAGCCTGAGTAAGTCTTATACCACCATCTCATCGCAGTTGGCGTCTCTCGGCTCCATCTTCGCCGTCCCTGCTTTCACCTCCATCATCGGCACCGTTCACGCTCCCATGGTGCGTGAGTGGAACCTCCAGATCCAGCGCCAGATCAGCAACGACTTGGCCTTCTCCGTGAATTATGCGGGCAACAGCACCACCCGCCTTCCCTACGGGAACGCCTGGCCCAACGCTTACGATCAATACGGTCTCTATCCGGGCGTCGCTGGCATCCCGTCCAGTGTTCCCGTCCCCAACTACGGAACCGTAACCCAGATCCAGAGCGGCGCCATCGCCAACTACAACGGCGTGAGCTTCATCGTCACCAAGCGCTTCTCGCACTCGGTGGCGGCCCACTTCAGCTACACCTGGTCGCATGGCCTCGACGAATGCTCCAACGGCTGCCTCTTCGGCGATGGCGCCGGCGACGTGCAAGGACAGACCAATCCGCTCGGTCTGGCCACCAACAACTACGGCAATGCGGATTACGACATCAAACAGAATTTCGCCGGCGATTTCGTGGTCAACCCGACCTTCCACGTGCAGAGCCGCGCGGTGCGCGACATCGTCAATGGCTGGGAGTTCTCCGGCAAGATCTTCTGGCGCACCGGCATCCCGTTCACGGTCGGCGACGGATACGAATCCGCTCTCGGCAACGGTGGTGGCGCGATCTTCGCTACCCCGCTCGGCCAGGGTTGGGGCGGCATGAGCTGCGGCGCCGCCGCGGCCGGTACGCCCGGTGTCGCTACCCCCTGCATCGACTCCAGCAAGTACCTCGACAGCTCGGTCATTTCCAACTTTACGGCGTGGTCTCCGGCTACCCGCAACCAACTGTTTGGGCCGCATTACTTCGACATGGACCTGAACCTGTACCGCAGCTTCACGGTCAAGGAAAGGGTGTCTATGAAGTTCGGCATCCAGGCGTTTAACGCCCTGAACCATCCGAATTTCGCCACGCCGGATGGCACTTTGAATGACGGCTCCACCGGCATCATCGGTGGAATGGCTGCCACCACGACCAGCGCCTACGGCTCGTTCCTGGGCTTCGATTCTTCCGTGCGTGTAGTGCAACTTACCGGAAAAATCAACTTCTAGTAGCACGTTCCGCTTCAAGAAGGCCGCGCGCCCCACTCGGGCTCGCGGCCTTTTTTTGTTGTGGGGCAGGCGCTTCCGCCTGCCAACCTCGCATGTTTCCAAACTGTTGGCAGGCGAAAGTGCCGCCCCCACCCCGGCAGTTGAGAATTCGCCGGGCTGCGGGCCACTACTCCTTGTTCGATATGAGAAATACATGGTGCGCGTGGCTCGTGCTGGCCTGGGCATCCGCCCTGCCAGCGGCTGACGCTCCGGCCTATACCATCCAAACCGTGGCCGGCAGCTCGTTCATGGGCGATGGCGGCCCTGCCACCGCGGCGCAGATCGGCTCCATTCAGGGCGTGGCCGTGGATGAGAAGGGCAATCTGTATCTGTCCGACACCGACCACAATCGCGTCCGTAAAGTGGACGCCGCCGGAATCATCACCACCATCGCGGGCAACGGCGCGGCCGGCTTCAGCGGCGATGGCGGCCCAGCTACCGCGGCCCAACTCAACCTTCCCTACGGCCTGGCGGTAGACGCCGCCGGGTACCTGTATATCGCCGACCTGGGCAACAATCGCGTGCGCAGGGTGAGCCCCGATGGGACCATCGCCACTTACGCCGGCACCGGGGTGGAGGGCTACTCGGGCGATGGCGGCCAGGCCACCGCGACCCAGCTCTGCGCGCCGCGCAATGTGGCCGTCGATGCGGCCGCCAACGTCTACATCGCCGAGTTCGAAGGCCACCGCGTGCGCAAGGTCACACCCGCCGGCATCATCGCCACCGTGGCCGGAACCGGTATCGCCGGCCTCGGCGGCGATGGTGGCCCCGCCATCGCGGCTCAGATCGACTTTCCGGCCGGCCTGGCCGTGGACCGCACCGGCGCGCTGCTGATCGCCGATTCCGGCAACAACCGCGTCCGCAAAGTCCTGCCCGGCGGCGTCATGTCCACGGTTCTGGGCGGTTGCGCGGCGAACTCCGCGCCGTGTGCGAGTTCTTCCACCGCGCTGGCTTCGCCGACTGCCGTCACGGTCGATCAGGCTCTCACCATCTACGTGGCTGATGCTAGCGGCCTGGTACGCTCCTACACCGCCGCCGGAGTTTGGGCGAATTTCGCCGGCACCGGCGTGCCGGGGTACTCCGGCGACGGCGGCACTGCGGTCGCCGCCCAGCTTACGGCGCCGCGCGACCTGGCCGCCGATCTGGCCGGCGACGTCTTCATCGCCGACGGCGCTCGCGTCCGTGCAGTGTATGCGGGCGGCATCATTGCGACCTGCGCGGGCGACGCATATCTGCACGCGGTGGGCGACGGCACTCCCGCCACCAGCGCGATTCTTTACCATCCTTCCGCCGTCGCGCTCGATACGTCCGGCAACCTCTACATCGGCGACACGGGAACCGAACGCGTCCGGATCGTGCTGGCCACCGGCCTCATTCAGACCCTGGCCGGCGACGGTACGGCGGGCTATAGCGGCGACGGTCTGGCGGCCACCTACGCCGAACTCAATGAACCGATGGCCCTGGCCTTCGATCCATCGGGCCGCCTCCTGCTGGCCGACACCGACAATCAGCTCGTGCGCGAGATTTCGGCCGGAGTGATCTCCACCTTCGCGGGAACCGGCGCGGCGGGCACCGGAGCAGAGGGCTTGACGCCGATCGAGATGCCCCTGCGCAGCCCGCGCGGCGTCTGCACCGGGCGCGACGGTTCGGTCTACATCGTCGATACGGACAATCATCGCGTGCTGGTGGCGCCGCCGCTCGGCGTGGTGGCGACCTTCGCCGGCAGCGGCAGCCCCGGAGATGCGGGCGATGGCGAATCCGCGCGCATGGCGCAACTCAACCAGCCCTCCGCCTGCGCCCTGGACGGCGCGGGGAACGTGTTCATCGCCGATACTTCTAACCATCGCATCCGCCAGGTCACGGCGACCGGCGTGATCGGCACCGTGGCCGGCATCGGCGCGGCGGGCTATTCCGGCGATGGCGGCGCAGCCACCGCCGCCGCGCTCTACGCGCCCTCCGGCGTGGCCGTGGACTCGAGCGGAGACATCTTTATCGCCGATACCGGCAATCACGCCATCCGCCTGGTAACCCCGGATGGCGCCATCCGGACCATCGCCGGACAAGGCGCGGCAGGCTTCTCGGGGGATGGCGGAGCGGGGTCCGCCGCTCTCCTCAACTCGCCTTCGGGGATAGTGCTCGATGGCGCGGGCGACCTCTACTTCGCCGACACCGGCAACAACCGCGTGCGGCGCCTGATGCCAAACACCGTCACCGTCCTGGTGGGGCCGCCCCCGGTCGCCGCCGCACTGGCGCTGGTCAACGCCGCCAGCCAAAGCCAGGGAGCGGTATCGCCCGGCGAAATCGTCACCCTCTACGGCGCCGGCATCGGCCCCCCCTCCGGCGTCACCGGATCGCTCGATGCCGCCGGCCTCCTCGGCAACCTGCTGGCGGGTGCGGAGGTCCGCTTTGACGGTGTGCCGGCCCCGTTGTTCTACGCGCAGGCTTCGCAAGTCAACGCCCAAGTGCCGTACTCCATCGCCGGCCAAAGCGTCACGCGCGTCGAAGTCTTCTATCAGGGCCAGTTGGCCGGCGTGCTGAACCTGCCGGTGGTGGCTGCGGCGCCGGCGCTGTTTGCGGCGGCACTCAATCAGGATGGCAGCCTCAACTCATCCTCTGCGCCCGCCGCCCGCGGCACGGTAGTGACCTTCTTCGGCACCGGAGAAGGTCTCACCAATGGCGCCAACATCGCCGGCCAGCCCGCCGCCGCGCCGTATCCGATTCCCGTTTTGCCGGTGACACTCACCGTGGCCGGAATCGCCGCCCAGCTTCTCTACGCGGGCGAGGCGCCGACTTTCGCCGGCTTGCTGCAAGTCGACGCCGTCATCCCCGGCGGCTTCGTCCCCTCCGGCCCGGTGGCCGTGCAGTTGACGGTGGGAGTGGCGACGTCGCCTCCGATTACGGTGTGGCTCCAATAGCTGCACTCCGCGAACGGAGGCGGCGATTCCGCCCGGCGGTTACCGAGATTCCGGAGGCGAGACTCTGGCTCAAGCGAACCAAGTCCGTGCGGTCCCCAATGCGGACCCGCAGAGAGGCGTTACGCGTTCCCATCTCCACCATGATTGCCACACCCGGCCTCAAGCCGAGGCGTGTCATCTCGCGCAAAGCCGCTGGGTCGCGGTCGGACACGCTGCTGATCACGGCAGGAACGCCACAAGCCAATTTCGATAACAGCACCTCCGAGCGAATCGGTAGCGCACCGCTTCGCTCGGGGATCGGGTGCCCGTGCGGATCGGTTTCCGGGTCTCCCAATTTCGCGGCGATCCGGTCTTCAAACCGCTCCGAGATGAAGTGCTCAAGCCGTTCCGCCTCGTCGTGAACCTCGTCCCACGAGTAGTCGAGGAAATCATGGAGGAAACGCTCCAGCAAACGGTGGTGGCGAATAACCTCCAGAGCGCGCACCTTCCCCGTTGCGGTCAGACGCGCGCCGTGGTGCTTCATGTATTTCACAAACGGTGGCTTCTGTGCCGCGAGCTTTTGGAGCATTCCAGTGACGGAAGCGGCACGGACGCCAAGACGCTGAGCAAGGGCGTTGCTGGTCACCCGTTCCTGTTGAGGGCCGCCCAGCTCCAGTATCGCTTTCAGGTAATCGTCGGCCGATTCCGTGCTGTACGGTCCATGCACTCTAGGTGGCACTAAATCTTAGACTACTCCCGTCGCCGCGCGACCGCAATCATTCCGGATCGATGGCCCTGGTCATCGGCGTTTGACTTGAAGAAGGGCAGAGCGATAGTATTTAGGTATGCCTAAATTACGGGCGCGCAAATTGATCCTCCTGGGGCCATCCCTGGCGTTCTTGCTCTCCGCTCTGCCAATGCAGGTTCCGGCGCTGGCTCAAGGCGAGACGACCAGCGCGATCGTCGGGTCGGTCACCGATCAGACGGGCGCGGCGATCTCCGGCGCGATAGTGACCATCACCAGCACGGAGAATGGGCTGAAGCGATCCGAGAAAACCGACGGCGCGGGGCGGTTCGGCTTCCCGCAACTCAAGCCTGGCGCGTATGCGGTGAAAGTCGAAGTGGACCGTTTTCAAACCCAGCAGAACAGCTCCGTCATCGCCGAACTGGGGCAAAAGCAGACGGTCGATTTCAGGCTGAACATCGCATCCTCGACCGAGAGCATTGTGGTGCGGGAGCAGGCGCCGTTGATTAACCCGGAAAATCCGAATACTACAACGACGCTGACCGCGCGATCCATGGAAAACCTGCCGAACCCGGGCGGCGACATGACATATCCGCTGCAGTTCGCCGCCGGCGCTCTGATCAACACCGCGGGCAGCGGCAACGATTTCGTCGGCGGCACGAACGGTTATGGAAACGTGGAGTTCAATGGCCTCCCGTCCCTGTCAAACGGCTATATAGTCGATGGCCTGGAGACGAACGACCCGCTGACAAACCTGAACAGTGGCCTTTCGACCAACCTGGTGCTGGGCTTGAATTCGATCGCGGAGGTGACCGTGAACACGGTCTCCTATGCGGTGGATCAAGGGCGCTATGGAGCGTCGCAAGTCAATTACGTCACCAAGTCCGGAACAAATCAGATGCACGGAAATCTGTATGAACTGTGGGACGGCTCGAAGTTCAGTGCGGCTGACTTCTTTACGAACTCGACGCCGGACAACCACAAGCCGCGTTCCACGGTGAACCACTTCGGGGGCAGTCTCGGAGGCCCGATCCGGCGCGACAAGCTGTTCTTCTTTTTCGATTCCGAGTGGGTCCGGATTGCGCTCCCGATCGTTACTGCCACTACAGTGCCAACGCCGGCGTTTCAGAACTATGTCCTGCAGCAATTGCCGCGCGGCGGAGTGGACTCGGTGACCGGATCGATTTATCAGCCGGCGCCGCAACTGGTGCCGTTTTACCAGAAGCTTTTTTCCCTGTACGGGAATGCGGCGGGCATTCCGCTGCCGGTTTTGGGTTGCCCCTTGAGCAGCGCTGGAACCGCCGCCGGCGGGTATCCGCCGGATGGCGATGGGTGCGCCAACCGCCAGAGCATTTCGCATTCGAGCGACGATGGCGAGCAGGTACAAACGGCGCGTGTCGACTACAACATTGACCCCAAGAACGTCGCCTGGTTCCGATTTCAGTCCGACACCGGACTTCAGGCCGCCTACACCGATCCCATCAATCCGCTGTTCAACGCGGTTTCTCCCCAGCCTCTGTATTCGTTCGCAGCGGGCGAGACGCATATGTGGTCGGGGCATCTGGTGAATTACTTCAACCCGGCGTTCTCGTGGTATGAAAGCCTGTTCGGGCCAGCCGATTTTCAAAAGACGCTGGCGGCGTTTCCAATCGTCCTCCAGGGCAGCGGTGCCAATGCGCCGTTCACTACGCTCGGAGGGCTCGACAATACGTGGGTACAGGGGCGGCGGGCCGCGCGCTTCTTCATGAATGACAATCTCGCCTGGACGCTCGGCGCGCACGAACTCCGGTTTGGAACTAACAGCAGGATCTTTCGGTTGAATGATTATGATTTCGGTGAAGGCGTAGTGCCGCTGGTCACCTACACAACCCTGCCGCAATTCATCTACGGTGTCGCTTCGACCGCTTCGGAAACCTTCCCGCTCGCCCGTTCGCAGCCCTACAACTTCCTCAACCTGGACTTTTATGCGCAGGACACCTGGAAGGTTTCGCGCAAGTTGACCTGGACCTTCGGCGTACGCGATACGTACAATTCAAATCCGCTGAATCCACATGACGCCGTGGCCCGCCTCGCCGGGTCGTTCGACTCCATTTCCCACAATGTGAATCAGCCGCTGAGCCAGGCCATTCAGACGCACCAGGGGACCATTTTCGCCGCTACACCAGCGGCGATCCTGCAGCCCAGAACCGCCATCGCGTGGCAGATCGCGCCGCAGACGGTGCTGCGCACCGGATTCGGCCTGTTCAGCGACATCTTACCGGGCAGCGTCGTCGATACCGTGGGAACCAATCCTCCCTACTCGAAGACATTCCAGGGCGGCCTGCTGGGCACAGCGGGCGGAACGGCCATTGCGCCTGGCGTACCGAACAGCGCTATCGATGCGACTTCGGCGGCGAATCAGCAATTCAGCTCCGGCTTCGCTCAGGGCGAGCTTTCCTGTACCTCGGGTCTGGCGAATCCGAGCTCTTGCCTTCCGCCAATTTCGTTTACCGCGGTTCCGGATGGCAAGCTCCATGCGCCTTACTTCATGCAGTGGAGCTTGGCCCTGGAACATCAGGTCGACAACACACTCAATCTACGAGCTCAGTATGTAGGCACTCGCGCGGTCA
>Ga0181530_10001412_pt1 | contig 30309 bp, 20 predicted proteins | sample PEATcosm2014_Bin_42_FD_119769 | JGI IMG/M metagenome (GOLD analysis project Ga0181530, IMG submission 119769) | Peatland microbial communities from MTU Mesocosm Facility, Houghton, MI, USA - PEATcosm2014_Bin10_60_metaG | ecosystem: Environmental > Terrestrial > Soil > Wetlands > Peat | place...
TGTGAGTCTTCCAATAGGCCGCGACCTCGCCGAGAGAGAGACCATAACCGCGTGTAAGGAGCGATTGAGGATCGGTCGTTCCGGTCACACCCACATCCAGAATACTGGGCGGTAAATTGGCAGGGAGTTGCGCCGAGGTGATCTCTATGACGCTTGGGCCGGCGGGAATCTCCAGACCTGTTTCGGTGGGGGCCGGTGGCGCAGAGGCCTGATTGGCAACCGCATTGGCGACAGCATTCATGTACCCGGCGGTTTCTTCCGCTGTCGTGCTTGGTGTTTCAAGCCGCCTTTCGACGATTTCACTGGGCTTGTGTTCTCCCCAGTAGACCTCGCCCAGAAACACTTCGCTTGGCCCAGACGCAGGAACTGTTTCGTAGGACAGTGTCTCGACAGCGCGGGCAGCCGGAGTCGCGGGCGGCGCCTCCCCCAACGACAAAGACGGGGTTGCAATCGGATGAAGCAGCATCGACGAACTCGTGGTGATCAGGTATTGCGGCCCAACCGGGAAATTGGTGTCTTGTGCCACACAGAATCCAGCGAGAACTACGAAGAAGATCAGTAACTGCGTCCGGCGCATATTGGCCTCCTGAGGGCAGCGCAATACTTATATTTATTATGAACCGATGGCGAAGGATTTTCCAGGGCTTTGGCCCCAAAATCGGCTCCCGGCGCGGCTTTCGGGTCAAACTGCGGTCTAACGCTATACCGGAATCTACAGTCTTTGAATCATATTCCGTGTCTGGGAAACGGGCTGCCCAAGAGTCAGTTAGAGGCAGAGGGAAATCTCACTTTTGTGGATACTGAATCAGCGCCAGATGCAGGAATGCGCCCGCAGCCCGAAATCGAACTTTCCAATTCTTGTCGCTGAACAGCGGCACCAGGTCGTCCCGCAGTTCGACACGTGCGCTCTGCGTGATCATTTGCGCAGCTGAGGCGCGCACCGACCAGTCTTTGTCCTGAAGAGCGTTGCGCCTAGGCTCCCGTTTCGGCTGTGCTCGGGTTGGACGACGGCGGAAGCGCGACGGCCGCCGATTGTGAGGCCTCGGTAGAGTCCGCCACGGCGATAATCTCATCGGCCGAGAGAATTTTATCGATATCGAGGATCAGGCAGAACTTCTTTCCCATCTTCCCCATGCCCAGCAGGAATTCAATTTTCAAACGCGTTCCGAAAGGCGGAGGAACCTCGACTTCATCCTCCTGAAGGTCGAGCACCTGGCTGACAGAATCGGCCATGACGCCCATGGTCAACTTCTCGCCGTCGTAAGAAACTTCCGTGATGACGATGCAGGAAAACTTAGAAACCGGGCTTGCCGGCAAGCCGAACTTCACCGCCAGATCGATAACCGGGACCACATTGCCGCGCAGATTGGTGACCCCGCGGATCCAGGGAGCGGTGTTGGGCACGGTGGTGACCGTGTCGTATTCAATGATTTCTTTGACCTTCAAGATGTTGACGGCGTACTCTTCGCCGGCAACAAAGAACGTAAGATATTGCCCCTTGCCCAGCGGGCGCGGCTTGGCTTGCTTGACCGCTTCCATGATTTGCTCCTTCAATCCTTCGTCCGCAGCCGGCTCTGGCCGGTTCGCTGCGAATTCCCGGCGTAATTGAGACTGCTTGTTCCCTTCCTCAGAAGCGTGCAAAACCGGGTTCTTCTGATTTGGTCGCCGGCCGGGCCGGCTTGAGTTCGCCCAACCCAACTTTCACCGTCTTGAAATGAGGAATGATCCCTGCTTCTTTCCGGCCTCCGTCGGAAGAAGGTCATCAACTGCTGCAGTTGTTCGGACTGCGCCGCCAGCTCTTCGGCTGTGCTGGAAAGTTCCTCCGCCGAAGAAGCGTTGCGCTGGGTAACGCTGTCGACCTGCGCCATTGCCCGGCTGATCTGCGCCACTCCCGAGGATTGCTCGGTCGAGGCCGCGGCAACTTCCTGCACCAGTTCCGCAGTTTTGCGGATGGCAGGCACCAGGGTTCGCTCTTTGGGTTCCTTGGCGAATGAAAGACGAAAACTGTGCTAAGACTGTGTTAGTCCCCTGCGCGAAAGCTGCGGATTTGTGCGGAGACTGCGATTGATTCTAAAGGGAGTTGCTTTGCTTGCAACACGCGTCGGCGTTCGACCCCCACTCGCTTCCGCCATCTTTCCTGGCAGACGCGGCAATTCAGAGGTCCCATTGGTAACCGTGTTATCCCTGGACATCAGGAGCCGCGTGCCGATTGGGGTGGGCGGCGAGACGTGCAACCAGATTCATTCCCACTTTGGGGACTGTCCTTTCGGGCGGTTACTGTCATGTACCTTTGCAATCTACCCCCTTTTCACCCGGAGACCCAAACTGTGGGGGAACGAATCCCCCAGTTCCGGACAGGACATGGAACTTGTGGGAGAAGGGCCATGTCTCGATGCCAAGTGCTCCGGCGAGAAGGAATGCCCCACATCTTGGGAAGGCAGCCAGCGCGTTTTTCCTTCTGCTGAGTCTCGCCTTTTGGACCGGTTGCCAAGGAGTGAGTGCAGGCAATACAACCCCGCCGAGCGGCAGTCTGTCGCTGGGAGACTTGAGCCTGAGTTTCGGCAACGTGACGGCCGGCAACAGCGAAACCCTCAGCGTCACCGCGAGCAATACCGGAAACGCCGTAATCACGATCAGCTTCGTAACGATATCGAGCAAGTATTTTTCCCTGATGTCCCCCAGCCTTCCCGCAACGATTGCTGCGGGCCAAAGCACTACCCTGGGCGTTAAGTTCACACCCAACGCCGCCGGAACTTTCACCGCCACGGTCGCGATTACCAGCGACGCATCGAGTGCTCCGACGAACTTGTCGCTCTCGGGAACGGGGGTGGCTGCCGCGACCGGCGGGCAACTTTCCGCTACCCCAGACACCAAAGCTTTCGGTGACGTGGCTGTGGGAACGACACAGTCACAGACGGTAACGCTGACGAACACTGGGACGTCCAGCGTGGACATCTCGCAGGCTGCAGCCAGCGGGGTTGGGTTTGGGATCAGTGGGATCACGGTTCCGATGACCCTGAACGCCTCGCAGAGCACGACTTTCACCATGAGCTTCACTCCTCAGGCCGGAGGAACCGTGACGGGCAACGTCACGATTATTTCGAATGCGTCGAACTCAAACCTGACGATTCCGCTGTCAGGCGTCGGCACGACAGGAGCGGCGGGAACTTTGGCGGTTACGCCAACTACCCTGCCCCTGGGCAGCGTGGTGGACGGCACCAGCGGAACCGCATCCGGCAGCCTGACCGCCAGCGGCGCGGATGTGACAGTGACGGCCGCCAGCACGAATAATTCTGTATTCAGCGTCGGTGGTCTCTCGCTGCCGGTCACGATTCCAGCGGGTCAGAGCGCTTCGTTTACGGTGACTTTCAGTCCACAGACGAGCGGAGCGGCGAGCGCCACGCTCACCTTCACCAGCAACGCTCAGCCCGCCGCCACCACCGAATCGCTTACGGGGACTGGCACGCCGGCGTCGACCCACACCGTGAGTCTGTCCTGGAACGCGAGTTCGTCGCCGGGTATTTCTGGCTACAACATCTATCGCGCGCCATACACCAGTTCCTGTGGTTCCTACGGAAAGATTAATACGGCGCTGAATACAAGCACGCTGTACACCGACTCCGGGGTGGCAGACGGCAGCTCGTATTGCTACGCTGCGACGGCGGTGAATTCGAGTAATGAAGAGAGCGGTTACTCGAACATTGTTTCCAACGTAAAGATTCCCGCCAACTAGTCTCAAGAAAGGCATTCAGGAATCGTGCTGGGGCACTTTCCAGTTATTCCAGGATGCTTCAACCCTCATTCGTGCTCGATCGTCCCGTTTGAACGGGCTTCATTTCAGCTCGCAGTTTCAGCCGGAGTCCGGCCATCTGAAGTCTAAACAGCATACATCCCAATCGGCGGTGTCTGTGTGAGGGAGCTATAATGGCGCACGCATGCCCTTAACCCCCGGCACGAAGCTAGGTGAGTATGAGATTCTCTCGCCTCTCGGAGCGGGCAGCATGGGTGAGGTATATCGCGCACGCGATTCCCGGCTGAACCGCGACGTCGCGATCAAGGTTCTACCTGAGTTAGTCTCCTTCGAGCCGGACCGGGTACTCCGCTTCGAGCAGGAAGCGAGAGCAGCGGCGGCACTGAATCATCCCAACATTCTTGCGGTGTACCAGATGGGAACGTACCTGGGCGTGCCCTATCTGGTGTCAGAACTGCTGGAAGGCAAAACCCTAACCGAGAGTATGAGGCGGGGGCCATTGCCGCTGCACAAGGCGATTGACTATGGAGTGCAGATCGCACAAGGCCTGGCGGCAGCTCACGAGAAAGGGATCGTCCACCGCGACCTCAAGCCGGATAACCTGTTCGTCACCAAAGACGGACGAGTCAAGATTCTGGACTTCGGCTTAGCCAAACTGGTGCAGCCGAAAGAATCGTTAACCAACCAGGCGCCCACGGTGACGCTGCCTGGCGTGGCCATGGGAACCGTGGGCTACATGTCTCCGGAGCAGGTGCGCGGGCTGGCCACCGACCACCGAACCGACATCTTCGCCCTGGGAGCCATCCTCTACGAAATGGTGATGGGGAAGCGGACGTTTCAGAAGCCGACGGAGGCTGACACCATCAGCGCGATTCTGAACGAGGAACCTCCGCCCATTTCAGGGATAGCGTCCGAAACGCCGGCGGGGTTGCAGAGAGTCATTCGTCGTTGTCTGGAGAAGAATGCGGAGCAACGGTTTCAATCAGCATCGGATCTGGCCTTCGCACTGGAAGCGTTATCGCATTCCGCAGTACAGCCGGCAGCTAGTGGTTCCGAAAACAAGAAAGAGGGACTCAATCGCCTGCGACTTGCATTCGCCGGTGCGACACTGGTGGTTCTGCTCGGCGCTGCGGCGATCACTTATTTCTGGATGCGTCCCGCACCTGTTCCCAAGGTCGCGAATTACGTTCAGCTCACGCATGATGGGCAGCCGAAATCGCTCATCGGAAGTGATGGCTCCAGGTTCTACCTGAGCCTGGGCGAGGTAAGGGCCGGAAGCTTCGCCTCTCATGGCGTCGCCGAAATGTCTGTCTCGGGCGGAGAACCAAGAAAGATTTCGATTATGCCTTCTCCCGACATGGTTCCCGTTGACCTGTCACCCGATGGCTCGGAACTTCTCGTGGTGGACGGGCAAGGTGCGCCCCCGAAGGGGCCGCTCTGGCGCGTTCCCCTCCTTGGAGGTTCGCCGCGTAGACTCGGGGATATTGTGGGAGAAACCGCGGCTTGGTCCCCTGACGGCAAAATGCTGGCATACACCAACCTGGGCGAGCTGTTTCTGGCGAAGTCAGACGGCACGGGTTCTCGTAAGCTGCTTGGCATGAAAGGTGACATCCTGCACATCACATGGGCGCCCGATGGAGGCGGCTTGCGTTTCGATTCTTCAGAAACTGCGGGGAGCGTCGGCCAGCAACTCGCCTGGGAAGTGTCGCTGGCCGGGACGGATCTACATCCCCTGCTGGCCGGCTGGCATACTCCGCCACAGGAATGTTGCGGAAAGTGGACCGCTGATGGGAAGTATTTCGTCTTCCAGTCCAACGGTCAGATCTGGGCGCTTCCGGGTAAGACCGGCTTCTTTCGGTCCGAACCTAAACCCATTCCGCTGACCTCAAGCCCGATGTCGTTGTCCTCTCCACTTCCCAGCAAGGACGGCAAGAAGCTCTATGTCATCGGTCAAACATACCGCGGCGAACTGATGCGCTACGATGCCAAGGCGGCGCAGTTCTCGCCGTTTCTGGGCGGGATTTCGGCGGAATACGTTGCCTTCTCAAAGGATGGCCAGTGGGTGACCTACGTTTCCTACCGTGAGGGCACCTTGTGGCGGAGCAAACTGGATGGCAGCGAGCGGCTGCAACTGACCTATCCGCCCATGTATCCCGTGCTGCCACGCTGGTCGCCGGATGGCAAGAAGATCATCTTCTTCGAGTTCGCGGTGGGTGCGGACAAACCGGCGAGAATGTACGAGGTTTCCCCTGACGGTGGAAGCCCGCGGCAACTGCTGCCGGACGACCCCCATCAACAACTCGACCCGAACTGGTCGCCGGACGGAAGCAAGATCGTGTTCGCCGGCGAATCCAATGATCCTGCGTCTGCGATCCGCATCCTCGATCTGGCGACCCGCCAAGTCTCCGACTTGCCCGGTTCGCAGGGACTTTACTCGCCCCGATGGTCTCCCGATGGCCGCTACATGTCTGCATTGTCAGCCGACTCGTCGAAGCTTCTCCTGTTTGACTTCCATACCCAGAAATGGAGTGAACTGGCCAGCGGCTCGCTCAGTTGGCTGAACTGGTCGCATGACGGCCAGCACGTTTTCGTATTGGATTTCCGAGGGAAAGACGCCGTGGTCAAGATCCGAGTCAGCGACCAGAAGACGGAGCAAGTAGTTGATCTGAAAGAGTTTGTGGCTGCCGGCCGCTATGGCGGCGGCCTGGCGCTGGCGCCAGACGATTCGCCTTTGCTGCTCCGCGACACTGGCACCCAGGATGTTTACTCAGTTGACTGGGAAGCTCCCTGATCCGCCCGTTTTCTGGGACAAGATGCCTGTTCTAGACATTTAGTCTAGTTCCGTCTTGTTTCGCTGAACCCGTTTCTTTGGACCTGTGCCGCGAGCTGCCGCTGGCCGCGCAAGGATGTCCTACTGGTATCTTTTCGAGAAGGCCAGATGATCCCACACTAGTGTCGTCATGCTCCTCCCCCAGGGCAATCCAGGGCGTTTCCCTGTTCGCATCGCTTTCGTCACAGCTCTTCTCGGCTTGGTGGCAGCACTGCCGTTGAGTGCCACGCCTCAGCTGGTCAGTTCGCCGACCTACGTGAGATTTGGCCGGCTCTTGCTGGGGCAGGCGGAGACACAGTTGGTTGTGCTTACGAATAGCAAGTCAACCAGCGTGACCGTCTCGGCGATCAGCGTGAGCGGCTCCGAATTCCGCGTATCCAGCCCGAAGCTCCCTGTGACTCTGGGAGCGGGAGCCAGTCTCGCGCTGGACATAACTTTTGCGCCCACTGCCGTGGGCGTGGTCCGACAACAAGTCACAATCACGAGCAACGCATCAGACCCAAAGGTGGTACTGACGGTTGCCGGCACGGGTGTTGAGAACGAACCGCTCACGGCGAAGCCGTCGAGTCTCGCCTTCGGCCAAGTGGCTGTGGGAAGCAGCAAAAAACTCGCGGTTGTTCTAACCAACAATTCCAAATACAAGCAAGCGCTCCTGGGATTTTCGATGGTAGGCAGCGAGTTTGTCCTGGACAATCCACCCCGGCCCCCGATCCTTAACCCCAGGCAGAGCATTACGCTGGACGTTACCTTTGTGCCCCAGGTGGCGGGGATGAGGGCAGGCAGCTTGCTTGCGATCGGTCCGGTCTTGAACGTGCCCATTTCCGGTGACGGCATGACGACCGGGCGGCTCAGCATTACTCCGGGATCGTTGATTTTCGGCAACGTGATGGTGGGAGCAACCGATACCCAGACCGCTAGCCTCAGCGCCACGGGTGGAGTCGTGACGGTTTCTTCGGCGGCCAGCAGCGCTTCCCAGTTTGTCTTGGCAGGAGTTTCGTTTCCCTTCACGATCGACGCTGGCCAAACCGTGGAATTCAAAGTAGTGTTCACGCCGCAAAAAGCCGGGTCCGCCTCGGGCACTCTGTCGTTCTCCTGCGACGCAACCAACGGCGTGGTGAAGGAGTCTCTGGGAGGTACTGGAACCACGCCCCAGGTGAGTCTTACGTGGAGTGCCAGCACCTCCCAGGTTTCCGGCTACAACGTTTATCGTCGCCTGGCAGGAAGCGGCTCTTACCAGAAGATCAACTCCAGTCTGGATCGCGACACTCGGTTCACCGATGCCACCGTTGCGCCGGGCAAAACCTACGAATATGTCACGACCGCCGTGAACTCCAAGGGGCAGGAAAGCGCCTACTCAAGCCCCGCCGAGGTCGAGATCCCCTAGCGAACGACGGGCCGTGGTCGCCTCAGGCTCCATCCGTCCGTATGCACATCTAGATCCAGGCGGGCGGAATGCACAACGCGCGTCGCGCCTTAAGAGCACTTCTCGACGCAGATCTAATCCTTTCTGCGTGCTGAATGCTCTCGGCATATTGCTTCCTCCATCTCGTTCCGCTAGAGTGTTTCGTTCCCAGTTAATCAAAGTCATGCCGTAATCCGTGAGCTGCGGTTTAAGGAGGAGCAATGAAGAATAGGCTTCGTTTCGAAGGCTCGGTTTCACGGCGCAAGTTCTTAGGACAAACTGCCGCGGCAGCGATTGGTCTTGCGATCGTTCCGCGCCGGGTGTTGGGCGGGCCTGGGTATGTACCGCCCAGCGACAAGGTCAACATTGCTTTCATCGGCGTTGGCGCGCAGGGCTTGCGTGTCATGCTTCACTTCTTGAAGGAGCCCGACGTGCAGGGCGTGGCAGTGTGCGACGCCAACAAATCCGGCTCGGATTATCCGCAATGGGACACACATGAGTTCTGCCATTCTGTCCGCAAATTGCTCGGGGTAGACAGCGGTTGGGATTGGCTCAGTCCCGACCAGCCCATTCAGTTGACCCATTCCCTCGGTGTCACAAGCGGTGTCGCAGGGCGCGAACCTTGCCAGAAAATCGTTGACGGCTATTACGGCGCTCAGCAACGTTCCGGCCAGTATCATGGCTGCGCGGCCTACAGCGACTTCCGCGAGCTACTGGAAAAGCAGAAGGACCTCGACGCCGTGGTTGTGTGTACCACGGACAACCTGCACGCGGCGGTGTCCGCGGCGGCAATGAAGAAGCGCAAACATGTCTTCTGCCAGAAGCCGCTCACGCACACCATCTACGAGGCGCGGCGCCTTGCCGAAATCGCTCGCGAGACCGGCGTGGCCACCCAGATTGCCGTTGGCAACCAGGCCTCTGAAGCTACCCGCTTACTCTGCGAGTGGATTTGGGACGGCGCCATCGGGCCGGTGCGCGAGGTCATGAACTGGTCGAGCCGTCCTTTCTGGCCCCAGGGCCTGGAACGTCCAAAGGAAGCTGAACCGGTGCCTGAAGGTTTGGATTGGGACCTCTGGCTCGGCCCGGCGCCGGAGCGTTCTTTCAACCATGCGTACTTGCCCTTTGTGTGGCGCGGCTGGTGCGATTTTGGTTGTGGTGCCCTGGGCGATATGGGTTCCTACAGCTTCGACACAATTTTTCGCGTTTTGAAGCTGGAGGCGCCCGTAAGTGTGGAAGCCAGTTCCACCGATCGCTACGACGAGACTTACCCCCAAGCCTCCATCGTCCGCTACAGCTTCTCTTCGCGGGGCGAGATGCCGCCCGTGAGATTCACCTGGTATGACGGTGGGCTGAAGCCAGCTCGCCCGGAGGAACTGGAAGAGGGCCGTCCTCTAAAGGGAGAAGGCGAAGAAGACGAAGGGCTCCTTTTCGTCGGTGACAAGGGCAAGATTCTCTGCTCATTCAACGGCGGGCACCCGGAGCTCATTCCCAAAACGAAGATGGATAGCTACAAGCAGCCGCCAAAGACACTGCCCAGGTCGCCGGGCAATGAACGGGAATGGCTCGACGCCTGCAAGGGCGGCAAAGACAGGCCCGGCGGCAATTTCATATTCTCGGGCATGGTTACCGAGACCTTGCTGCTGGGAAATGTCGCGACTCGCGTGGGAGAAAAGCTCAGCTGGGATCCCGCTAAGCTGAGGGTCACCAACTCCGATGTCGCACAAAAATATGTGAGCCCGGAACGCCGAAAAGGGTGGGAGCTGTAGCGGATGCGGTGTTGAGGTTTACGGCTTCGAGAAGTGGAGACTCAAGTGGATAAGGAGGCGTCCATGTCTGCGATTTCTAGAAGGGAATTTTGCAAGAGTGCGGCGACGTACGCTGCTGCGGCCGGCTTTCTTTCCGCAGGCGCGCTCGATCTTCGCGCCAATCCGTTGGGCATGCCAATCGGATGCCAGACGTGGCCGGTCAGGAAGATGATCGCCCAGGATTTCCCCGGCACCGTCAAGCAGCTTGCCGAAGCGGGATTTCAGACGATTGAGCTGTGCTCGCCCGTGGGCTACGCCGATGAAGGCTTTGCAGGCCTCGCCAAATACAAGGGAGCCGAGCTGCGGAAAATCCTGAGCGATGCCGGGGTTACCTGCGTGAGTTCTCACTTTGGCATTGACGAACTCAGGGAGAATCAGGAGGGCCGAATCGCCTGGGCGAAAGATGTCGGCCTGACACAAATGCTCGTGCCCAGCCTCGGTGGGCCCGAGAATCCGACCATGGACGACGTGAAGCGAGCCGCCGACGAATACAACAAGATGGGCGAGCGCTCGGCCAAAGCTGGCATCCAGCAGGGCCTTCACAATGAGGGATTCGAGCTCTCAATGGTGGATGGCAAGCGCACCTACGACGTGCTGTTCGACCTTCTTGACCCCAAGCTGGTCAAGTTCCAGTTTCAGGTTTCCACCATCAGCCGCGGCTACGATGCCGCCGAGTATTTCACGAAGTACCCTGGCCGCTTTATCTCCATGCACGTACAAGGCTGGTCAGCGGCGACCAAGAAAGTGATGGCAGTGGGTCAGGACACTCTGGATTGGAAGAAAATTTTCACCGCGGCGAAAACTGGCGGCATCAAGAATTACTTCGTAGAAATGAATCTGGAAATGATGAAGGCCAGCGTTCCCTATCTTCGCGATCTGCAGGTGTGAGGAGACTACTCAGTTCACTCTTGCGGGACGTTCCCCGACCGCGGACGAGCATCAGGGTCGGCTTCAACTTGTGGCGCCGAGTGAGACGGCAGAAGCGTCGATGCAGCTTCCAACAGCCGCCGCACCCTATCTTGCAGGACTACCACACGCTGGTACTCGCGACCTTTGATGCCTCCCAGCGAGATCTTGTTGTTCCGGTACATCATGGGACTTGGAACGGAGTGCCCCACGTTGGCGTGAATTTCCCGGGCTCCGGTCCCCGCGATAATGCGGCGCACGTTGGTTTCCCGGATACCGCCGCCCACCATGATGGCAATGCGATCCTTCGCAGCTGCAACCAGACTGGCGATGGCCGGCAAGCCATCTTCCGCGTTCTGCTCGCCGCCCGAAGTTAGAACGCGATGGATGCCAGACTGAATGACGTCCTCCAGCGCCTGGTTCGAATCGGCGGACATGTCGAATGCCCGGTGGAAAGTGGCGTTCAGCGGACGGGCGATTTCAACCAGACAGCGAGTTCTGGCAGCGTCCACCTGTCCATTCTCTTTGAGGATGCCGAAGACGACTCCGTCGGCTCCGAGTTGTTTTGCGGTGAGGACGTCCCGCTTCATGGTTTCGAATTCGTCCGCGGTGTAGCAAAAATCGCCGCCGCGCGGGCGAATGATCACGTGGAGACTGATGCCGACTTTCTGACGAACGGTCTCAATCAATCCCGCGCTGGGAGTAATGCCACCTTCCAGCAAGTCGCCGCACAATTCAACCCGATGCGCCCCGCCGCGCTCAGCTGCGAGAGCAGACTCGATCGAATCGACACAAATCTCGACAAGGACTGGATGGCTCATAGTTCCTGCCCCCGGCTCACGCCCGCCCACAACGGTGGGCGGGCGTCCCAGTTGCCTGCCAGCAGGTCAGAAGGAGTACACCGCGCTCAACTGAATCGTATGTCCCTGCCAGAGATTGTCATGCGCCCATTGCGAAGGTGTTACCTGGTCAGCGGAACCCTGATGGGGAACGAGCGACCCAAAGGTGAGGTCGGTTACGCCGCCGTCGGGGAACGATGCGCCATGGTGCCAGGTTGAGCCGGCGTTGAACTCCTCGAACCGCACCTGTATGTTCTGTCTTTCCGTAATGGGGAACGTCTTGGCGAAACTCAGATCGAGATCCTCGTAATACGGCCCACGCAACTCACCCTTTCCTTCGTCACCATATGTGCCTTGTGGCGCCAGCGAGAAAACGCTGGTGTTGAACCACTGGGTGAAGCTTCGTGTGAAACCGCTATTCGGATTCGCCGACTGATTGGGCCGGTATCTGCTGGCAAACGTTCCATATACGCCAAGGCCCATCTCATCAGGGGCGCAGGACTGACAGCCATACGCCGTAAATGAGCGTCCGGAGGTAATGGTGTAGATGCCGCTGGCTTTCCATCCGCCCAAAACCCAATTGGCAGGTCCGAGCGACCAGCGCTTGCCCTTGCCAACCGGCAGCTCCCAGCTTCCATTCGCCGTCAGGCGATTGGGCTCATTGAAGCTCGATGGTCCCCGGTCAGCCCTGATGTCGTAGGGATTCTGCACAGAGAAGGCTACTCCCGAAACGTTTTGACCAGAGAATTCATCCAGGGATTTCGACCACGTGTAGGCAACGTTGTAGGTCAGGCCGTGGTAGTAACGCTGCCGCAGCTGTATTTGGAGAGAGTTGTAGTTGGAACCCAAAATGTTGGCGTTGGCGTACATCATCGAGGGAAGGCCGGGATATGGCACACGCGTGTCAATGGGCTGGAAATTGGGGTCCGTCGCACAGGCAGCGTTGCCTCCGGTGGCCTGGGAAGCGTCGAACAAGTAGTTGCACGAATCGGTCGTGACTTTTGGGGGAACGGCGGCGTTAAACGGGAAATATGTGGAGAGGCGCGAGCCGTGAGAGCCCACATACCCAACATCCAGCAGCAAGGTCGGGGTCACAGCGTACTGCGTGTCTAGAGTCCACTGCTGGCTGTATGGATTGTGGTTGTACGGCCAGTTCACCTGATTCAGGATGTAGTCAATGCCGACAAAATCGACGCTGTCCCATGTGGGGAGGGTAAACACTCCCGGTCCCCCTCCCTCGCCTCCGAGGCCCTGAATCGGCGCAGACCACAACTGGTTGAGGCGTGGCCCCAGCGACTGCTGTTCGTTGCCCACTTCGCCCGAGGTCGGGTAGCTTGCCGGCAACAAAGTCTGCAGGCTGTTGTCGTCGTAGTTCTGCACCTGGTCGTAATAGCGCATGTACGTCTCGTAGAAGATTCCGTATCCGGCGCGCACCACAAAACGGTCGGTCGCAAACGGCCTCCACGAAACTCCGATGCGCGGAGCAAAATCCTTCTTATCCTGTGGGACGAGTGAATTCTGAAGACAGCAGTTGAGGAAAGAGGGAGTCACAGTGGCCGGAGGGGTCTGAGCCGCTGCCAGTTGATCAATTCCCTGCACAAAGCTCTTGCTTACCCAGTCGAGGCTGCCTCCATTGGCCGGATCGAAGCCCCAGCCGCTGTCATTGATGCTGTGAAAAGCCGGCGGCAGTTCATAGCGCAAACCTAGGTTCACGGTGAGACGGGGAGTGACCCGGATATCGTCCTGGGCGAAGAAATTCCAGTTCGTTCCGAAGGTGTGTAGATAATCCACCCCCAGCGGGAACGGGCCGGAAAGGTTGCTGGGATCGCTCAAGAGCAGGTCAGCCACAGAGTCGCCCAGCCCTGGGCCGATAGATCCGAAGGACGCGGAACCTGGCGGCGTGCCGCAGGCGCCTCGATTGCAGTTCGCTGTGTATTGGCCATTGAAGCCAATGGAGCCCGTTCCCAGGTAGTTGTCTGTCTCGAACTCCCGCAGGCGGCGGATGTCCACGCCAACAGTGATGGAGTGTTTGCCTCGAATCATTTTCAGATTGTCGACGAACTGGTAGGTACCGCTCTTGGTGAAGGTTCCGTTGTTGCCATTACCCATACCGTTGTAGTCCTGGCCGAAACCGATGTTTGGAATCCCATAAAAGGCAGGGGTGGCGGGAGCGTTGGCGAAGCCGAGATTCGCCTGCAGATTGGGTCCATAAGCGGTTTCGGAGGCGGTGGCAAAATACAGGTGGTTATAGCCGAAGCGCACGGTGTTGATGGTGGTTGAATTGATGGTGCGCTCCCAGTTCAAGGCAAAAAGCTGCGCTTTGGTAGAGTTCTCGGACCCTGAGTAAGGCACGATGCTGGGGTGAGGTTCATTGTCGCTTCTTATGTTACCGGTAAAGTAGAGACGATTTTTGTCGCCAAGATTCTCGTCCACGCGGAAGGTTTCGTTGTTGGTTGTGATGGAGTTGTGGAGAGGTATCAGATAGTTGGCGCAGGGCAGCGTGCAGGTGATGTTCGGCAAAGGAAACAGATTGGCCAGCTTCTGTCCCATCGCATTAATTTCCGAAGGGGTGATCTGGTTGCCTGTGTATGCCGTGCGCGTAGTGGCATCGCACGTCGGATTGCACACCGTCGTGCTCGGGTCATAGAGCGGGTACGGCCAGTCGGAGAAGTCGCCGGTACGTTCATTAGCGGTTGGAACCTGAATGCCGCCCTGGACTGGCTGCCAGTGCCGGCGACCACCATCGTACGCAAAAAACCAGAAGGCTTTGTTCCGTCCGTTGTACAAGCCGGGTATCTTGAGCGGGCCGCCCAAGGTGCCGCCGAACTGGTTCTGCTTAAACGGTGCTACTTTCGGCACTGGAGCGCCTTCGTAAAGATACTGCTCCTCTTCCAGAGGGCTCTTGGGATTGAACATGTCGTTCTGCAGGTAATCGTAGGCCTGCCCGTGCCACTGATTTGCTCCGGACTTAATGGCCACGTTGACCTGACCAGAGCCTTGCCCGTATTCGGCCGAGTAGAGCCCTGTTTCCACCTTGAATTCCTGGATGGAGAACTCGGAAGGGATGCCCGATGCGCTGGTGAAGAAGTTGTCCGTGTCGGCCACGCCGTCCACCATGAAGCTAACGGACTCGGGCCGCTCGCCATTGAGGCTGACTTCAGTGAAGTTGTTGTTGAGCCCGTGATTCGCCCAATACACCTGAGAACCGCCGCTGACGTTGCCTGCGCCCGCGACTAAGCCCAGCAGGTTGTTAAAATCGCGCCCGCTGGACGGCAGTTCCTCGATCGTTTTCTGATCAAGCACGTTGCCCGTGGTGGTGTTGTCGGTCTGCACCATCTGGGCATCGGCCGTGACGACCACCTCCTCTTTGACTTGCCCAACTTGGAGGGCGAAGTTCTGGCGCAAGGTCTGGTCCACCTCGAGAATGAGGTTCCCGCTGACCTCAGTCTTGAAGCCGTTGGCTTCCACCTTCACTTGATACGTTCCTGGAATCATGTCCACGAACACGTAATCCCCCGTGCCGTTGGTGGTGAAATGATTAGTCACGTTCGTATTGACATTCGTGGCGGTTACCTTGACCCCGGGGAGGGCCGCGCCGGAGGGATCCTGCACGTGCCCCAGAATCGTTCCCTGGGAGTTCTGGCCTTGCGTGGGCAGGGCGGCAAATGAGAAGACGAACAGCAGAACTGTGTAGGCGATGAGTTTGGACGAACGATTGGCGATTTTCATGACTTTCAATGCCCTCCGCGCAGGAGTGGGGACGCCAATGCCGATCTCCACGACCTGTTTTTCACCATGCGACGATAGTCAGGCCCCTTGGCCACTGTCAAGCAGAAAATGATTGATTTGCGCTAATACAATCAACGCGATGCTTTATATAGCCAAATATAGACATAGCAACGCCTGAAGAACTGCGAAGGTGCGGCGGTCCGCAGGGGACCCGGCAGGCTGGGCGCCGCCAGAATCGAGGCCGTTGGACCATAAGCGAGCACCCAGTGCCCTAATAAGGCGGGGCCTGGCCGGAGAGACCAGGCCCTTGCCGGGGAGGGCGGTTCTATTGAGTCCAAGGTTGCTAATACTGGTCCGGCTTGCACCCCTTGCTTACTTCGGTCAGAGTGTTGCTCTTCGATGCGATATGGCAGTCATAGAACGTGCCGTCCGAATCAAAGTAAGCGTATTTCTGCGAACTGGTGGCCGGGCTAACGTCACTTGCGCTTACCGAATTGGTGAGCGCGCTGAAGTAGGCGGGGAAACCGTTTGAGAAGATCTGTTTGTCAATCTGGTAGTTCTGCGTGGTTGCCACGGTCAATCCGAAGGGAGAGCTGCTGACGGGATAGATGACTTGCACTGTGATCGGGAAACTGAAATTGTCGCGAGTGACCATTTTGCCGCCATCGCTCCAAGCTGTGGTTGTGGACGACACGCTGTTCTCGACGGACGTGCTCTGATTGAGCACAGTGAAATTAACTGTGTCGAAGTCAATGGTCTGGGTGCTCGAAAAACTCTGCTGCTCGGAGACGGATGTCGAGACCTTTCCGTGAGACGTATTGACGTATCCCGCAATGGTGAAGTGGCGATTGGAAGTGACGCCAATCGTACCGGTCACAGTCGACGTTCCCTGCAGTTTTTCAGCCACCACCGGGGAGGGGTTGGTTAACGTGTTTTTCGTGACCGCACCGGTGACCTGTGTTGATCCGTGATCGAGGAAGAGTAACAGCGACGCCGTAGCGGTGAAATAGTAGTTGGCGTTGAACACGCTCAGCGACACCGTGTGCGGATTGCCATCGCTCAGCAGACCGGCGAAAGGTGTGAGGTTTACCCGGTATGGAACAAAATCCAGCGTTTGGGCGGCCGGCATCGGTATCCATTGGTCGGGAAGGAAGCCAGTGAAAACCCAGGGGGAAACGGGCGAGATGCCGGCCGGTTGACCGTCGATCGTTATCTCGGTCTCGCGGAAGTCGGTGTTCCCGCACCCAAACAAATCGTTAATGTTGCTCAAGTCGTTGGGAAAGCAGGCGTACCACTGCTCGTCGCTCTGCTGACTCTGGGCGATCACATCCAGGTAGACGCGTTCGATGTTCGTCGGCAGTGTGAACGTAGTCGAGAACTGGTCGGTGGCGGAAAACAGGTAGGCCGGCAGGTTGATTCCGCCACTGGTTGTCTGCACGAGAGGAAGAACGGCATCCGGCGTCTGGGTTCTGTGATCATAATTCTGTTTGTGCGCGGGATAAAATTCCAGGTCCGCGTTGACCGTGAAAACGCCGTTAAGCTCGGTGTTGTAAGGCGCAGGGCAGTCCGTGGTGCAATTCTGCAGAATCATCGTACCCTGTTGCGGCGACAGCAACAGTGCGCTGTAGTCAGTCAGATCGCGCTCGACGTGCCAGGTATTGGTTGCGGTCTGCAAAGGCTCAGGAGTAGTCCCAAAATAGACGTTGGTGTTACCCAGAAACATGCTGGCGGTCCGGTCGAATTGGATTCCTGCGTTCTCGCTGAAATCCACCTCCAGGACGACTTTCTCCCACGGGCCGGAGCAATCGGCTGGAGGCGTGAATTGAAATGTCTGGGTTGTTTCCGAAAAGAAAGCGAACTGGTAATTGGCAAAGAGCGGCACGACGCAGGGCTGCTCGTGCGGCCGCGGCACAAGTGGATCGGCGGTAACCTCGAATTGCGTGCCAATTTGCCGGTTCGTGCTCTGGGCCGGAGCACCCGTGGGGACCAGGCACGCGGCGAGAACTGCAGCAGCGATTAACAGTCGAAACGCACGGCAGAGGGGATTCATTGCTAAGCTCCTTTGAGTGGTGGGATTACCTTTGCGGGGACTGAGGTCTTCCAATCTCGCCCTGCACGACAAGAATTGTCAAGCAGAAAATGAGTGATTTCAGATATTTCAATCACTTCTATGCTCTATATGCATAGTTATGCACATTTTATGGGGGATCGCTGTCTGCGCTGTTGTACACTCTGCCTTCGGGAACACCACAGAGAAGCGCTTGATTCTGATGAGTTGGGAACAGCCTCGGTGGGGAGGAAGGCCTGAAGATGAAGGCACGGAACCGGGCGGACCAAATACTGAGAGAGCTGCGAAATAAGGGCAGCGTCTCGCTCGACGAGTTGATCGCGGGCCTTGGCGCCTCGGCGGCCAGTGTGCGGCGTGATCTTGCCAAGCTTGAGGAAAAAGGCCTGGTCCGGAGAACTCACGGGGGTGCCATACTGGTCGAACCGTTGCTCTATGAGCCCTTCCGTTACGACTCCCTGTTCCAGAATCGCGAGCAGCATCGTACGGCAGAGAAGCGCCGGATCGGCCTTGCCGCGGCTGAGTTGATTCAGGAAAACGAGACGGTAGGCTTTACCGCGGGCACGACGACGACACATGTGGCGCGAAATTTGCGGAACCGCCACAACATCCGTGTGATCACCAACGCCATTAACATCGCAATGGAATTGAGCAATTGCGCTGGCCTGAAGACCTTCGTGACCGGAGGTTTCGTGCAATGGGCGGGATCGTTTTCGCTGGTGGGGCAGGTTGCCATGGCCTCACTCCGTGACGTGTACATGGACCGCGTGTTTGTGAGCGTGTGCGGAATCGACGTTACCCGCGGCATCACAGTGATTGAACCGGAAGAAGGACTGACGTTTCGTTCCATGATTCGTCAGGCCAAGCAGACGATTGTCGTCGCAGATTCCACCAAGATCGGCATCGTGACACCAGCCTTGATTTGTCCCATCTCGGATATTCACGTACTCGTCACGGACACACGTGCCTCGGACAAAGCCATCGCACCTTTCCTGGAGCGGGGAATCGACGTCCAGAGAGTGTAGATTCTGGGCACGGCTTCCAAAGTTCCCCGTATGGAGAGCCGGGAACCACCAGCCCGTCATATTCTCGAATTTCAATGCCCGCCGAGTTGCGCTGCTCCGAGCAGACCTGAATCAAGTTTCGCCTGGTGATCGGCATTTCCGGGTGCAGCTTGATCGATCCGCCGGTAGCTGCTGCCAAAGGCCTCGAGTTCGAAATCGCGGGTTTGATTGCCGGCTTGGCCGTCTGCATCGCTTGGCCGGCTCGACACAAGAGTGCCGTCGGCCGAGTGAAAGCTGATCCTTTGCGTCTTCCCGGTAGGATTGTAGAGGTAGATCAACCAGCTTCCGGATGCCATCGGCTTGAGCGACGAAACGACTACGTCCGGCGACGAGAGAAGCACGAGAGGAGAGCGAGGCTGAGTGGACGGATCGGCGCCGGCAACGATTAACGGCTCCCTTCGTTCCATACCAAACCTTACCGCACCGGTGACGGCAAAAGCGGCATGGGGCAGAATGGAATAGCTGAAGGTTACGGGCCCTTCTTGATCCGCTTTGTAGTTTGTGTGCCAGTAGTTGTTCATCACATAGGAGTAAATCAGGGACGACGGCTGAATTGATTTCATCCAGGGTTGCTCCGCCGTAATGCCCCCGATTTCTACGAGGGGGGCATTCGCCGTAGCCCAGGTCACGCCGTAGTCAGTATTCGAGATGTCCACCCAGCTCTGGACCGAAAAGAAATTCTTGCAGGCGCCGGCCAATTGATCTGTCTCGGGGCGAACCACTCCGTCGGCAACGTCATAGCGAAGCTGCCCTCCGGGCACGGCGAATGGAAACGCGATGTGGGCACCTTCTTTTTCGCGAACCGATCGCTTGTCGAGATTCGTAATCAAGTCCACGCGGTCGATTCCCCCGACGAGCCGGATCTCGCTGGAGTACCGCGTTGCGCCCGGTGCGTCCGCTTCCACGAGTAATGACACAACAAGATTCCCCTGCTCCTTTACTCTGACTCGAACGTTCGAAACGCGCCGGGCTTTTATGGGGTCTGTGCCTAAGATGTAGAGATACTGATTCAGGCCGTCGCCGCGCGTTCCGTCTACCAACTCGACTCCATTCTTTTTCCATTTCAGGGAATCGATTGCACCCGTTTGTGGATTGACGGACAGGATGAGGAAGTCATTCTCCAGCGTGTCTCGCTGAACTTTGACGCCGCTCTTGCTGTAGGCTTCTCCCTTTTCCACAAAAAGACGCTTGGAGGAAAATGGCGGGATGTTTTCCGCGAGCACGGCCAATTCGCCGGTGGAAAGACGCTGTGAGGGCAGCGCACGTCCCTCCAGATCAACTACGTGATTGCCCGCTCCGCTCAGCTCAGGCGCAAGAAACACGACGTCGGTGCGCAGCCAGGAATTGGTGTTGTACACGTCAACTGGAGTTCTATTTCTGGCCTGCTCCGCAGTTGAGTGGAGAGCTCTCGCCAGCAACGCGCGTGACTCGCGATCCGCGTCCAAAGCGAATGTTCGCTTGAACTCCCACTGCTGTTTGACGAAGGGCAGGTCGGGTTCCTCGATGCTGTTGTGGGCGCCCCATGTGTGCTCGTCATAAAAAACTACGTTGCGCCATGCTGAGTCATATTCCTGTGCGGGATACGAGGCTGGAGAAAACATCGCCCACAAAACCTCGCCCTCAATCAGCCGATCGACAGCTGCGCGATTCACTGCAGTCTCGTACGCGGTCGAGGCAGCTCCGTCTTCCCAGTAAGGCGTGAAGTCTCCCTGCACGACTGGGAGAGTTAAACCGTAGCGTTTCTCGAATTCCTGGAACATTTGCTCGTGGGTGGCCAGAATAAGGCGGGGCGTAACGTAGCGTTCGTTCCACTGCCTGACAAAGTCAGAGAGAGTAGGGTCGGGCGGACCATTGTCGGCAAGCGTATAGGGAAGCTGGACCATTTCATACGGATACGAAGTGTCGTCCAGCTTCCGCACGAGCTTCATGATTTTCTCGTCTCCGAGTTTGCTCAGCGGTCCCTCGTGAAAGCTGGAATAGCTGGCGCCCGCCATCCAGGTCAGAACCTTCTCTTGGCCCGATTGGGAGGCCCAGTAGAAAGGTTTGTCACCCCAGGTCTGCAGCGTGTAGCCAATTCGATCTCCTTGGTTGGGTGCCGTCGCGAAATACTTCACGCCACTCTTAGCCATGGCTGCAACTATTCCCCAGCTGAAGCCGGGAACGTCAGAAGTTACGGCTGTCGTCATGGGAATGTGATAGTCGGTTCGCAAACGGCGAGCGAAATCGAAGAAGTGACTCATCTCCACAGAATTGGCCAGGCCGGTCAACATGTTCGCGTAAAGGGCGCTGAGTCCGATGCTGCCCTGTCGTACGTCTGCGAAAAACTCTTCGCGCTGCGCCGGGGAGGCTTTCTTCAGATAGCTTTCCAGAGCCCAGATAGTTTCCAGATTCCACTTGTAGCGGGAGTCCGCGGGATAATCTCGCGTTTCCCGAATGAGCCGCATTGCCTCTTCAAGGTTGTTCCATTGTTTTCGTTCGACATCAGGCTGTAGATCGGTATACCCGATGTCATTGTGGGAATAGGAGAGCAGATAGATGTCTCTCTTCTTGACCGGCGTCACGTGAACCGCACTGGTTTCGACAAGTTTGTCATTGATCTCGAACCGGACCGGCCAGGTCGCTTCGGAATCTGCCGCAGGAATCGGCAGACGGAAGATGTTCGCCCCTATCTTGAGAGCAGCGCTGATCGGTTCATGATTCGGAGCATGAACTTCAAGTGTCCTCCCCTCAGCCAGATTGTCGAGACTAAGCCGCAGCACCTGCGAAACTTGGGAGCCATCTCTTAGCAGAGCAGGTTCGGCGCGTACTTGCGGCACAAAATTGAAGCGGTGTTGAAACGTCATGTACCAGTCGGCGCTGCCTGAATTGTCGCCGGCTACCTCCAGGGTAAGTGGTTTACCGGCGTCGAAATCTTTGCCGGGAACCTTCAAAACCATGTAGCCGAATAAATCGCCGACCTTGTCAGTCATGACGGCGGCGAAGGATAGTTCGGCGCCATCTTTGCCCGCGATCTTCCAACTCGTCGCTGTCGAATCCTTGGCGTTCTTAAACCTGAACCAGCGTTGGCCATTAATCAGAAGGTCGAATGAATGGCTGTCCTTTTCCCCCTCAAAGCCCGCACATTCAATTCCCGCCAACCAAATGAATTGGGAATAGCCGCCGGACAGCGCAGGCATGGGATCGGTGTCCCAGGAGATGGAATGGGCAATGCTTTGTGCTCTTACAAGCAACGCGGAATCCGCATCGGGATCGGAGGAGTGATATTCGATTGTCTGACCGTTGATCGAGGAACGGTAGCCGTTCAAATAACTGGAGGTGGATGCAGTTGGCGCTGACGTAATCGAGGCGGCCTCGGTTACTCGAATCACGATCTGATTTTGGAGTTGTTGACCGAAGGTGTGCGGTCCTATGGTCAAAAGAACGCCGAGGATCACGGCGAATAGCCTCATCCAGTTCTGTTTCACTCGAAGCCTCAATTGTCTTGTGTTACGAGCAAGAAGCCCGCCAAACCGGGTGCGAGTATGAACAGCGCGCCGTCTGACTGTCAACTCGGCGCGTTGGCATTTCTTCTGTGCATTACGGTCGCACGCCCGAACGTCATCGTCGTTCTCACGATTTCTTAATCGAGGGCTTTATGGAAGCGGAGCACGGCGGTTGTAAGCAAACCACCGCCCAAGACCGCCATGGCTGCCATTTGCGGCCAGAGGATATTCAACCCCACACCCTTCAGGAACATTCCGCGGAGCACGACCAGGAAGTACCGCAACGGGCTCAGATAGGTGAGGTATTGCAGCCACTGCGGCATCGTGTTGATCGGGAATCCAAAGCCAGAAAAGGTTATGGCGGGCATAATAAAGAAGAAGGACGTCACCATTGCCTGTTGTTGAGTTGCAGAGACGGTTGAGATCAGCAGTCCCACACCCAGCATGCAGAGCAAAAAGAGAACTGCCCCGGCGAGCAGCACTATGATCTGACCGCGGAATGGAACCTGGAACCAGAATGACCCTACCGTCCCAATCAGCGAAACATCGAAGAGGCCGATCAGGAAAAAGGGCAGTGTCTTGCCGAGAATGAACTCGGCCGGGCGGATCGGCGTCACCATAATCTGTTCCAGTGTCCCGATCTCGCGTTCGCGAACCACGGCAAACGCTGTCAGCGTCACCACCAGGACGAGGGTGAGACTGCCGATGATTCCGGGCACGAAGAACCAGCGGCTTCGGAGGTCCGGGTTGTACCACGGCCGCGCCTCGAGTTGGACTTGAGGAACTCTCTCGCTCATCTGCGGGAAGATGCGGCGAATCCGATCCTGCTGATACTCCTGGGCGAAACCGAGAGCGATCTGGTTGATGTAGCCGGAAGCGATCAAGGCGGTATTCGAGTTGGTCGCATCCACAATCACCTGCAGAGGCGCGGTCTGGCCCTTGCGCAGATTCTGGGCAAAGCCCGGATTGATTTGCAGGGCGACCGTGGCTTGCCCGCGATCAATGAGATCCCCAACCTGGCGATAATCGGTAAGCTGCCGCTGCACGTCGAAATACGGGCTGGAAGTGAAGCGGGAGATCAGGTCCCGGCTCTCCTGGCTGTGGTCGAGGTCGAGTACAACCGTCGGCACGTGATGGATCTCGAACGTAGCAGCGTAGCCAAAAACAAGCATCTGGATGATGGGCGGGCCAATGAGCACAAAGCGGGTTCGTTTGTCCCGAAACACCTGGATGAATTCTTTGATGAGCATCTGTTTGAGGCGTGCCAGCATGTTGTTCTCCTAGGTCAGCCTCTTGTGAAATGAGCGCGTGGCGAACAGGCCTAGCACCAGCGTGAAAATTGTCAGCGGCACCAGGTCGGCGTAGAGCAGGGCAGTAGGCGTTCCCTTCAGAAAGATCTTCTTTAACACAGAGACGTAATAGCGCGCCGGAAGAATGCGGGTGACCCACTGCAGAACGACCGGCATTTGCTCGATCGAGTACAGGAAGCCGGACAACAAGAAGGCGGGAAGGAATGTCGTCAGCAGAGCGATCTGGCTCGCGGCGAACTGATTCTTTGCGATCACCGAGATGAAGAATCCCATCGAGAGCACGACAATCATGAACATGGCAGAACTGATCAGCAGGGTTAGAAATGATCCGCGGAATGGAACATGGAACCAATAAAGAGCGATGAGCGCGCACACAATAACGTCGAACATGCCGATAGCGAAATACGGCACGAGCTTGCCCAGCATGATTTCCGACGGCGTGACTGGAGTCGAAATGAGCTGCTCCATGGTGCCGCGTTCCCATTCACGCGCGATGGTGAGTGAAGTGAGAAATGCCCCGATCGTGGACATAACGAGAGCCAGCACGCCGGGAACGATGAAGGCGCTGCTCTCCAGATCCTCGTTGTACCAGGTGCGCGTCTCAATGCTGACAGGAGCGGTTTGCACAATCTGTCCCTGCTTGCGAAGCCAATCAAGTTGAATGCCTGAGGAATAGCCTTGCACGACGGCCTGGGAATAGCCGATGAGCACGTTGGCGGAGTTATCATCGGTGCCGTCTACGAGCGCCTGGACCTGCACGGGGCGGCCATCCTCCAGGCGCTGGGAGAAATCCCAGGGAATCACGATCCCCATCTTCGCCTGACCATCGTCGAGGGCGCGCGAAAGCTCTGGATAATTGTTGACCACGCGCGCGAGGTCGAAGTACTCGCTGGCCTCAAAGCGCTTGAGGAGATCCTGACTCTGCTGGCTCCCATCGCGATCGTAGACGTAAACCGGCAGGTGCTTGAGGTCGAGACTCACGCCGTATCCGAATAACAGCACGAGAATGACCGGCATGATCAGGACGATGACCAGGCTGCGCGTATCACGCAGGACCTGCACGATCTCTTTCTTGGCGACGGCTACGAAACGAGTGAGACTCATGAAGGTCTGGGGTCCCTTCCCCGGCCGGCTTCGGTCGTGAGTGAGACAAAGACATCCTCCAAGCTGGGAGGAATGCTTGCGACCCGATGAACCGCGATGCCATGATCGGCGAGGAATTTCTTCACTTCCGGAATCGCTGCCTGGGCCCGCCGCACGACCAGGTGCAGCGAATTGCCGAAGACCGCCGCGTCGAGAACCGCGGGAGCGGACTGCAAAGCCTCGACCGCCGCGCCCAGGGGTGCGCACTCTACCAGGAGCAACTCACCGTGCATGAATTTCTGTTTCAGTTCCGAGGGGGTGCCGAGCGCGACAATCCTGCCGCGGAAGATCAACGCCAGCCGGTTGCAGTACTCCGCTTCTTCCATATAGTGGGTGGTGACGAAGACCGTGACCCCTTCCCCGGCCATGGTGTGGATCAGGTCCCAGAACTGGCGGCGCACAATCGGGTCAACACCAGAGGTCGGTTCATCGAGAAAGATGATGGGCGGCTTGTGCAACACGGCGCAGCCCAGGGCGAGGCGCTGCTTCCATCCGCCGGGGAGCGTGCCCACGATTAGGTTCTCCTGCCCCCTCAAATTCGACATGTCGAGCGCCCAATTGATGCGGTCTTTGAGCCGTCCGGAAGGCACGCTGTAGAGTCCGGCGAACAGACGTATGTTTTCGATCACCTTGAGATCGTTGTACAGGGAAAACTTCTGCGACATATAGCCGATGTTCTGGCGCACCGATTCGGGCTGGCGGCTAACGTCGTAACCGGCAACGACGGCACGGCCGGAGGTCGGCCGCAACAGACCACACAGGATTCGGATCGTAGTGGACTTGCCTGCGCCATTGGGTCCGAGGAAGCCGAAGACCTCGCCTTTCCGGGTTTCAAGGCTGACGTGATCCACGGCGACAAACTCTCCAAACTGCTTGACGAGGTTCTCGATCACGACGGAACTGTGATTCTCAGCCATGACGTGGTCCTGTGCTTCCGCTCGTGACCGCATCAACAAACAGGTCTTCGATTGTCGGAGTGACAGGAAGGATGGTCCCGAAAGGAATGCCTGCGTTCTTCAGCCGGCTCTCGAACTCCAAACTGCGGCGTTTAGCGTCATCAACCACCAGGTGGACGCCGTCACCAGTCAGCATGAGACTGGAGATGCCTTCCGCGTGCTCCAGTTCAGCGCGCACGCGGCGCCCTTCGGCCGAGATCACAGAAAGCACGCCCTTGCCCAGCTTGGACTTGAGGTTGTCCGGCGTGTCATAGAAGAGCAGCTTGCCCTGATGCAGCAGGGCGACGCGATGGCAGCGCTCCGCCTCGTCGAGATAGGCGGTTGAGGTCAGAATGGTTACCCCTTCCGCGATCAGTTCGTAAAGAATGCGCCAGAAGTCTCGGCGTGAGACTGGATCGACGCCGGTGGTGGGTTCATCCAGCAGGAGTACCTTGGGGCGGTGAATGAGCGCGCAGACCAGACCTAACTTCTGCTTCATGCCTCCCGAAAGCTTGCCCGCAGGTCGCTTGGGAAACTCGCTCATGCCGGCGGCCCGAAGCAGTTGCGCCGCGCGCTGTTCGCGCTCTGTCCGCCTGACACCGAAAAGATCGGCGTAAAAGCGGATGTTCTCCTCCACAGTAAGGTCCTCGTACAAACCGAAGCGCTGCGGCATGTAACTGAGGTGGTGTTTGGCGCTTTCAGGATCGCGGACGACGTCGGAACCATCAACCTTCGCACTGCCTTCGTCCGGCGGCATGATGCCGGCCAGCATGCGGAGCGTGGTTGTTTTGCCTGCCCCATCCGGTCCCACCAGCCCGAAGATTTCCCCGGGATGAACCTCGAAGCTGAGATGATCAACGGCACGCACCCCGGGGAAGTCCTTGGTCAGTCCCTCGGCGATGATCGCGGGCTGGGGTTCCCCTGCCATTACTTCTCCGAGGTGGTTCCTTGCTGAGAGGGGACGTTGGTTGCGCTCAGCTTGATGTGGGCGTCGGCGGGCATACCCGGTTTGAGCTCATGATTGGGATTGTCTATATCAATTTTGATTCGATAGACAAGCGTGACCCGCTCCTTGTAGGTCTGCACACTCTTAGGAGTGAATTCGGCATCTGACGCGATGAAGGAAACTCGGCCGTGGTACTGCTTGCCGGGGTACGTGTCGGTAGTGATGACCGCATCCTGTCCCCAGCGAATGCGGCCGAGATCGGTTTCGGCAATGTAGGCGCGAAGCCAGATGTGCTCCAGATCGGCGAGAGTCACGACCGGAGTTCCCGGAGCGACCACCTCACCGAGTTCCGCCTGGCGCACGGTAATTACGCCGGCAGAGGGGGCGCGCAGGATCGTATAGTCCAGGTTTACGCGCGACATGCCCAGGTTGGCGTGGGCCTGCTTGAGATTGGCTTGCGCAATCGCGATATCTTCCTTGCGGCTTCCTTCCACGGCTTCGTTGTAGCGTTGCTGCGCCGCCTGAAAAATCGCTTGCGAACGTTTCAGCGCGGTGTCGGCCAAATCCCGGTCCTGCGCCGAGATGGCATCTTCACTGAAAAGACGCTGGGCACGGTCGTAATCGAGCTTCTTCTCCTGCAGATCAGCCTGCGCATCGAGCATGGTTTGCTCGGCCGCTTTGATCTCCTGTTCGCGAGTTCCGGCAAGGGTCAGAGCAAGATCAGATTTGCGGACGCGAACGCCGGCCTCATCGATGCGAACTCTCTGCCGGTAGTCGGCATCATCGAGCCGCGCCAGCAGGGCGCCGGGCTCAACCCATTGGCCTTCTTCGACCGGCAACTCTACAATGCGCCCCTGCTCCTTGAAACTGATCAGGCTCTCGTGAGCCTCGATGTTTCCGGAGAGGACCAGCTCGCCACTGGGCTCGGATTTCTTCGTAAAGCGAGGATAAAAGTACACTGCCGCAGCAATCACGGCTGCCAGCACAATCAGAACGGGTATGCGTCGTTTCATGGCTCCGGACCTCGCAGGCCGGTTTGTGGCCCAACCTGCAAATGGCTATGGATTCGCTAAGTACTGATCGATACTCTTTTCCGTGCCGCCCGCAGCGCGCGCCAGTGCGAACTTCGCGTCGACATAGCTGGAGACAGCGAGAATGTAGTTTTCCCGTGCGCGAGCCAGCTCATCCTGGGCTGTGACCACCTCGACATTATTGGTGACGCCGGAGCGGAAGCGGTCCTGCGTGAGCTGGAGTTCACGTTGCGCCAGTTCCTGTCCTTGCTGCGCCACCGCGACCTGCTCCGACGTGGACTCCAGGTTCAGCAGCGCTTCGCGGATGTCCTGTTCAATGCCGCGGCGCAGATCGGTAATCTGGTCGTCAACACGCGCGATACGGCTGGCCAGTTCCTGCGCTTCTCCCTTCCGGTCGCGGTCGAAAAGCGTAAAGTCAATCTGACCCTGGATGAGTCCCGTCCCCTGGACCCCGCCGATACTGCGGCCCAGCTCGCCGTAGTTTCCATTGATGCTGAGTTTGGGAAAGTAGCGGGCATGGCTGGCGCGCTGCTGCTCGACCAAATCCTGGTGCTGACTGGCGAGCGACAGGTAGTCAGAGCGCGCGAGCAGAGCCGAAGGTACAAGGCTTTCGGGGCGGGGGAGAGTCAGAGGCTGGAAGCGAAGCGGTTCGGCCAACTCGAGAGGAGTCGCAGGACTCATGCCGAGATTGCGAGCCAGAACCAGTAATGCTTGTTTGTACTGATTCTGCGTCGCCAACAACGCCTGCTGGTCATTGGCAAGCTGAACCTGAGAACGCAGAAGGTCAACCCCGGTTGCGGTTCCGGCATCATGCTTGCTCTTGGCTAATCGGTAGAGGGCTTCGGAGTCGTTCACACGGGATTGCGCTGCATCCGCACGCGCCGCCGCAGATTGCGCATCAAGATAAAGGCCGGCAATGGAGCGGATGATCAGGTCGCGAGCATCCTGATAATCCATTCTGCTGGTTGCAATGGAGTGTTCGGTCGCTTTCCAGCTGCGGTAGCTCTGCAAGTCAAAGATGTTCTGATCGGCGGAAACGCGAAAGTCGTAATTCGAGAAGGGCCCCACCAATGTTGGTAGCCCAGGAAGTGAAATTCCGAAGGCCCTCAGATTGCGATTCTGAAAGTTGGCGTAACTCTCACTGCGGACGCGTGGCAACAGAGCTGCGGACAATCGGCGCACGCCGGTGCCTTCAGCTTCCTTGACGCGGGTGTCAGCTACTAGAACGCTGAGATTAGCCTGCAATCCCTTCTCAATGGCCTCGCGCAGCGTGAGGCGATAAGGCGCCTGCTCCTGCGCGGCGCTGAGCGTGCTCTGGGCCAGGACCCACAGCAAGAAGATAACGGAACAACAGAGGTGTGGTTTCATGGCCTGCCTGCCCGGTCGAGAACGGCAACCGCCCTCCAAAAGTGCTGAAAGCCCCCGCCAACTGCATTCTGCAGCCCAGGCTCTCCGCGCAGAGACCACAGCAGAAGGGTTCCCATGAGCGTTTGCTGGAGCAGGAGCGACACCTGATCCGTCTTCAGTTTCGGATCAATTTCGCCACGCTTCTGTCCAAGCTCGACGATCTGGGCGATCATCCCCCGGCCGTCGGCCATGTTGCGATCCAGGTGACGGCGGACGACTTCGCTTCCCAGGAATGAGGATATGAATGCCCGCGCCAGATCAGGGCTTCGCCCTGGTTCCTCGGCGATTCGCTCGAACAGGCGGCGCAAAACGGATTGGACGGATCGCTTGCCAATCGTGGCCTGCTCCAGGGCTTCCTGAACCTTGCCCAACTGGATTTCCGCCATGACGCCCAAAACGTGGTCTTTGCCGTCAAAATAGTTGAAGAAAGTTCCTTTGCCCACATCGGCCGCTTCCGTAATGTCCTCGACGGTGACATTAGGGAACCCGCGCTCGGCAAACAACTGAAGCGCGCAGCGGAACAAGCGCAGGCGAGTCTCGGCGGCACGGCGCTGGCGGCGTCCCATGCCTTTTAGATGGGGCAGGTCTTCGGAGAAGAGGCCGCCTGGAGGGTGCGGAAACCCAGTTCGCTCGGGATTCATATGTGACTGATGCTCGTTAATGACTATTACTCATTAGTGACTAATAGTCAGTATTATCGTAAATCGCGAATAGCTTGTCAAGTGCAGGCCCGCGTCCCGTGTGTTTGCTCAGGGAGATCAGATACGCAACAGCGACTTCGCTGGCCTTGGTACCAGGTGGCCGGAAGAGGCCGGACCGGTCCGAACACCGCAAGGGCGGAGGCTTATTTTCGGCGGCGGCCGCGCTCCAGACTGGCTACCCTTGCGCCAGGTACTTTTCGACGATGGTGGCGCAGGCCTTGACGAAGTCCTGCTCCGGCTTGGTAAACGTGCCGGCAAAATAGCTCTCGATATCGAGCTCGGCGGCCAGCTTCTTCTTCACGTAAATGGGGACTACGATTTCACTGTTCACCATCGACGACCCCGGCAGGTAGCGCGGATCTGTCGAAACATCATCCACTACTACGATTTGGCCGCTGGTGGCGGCTGCGCCACAGAGTCCCGTGTCGAGAGGAATGCGGGCATTCGGCGTGAAGCTGCCAACGAAAGGCCCGACCATGAGGATGCCAGGGTCGGCCGGATCGACCAGATAAAAGCCTACCCAGTTGTAGCGCGATATCGTTTCGTGCAGGCGCTGCGCGAGATGCTTCATGAGGGAGTCGGCGGTGGGAGCGGTTACAGCAAATTTCTGGAATTCCTGGAGAAGTTCTTCATGCCCATGCATTGCGTTTTCGGCCTCGTGCCAATTACAGGAGGTTTTGGCTCAACTCGATGTCCGCCTCCGGTGAGTCAGGGCTGGCAGTGCGGTTTAACTGTACCACTACCAGTCTATGAGAACCGTGTAGCTTACCAGAAGAATACAGGGGAATCTTTGTTGTTCGTATGGGTACTCAATTCGCCGGTTCGAGCCTGAGGGCACATCGCGTCAAGCCATTTGAAAATGTAACTTTGGGCTAGACTGCCGAGACATCGAAAATGTAACCGGAGAACCGTCGTCGCGGCTGTGGGAAAGTGCGAATCGCGCGCCTTTTGCGCGATTTGCAA
>Ga0181530_10001417_pt1 | contig 30282 bp, 30 predicted proteins | sample PEATcosm2014_Bin_42_FD_119769 | JGI IMG/M metagenome (GOLD analysis project Ga0181530, IMG submission 119769) | Peatland microbial communities from MTU Mesocosm Facility, Houghton, MI, USA - PEATcosm2014_Bin10_60_metaG | ecosystem: Environmental > Terrestrial > Soil > Wetlands > Peat | place...
CAACCCGTTCACCGTCTCCGTGATCGCCGCAAAAGTCGCCCCCGCCGGCACCGTCACCACCATGTTCGTCGCGCTCGCCCCTGTCACCACCGCCCGCACCGCTCCAAAATATATTATGTTGTTGCTGGGTGTTGGATCGAAATTTAACCCGCTTATATTCACCGCCGTGCCCACGATTCCGGATTGAGGGTTGAATGAAGTAATAACCGGCACGGTATAAATATTTAACGTTGCATTGGAACTGTTGGTTGAACCATACGCATTGCTCACCAGCACCTGGTAGCTGCCCGCCTGATTCAATTGCACGTTGGTCAACGTCAGCGTCGTGTTGGTCTCCCCGCTGATGTTCGTCCCGCCGAATGCCCACTGGTAGAAGAACGGCGTGCTGCCGATGGCGGCCACAGTAAATGTTACCGCCTCGCCTGCCACCGCCGTTTGCGCCAGCGGCTGCAGGATGATCACCGGCGGTGACGGCGTAATGGTCAGAAGCGCGTTGGAACTGGCCGCCACACCCGCAATATTGCTCACGATGACACCGTATGTCCCCACATTGGCTGTAGAGACGTTGTAGATCGTCAGGTTGGTGGTCGTGGAGCCGGAAACATTTCCTCCGTCAGCCAGATTGGTCCCGTTGTCCTGCCACTGATACGACAACGGCAGGCCACCAGTGGCTGCCACGGTGAACGTGGCCGCCGCTCCCTCCAACACGGCCTGATCCGCGGGCTGTGCCGTAATCGTTGGCGGGCTGATTACGGCCAGCGTGAACTGGCGGCTCTGCCCAACACCATCGTTCATATTGGTGAACCACACGGTCGCGTTGTAAGTCCCCACCAGCAGGTTGCTGGCTGCCGCGTTCAGGCTCGCGGTCACGGTGGTTGCGGGTCCGCCGGGCGTCAGGGTACTGGCCCCGGGCGAAGCGTTGAGCCAGAGTGACGTGTTGGCCAGCGCCCAGGTCAGTGAATTGGTCCCCGCGTTGGTCAACGACAGGCTCTGCGAAGTTATGGTGAACGGGCCACCAGCCCCGCCGATGGAAGCGAAGCCGGAGCCAGGAGTAATTAACAGGACTTCGGGGTTTGCGAGCGCGTTAATCAGATTTTGCCCGGCCGGAGTGCCCCAACCAGTGCACAGGTCATAGCCGGAGACGGCGTAGAACCTGGTAGGGCTGCTTGAACTGGTATTGTTGCCGGTAGTGATGTCATGGAAAGCCAAAGTGTAATTCACCCCAGCGCCAATCGTATCAACCGCCGGGTTGATGAATCCCACCGTCGGCTTGCCGCTGGCCGCAGCCTGCTGATTGACCAGCGCGGCAAATCCCGCCCACAACGGCGCCGCGCAACTCGTCCCGCCGACATTGTAGTTCAGCCCGTCGGCTCGGACGTAAACGTTGTCTGCCGTCAGCGCCACGTCCGGCGTGTTGCGCATGGTCGTCGATCCCTGGTTGGCCGTCATGTTGATGTTCGTTTGCCAGCCCGGAATCGGATACTGGGTGCTGATCCCGCCCCCGCTGCCGATGCCGTCACCCCAATTCCAAACCGTTTCCGACACCCACGAGCCGCCTGGTCCGGTTGTGGTCAAGGTGGTCCCCCCGACTTGCGTGATGTAAGGTGTGTCTCCCGGAAAAGGGATCAAGCCGGTGCAGGCATCGGAATCACCCGAGGCGCTGAAGAACGACTGGCCCTGCGCCACCATCTGCAGAAAAATTTGGTCGGCATTCGTGTCAGCTGCCCCGCCGGGCTCATACCACGAACAACTCAGTTGTTTGGCCACATTGTCATTGGCCATGCGCTGGAGGAGGTCTTCCCAGGGGCTGGGATTGGGGGCCATGTAAACCATCACCTGGGACAGATTCGTCGCCATGGAAATCGCCATTTCAATGTCCAAAGACACCTCGACTTCTCCACCGCTGCCGCTCGGATTTCCACTGGCTCCATCAATCAACACATTCGACAGGGTGATGTTCGGCAAGCCGGCCTGGTTTTCGTAATAGGTTATGTCGCTGGCCGTGTAACCGTCAAACTGCAGCAGCCCTACGATCTGCCCGGAACCGTTGAGCGACGAATCCGGAACGTAAGCGGCCCGGAAATCCTTTCCCATGTAAGTGCCGCCAAGCCCGGAACCGGCATTCGGCAATGCTTTTGATGCATTGGCCAGCGGAGTTGCCTGGAGCCGTGGGCGTGGCAGCGAGTAGTCATCCAAACCACTGATTCTCAAAATTGGAACCGCCAGATCAAGCGACGGTTCGGCATCCGGCGCATGAAACATCCGTTTCTCCGTCGGATGCTGATAGACCCGCAGCATCACGTGCAAGGCGCGCTCGATGTCCGCCACCGACCCCCTCGCGTCCACCAACATACGAGTGGGATCCGTGCCGGCAACTGTCAGACCGTTCGCCTTCGCAAACGCGATGACCGCCTGATAATCCTTTTCCGTCGGACCAAACTGTTCGGCAAACTGTGCCGGCGTCAGGTAATGATGGTAACTGGGACTGGCCGGGTTGTAGATTTCCTGGAGCAGATGGGTGAGCGCCTTCTGGTTCCGCAACGGCAACCCGATTGCCAGGTTTAAATAATTCGTACCCGCAAAATTGCCCACTGGCTTCAAGCCCGCCACCACGGCCGGCACATGCCCGTGCAATCTCTGGTTTCCCGCCCCCTGGACGGCCGGCGCACCCAACAGAAACATCATCGTGCATGCCGCGGTAACGATTTTGCCGGCACGGAACTGCCCGGCAACTTTTACAAAAGCTTTGTTTTTCATTTACACATGATCTCCTGAATTCACCGTGCCGGCTGACCAGGAACACGGCTGGTTATGGTTCGTAAGAAATGAAACCCATTCTTTAAAAATCTTCCAGGGGGGCATCACTCGTTCACTTCGCAAATGACTGAACCTGCGGCCGAAGAAACCGAAATGAACAGACAACCCCACAATAGTTAAATAAGTTTAAACCTGCGGTTTAAAAAATCAATCCACCTTATTTGCTGTCCACCCGGCAAGAAAAGTGGCCCGTCTCAAGAACCGGTTAAGGGCAATGGCGTGAATCAAAATAAGGCGCAGGCGAACAAGTTCATGCTTCAGGGCGCCATTAAATCCTGCCGGCGGGCACCGGGCACTGACGAATGAAATGCCGGAGATTGAACATGGGCAATGTAATCCATGTCAGCCACCAGCCGGGATCGGATTGTCCCGGCTTTTATCGCTGCCCATCTGTGCGTGGCGGGATGGATTTCAAGGTCTGCTTCACCTGTAATTCGGCGATAAGGCTTTTGCCGTCGCCGCCGCCCTTGTCCCGTCCGCGTCGTTTGTAAGTCCACACGCCCCAGGCATCACCGAGCACGCTGCCGAGGCTCGCCGGCACATGCCAGAGCCAGCACGGGTCACCGTCACGAACCAATCCACGCAACGTGTGCCACATTGGGCCGGCGAACGTGACGCAATAAACGCCCGCCAGCCAGAGCGGCACCGGCGGTTTTTCATTCATCCAGTTTGTTTTTGCCTCTTGCTGGACACGGAGAAAATGCACCGTGGCGCGGCGGCGTTTTTGCACAAAGCCGGCGAGTGTTTGCACGTAGAAATGATGCACGCCGCGACCGCGAATCCGCAGCCATTCACGTTTGCCTCCGCGCATGAGATGCATTGCCGCGTGCGTGTCCTGGAAATGTTCATCCGCCTTCACCGACTCCAAATCGGCGCGACGAAAAACAAATCCATTTGCGCCGAGCGGATACGAAAGCGAGTTGCCGGGCAGTATCCAGCGCTCCACCTCGCCCTCATGCGCCACGAGTTTCGGATTCGTGCTCATCAGCCAGGCAATGGGATCGCTGATGTGCAACCGGTGCGTAAGATAGGCGCAAAACGAACTCATTTTCAGCGAGGGCAAATAATGACTTTCCACGCCGAGCGCCTGCGGGTTTGCCGCGAGGGCCTTCACCGCCAGTTCGATGTAATCGGGATGGGTGATTTCGTTGTCCGCATCCACAAACACGATGTATTCGCCGGCCGCGTGCTGAAGCGCAAGGCGTTTGCCCTCCTCCATGTTTTTGCCGCCGTCGTCAATGACGATGGCGCCGAATTTATCGGCGATTTCGCGCGTGCGGTCGGTCGAGTGCGCGTCGGCGAGTATGATTTCATACCGGTCGCGCGGATACGTCTGGCGCGCGATGGACGACAGGGCGTTGTCGAGCAAGGCCTCGACGTTCAGCGTCGGCATGATGAAACTGACGCGCGGCAGCAGTGCGGATTTGTCTGTTTGGGACAGCACAACGCAAGTCTAGCCCAAGGCTGCGAACAAGGAAAAGCTTCTTGTATCGAAGCTCAAACGAATTCCAACATCGAAATTGAAATTCGCTGCAATGACGGGCGGCGTTCAACGGGTCAGGAATGTGGGTCAAGCAGTTTTAACAATTCATTGTCCTCGTTGCGGATGGCAATCATGTTGGGGCCGGAAAAGTCCTCGTGCCGGTAGTGATAATTGCGAAACCCGACATAATTTGGATACAACTTGCCCAGACGGTAATCAAACCGGGCAAAAAACTGGTGGGCATCGCGCAACAGAAACTTTGAGATAATGTTTGTGGTGTTGTATTCAAATTGGACCAACCGGATGCGCCGCCGGGAAAACATGTCTTCAAAACCGTGCAAAACAGATTCCTCCATGCCTTCCACGTCTATCTTGAGGACGTCAATGGCCTGAATGTCATGTTGCCTGGCGTAATCGTCCCCGCGAATGACTTTAACCCGGATTGACGTAGGTTGTAACGTTGTGTCCCCGGGCACCCTGTATGCCTCTCCCAAGTGTTCTTTAAATGCGGTTGTAAGATTATCCGCCGTTTCCGAATAGTAAACATCGATTTCGCCATTCCGGTCCGACATTCCCACGGGGTTGAGGATGACATTGGGAAGATGGCCGGTTCGTTTTTGCAATTTTTCGAAGGTGGGTGGTGCTATCTCAAAAGCATGGATGGTGGCTCCGGGCGAATAGCGCCGGCACAACAACAACCAATCTCCAACATTGGCGCCGACATCGAACACACATTTTATCGCTCCGGCTGGCTTGCCAAGCTGGCGCAGATACCATTCTTCACCATTGGTTTGCATGTCGAAGTTGCGGTTTTCGTAGGCGCGCCAAAGCAGGTAAGACATTTGCCCCGCCCAACTCCATGGCCATCCACGTCGGTGGCGGCAAAACCATTTCGCTGCCCATTCTTTAATCCGGTCTTGATTGCTCATATCTGTTTGCCGGCCATTGTTTGAGTTTGCCCCGTCTCGATTCGGCGGGTTGTTTTGAAACGGTGGGGGCTGGAATACTTCGTGCCATGAATCAGAAACAAGCCTAGCCGGAAACACTCCGTCGGGCAAATTCATTTTGAAGAAACTGCAACTTTTTTCGCGCAGATGATTTTGTCGCGCGATGGATGCAAGGCCGTTGTCGGGCAAGGCCTCGACGTTCAGCGTTGGATGATGAAACTGACGCGCGGCAGATTTTCGGAACCGGACGGCATAAGCCAAGTCTGGCTGAACCCGGCGGCAAGCTCAAATCAGGATTGCGCCGCCGGCCAGCGATGTCGCTGCATCATGATCAGCCAGGTGACCAGCAGCACACCAAGGGCAACCCCGGCGGCGACCGGCATGGTGTGCAGCAGTGAGGCCGGAGTGTTTCCAACCACAAGCAAGGCGAGCCAATAACCGATGCCGAGCACCCCGAATAGCACGGCGGTTTTTGTCCAACGACTGGCCAGCGCCCACTGAGCCAGCACCTGGAGCAGCCCGATGAAGACCATGGCCATCACGAATTGACCGATCATTGCGGCGGCCTCCGGTGTGTATTTATTGAGTAGTTTCAGGCAAAATGTCCGCAACACGAAAAGGCAAACGGCGCCGAACGTCAAGCCGATGCCGGACAGTGCCGCCAGCTTCAGTTGCTCTGCCACCAGGTGGCCGGAGCGCTGGCCGGAGCGCGAAGTGAACAGGACGGTCAGCAACGGCGCGACGGTGAGCGGCAATGCCCGCGCCAAAATACCGGCGGCAGTAAAAGCGTCCAGGTCCGGCTTGGAGAAAAATTTGTTTGCGACCAACAGATCCCCCTGAAAGAAACAATAATTTCCCACCACAAACGCCGTGCTGACGACGAGATATTGGACAAATTCACGATTCCAGGGCGAGACCGGTTCGCCGCGCAGGGAGAAATCCTTTCGCCAGAAAAGCAAAATCAGATAAGCCAGCAATGAAAACGCTGTGGCCAGCACAGCGGTTTCCGCCGACGGCCATTTGAAGGTGACAAACCAGCCGAACGCGACCCGCAGCAGCATCGCCAGAAACCCGATCAGTGCCAGCCGCTTGAACCACGCCAACCCTTGGCACAACGCCGTGGCCAGCGCCACCCACAACCCCAGCAGGGTGCAGCCCAGGGTGACCAGTGTCAGGCTCGCGGGATAATGGAAGAACAGGCTCAAGGGTTTCACCAGGATGATGGCAAGCGCCGATCCTGCAATCGTCAGGCGAAAAAGAAATCGCCGGCAACCCCGCAGCAAACCTTGCAACCGCGCGTCATCGCCGCTGATGTTGAAATGCGCGATGTAGTGGGTTGCGGCAAAAGTGGCCGCCGCCGGCAGCAGTCCCAGCAACGTCATCAAGCCGCCCAACGCGCTGTTGGCGCCGCCAAACTCGCCGACCCCTTTCAGGTGATGTCCCATGATGCTCTGAAAGGCCAGGTGCCCAAGGCCGGTCACAAAACTGATGGCGGCGAAAATGATGCCGCTGGAAAGCAGCCGATTGGCCGGGCCGGAATCGTTTTTCAACTCTTGACTCATACCAGCGGGCGCAATTCCTTTTCGTGAGTGCGGATCCAGTTGAAAATGTCGGCGACCGTCTGTTTCACATCGCGGCGCGGGCGCCACGCGGTGCGCGCAAACAGGCGGCGGCAATCCGCTATGAATAATCGCAGATCGGCCTGGCGGTTGGCCGGCTCTGAACGGATGGCAACTTTCTTGCCGGTGACTTCATGACAAGTGGCCGTGAGTTCCCTTAGCGAAGCGGAAATTTCCAACCCGCCGCCGACATTTCCCAGCCAACCGTCCCAGGCGGGAAAATCGGTCAGTTGTTCCTCAACCAGTTCACCGAGGTCGTCCACGTGCAAGACGTCGCGAACCTGTTTGCCGGCGCCGCCGTAGCCAATGTAAGAAAGCGGTCTCCCGAAATAATGGCGGAGCACCCACAGCGACACGACGCCCTGATCCACTTTGCCCATCTGCCACGGTCCGGCGATGACGCCGCAGCGGTTGATGGCCGCCCGAAGCCCGAACCCGGCGCGATATTCCTCAATCAGCCCTTCACTGGCAAATTTGGTCAGCCCATAAAGCGAGCGGGCGCCCTGACCCGCGCATTCTTCGCGGACGCCCTGCGAGGAAATCTGCGCTCCGGCGACGTCCCGCCACTCAAAACGCGTTTCGCTTTCACGCCAGGGATGCGCTTCCAGCGGGGCCATGGGATAAACCCGGCTGGTGGAGAGAAAAAGAAATTTGCTTTGCCATTGCCGGGCCTTTTCGAGGCAGCGGTAGGTGCCCAGAAAATTGGTTTCCATCAGATAGTCCGGTGAATCGGCATAACCGGCCAGCACGGAAGGTTCGGCCGAGCATTCGATGATGGACTCAAACGGTCCGGCGGGGAATTGGTTGGCGAACCGGATATCGCCCTTGACGAATTCCACACCGACCTCCCGCAGCCGGGGCAGATTTAATTCAGAACCGGGCCGGTGCAGGTTGTCCATGGCGACGACCCGGGTTGAAGGGTGGCGGCGCTTCAGGAACACGGCGAGATTGCCGCCGACAAAGCCCGCGCCGCCGGTGATCAAAATGCTTTCGGGAAAGGCAGGCATGATTCAACTGGCCAGGCAGACGTGATGAATTTCTTCGAGAATCCGCCCCAGATCGTATTGAAATTTCCAGGCGGGATAATGGCTTTGAAATTTCCGCACGTCGCTGATCCACCAGATATGGTCGCCGATGCGGTTGTTTTCCTCGTAAGTCCATTTCAATTGGCGACGGCTGATCTGTTCGCACAGGTCAATCGCTTCGAGCATGGAACAATTGGAATGGCGGCTGCCGCCGATGTTGTAAACCTCGCCGGAGCGCGGCTTGAGGTAAAATTGCCAGAAGGCTTCCACCAAATCATGGCTGTGAATATTGTCGCGCACCTGCTTGCCCTTGTAGCCGAACACCCGATAGGGCGTGCCGGTTACGGTGCAGCGCATCAGCCAGGCGAGAAAACCGTGCAATTCCGTGCCGGCATGGGCCGGGCCCGTCAGACAGCCGCCGCGAAAGCACGCGGTCTTCATTCCAAAATAACGCCCGTATTCCTGCACCAGCACGTCCGCCGCGACTTTCGACGCGCCGAACAACGAGTGTTTGGTCTGGTCAATGCTCATCGTTTCCGGGATGCCGGATTCGTAGGCATGCCCGGGTTTGATTTCCCAGCGCTTTTCCAGTTCGATCAATGGCAGGCCATTGGGCGTGTCGCCATAAACTTTGTTCGTGGAGGTAAAGATGAAAACGGCCCCGGGGCAAAATTGTCGCGCCGCCTCCAGCAAATTGAGCGTTCCGGTGGCGTTGACGCCGAAATCCGCGTGCGGATCGCGCGCAGCCCAGTCGTGGGAAGGTTGCGCGGCGGTGTGGATGATCAGGGCAATGTCCTGCCCGAACTGGCCGAACAGGTTTTCAACCGCCTGACGGTCGCGGATGTCGAAGTCGTGATGTTGATAATTCGGGATGGACTCGATGAGTTTCCGGCGGTTGGCCAGCGTGGATGCGCCGTGACCGAAAAACCAGCGGCGCAGATCGTTGTCAATGCCGGCCACCCGGAAGCCCTCCCGGGCAAACCGTTTGACGCTTTCTGAACCGATCAAGCCGGCAGCGCCGGTCACAATTACAGTGCTCATAAAAATTGGCGGCTTGGCGGCATCGGGAGATTTTCCCGACCGGCCTTCTTTGCACTTGGACAAACAGCTTCGGCGGGAGCGGGCTTCGGGCGCAAGCGGATTCTACACGTCCCGGATTATTGTGGTTTGCGGGCCCGAATTAGCAGGAAGTGACCGCGTTTTTGGATCATTCCCTCCAGCGCCCGGCTTAAAACATCAGGCAACGGTAATATGCTGATGGAACGGACCTCGGCATCAAAACCGGTCAGCTTCAACAATTCCCTTGCTTGCTGAACGGTCAGCACCCGCACATGACCGGAAATGCCGGAGAAGGATGGGTGGTCAATGGGCACGTGTTCATCTATGGGTTCATTGTAGTGCAGCCCCAGTGGATTGCCGAGGTAACGCCCGCAAATCTGCATGAGCGGAAACGGCGTGTACCCCATGCACAACGCAAAGCAGTTCAACAAGCTGGAAAGGTTTTCTGACATGATGACTGCCGTGCCCCCGGGCTTGAGCACCCGGAAAGCCTCCTCGATAAAAAGTCTGGTGTTGTGCAAATGCTCAATGACCTGGGAACTGAATACCACGTCAAATTTATTGCTCTCAAACGGCCAGCGCCCGTTCAAGTCGCAGCTAAAAACTTTAAGGCCGCGTTCTTCCGCCTGGGCCTTGCGCTGGGGGGCGCCTTCCACGCCGTAAAATTCACGCGGTATTTTTTTCAGGTACTGAAACAGCATGTTTCCATCGCCGCAACCCACATCAACCAAACTGTCTGGCGCCAGTTCCGCCACGGTCTTTCCGCCCCAATCATTGCACCGGGCCCCTCCCAGAGCCCGCTGCTGGTCGGCGTAGCGGTGCAGCCACCGGAGAATTATGTTTTTGGCCATATGATGTCGTAATTCCTAGGCTGCCAATTAACAGAAGACGGCAAAGGGAGCAATTAAATTGTATTCTCCAAACCGATTTGACTTCCTGATAGGAGACTATAGCCTTTTTAATAGTGAATAGTCTGCTGCGAAAACTGAGTTGGCGCATTTACCACGCCGTGCATACCCATGGTCTGGCTGCCGATGTGGTTTATTGGGGCGCTTACTACGTTGAAAATTTTTGGCGGAGTCTCAAATATAAAAAAATTTCCAAACGCGTCATCACGCCGGAGGAACTTTGGGAACACCGCCACCTGGAACCGTCCTCGGGGCTGGTGACAGGCGTGACAAACATCTGCAATGCCAAATGCACCTTCTGCGCCTACCCGAAGGTCGTCGCCAACAAGACCCTCCAGACGGGCGTCATGTCGTTCGAGGTTTTCCGGAAGGCCGTGGATGAATGGGCGGCCCTCGGCGGCCAGAGCCTGGACCTCACGCCCGTGGTCGGCGACCCGCTGGTCGACCCCGGCATTCTGGACAAGGTGGATTACGCCGTGAACCGCGCCGGACTCAAGAATGTCTACCTGACGACCAACGCCATTCTCATCAACAAAAACGACACCTACAAAAAACTGATAGACCTCGGCATCGCGGCGGTTTTCATCAGCACGCAAGGCGCGAGCCGGGAAGTTTATGAAAAAATCTACGGAGTGAAACATTACGACGAGGCCATGTCCGGCATCCGCAATTTGATGGAATACAACCGATCGAAGGGCGAGCCGGCGCGCATCGTCGTCCGCTTCCGCAACCACGAGAAGCCCAGCCAGATCATCCGCTCGCCCGATTTCAAAAAAAACATCCAGCCCTACCTGTCTGAGCGCGTCCGCGTCAACTACACCGTGGACTTCGACAACTGGGGCGGCACCATCCAGCCGGAGGACTTGAGCGGTTCCATGCGCTTGCGCAAGCTGCCGCCGCGGCTCGATGTCCCCTGCAAGAACCTCTTCAACTTCGCCGTGCGCCACGACGGCAAGGTTCGCCTCTGCGGCTGCCGCCTGACCACCAACGACAACGACGATCTCGTCGTGGGCAACATCAAGGACAAGACGCTGACGGAGATTTCCAAGAGCGACGAGGCGTGGGCCATCATTAAGGGCTTTTACGACGGTAAACGCCCGCACACCTGTCTGGAATGCACCTTCTACAACCCCATTGACCGCGGGTGGCTTGAGCGCCGCGCTTCCGTCAATCCTGCTTTACCGGCGGAAAAACCAGCCGTCCCGGCAAATGCGTAGCCTGGGAGACGCCGCCTATCAAAAAGGCTGGCGAGTCCTGCCGCTCCGCACTAAACTCCGCGCCCAATCATGGAAAAGGTTTTTGTCACCGGTGCGGCCGGTTTTATCGGCAGCAATCTCGTTGACCGCCTGTTGGCCGGCGGCCGGCAGGTTGTCGGCTGGGACGATTTCTCCACCGGTCAGCGCGAATTTCTCCAGTCGGCGCGGGCAAACCCCCGTTTCAAATTGATCGAAGGTGATTGCCTGGATTTGTCCGCGCTGATCCGCGCGATGGCGGGATGCGATTTCGTTTTTCACCTGGCGGCGAATGCCGATGTTCGCTTTGGTCTCGAGCACCCGCACAAGGATTTTCAGCAAAACGCCGTTGCCACGTTCAACGTTTTGGAAGCGATGCGCGCCAACGGCATCAAGCGCATCGCGTTCAGTTCCACCGGCAGCGTCTATGGCGAGGCGGAAATTTTCCCAACGCCGGAAAATCATCCGTTTCCGGTACAAACCTCACTTTACGCAGCCTCGAAACTCGCCTGCGAAGGATTCATTCACGCCTATTGCGAGGGTTATGGTTTCGAGGGTTACATATTCCGGTTTGTCTCCATTCTCGGCGAACGCTACACGCACGGCCATGTGCTTGATTTTTACAAACAATTGCTCGCCCACCCCGGGCAATTGAAAGTCCTCGGTGACGGCACCCAGCAAAAATCCTACCTCTACATCAGCGATTGCCTCGATGCGATGTTGCACGTTGTGGAGCGGGCCACGGCCAAATCAGCCAAACCGGGAGTCGAAACCTACAACCTCGGCACGGAGGAATACGTACAGGTCAATGATTCCATTCATTTCATTTGCGCGGCGCTCGGCCTCAAGCCAAAACTGGAGTACTCCGGCGGCAAAAAAGGCTGGGTCGGCGACAATCCGTTCATCTTTCTCGACACCAAAAAAATCCGCGCCACCGGCTGGAAAACCACGCTCACCATCGAGCAATCCATCATCCGAACACTCCAATGGCTCCAGCAAAACCAGTGGGTGCTCCAGCGCCGATGACTGTCACCGTCCTCGGCCTCTGGCACCTCGGCTGCGTCACCGCCGCTGGTTGCGCGCGGCATTTCCAGGTCATTGGACTCGACTTCGACGCGGCAAACATCACCCGGCTCAATTCCGGCCAGGCGCCCCTGTCCGAACCGGGTTTGAACGAACTCCTCGCCGCCGGTCTCGCATCAAAAAAACTTTCCTTCACCGCCGATCCCAAAATCGCGTGCGCCCGGGCCGACGTCCTCTGGCTTTGCTACGACACGCCGGTTAATGAAGACGACGAATCGGATGTGGACTTCGTTCTCGCCAATCTTCGCCGGGCGCTGCCGCATCTGCCCCCCGGCGCGCTGGTTTTGATTTCCGCGCAACTGCCCGTGGGCACCTGCCGCAATCTCGAAGCCGAATTTCCACAGTTTCATTTCGCGTATTCGCCGGAAAATCTCCGGCTCGGCAAGGCGCTTGACGCGTTTGAAAAGGCCGAGCGGGTCGTCGTCGGCATTCGCAACGAGGCCAAAAAACCGTTGCTGGAAAAACTATTCGCCCCGTTCACGCCGCAAATTTTGTTCATGCGCACCGAATCGGCGGAGATGGTCAAACACGCCCTCAACTCGTTTCTGGCACTGTCCATCACGTTCATCAACGAGGTGGCGCGATTATGTGAGCACGTCGGCGCGGACGCCAAGGAGGTTTCCACCGGCTTGAAAAGTGAACCGCGCATCGGGCCCAGGGCTTATCTCGGTCCTGGCGGCCCGTTTGCCGGCGGCACTCTCGCGCGCGATGTCGTCACCCTCACCAAACTGGCCGCTGCGAAAAATGAGGAAATTTCCATCATTCCCGCCATCAAGCAGAGCAACGATCTGCATCGTGGCTGGATGTTACGGCGGTTGCAATCGCGTCTCGGCGACTTGCGGGGCAAGACCATCGCCGTGCTGGGCCTGACTTATACCGTCAACACCGACACCCTCCGCCGCAGCGCCGCGGTGGAATTGTGCCGGGACCTTCTGGCGGCGGGCGCGGGCGTTCGCGCCTTTGATCCGGCGGTGAAACAGTTGCCCGCCGAACTCGCCCCGGTGCGGCTGGCGGAACAGATCGCTGACGCAGTGAAAGGCGCGGATGCCGCCGTGGTTTGCACCGAATGGCCGGAATTCCGCCAGGCGGATTGGGTGAAAATGGCCCCGGCCATGCGCCAGCGCATTTTTGTGGATGCCAACCGCTTTTTGGAAAAGGAATTGAAAAACCTGGCCGGGGTCGAACATCTTTCCGTCGGACGCGCCTGAATATGAAACTCAAAGGCCTTAATGCACTCATCACCGGCGGCAGCCAGGGTCTCGGTCGGGTCATCAGTGAACATTTCCTGGCCGAAGGCGCGAACATCGTCCTTTGTGCGCGGGGCGAAAAGGAATTGTCCGCCACCCGGACCGAATTGTCCGGGAAATTCCCCGCCCTCAAAATCCTGGCCAGAACCTGTGATGTTTCCAATGAGGCACAGGTGAACGGCCTGGTTGCTTTTGTGTTGCGCGAACTTGGTTCACTTCAAGTGCTGGTGTTGAATGCGGGCATTTATGGCCCCATGGGTCCGACCGAGTCCGTGGATCTGGCCGAATGGCGGCGCGCGATGGACATCAATCTTTACGGGGTGTTGCTCCCGTGCCGCGCAGTCATTCCGCATTTCAAAAAAGCCGGGCGCGGCAAAATAATTGTCCTTTCCGGCGGCGGGGCGACGAATCCGTTGCCCAACATCAGCGCGTATGCCGCGTCAAAGGCCGCCGTCGTGCGGCTGATGGAGACCCTGGCGGAAGAGCTGAAAATTTTTCACGTGGACGTGAACGCCATCGCGCCGGGCGCCCTGGCCACGCGCCTGGTGGACGAAGTTCTGGCGGCCGGACCGGAAAAAGTCGGCGCCGCGTTTTACGAAAAGAACCGGCAGTGGAAGGAAAAAGGCGCGACGCCGCCTGAACTCGGCGCCCGGCTGGCGGTTTATCTCGCCAGCCGCGAGAGCGACGGGATTTCCGGCAAGCTCATCAGCGCGCAGTGGGATCCGTGGGAAAAACTGCGCGAATTCAAGGCCGATTTGAACAGCGACATTTACACGCTGCGCCGAATCGTGCCGAAGGACCGCGGCAAAACCTGGGGCGACAAATAAAACCACGGATGAACTTGGCGCGGCAATAGCCACAACCAAATGACTGGAAAACTTAACGCAGAGATGCAGAGGACGCCGAGAACCGCAGAGGAAATTATACTCTGCGAAACTCTGCGTTCTCCGCGCCTCTGCGTTGAAATGTTTTTTCATCCGTGTCCATCCGTGTCCATCCGTGGTCAAAAAATATGAACTGCGCCATCATCGGTTGCGGATTAATCGGGAAGAAGCGTCTCGCCGGCCTGCCGGCTGGTTCAAAACTCGTCGTTGCGTGCGACACGAACCTGGCGCGTGCCGAAGAATTGGTGAAGCTTGCCAAAACCGGCCGTCCGCTCGGCGATTTCAGGCAAGCGGTCGCCGATCCGCAGGTGGACGCCGTGATTGTGGCGACGATTAACGCCGCGCTTGCCGAAGTTTCCGCCGCAGCCATTCGCGCGGGCAAACACGTCATCGTTGAAAAACCGGCGGGCATTTCCGTGCGGCAAATTGACGAATTGATTTCACTTGCGGAGAAGCACGGCGTTCGCGTCCGGGTCGGGTTTAATCATCGCTATCATCCGGCGTTCATCAAAGCGCGGGAGATTTTTGAGTCCGGCGTGATGGGTGAATTGATGTTCATCCGGGCGCGCTACGGTCATGGCGGGCGCGTTGGTTATGACCAGGAATGGCGCGCGGACCCGAAGCTTTCCGGCGGCGGCGAATTGATTGACCAGGGCATTCATTTGATTGATCTGGCCGGCTGGTTTCTCGGCCCGTTCACCAAAGTGGAGGGCCAGGCGGCGACGTATTTCTGGAACATGCCGGTGGACGACAACGCCTTTTTGAATTTGCAGACGGCCAACGGCCGGACGGCGTGGCTGCATGTCAGTTGCACCGAGTGGAAGAATCTTTTCTCGTTCGAGATTTACGGACGCAACACCAAGCTGCACATTGAAGGTCTCGGCGGCAGCTACGGCGTCGAAAAACTTTATCACTATCAGATGAAGCCGGAAATGGGTCCGCCGGACACGAAGCTTTACGAATTCCCCAGCCCGGACGAATCCTGGCGAACCGAAATGATGGAGTTCGAAAAGGACATTCAATTGAAGCGCCACCCGGATGCCGGACTGGCGCAAGCGCGCACCGCGCTGCAAATCGTCGAACAAATTTGCCGGAAAAGCGGTTTTGACTTTGACTCCGCGCCGGCAAAACCCTAAATCCAAGAGCCCTGACTCCCAACCCCAATTTGAAATGATCATCGCACGCTCACCTCTTCGCGTCACCCTCGGCGGCGGCGGAACGGATCTGCCGTCGTATTACGAAAAATTTGGCGGCTTCCTCATCGCCGCGGCGATTGACAAATACGTTTATCTCACCGTGCATGAGACCTTCGTGTCCGATGTCATCATCAAATACTCCGAGCTGGAGCGCGCGGCGGACGCGGCGAAATTAAAGCACCCGATCTTCCGCGAAGCGTTCGCCCTGCTGGGCATGGATGGCCACGGGCTCGAACTGGCCTCCATGGCCGATATTCCAGCCGGCACGGGGCTGGGTTCGTCCGGCAGCTTCACCACCGCGCTGCTTAAAGCCTTGCACGCGCACAATAAAAATCTCGTCCATCCCGCCGAACTCGCCGCGCAGGCGTGTGAAATCGAACTGGGACGGCTTAAGGAGCCCATCGGCAAACAGGATCAATACATCGCCGCTTACGGCGGCATCACCTGTTTCAAGTTTCTGCCGGACGGCCGGGTCGAGGCGTGGCCGCTGAAACTTTCCGCTGAAACGCGGGACAACCTCGAAGACAATTTGCTCCTCTTTTTCACCGGCTATTCGCGCTCGGCATCGGCAATCCTGAAGGAACAGGACCAGAAATCAAAATCGGCCGACACCGGGATGATGGAAAACCTGCACTTCGTCAAAGACCTGGGACTACAGAGCCAGCGCGCGCTGGAAACCGGCGACCTGCATGAGTTCGCGCGGTTGATGGACGTACACTGGCAGCGCAAAAAACAGCGCAGCGGCGGCATGAGCAATCCGAAAATCAACGAGTGGTACGACCTCGCGATGGCCAGCGGCGCCCTCGGCGGCAAGCTCATCGGCGCGGGCGGCGGCGGTTTCCTCATGTTTTATGCGGAGGACAAGGCCAAGCTGCGTCATGCCATGCGTCAAGCCGGACTCAAGGAAGTCCGCTTCCGGTTTGATTTCGAGGGCACCAGGCTGTTGATCTCGTGAGCGCCCCGCTCGACATTCCCGTCGCCATTCTCGCGGGCGGACTTGCCACGCGATTGCGGCCCCTCACGGAAAAAATCCCCAAATCGCTCGTGCCGGTCGCCGGCAAACCGTTTCTGGCGCATCAGCTCGAATTGCTTCACGCCCGCGGCATCCGCCATGTGGTGCTGTGCATCGGTTATCTCGGCGAGATGATTCAAAACGATTTTGGCGACGGCCACGCGTTCGGAGTGCGGCTGGATTATTCGTTCGACGGCCCGAAACTGCTGGGCACGGGGGGCGCCATCAAACGCGCGCTGCCGTTGCTGGGTGATGAATTTTTTGTGCTCTACGGCGATTCGTATTTGCCGGTTGAATACCGTCCGATCGCGGAATTTTTCCGGCGCAGCGGCAAGCTCGGACTGATGACCGTTTATCGCAACGAAGGCCGCTACGACACCAGCAACGTGGTTTTTCGTGACGGGGGAATCGCGGTTTATGACAAAAAGAGCCGTTCCCCGGAAATGCGGCACATTGATTACGGCCTGAGCCTGTTTCAAGCGTCAGTATTTAAATCCCATGCCGCCGGCCCGGCGTTCGATCTGGCCGAAGTCATGGGCAAACTGGTCCGCGAAAAACAGCTTGCCGGTTACGAGGTGCGGGAACGCTTTTACGAAATGGGTTCGCCTGCGGGCTTGGCGGAACTGGAATCACTGCTACAATCAAAATTATTATGAGCTTTGCCAGACAATTCCTCGACGAGGTCCAGCAGGTCACCGCCAGGCTGAACGCCGATGCCATTGAAAAATGCGCCGATGAACTCGCGCGCGTGCGTGAGCGTGGCGGGCGGTTGTTCATTCTTGGGGTCGGCGGCAGCGCGGGGAACGCCGGCCACGCCGTGAACGATTTCCGCAAAATCTGCGGCTTTGAGGCTTACGCGCCCACGGACAACGTCTCCGAATTGACGGCGCGCACCAACGATGAAGGCTGGGCGACGATTTTCGCCGAATGGCTCAAGGGCAGCCGGCTGGGTGCGAAGGACGGCCTGCTGATTTTTTCCGTTGGCGGCGGCAATCTGGAAAAAAACGTCAGCCCCAATCTCGTCAGTGCGATTCAACTCGCCAAAAAAGCGGGGGCGTCAGTTGTCGGAATCGTCGGGCGCGACGGGGGTTACACTGCAAAGGAAGCGACTGCCTGCGTGATCGTGCCGACGGTCAACCCGACCCACGTCACGCCGCACAGCGAAGCTTTTCAAGCCGTGATCTGGCACTTGTTGGTGTCCCATCCCAAACTCAAGGTTGCCCAGACCAAATGGGAATCAACGAAATGACTAAGGCCTAAACCCTAATGACTAAATAATCCCCAATTCCGAATGGGCGCCGACAATCAAAGACCGCGTAATGGGCAAGCTTTTGATTTGGAAGAGCGGACGGCGCAGTTTGGGGAAGCTGTATTAGGATTTAGTTATTAGTCATTACCCCAAACCGTGCCTTTAAAATCGCCAAAATCGTCTCAGCTAGTTCCAGCCGTTTTTCTCGACCGTGACGGCGTCATCAACCGTGCCTTGGAGCGTGACGGATTGCCATATCCACCGACGAGTACGGAAGAATTTGAAATACTTCCCGAGGTTCCCGCTGCCAGCGCCAAACTCAAACAGGCGGGCTTCCTGCTTGTGGTCGTGACCAACCAGCCGGATGTGGGCCGGGGGACGCTCAAACCGGAAATCGTGAAAACCATTCATGCCGAAATGTGCCGGCGGCTGCCGATTGACCGCGTCGAGGTCTGTTATCACGCCGGCCAGGGCCGGTCCGATTGCGACTGCCGCAAGCCGAAACCGGGCATGTTACTGCGCGCGGCGCGCGAACTGGGCATTGACCTCGCCCAAAGCTGGATGGTGGGCGACCGCTGGCGGGACGTGGATTGTGGTTGCGCCGCGGGGTGCCGGACGATTTTCATTGATCGCGGTTACGCGGAGGAACTCCGGCAGAAACCGGATTTTTCGGCTGGCAATTTGGCCGAAGCTGCGGACATTATCTTGTGTGAATCAAAGAATCACTAAGGTTCACCAGTCGTTTTGAATTATGAGCACATTGAAAGATTTGAGAGTGAAACTTTTCGCCGACGGCGCGGACAAAGCGGGGATGCTCCAATTAAACGCCCATCCGCTCATCAAGGGCATGACCACCAATCCCACGCTCATGCGCAAGGCGGGCATCCATGATTATGAGCCGTTCGCCCGTGACATCTTGCAGCACATCACGGAAAAACCGATTTCGTTCGAGGTGTTCTCGGACGATTTCCCCGAGATGCGCCGCCAGGGCCTCAAAATCAACGGTTGGGCAAAAAACGTTTATGTCAAAATTCCCATCACCAACACGCGTGGCGAATCGTCGCTGCCGCTCATCCGCGAACTGGCACGCGAAGGCGTGAAGCTCAACGTCACCGCCATCCTCACCTTGGAACAGGTCGCGGGGGTCGCCCAGGCGCTGGATTCCAAAGTGCCGGCGGTCGTGTCCGTTTTTGCCGGTCGCATTGCGGACACCGGCGTTGACCCGATACCGCAGATGCGCGAAAGCAAAAAACTCCTGGCCGGGCTGCCGCAGGCGGAATTGCTCTGGGCGAGCGTCCGCGAAGTGCTGAACATTTTTCAGGCCAACGACTGCGGCTGCGCCATCGTGACGGTGCCGCACGACATTCTGGCCAAGGCGATGAAGATGACCGGATTGGACTTGAAGGCATTGTCACTCGACACCGTGAAAATGTTCGCCGCCGACGCGAAAGCGGCGGGTTTTTCGCTGTAACTGTCCCCTTGGGGACGGGAGGGGCCGGCGTGTTGAGCGGAAGGTGTGGCGGCGAAGCGCCGTCAATCGCTGACCAAGCGTTCGGGCGAACCTTCCACCAATCCAGTTTCGGCTTGCCTGTCGGTCGCGACGCCACGTATCATCCTGCGTCTGGTGCTCGGGCACAAAGAATGTTTTTTGAAGCGCAGCTTCAATTCGGAAACAGAAGGCGCAATTGTCTGAACCGCACAGGCTCGCTGGAACCGTAGAGCGGACGAGACCGCCAAGTTTGAAACTTGTTATGAAGTATCTGATTACAGGCATTACCGGGTTCGCCGGGCCGCATCTGGCCAATCTCTTGATCCAGGAAGGGCATGAGGTCTATGGCCTGATCCGTCATACCAATGGCCGGCAGACGGATATTCTGGACGTGGTGCCGCCGGAAAATTTTGAAAAGATCGCTTTTGTCTACGGCGATTTGGTCAATTTTCGAGTCATCAACGGGATCTTCCAACAGTATCGGTTTGACGGCGTTTTTCATCTGGCGGCCCAGTCGCATCCGCCCACCAGTTTTGTTGATCCGTTGGGTACGTTTGAGGCCAATATCATGGGCAGCGCGAACGTAATCCAGGCCATTGCCGACAATCAGCCGGACTGCAAGCTGATGTTCTGTAGCACCTCGGAGGTTTATGGCAACATCGGAATGGATGGCCGAAAGATCAAATCCAACGACACGATTCTTCCCGCCAACCCTTATGGTGCCAGCAAAGCGGCCACGGATCTGTACTTGCAGGAACGCTTCACCAATAAAAAAGTCAGGGGATTCATCACCCGGGCCTTTTCACATACCGGGCCGCGGCGCGGCCGCACGTTCTCCATTTCATCGGACGCGTACCAATTGGCCCGGATGATGAACGGCGAGCCTGGCAGGAAATTGCTGGTGGGCAATTTGAAGTCGGTGCGAGTCGTCCTGGATGTCAGGGACATCGTCAAGGCCTATTATTTGTTGATGATCAACAAAAAGTCTGATGGCCGCATTTTCAATGTTTGCGGTGACGTTCCGCGGGAGATGGGATTTTATACGGACACGCTAATTACCCTCAGCGGATTGGGCAAAGTCGAAAAAGAGGTCTCCCCGGCCTTATTCCGGCCGATTGATATTCATTATCAACACGGTGATTGCGAAGATCTGGTCCAGCTTACGGGGTGGAAACCAACCTATGACATCTCCACCACTTTGGGCGATTTGCTGGAATACTGGGTGAAAAAGATGAGTCCGGGAAAATCGGCCCCAAGTCTGGCGCGGCGCAAATAAGAGAAGCGTGGCGTGGTTTTGGTGCAACGCTGGCCCGCCCAGGCCCGTCGAATTACCGGCTGGCGGCCAGAGGCGTTTTCGACAGCGCATGGAAACAACACCCTGATTTGAGCGAAAACGTCCTGGCGCAGTGATTACAGGCGGCTTCTTGTTCCCACCCGCCGATCATCGTGCCCCATGCAGAAATTGACATTCGGCCCGCAACGTTTGATACACGCTATCAACCGTGATGGATGTCATGCACCGTCTAAGTTCGTCGTTTGTTCCGCGAATATCACGCCCGTCGTACAGGTAGTATTGAAGATTTCTCCCCGCCACCTCCGGATTGCGAATCATGGAAAAGGGCTGGTTGTAAGGATGGTTCGGTTTGTAGAACGTCGGCGTTTCGATCACAAACTGCTTCGGCACCTTGACCGCGGCGGCCAGATGCATCAATGAGGTGTCCCCGCTGATGAAAAGGTCGCAAGTCCTGAGCAGCGCGGCTGTTTGCCGGAAGTTCGCGGTCTTTACAACAAAAACGTGGCTGTGCGAGGTGCGGGCCAGAATCTGTTCGTGAGCTTGTTCTTCTTCCGGACCTCCGAAAAGCAGGATCGCCACCTCCGGATGGTTCTGATTCATGCGCTGGATCAAACTCAAATAATGATCCACCGGCCAGCGGCGGAGCGCCAGATTCTTTGTGCCGCTGGAACCGACGTGAATTCCAAATCGCATTCGCGCGCCCAGGCTTCGTTCGCTGAGAAAAGCGTCGGCCCAGGCGATCTCGCCCCGGGACAGGAACAACTCGCAATCGTGGTGCGGCAGGACCGGCTGCACGCCCAGGAACTGCAGGAGCGCCAGGGTATTCTCGACGGAATGCTTCTCATAATCTTGCGGCAGCGTGTGATCGCCCAGCAACCGGTCAAACCATTTGCTCTGGTGATAGTTGTGGCTGATTCGCGTTCGCGCGTTGATGATTAGCGCTGCGAGGCGGTAAAGCATCTTGCTCTGCGGGTGCGTATTAATGGAAACGTCGTAATGGCGCGGGCGCAAGCTACACAAGAATCTTAGCGCCGCCAGCTTGTTGAGCTGGTTGCCTTTGATGAGGTTTTTCTGAAATACGGAATTGAGGTGTGGATTCCCCTCCAGGACGTCCCGCGAGCCGGGCCAGAGCACCAGGACGTCGATCACCGCCGCCGGAAAAATGGCGCGAAGTTCATGAATCAGCGGCGTGGCCAATAACGTGTCACCAACGCCGGCGAGGGAAATGACCAGGATTTTCATGCGCGTCGGCGTCCCGTCAGAGCCATGAAATTTTTTCCAGCAAGGCCGTGGTGGATTTGCCCGGCACGAACGGAACAATCACAATTTTCCCGCCCGCCTGCTCGACGGCGCCGCGTTCTTCCTGGCTCAACGTGTCCAGGGTGTAATCGCCGCCCTTGACGTAAATATCAGGCTGGGCGGCCAGAAGAAACCGCGTGGCGGTCTTTTCCGCAAAAATGCAGACCCCATCCACACTCGCCAGCGCCGCCAGCACGGCGGCCCGGTCGGATTCGGAGTTCACCGGCCGGCCCGGGCCCTTCAATTGCCGCGTCGCTTCGTCGCCGTTGAGGCCGACGAGCAGGGCGTCGCCGAAATTGCGCGCGTTTTCCAGATACGTCACATGGCCCGGATGCAAAAGGTCAAAGCACCCGTTGGTGACAACCAGTTTCCCGCCAATGGCGCGCATGGCCCCCCGCCACTCCGGCAATTTGTCCCACGCAATGATTTTCTCACGGAAGCTCACGCGGCTATTTTGCCCGCTCGCCGCCGCTTGGCAACGATTTAGCGTTCACAGGAGTCGGGGTGACGAGACGCCAACCCATACATCAACACAGCCCCGCTGCCGCAGCCAACGCCAGGAGGCTCCTGCTTCATTTTTTGGCGAATTTCGCGAAGATCTGGTTCGCTTCCTCCAGCGTTTCCTTCGAGCCGATGTCGAACCAAAGTCCCGGCACCCGCCAGGTGTAAACCGCCGTGCGCGGGTAGAGCCATTGCACCAGCCGGCCCGGCTGGTCGGGATTGTTGCCCTCGGCGATGTATTGCTTGATGAGCGGAATCGTGCTCTTCGGATAAAAATAAAGCGCGATGCCGGTGAGGGTGCTGGTCGGGTGCTTCGGCTTTTCCTCGAAGAAGGTGATGCGCCCGGAGTCGTCTGTGGAAATGGAATTGTATTTTTTGATTTCCTCAAGATTGCCCGTGTCGTACAGCGCCAGCACCGGCGCTTTTTTCCCGCGGCAGAATTTCCCGAAGTCACCCAGCTGCTCGCTGAACAGGTTGTCGCCCGCCACGACCATTAAATCGTCGTCCACGTTCTGGGCTTTGAGGACGAAATGGATGTCGCCGATGGCGCCGAGCTTGTTGGTGTCGTCAGTCGAGCCGTCGTTGACGACGGTGAATTCAAATTTGGATTTGGTGGCGCGGTAATGGTCCGACCATTTCTGGAAATGGCTGGCGAACTTGGCGTTGGTGACGACATAGACGCGGTCAATGCCGCCGATGGGCGCGAGGTTGTCGAGCACGTGCTCGACCATCGGCTTGCCCGCGACGGGCAGGAGCGGTTTTGGTTGCGTGAGGGTGAGCGGATACAGGCGCGTGGCGTATCCGGCGGCCAGGATGATGACTTTCATGGGTGAGTCGTTGAACAGTAAAATGGTTGAGTCGTAAAGTTAAAACACGTCGGGGAAAATACGATTAAACGGTTCCCCGATTCAACCATTTAACGACATTCACGTCTTGCTCTCGAAGAGGCTGGGGGCGGTGGCGCGCGCCAGCTCCTGGCAGCGCCGATAAATTTCCGACGGGGACTCGCATTGCAGCGCAAATTCCGCCAGGGCCTGGGCTTCGCTCAGTTTGAGCCGGCGGATGATATATTTGACCTGCGGGACGACGGAGGGTGCGGCGCTCAATTCATCCACGCCCAGCCCGATCAACAACGGGGTCAGGAAGGCGTCGCCGGCGATTTCTCCGCACACGCCGGTCCAGATGCCGTGCTGGTGCGCGGCGTCAACGATTATTTTGATCAGCCGCAGGATGGCCGGGTGCGTGGGTTCGTAGAGGTGTGAAACCCGCTCGTTCGTGCGGTCGGCCGCCAGCGTGTACTGGATCAAATCGTTGCTGCCGATGCTGAAAAATTTCGCTCGTTGCGCGAGCGAGTTGGCAATCAATGCGGCGGACGGGATTTCAATCATCGCGCCGATGTCCATGTTCCCGTCAAAAGATTTGCCTTCGGCGCGCAATTCATCCTTGCATTTTTCGACGATGGCGTTGGCCTGATTCAACTCGTCGAGGCCGGAAATCATGGGATACATCATTTTCACGTTGCCCTCGGCGCTGGCGCGGAGAATGGCGCGGAGCTGGGCGCGGAACAATTCCGGCTGCGCCAGGCAAAACCGGATCGCCCGCCAGCCGAGAAACGGATTCATCTCCTGTGCCAGTTGCAGGTGCGAGGCGAATTTGTCGCCGCCCAGGTCGAGCGTGCGGATGATGATCGAGTTCGGCTTGAGCGCGGCGGCGACCTCGCGATAGACCTTATATTGCTCCTCCTCGCCGGGCAGACTGTCGCGGTTGATGAACAAAAATTCCGTGCGGAACAGGCCCACGCCCTCCGCGCCGTTCGCAATCACAGCTTCAATGTCGTTCTGGTCTTCGATGTTGGCGGAGAGATGGATGGACTTGCCGTCGAGCGTGACCGCCGGCTGGCCCCGGATCTCACGGAGTTTTTCGTCCAGGGACGCCTTGATTTTCGCCAACTGGCCGTATTCAAACAACGTCTGATCGGTTGGGTTGACGATGACGGTGCCGCTGTAGCCGTCGAGCAACGCATAGCCGCCGCTGTCCAATTCCTGGCTGGCGGTTTGCAATCCGACGACGGCGGGAATGCCCAGCGACCGCGCCATGATGGCGGTGTGCGAAGTTTTGCCGCCGATGTCCGTGGCAAAGCCCAGCACGAATTTTTTGTCCAGTTGCGCGGTGGCGGAGGGGCTGAGGTCGTGGCTGACCAGAATGCACGGCTCGGCGATATGGTGCAGGTCAAAAGCGTCCTTCACCTCCAGCAGATTGTCCAGCACACGCGACGTCAGGTCGCGCATGTCGGTGGCGCGTTCGCGGAGATACTCGTCGTTGGCCGCGAGGAGCGCCTCGGCGTAACGCTCGGCCACGGTGTGAAAGGCGTATTCGGCGTTGGCTTTCTCTTCTTTGATCTGACGGATGACTTCGCCCACCAGGGCATGGTCCTCGAGCATCAGCAAATGCGCCTCGAAAATGTCCGCCTCCTTCGCGCCCAGGTTTTCCACCACCTTGCGCTGCACCTCCAGAATTTGCTGGCGGGTTTGGACGAGCGCTTTTTCAAAGCGGCCGGTTTCCCCGGCCACTTCGGCAGCCGAAATTTCACGCCGGGCGATGATGTGGCGGGCACGATGAAGCACGAGGATTTTCCCGCGGCAAACGCCGTCGGAGACGGCAATGCCCCGAAGAATCTTCTCTCCTTTTTGAAGCCGCTCGGCCATGCGGGAGAAATAGCCGAAATCGTCCGGGTTGAAAAGGCAATTTCCGCTGCAAAATGGAAAAGCCCGCGTCAGACGGGCTTTTCATCCTGTATTTTGATTTCTTAATTCCCCATTCGCCTCAGGCGCGTTCCATATATTTGCCGGTGCGGGTGTCCACTTTGATTTTCTCGCCCGTCTTGATGAACAATGGCACCTGCACGGTGATGCCGGTTTCGAGTGTCACCGGCTTTTGCACGTTGTTTGACGAATCGCCGCGAATGCCTTCCGGCGCGTCGGACACGGTCAATGTCACGCTCGACGGCAATTCAATGGATACGGCTTTTCCCTCGACGAACGTCACGGTCACCGGGGCGTTTTCCACGAGATAATTCTTCGCATCGCCAACCAATTCCGCCGCGAGTGTCACCGTCTCGTAGGTTTCCGAGTCGGTGAAAACGAAATCCGCGCCGTCCTTGTAGCTGAACTCCATTCGGGTGGTGATCATCGGCACCGATTCGATTTTTTCGGTGGAACTGAACCGCACGTCGGAGGACTTGCCGGAGCGGATGCTGCGCAGGGTCGCCTGCACAAACGCGCGCAGGTTGCCCGGCGTGCGATGCTGCATGTCCAACACCACGCAAATGTCGCCGTTATAATTGATCGCCATGCCGCGGCGCAGGTCGTTTGCTGTTGCCATAAATCAAATCATCAAAGTTGAGTCTCTTCCCAATGGACGGGAGCCGCATAAAATAGCTGAAAATCAATCCAACGCAAGCGTGGTTTGATGTCAAATTCAGTTATAAAAAGTTATTAACAATCGGCATTTATCCAACAACTCCGCCTTGACACCACAAAACTTGGTATGTTACAAACGTGTTACCACCATTAGCAGTGGATTTATGCGTTGCCCCAAGTGCGGCTGTCAGGAAGACAAGGTCATTGACTCGCGCGCCTCGCGCGAGGGGGCCACGATTCGCCGCCGCCGCGAGTGTTCCAAGTGCAATCATCGTTTCACAACCTACGAGGAAGTTGAGCGTGAAGGCTTGATGGTGCTCAAACGCGATGGGCGGCATGAGGAATTTACACGCGAAAAACTTTTGTCCGGCATCAAAAAAGCCTGTCAGAAGCGCCCCGTCAGTCCGCAAACCATGGAAGATCTGGTGGATCACATCGTCGCCACGGTGACCGGCAAATTTGAGGGCGAGGTGCCCGCCGATTTCGTCGGCAAACTGGTCGTGGACGGCCTGCGCAACATTGACGAAGTCGCCTACGTCCGCTTCGCCAGCGTCTATCGCCGGTTTCAGGAAGCCACCGACTTTGTGCACGAGGTCAAAAAACTGGAGGCCAGGCAATGATCGCGCTCGAATCCGGCTGCCTCATCTTCAAGCTTTCCAGCGGGGAAAGCGTCCCGTGCTCCGTGGAAATGATTTCCGTGGAACTCACCGGCAACGCCGAGGGACTGCTTGATCCGGAAGTGTTGAGCCACGCCGCCGCGTCTGTCTTCCACTATTTCAAAAACGAACTGCAGCGCGAAACTGTCACCATTGGCGAATTCGCCGGCGCCCTGGAAAAAGTTCTGCGCCAGCTCGGCTTTGTCTTCCGCGCCGGCGCGCTGGAAAGCCGCTCGCGGGAAATTGTCGAAACCGATCTTTACCTGTTCGCGCGCGAATCCGCCGACAGCCTCGAACTTTTCTTTTTCCCGCGCCTGCGCGACGAACTGCGCGCCCAGCTCCGCCAGGCGCCGCGCGTTTTGCGCTTTTGCGGACTGCGCGGCTGTGTCAAGCAGCTCACCGGCGCGCGGCGCTGGAGCGACCGTTGCGAAAAATTGCAGGACTACATCGTCGAATACCTCCGCCGCTGCCTTTCCGCCGAATCGGAGCAGACCGAATGCTCGTTGGTGGTGGAATAAAAATCCTGGTAGGGCCGACCTGCTGGTCGGCTTGGACGCGCGGCAGCGCGTCCCTACCGTGAACAATTATGAGCAAAACCCTGTTTGAAAAAATCATCGCCCGGGAAATTCCGGCGGCCATTGTTTATGAAGACGATCTGGTGCTGGCATTCCGCGACATCAAGCAGCAGGCGCCGACGCACGTTTTGATCATTCCCAAGAAACCCATCCCACGCCTGGCCGAAGCCGCGCCGGAAGACCATCAGGTCCTCGGCCACCTGTTGCTGAAGGCCGCCGAAGTGGCGGACAAACTGGGCTTGAAGCAGGGCGGCTACCGCCTTGTGGTTAACAACGGTCCCGACGCCGGCGAAGCCGTGCCGCACCTGCACGTCCACATTCTCGGCGGCCGCCGCATGGCCTGGCCGCCGGGATGAGAATCCACTCGCTCGCCGTGGTCAGGAATTTGGCCGTATTTACATCTTATGGAAATCGTTGCGCGCAAGTTTGTGTGTCCGTGTTGCGGATTGCCAGAATTGGAAACCCCACCGTATGTAAAGGGGATAATTCCGTAAGCATAAGACTATGAATAAACTAAAAAATATGATGGCCGTGGCACGATCGCTTTAATCGCGGTGGTTATTTGCCTGTTGGCTAATTGCGTTCAGGGCAAAGAACCGTCTTACAACGATCATCCATTGAGCGATTGGATATGTTGCGCCTCGCCGGACGAGCAGCAAGAGGCCTTCCAACACATTGGAACCAATGCCGTTCCTGTTCTGCTGGAGCTTATGGGTGCGAGCGACAAAAGCATCAGGTGGGTGGCGCTGCGACTGGAAAGCAAGGGCCTGCGGGAAGCGGTGAAGGACGAAGGCACGCTTGCCGAGATACGGGAAACTGTGGCGCAAGCCTTTGGGATTTATGGGACCAATGCCGAATTTGCCATCCCGCAATTGATTAAATTCCTGAACAAAAATGATGCCGACGTTACTCCCTACGCCGCGGCGGCGCTGGTAGCGGTGGGGCCAAAAGGTTTTGCCGCGTTGACCGACGACCTGGCGAAGCAAAAACCTTCGGTTCGCGCGGCTATTGCCGCTGGCATCGGTCAAAATGGACAGGACGCCAAAGCTGTCAATCAGGTGTTGATGCCTTTGCTGAAAGATGAATCGCCGGAAGTTCGGCGCATTGCCGCGGGTTTCATGCGATACTCGGATGCGGCGGTGCCTGCGCTGCTGCCCCTGTTGGAAGATAAGGACAAGGATGTAAGGCAATGGACCGCGTTGGCGCTGGGCAATTTTGGCGCAAAGGCGAAAGATGCGCTGCCCAAATTGTTCTCTCTTTATACCAACAATTTCGACCGGCAAGTTTTTGAAGCATTGAAACAGATTGACCTGGAAACCGCGGAAAGGGCGCAGGACACGGTCATCAGTAACAGTCCGACAAACCCTTTCCGGAATGGGTACACGAAAACCGAATTGACCAATGGGCTTGAATTGATTGCTGGCGGTTGTATTCGGACCCAAGTTCCGAAAGAAGCATTTCATTTTCTATCCAGTTCGCAACTCTATGACCCGAAAACTGGAAAATGGACGGAGACTGGCGAAATGACAACTATCCGTTACGACCATGCGGCGGTTTTACTTCCCAATGGAAAAGTGTTTATAGTAGGCGGCAAAGATAAAAACAATCCGGCCCTTTCCAGCGCTGAACTCTACGACCCGGCAACCGGCAGATGGACACTGGCAGCGCCAATGCACAACACGCATTATGGATGCAAAGCGAAGTTGAACCCGGACGGAACGGTTTTAGTTTTCGTGACGCCGTATGCGAGTCCAATCCAGAAATGTGAGATCTATGACCCGACCCTCGAACAATGGACGGTCATTACCAATCAATCGAAGTGAAATCTTGGGGCAAAGCAAAACTATGACGATCAAAATCTGGCTAAAATGTATTTTGGCCTTAAGCGTTGGCTTGTCCGTGCGCGTGGCGTTCGGGCACGATGTGATAGTCCATGAAATGATCATTAGGGCCAACAAGCCTCCTTACAACAACGTTGTGGTGAACCATCTTATGACGTTTGCAGTTGCTGTGGCTTTGAGTTCGGCAATGACGGTGATCCTGGCACTGCACCGCCGAAAACATTTAAGGAGTATTTGCTCAATTGGATTACCGAAGGCTGTGTGTGGTTCGATTCACACCGCAGACCGGGTGATTGGAACTTGGAAGAACAGTTGCGGGAAGCAGGAATTCCATATCAAAACACACACGATTCAGCATGATAAAAACTTCCGCAACACCGCACCAAGCCGCCGGATGCCTTCTCGGATGTCGGTTTCGCTCGTGTTGCCAAAGCTGATGCGCATTTCGTGATTCGGTTTGCGCCATGCCATAACCGTGTCCAAGTCGTAGGACAGGCGTCGCGCCTGTCTCTGATTTATAAACCCCGGTTCCAAAATGAAGGGGCGCGACCACGAATTCCCACTCATCAGTGAGTAAGATTTATGAAGATGGAGACAGGCGCGACGCCTGTCCTACCAAAATGAAACGTCACCGACTCTTGGTGTCATCGAGTTCGCTCCAGATTTTGTTTCGCCTTTGAATATCCAACAGCTTGTCGTCTTTGGAAGTTTCCAGCCTCACTGGCGCTCGGCCGGAGCGGGCGGTTTTGGTTAACTTCCACAACACCGCCCCCAGCCGCTTGATACCTTCGCGGATGTCTTTCTCGCTTGCGTTGCCGAAGCTGATGCGCATTTCGTGATTCGGTTTGCGCCGGGCCGCGTCGGCGGCGTAACAAATTTCGCCCGGCACATAGAGCACGTCGTTTTTCAGCGCGGTCTGAAAAATCTTTGATTTCACGCCCGTCGGAACGTTGCGCGGCAGTCATGCCCAGAAATAGAGTCCGCCTTCCGGTTCCCACCATTCGACAGCGGTCGGAAAATGTTTTTCCGTCGCCCGTTTCATCACGCGCGCCTTGTGTACGTACCGCTTTTGCAGCCGCGCGACATGCCGCCCATAAATTCCCGACGCCAGTGCGCGGGCGACAAGGTGTTGCAGCAGGTTGGACGTGCCGAAATCGTGGTTGCCCTTGATGTGTTTCACCGCCGTGAACAGCGGCTCGGGCAAAATGCCGTAGCCCACGCGCACGCCGGTCGCAAACGGCTTGCTGAAGGTGCCCGCGTAAATCACCCGCCCCACCCCACCGGGCACGATCAACGCTGATGGCGGTGAAACGGTAGGGCTGACCGGCCGAGACTGTCTCAAAAGTTTTTATAGGATGGGGGCAAAGGCAAAGGAGAACCCGGTTGGCCGAACTCGACTCCGCACGGCTGCCAAGGCCAATAGCTTCTGCCACCACCGCGCGAGTTG
>Ga0181530_10001421_pt1 | contig 30261 bp, 22 predicted proteins | sample PEATcosm2014_Bin_42_FD_119769 | JGI IMG/M metagenome (GOLD analysis project Ga0181530, IMG submission 119769) | Peatland microbial communities from MTU Mesocosm Facility, Houghton, MI, USA - PEATcosm2014_Bin10_60_metaG | ecosystem: Environmental > Terrestrial > Soil > Wetlands > Peat | place...
GAGCTCTTCTGCACCGGCGCGGACCGTTTGGCGCCCCGATTCGGTGCTTTCTTGGGGCATCCTTCGCTCGCGGTCGCGAGCTTCTCGCCCGAGCTCTTCCTGAGACGCACGGGCCGCAGCGTCGTGAGCTCGCCCATCAAGGGAACGGTGAGGCGCGAGCGTTCCTCGGCGGACCCGCGCGAGCAGTTGCTCGGCTCGGGTAAGGACAGGGCGGAGAACCTGATGATCGTCGATCTCGTGCGCAACGATCTCGGACGCGTATGCCGTTACGGGACAGTCGCCGTGCCTGAGCTGTGGAGGGCTGAGGAGCACCCTGGTGTCTGGCATCTCGTCTCCGATGTGACAGGCGAGTTATGCGACGGGGTCTCCGATTCGGAACTGCTGAGGGCCACCTTCCCTCCGGGCTCGGTCACCGGTGCACCGAAAGTCCGGGCGATGGAGCTCATAAGTGTGCTCGAGGGAACCGCGCGGGAGGTCTACACGGGTGCGATCGGGATCGTGGGCCCTTTGACCGGTCTCGAGCTGAACGTGGCCATCCGGACCTTCGAACTGGCGAACGGGCGGACGTGGCTCGGGGTCGGCGGTGGCGTCGTGGCCGACTCGGACCCCGATCGTGAGCTCGAGGAGTGCTTCGACAAGGCGCGGCCACTGCTGGAGGGCATCGGGGCGGATCTCGGGCCAGCACAACGGCGGGGCGGGCCTCCTGAGGCAACTCTCGCAAGACAGGCAAGGAAGGCTTCGCATAGAGACCGCGCCGCGGGCGTGTTCGAGACGATTCTCGTGCTCGGGGGCAGGCCTGTCGGACTCGAGTCACACCTCGGCCGGCTGGAGGCGAGCGTCTCGATCGTCTACGGAGCGAAGCTTCCGCCTCACATCGGAGCGCAGGTGATGGAGGCCGTCGCCGGACGGGAGGGCTCTCAGCGCCTCCGCGTCCGTGCGTACCCCACATCGAGAGCGGGTCTCGCAACCGAGATCTCGATATCGGACGCCCCGGAGGCATTCTCCGGCGCTTACAGCTCTTGTGTGACCCTGGTCCCGTCCGTTCTCCCGGAGGGCCTGGGCCCGCACAAGTGGCACGATCGCAGGGTCCTCTGGGACTTGCGCGAATCGCTTGGCCTGTTGCCTGGTGAGCAGCTCCTGCTTGTCGACGCGGATGGCGTCGTGCTCGAGACCGAACGCGCGAACCTTTTCGCGATCTGCGACGGTGTCGTCAGGACTCCGCCAGTCGACGGGCGCATTCTCGCGGGCACAACTCGTGAGGCGGTGATCCGCCTGGCGTCGCTCGAAGGTTTCGAGGTATCGCAAGCGCCCCTCGCATTCGGCGAGCTCGAAACGGCCGAGGAAGTTTTCACGACGAGTTCGATCCGGGGCCCTTGCGGAGTCGACCGGCTGGCTCCGAGCCGACGGCTCGAGACCGGCCCCATCGGCCCGCGACTGGCGAAGGCCCTTTGGGCATTGTGGAATGGGGACATCGGCCAGTAAGCGGGCCTTGTGCCCGACCATGTGGCTCACGGCGAGCTCACCTTGGCACCGCGAACTACTGCGGTGTACAACTCTGCCATGGCCATTTCATCGGTGTACCCGGCGACGGGCGAGACTCTAAGGACATTCGAGCCCTACGACGAGGCGGAGATCGAGCGAAGGCTCACCCTTGCAGACAGTGCCTTCCGCTCCTACCGCCGGACGAGTTTCGACGAGCGCGCAAGGCTCGTGCGTGCCATGGCGAAGGTCCTCGAGGCGGACCAGGCGGGGATCGCCGAGATGATGACCCTCGAGATGGGCAAGCCAATCGTCCAGGCCCGCAACGAAGTGACCAAGTGCGTGGGCGTGCTGCGCCACTACGCCGAGCATGCCGCGGCGATGCTCGCCGATGAGCCGGTCGTCGGCACAGCGGCCAAGAAGGGCTCGTACATCAAGTACCAGCCGATCGGGACCGTGCTGGCCGTGATGCCTTGGAATTTCCCGCTCTGGCAGGTCATCAGGTTTGCGGCTCCGGCGTTCATGGTCGGCAACGTCGCCTTGTTGAAGCACGCCTCGAACGTGCCCCAGACGGCGCTCAACATCGAGGAAACGGCCCTTCGGGCGGGATTCCCCGAAGGCGTCTTCCAGACGCTGCTCATTGGCGGCGACCGGGTGCAGGCGATATTGGAGGATGACCGGGTCGTAGCCGTCACCTTGACGGGAAGCGAGGGCGCCGGGCGCTCGGTTGCTTCGATCGCCGGCAACGTCATCAAGAAGACCGTGCTCGAGCTCGGTGGGGCCGACCCGTTCATCGTCATGCCGTCGGCAGACCTGGACCGGGCGGTCGAGATCGGTGTGTGGGCGCGTGTCCAGAACAACGGCCAGAGTTGCATCGCGGCGAAGCGCTTCATCGTCCACGAGTCGATCGCCGATGAGTACTTCGAGCGTTACGCCGAGGCGATGTCCAAGCTTGTCGTCGGCGACCCCCTCGACGAGGCGACCCAGGTCGGTCCCCTTGCCACTGCGCAGGGTCGTGACGAGGTGGACGAGCAGGTCCAAGACGCGTTGTCCAGGGGCGCGAAGGCCCTCTGCGGCGGTGGGAGGATGGACGGTCCGGGGTGGTTCGTACAGCCCACGGCGCTGGCCGAGCTCACGCCGGACATGCGTGTCTACCGCGACGAGGTCTTCGGGCCCGTGGCGTCGTTGTTCCGGGTAGCCGACATCGACGAGGCGATCGCACTCGCCAACGACACCAGCTTCGGCCTCAGCTCGAGTGTCTGGACCGAGGACCCAGCCGAGCAGGCGCGCTTTGCCGAAGACCTCGAGTCCGGCATGGTCTACATGAACGCCATGACGATCTCGTACTTCGACCTCCCCTTCGGCGGTGTCAAGCGCTCCGGTTACGGCCGGGAGCTCTCAGCGGTCGGGATCCGGGAGTTCACCAACATAAAGACCGTCTTCAGCGACTGATCGCCGGTACCCACCCGTCGCCAGGGTGCCGGGCACGGTGCCCTGCCTGGCGCGCCCGCTCGGCTCCTGGTGCTTCAACGGGTCCAGAGCGTCAACGGCGCGAGTCCCACCCCGCGGCGACAACCGCGATCGCCCGGGCCAGAGAGACGACAATCCCCACGCGGGATCGGCGTACCGCGAGCCGTCCCGCGTGGGGATTGCGCTGTCAAGTCAGGTTTGGGTTCAGCCGACGGATGCGTTCCAGAGGAAGAACTGGCTGAGGGCCGTCGGGTAGACGCCCGTCACGTTCTTCTGGGTTGCAGCCAGGTAGTTGTAGAAGTAGGGGTAGATGATCGGCGTCTGGTCGAGCAGCAAGAGCTCGATCTGCTTGGCGGCCGCGCGCTCGCTGGCAAGGTCGGTCGCTGCAACGTACTCGGTGGCGAGCGTGTCGTAGGCGGGGTCGTTGAAGCGGGCGGCGTTCCAGGCGCCGGCGCCGGTCGCCTTGTTGAAGCTCATCAGCGGTGCGTTGAGGAACAGGTTCGGCGTCGAGCGGGCGCCGTAGTCGACCATGCTCATCTCTCCGTCGAGCCAGTCCGATGTCCCGTACACGGCAGAGCCGTAGTACTTGTCCGGCTGCTCGATCGTGAGGTTGATGTCGACCCCTATCTCCTTGGCCCAGGTCTTTATGAACTGCGCGAGCTCAGGCATTTCCTGGCGTTGCTCGGTGATCAGCGGCGTGCTGAAGCCCCTGGCGTAGCCGGCCTTGGCAAGCAGCTGCTTGGCCAGCTTGATGTTCTGGGCGCGCTGGGGAACCGCCGGCGAGCCGACAGTTGCCGGGAACACAGGGGCAAACGGGCTGTCATTGCCGATGTCGGCGTAGCCCTTGAAGAGCGCGCTCACAAGCTCGGGACGGTTGAGCGTGAGGGCGATCGCCTGGCGGACCAGGTTGCTCTTGAACGGTCCGGTGTCGCACCGCATCGAGAGTTCGCGGTGCCCCGAGGCCTTCAGCTTGATGATGTTGTACGCGCCGGTCAACAGCTGGGGGCTCGTCGAGACGAAGAACTGGTCCAGACAGTCGATCTCTTTCGCCACGAGCGCATTCGCCATCGGTTCCTCGGAGGCGTAGAAGGTCCACTGCACTTCGCTCGAAATCGCCGGTTTCCCCCAGTAGTACGGGTTGCGAACGAAGGTCGCCCCCACGTTCGGGGTGTAGCTCTGCATCATGTAATGCCCCGTGCCGGCCCAATCCGATGGGTACTTGGCGTAGTCGAAGCCGTTCGGGACGACGATCATGTTGTAGTTGTCGCACGAGACCGCATCGAGGAAGGCTCCGTCGCCGATCTCGAGGTGGAAGGCAATCGTCTCGTCGTCCACCTTCACCACGCCATCGGGCACGAGCAGACCGCCGAACACCGACAGGGCGCTTCCGCCGCTCTTCGGGTTGCACTGGGTCTTGAAGCTGTAGACGACGTCGTCGACGGTCATGGCGTTGCCGTTGTTGAACTTGACGCCCTGGCGGATCTTGAAGGTCCAAACGTTCGCCTTGGCGTTAGGAGTCCAGCTTGTGGCGAGCCAGGGTAGGTAACCCAGCGCCTGGTCCGCCTCCACGAGGAACTCACCGACGTTGCCGAGGAGCTCGAGGCCGCCCTCGTCGGCGATCGTGAGCGGGTTGATGGCGCCTGCCGGCGTGATGATGCCTGCCCTCAGCGTGCCGCCGGAGGCGGCCCGCGCGCGCGGGACTGCGGACGCCCGTGGCCTCACGCCTGGGAGGCCCTTGGCCTCGAGAATGCCACCGAGGAGGGGCAGCGAGAGGCCGAAGGCAGTGCCCTTCTTGAGAAAGTCCCTCCTGGACAGCCTCCCGGCGACGAACTCGTCGATGATGTGCTCTTGGATCGGGCCCCGACCACGTCGGAGGTTGTCGAGCCGTTCGTGATTGACTTCTCTGCCGTTGTCGTTGACGTCCATGCGCCAACCCCCTTTGTCGTCCCTCGCCCTAGCGAGTCTTGTCTAAGATACTGGACAGACGTTCAGCAAAACTTGCTTCTGGTACCATACTCAGCCAGACGAGCATGCGCCAGAGTCGAGCGGCGTAAGCCAGAGCGCAGGCAGTTGCAGGTGATCCGAGCGCCCTTGCATGCAGATGCGAGGAGAGGAGGCACCAGTGGACAAGCTCGACATACGCACGCCCTCGACCGCCCCCGCGGTCGTGACGGCCATCCGAGCCCTCGACGCCCTGACGAGCCTTCATGGCTCTGCGACGCTCGACGAGCTCACACGGGTGCTGGACGAGCCGCGCAGCTCGGTGCACCGGATCCTCAATACTCTCGTCGAGAACGAGCTCCTGCAAAGGCCGGGGCAACGAGGCGGTTACCGGATGGGACCCAAAGTCATGACCTGGGGCTCAACGTTCCTGCGGGCCGTCAACGTCATCGACGAGTTCCGTGTCGTGGCCTCGCCCGTCGTGGCCCGCCTCGACGAGACGATGCAGCTCGCGGTCCTCGACTGGCCTGATGTCGTCTTCGTGGCCCACCTGGACTCGCAGCGCCCCGTCAGGCTCGCAACCGAGGTCGGGCGTCGCCTCCCGGCCCACGCAACCGCGGCTGGCAAGGTACTGCTCGCATTCTCAGGTGCCTGCGCCGTCGACAGGTACCGCGATTGCGAGATGCGCAAGCTGACACCGAGGACGGTGACCTCTGCCGAAGAGCTCGAGCGCCAGCTCGGCAAGGTCCGGCGTCGTGGTTGGGCGGAGGCGAGCGAGGAAGCCTCTGAAAACTTGACCTGTCTCGCGGGGCCCGTGCACGACCACGACGGCCGGGTCGCGGCCGCGATGACGATCTGTGTGCCGGAACCCTCGCTCAAGGTCTCCTATCGAAAGGAGCTTGCTCGCGAGCTCCTTGGTGCGTGCAGCGAGCTGTCGCGCCTGATCGGTGCCGATGACCCTTGCCCTTCTCCTGCTATGGCTCAGGGCCGGGCGTGACAGCGCCTCCGGACCCGGTTCTCCGATAGTTCCGAGGGGTCCTTGCACCGCTTGGGCCCGAGATTCTCGTGCAGCTGTCAGCCGGATGACACCATCTGTGGCCTCTTAGGGGCGGTGTCGTGCCGGAAAAGTGCGGATTCGACCGGCCAAGTAGCCGATGGTTACACTCCGCTCCAGACCGTGTGGATAGAGATCCAGCCGGTGAGACATCACGGAGGTGCCGTACGTGAGCCCTGCTATCGAGACACTCGCGGCTGTACTCGAAGCGCCCGGCAAGGACTTCGTCGTTCAGAAGGTGCAGCTGGCCCCACCTGGCCCCACAGAGGTCCTGGTCCGTATAGAGGCGAGTGGCGTGTGTCACAGCGACTGGAACTCCGCCTCAGGCGCCTCGGCGACGCCGATGCCGGTCGTGCTCGGCCACGAGGGCGCCGGAGTGGTGGAAGCCATCGGCTCCGCCGTCACCCGGGTATCGCTCGGCGACAAGGTCGTGCTCTCGTGGTTGCCGACCTGTGGAGTCTGCGCCGCCTGTTTGCGAGGGGATCTCTCGTTGTGCGCCAGCGCCACGAGCCAGATGAGCCGGGGCTGCCTGCCAAGTGGAGAGACCCGCCTGTCGAGGGACTCCTCGCCCATCTACCACTACTCGTACCTGTCCACCTTCGCCCGTCACGCAGTCGTCGACCAAGGGTCCTGCGTCGTGCTGGCCGCCGATGCCGACCTTGAGGTTGCCTGTCTCGTCGGCTGTGCCGTGACGACCGGGGTCGGCGCCGTCTTCAACAAGGCGAAGATCGAGCCCGGTTCGGCCGTCATCATCTTCGGGGGCGGCGGGGTGGGTCTCTCGGCCCTGATGGCCGCCCGGTTCATGGGCGCCGGCACGATCGTCGTCGTCGATCCGGTTGCCTCCAAGCGTGAGCTCGCCGGCGAGCTCGGTGCAACGGTAACCCTGGACGGCAAGGGCGCCAATCTCGTCGCCGAGCTGCGCGAGATCTGCCGGGGAGGCGCCGACTACGCCTTCGAGGCGGCCGGACTGCCGGCGTTGGCCGCCATCGCCTTTGACGCAGTACGCCCGGGCGGCATGGTCGTGTTGGTTGGCGTGCCTGCAGATGGGGAGCTGGTCTGCTTCCCCGGGAACGTACTCGTGCGCTCGGAAAAGATCGTGACCGGGACGTTCTACGGCTCGGCACGCCCCCCGCTCGACATGCCGTTGATCATGCGCCTGTACGCGGAGGGCACGTTCCCCCTCGACCGTTTCATCACCGAGCGGTACCCGCTTGGGCAGATCAATGAAGCTTTTGCCGCCATGCTCGAGGGCCGGGTCGTGCGCGCCGTTCTCAAGCCGTGGGAAGGGGACGCCTGATCATTGGAGAATCCTTCGTCGGCGAAGGTGTCAATGCTGCCCATGTCAGCGTCTTGCCGGGGCGCCGCGACGGACCGGTCGGGACAGCCTGGGCCGGCGCGCTGGCCAATGCGGGCCACGCACCTTTCGTCGCGGTCGCCCAGCCCGGTGCACCGCCGTGCCGCCCAGGCTGTTTCGTGAACAAGGCGGCCATCGTAGGGCCGGCACACGGCAACATGACATGGGGACCGGCGCCAGCCGGGGTTGCCCAGGGCGTCGGCCAGGCACTCGAGGAATCCATTATCGACCGCGGCGACGTCGACAACCTTGTGTTGATAGCCGCTGTATGGGTCAACCCCAACGCCGACCATGAGACGGAGGTCTTCTGCAACAACCGGACGGCGACGCTCGAGACAGTGCGCAAGGCTGCCCCCAGGCTCCCAACGGCGTCCGAGTTCGGTCTTGCTGCCCGGTCCCCGTTGAACCCCTTCTTCAGGCCGTCGTGACGGACACCGAGGGCCGTTTCCAAGAGGCGGGGTGCTCCAACGCGCTGACCAAGCCGCCTTGAGGCATCTGTGTCTGAGGGATTCTCGGCTCCGTCGGGCAAGCGCGTAGCGCGCGTCGTCGCCCGCATGATCGGCCGCCGGGCAGCTGGCGAAATAGGAAGAATACGAGCAGTCAAGAAGGGATGGGCGGTAACGATATGGAGATCCGCGAGTTCTCGATGGACCTGTTCTCGCTGGAGGGCAGGGTTGCCATCGTGACGGGAGGCAACACCGGCCTGGGTCAGGCGTTTTCATTGGCCCTGGCCAAGGCGGGAGCCGACGTATTCATCCCGACCGTCATGGACGACGGCGGTGAGACACGCCGTCTTGTCGAGGCCGAGGGTCAAAGGGCCGAGGTCCTCACCACCGACATCACCGCGGACGGCGCTGCCAAGGCGGTGGTCGACGGTTGTGTGGCGCGCTTTGGAACCGTCGACGTCTTGGTGAATTCGGCCGGAATCTGCAACATCGCATCGGTGGACAGGTTCGACCGTAGCCAGTGGGACCCCATGGTCGCCCTCAACCTGACGGCCGCCTTCGAGCTCAGCTACGAGGCGTCCAAGGTCATGGTCGCGCAGCGTTCGGGCAAGATCATCAACATCGCCTCGCTGTTCTCCTTCCTGGGCGGCCAGTGGTCGCCGGCCTATGCCGCCACCAAACATGGGCTCGCCGGTTTCACCAAGGCCTACTGCGATGAGCTGGCCCAGCACAACGTGCAGGTGAATGCGATCGCCCCGGGCTACTACGCGACGGCCATCACTGAGGCGACCCGGTCAAACCCGGAGACCAACCAGCGGGTGCTGGACCACATTCCCTCTGGTCGGTGGGGTGATGCGGCTGACCTGATGGGTGCCACCATCTTCTTGGCCAGTCGCGCCTCTGACTACGTGAACGGTCACGTTCTCGTGGTCGACGGTGGCTACCTAGTCCGGTGACGGCACCGGGAACAACGCCCGACGAAGGAGAATAGGTTCATGGTGCAGTCACGTTCGGACCTGAATCGCGAAGCCATCAGGCGGGACCTCACCGAGCTGGTCGGCAAGGGACAGGTTTGCGTCGACGAGGAGAAGCTGAAGGCGTCGAGCGTCGACCGGTTCAAGAAGTACCAGGCCGTCCACGGCATCTTCACCGGGCCCATCCCCGCTGCTGTCGTGTCGGTGACCTCGACAGAAGAAGTGGCCAAAGTGCTTCGTTTCGCGAACGAGCACCTGATCAACGTGGTTCCCCGCACCGGCATCACGTCGACCGAAGGTGGGCTCGAGACGATAGTGGAGGAAACGATCGTCGTTGACGGCTCGCCCATGAACAAGATCGTCGACATCGACCCGGTGAACATGATGGTCACCGCCCAGTGCGGTGCGTGCCTCGAGGTGGTGGAGGATGCCGTCCGCCTGCAGGGCCTAACGACGGGCCACTCACCCCAGTCGAAGCCTTTGGCCCAGATGGGCGGCCTTACCGCAACCCGCTCTACCGGGCAGCTGTCGACTCTGTACGGAGGGATCGAGGAGATGGTCGTCGGCCTCGAGGCCGTCTTCCCCGACGGCACGGTCTGCCGCATCAAGAACGTCCCGCGCAGGGCCGTCGGACCTGATATCAGGCACATCGTCATCGGCAACGAGGGCGCCCTGTGCTTCATCACCGAGGTCACGCTCAAGCTGCATCGCTACAGGCCCGAGAACAACCAGTACAGGGGGTTCCTGGTCGACAACATGGACGACGGGATCTCGGTCATCCGTGCGGTCGTGACTGACGGGTTCCGCCCGTCGGTGTGTCGCGTCTATTCCGAAGAGGACGCCCACCAGCATTTCGCGGACTTCCACAAGGACAAGTGCGTCCTGATCTTCATCTGCGAAGGCCCGGAGGCGATCGTCGCGGCCACCGCTGCTGAGATCGACCGCGTGGTTCACGGGTACAACCATGAGATCGTGGATTCCGCCCGGATCGCGCAGTGGTTCGCCAACCTGAACTGGGGCATGGACAAGATCATCGCCGAGCAGGAATGGATGCTGAGGGAGCACAACCTGGGCTACACGACCGAGATCTCGGCCAACTGGTCCGACATCGGTGAGATTTACAGGCAGGCGATGCACCGGATCCGCACCGAGTACCCCTATGCGGGAGACCTCACGATGCTGGGGGCGCACTCCTCGCACAGTTACCAGACCGGGACCAACCTCTATTTTGTCTACGACTACAACATCAACTGCGAGCCGACCGAAGAGATCACGAAGTACCACATTCCGATCAACGCCATCATCGTTGAGGAGGCCCTCAAGTACCGGGGCTCCATGGTCCACCACCACGGGATAGGGAAGTACCGGACCGACTGGACCGAGCAGGAGCACGGCAACGCCTTCTACATGTTGCGCAAGCTGAAGGAAGCCTTTGACCCGAAGGGCATCATGAACAAAGGCACGATCTTCAAGGCCGGGTGAGACTCGTCCGCGGCTGCCTTTGGAGGCAATGATGAAGCGGTACCTGATCGGTATAGATAACGGCTCACAGAGTACAAAGGTGTCCGTGTTCGACGAGCGCGGCACCGTCGTGTGCGAGGGGCGCCAGGCGCTGCGGCCGAACGACACTCCGCGTCCTGGCATCGTCGAGCACCCCGACGACGACATCTGGTTCTCGATAGGCGAGGCGAGCCGTCAGGCCATGGAGGCGTTCCCGGGCGATGTCGCGGACATTGTCGGAGTGGGCCTGTGCACGATCCGCTTTTGCAGGGCGCTGCTCAAGGCCGACGGGACGTTGGCCAGTCCTGTCATGAGCTGGATGGACGCGCGCGTGTCTCGGCCCTATGAGCACACCGACCTCGACGTGGCCTATGTCACCACCTCGTCCGGGTACATAAGCCACCGGATGACAGGTGAGTTCAAGGACACCGCGGCCAACTACGCGGGCGTGTGGCCGTTCAGCGCGGACCGCTGGGAGTGGCTGCGCGACGACGAGGGCTTCGCGAAGTTCCAGGTTCCCCGAGAGATGCTCTTCGAGGTGGTGATGCCCGGCGAGGTCCTCGGCCATGTGACGCCCGAAGCCTCGCGTCACACCGGCATTCCGGCGGGCCTGCCCGTGATCGCGACCTCCAACGACAAGGCCGTCGAGGCCCTCGGGTGCGGGCTGCGCTCGCCCGACACTCTCCTGGTGTCTTTGGGCACCTACACCGCGAGCATGACCGTAGGCGAGCGCAACGTACCGGACGCCAAGAGCTTCTGGTCGAATCTCGCTGCTATCCCTCATCAGTACCTGTATGAGAGCCACGGCATACGCAGGGGCATGTGGACAGTCAGCTGGTGGCGAGACTTGCTCGGCGAGGCGGCGCGCGCGGCAGCCGCGCGACGGGGCCTGGGCGTCGAACGTTATCTCGATTTGGAGGCGGAAAAAGTGCCACCCGGCTCGAACGGCCTCATGGTGGTCCTCGACTGGCTCGCACCGACAGAGGCCCCGTTCAAGAAGGGCGCCATCGTCGGTTTCGACGTTCGCCATGACAGCTTCCACATCTACCGGGCCATACTCGAGGGTATCGCCCTCACGATCCACCGGTGCGGCACGGCCCTGGGCCGAGAGACTGCGCAGACCTTCAACCGCATCGTCGTCTCGGGCGGAGGCTCGAACTCCGACGTGTTCATGCATATCTTCGCCGACGTGTTCGGGATCCCGGCCGTCCGGAGCAGGATGAACAATGCCGCCGGGCTGGGCTCGGCAATGTGCGCCGCTGTCGGGCAGGGCCTTTATGGTTCCTGGGACGAAGCCGTCGAGAAGATGGTGGCCTGGGAGGCACCCTTCGCCCCTGATATCAGGAACCACGAGCTGTACCAGGCCATGTCGGCCGTCTACGACGAGATCCCGAGCCTGACGGACAAGATCTTCCAGCGGTCCTACGAGATCTTCGGCTGACGGGCCGCGTCGCTCGCCTGCATGCTTCTCAGCTCAGCGATGGGGATGTGACAACGCATCATGTGACCCGGCTCGACCTCGACGAGCGCAGGCTCGCTCGACTCGCACAGCCCGTTGGCGAGGCGCCTCGGACAACGCGTGTGGAACACGCAGCCCGATGGTGAGCGTGCGGCGCTCGGGATCTCACCTGTGAGCCGGATCCGCTCGCGGGGTGTCCCGTCCAGGCTCGGCACCGCCGAGAGCAACGACTCGGTGTAGGGGTGGTGGGGACCGGAGAACACCGTCTCCGCCGACCCGTATTGCATGACGCGGCCGAGGTAGAGCACTGCGATGCTGTCGGAGAGGTAGCGCACGACGCCGAGATCGTGGGAAATGAAGACGTAGGTGACCCGCTCTCGGCTTTGCAGATCAGCGAGGAGGTTGAGGATTGCCGCCTGCACCGAGACGTCGAGGGCCGAGGTCGGCTCGTCGCAGACGAGGACCCGGGGAGCCCCCGCGAAAGCCCGCGCGATGGCCACGCGCTGTTTGAGCCCTCCGGAGAGCTGGTAGGGGCGCAGGGGGAGATGGCGCTCCTCCATACGCACCGAGCGCACGATCTCGAGAAGTCTTTGCTCGCAAGCTTGTCCGGATAGGCCCGCCAGCTTGTTGAGAGCCCTCGTGATGATGTGGCGCACGCTGTGGCGCCGGTTCAAGGCGGAGTCCGGGTTCTGGAAGACGATCTGCATTGCCTGCAACTGCTTGCGGTCGCGCTTTGTGCACTCGGGGGCGAGCGGTGAGCCTTCCAGCTCGATGACCGATCCCGCGTCGGGCACGCTGAGGCCCAGCAGCACGCGGGCGAGCGTCGTCTTGCCCGACCCCGACTCGCCCACGAGTCCCAGGGTCTCGCCCGCTTTGAGGTCGAGGTCGACGCCCACGACCGCGCGCACATGCTCGCCGCGGACGTGGAAGGTCTTGGACACGGCTCGGAGACGGATCACAGGCTGTTCGGCTGAGCCGGGGCGCCGCAGCTGGACGTCCTCCGGGGTTGCCCTGGGTAGCTGAGGTGCCCGTTCGTGATAGTGGCAGCGGGCCGTGCGTCCCGGGGCCACCTCGTACATCGGTGGCGTCTCCTCGAGGCAACGCTGATCCGCGAGAGCACAGCGCCTGGCGAAGATGCAACCGACCTGGACCTCGCCCGGCCCGGGAAGAAAGCCGGGGATGGTGTCGAGGCGGCCGTGGTCCTTGCGCTGGCCGCCACGAGGCACGCAACGCAGGAGCCCGACTGTGTAGGGGTGCCTGGGGTTGTTGAAAACCTCCCGGGCAGGGCCCTGCTCCACGAGCTCGCCGGCGTACATGACCCCTACGCGGTCGCACATCTTCGCGATGACGGCGAGGTTGTGGCTGATGAAGAGCACCGAGGTCTGGAAGCGCTGGCGCAGTGACGAGACGAGGTCGAGCACCTCGGCCTCCACCGTGGCGTCGAGGGCGGTCGTGGGCTCGTCGAGTATGAGCAGTGAGGGTTCCGAGGCGAGCGCCATGGCGATCATGACTCTTTGCAGCATCCCGCCCGACAGCTGGTGGGGGTAGGAGTGCAACACGCGCCCCGGATCCGCGATCTGCACCATCCGCAGCAGTTCCTCGGCACGCGCCAGCGCCTCGTGCCTCTTGGTTCCGGCGATCTCGTACACCTCGGCGACCTGACGGCCCACTCGGATCGACGGGTTGAGGGCCCGACCGGGCTCCTGGTACACCATCGAGATCGTCCGGGCGCGGAATCTGCGCAGGGAGGCCTTGTCCATCTTGGCGGGATCCTGGCCGTTGACGATGACCGATCCGCCGCTGAGACGCCCATTGCGGGGCAGGTACTGGGTGATGGCGAGGGCGGTGGTGGACTTACCGCACCCCGACTCGCCGACGAGCCCGAACGACTCCTGGCGCCCGATGCTGAACGAGACGTCGCGCAGGGCCAGCCGGTCGTTGCCTCGCACGCGATAGGCGACATCGAGGTGGTTCACCTCGAGGGTCGTGGGCGGCTGCTCGACGACGGCCGTCTGGTCGAATGAGGTCGCGAGGGTCATTGGACGAGCACCGCCTCGATCGAGTCGCCGATGAGGTTTATCGCGATGACGAGCGAAGCGATCGCGAGCGCGGGGAAGAGCGTTTCCCACCAGTAGCCGGCAGCGAGGTAGTTGGAGTTGACGGCGATGTCGGCGCCCCAGTCCGGCGTGGGCAGTTGCACGCCGAAGCCGAGGAACGACAGCGTCGCGATCGTGAATATCGCGTAGCCCAGCCGGACGGTGAACTCCACGATGATTGGGCCGAGCACGTTCGGAAGGATCTCGACGAACATCACGTGCAGGACGCTCTCGCCGCGCAGACGGGCCGCGGCGATGTAGTCGAGGTCACGCTCCCCGAGCACTGCGGTGCGTACCGTCCTCGCGATGATCAGGGAGAAGACGAAGCCGATGACCATGATGAGGGTGAAAGTGCTGGGGCCGACTGCGACCACGAAGAGGAAGGCCACGATCACGGTCGGGAGAGAGAGGGCCGCGTCCACGATCCTGCCGACGATCATGTCGAAGGCGCCGCGGAGGTAGCCCTGGGCAAGGCCGATCGTCGTGCCGACAACCGTGCCGAAGAGGGTGGCCAGAGGAGCGATCTCGAGAATGTCGCGGGCGCCGACGATCACGCGGGACAACACGTCTTCTCCGACGTCGTTGGTCCCGAACCAGTGAGCCGCCGACGGCGCCAGCTGGGTGCTCACGATGTTGGCTGCCGTGGCGCTGTAAGGAGCGAACGAGGTGCCGAAAATGGCGCAGACGATCCACCACAGAAGAATTAGTGCGCCGACGAGGAAAGGCTTCGAGCGGACGAGTTGGTGGAGCTGCTCGCGGCGAACTTGCTTTACGGAAACGTCGAGTGCCCCCGCCGCGCCGGCGGGGGACCCCTCGGCCCCACCCGCGTCCCCGGCGGCGACCGGAGGCACGCGCGGGTCGGTACCGGCCGTCATTCCGCGCTCCCCAGCCTGATCCGCGGGTTCAGCATGGTGTAAAGGATGTCGGCGATGAGAGTCGCCGAGAGATAGACGATGCCGATGAAGAGGACGCCCGCCTCGAGCGTGGGGAAGTCCTTGTCGGTGGCGGCAGTGACGATCAAGGTGCCTATGCCCGGGTAGACGAAGAGCTTCTCGATCACGACGAGCCCGCCGATGAGGTACCCGGTCTGGGTGGCGATGACCGTGATGGTCGGCAGCAAGGAGTTGCGAAGTACGTGCCGTCGGATCACGACCCAGCGGGGCAGCCCTTTCAGGGTGGCTGTGCGCACGTAATCCGAGTCGAGGGCCTCGATCGTGCCCGCGCGGGCCATGCGGGCGATGTAGCCGAAGAGGATGAAGACGAGAGGGATGGCGGGAAGGATCAGGTACTTCAGCTGGACGAGGAACGACGCGCCCGGCGGGGCGTTGGCCGAGACCGGCAGCACCTTGAGGCCGAGGGCGAACACGACGATCACGACCACGCCGGAGACGAACTCGGGCACCGTCGAGAGCGAGAGGCTGGTCGTGCTCAAAACGCGGTCCACGACGTTCCCCCGGTTGAGGGCCGCGACGACGCCGCCGAGGATGCTGAGAGGCACGACGATCACAAAGGCGAAGGCCGCAAGCTTGAGGGAGCGCCCGATGTACGGGAAGATGAAGGAACTCACCGGTGCCTGCTGCTGGTAAGACGTCCCGAGGTTGCCGTGCAATATCCCGATGGCCCAGCTCCAGTACTGGACGATGAGCGACCGATCGACACCGAGCTTGTGGTCGAGCGTTATCACGGCCTGTTGCGAAGCGAAGGGGCCGAGAATCGCCCTGCCCGCGTTGCCGGGGAGAACCTGACCGGCGAAGAAGATGATCATGCTCAAGAGCACGAGCGTGATCAAAGCCAAACCAATACGTTTCAACACGTACGGCGCCAACCGTGCCCTCCTCCCGTGTCACATCCCGGTAGGGGTCATATGGCCAGGCCGAGACTGGAGGCTAATCAGAGCCAGAAGCTAGCAGGACAACGGCTCCATCCGCCCTTCTTGCGAGGCGCGCCGTTTTCGAGCGGCGTGGTTCGAACGAAACGCCAGCGTGTCCGGGGAGCTTGGGCCCCGCAGGTCACGACGGTTAACATGGCCACGCCATGCGCACGGTTCGACATCGACACGATGCTCGGGCTCATGTTGGACCGGGTGCCAGCGCAGCTCGGCTTCGCCGAGCGCGTCAACGTCGTCGGCTGGCCCCCCGATGCCCGCGGTAGACCTCTCGATCGCCGGGCGGGTGGTCAAAGGTCCCGGCGAGCCGGTCCGCGGTGAGATCCGCGTAGCGGGGGGGCGCATCGTCGAGGTGCGCGAAGGTGAACCGGCCTCCGGCTCGGCCGCGAGACTGATCGACGTCGGAGCCGCCTATCTGTTCCCCGGCGCGATCGACTGCCACGTCCATTCGGGCAGCACGACAACCGAAGGGATCCGAGCCCTCACCGCCGCGGCCGCCGCTGGCGGCGTGACGACCGTTATCGACATGCCCTACGACGTCGCGGCACCCGTCGTGAGCCCGGAGATATTGGCAGCCAAGCGCGACAAGGTCATGGCTGAGGCGATTGTCGACGTCGCCCTGTTGGGCACGGTGCGCCCCGGAACAGGTGGCACCGACGTCGGCCCGCTCGTTGAGGCCGGTGCCGTCGGGTTCAAGCTCTCGCTGTTTGGCACCGACCCCCACCGCTTCCCACGCATTCCCGACGATCAGTTGCTCGAGGTTCTCGCGGCGATCCGGGAGCACGGAAGCGTCGCGTGCGTGCACGCCGAGAACGAGGAGATAATCAAGCCCCTCCTGGCACGCGCCCGGGAGGCGGGTGATTCCTCTCCACTCGACCACTGCCGGTCCCGACCGCCGGTGAGCGAGACCCAGGCCGTGCTGACGGCGCTCGAGTACGCAAACGAGACCCAGGCCCCGCTTCACCTGTGCCACCTGAGCCTCGGCCGCTCGGTGGACCTGGCCCGCTCCTATGCCACAGAAGGCCTGCAAGTGACGACCGAGACGTGCCCGCACTACCTGTGGTTCTCCGAGGACGACATGCAGCGCCAAGGTGGTCGTCTGAAGATAAACCCGCCGCTGCGCCCGCCCGCCGAGGTGGCCAAGCTCTGGGAGCACCTGTCCGCGGGGCGGGTCGACGTTGTCGCCTCGGATCATGCGCCCTGGCCACTGTCGGATAAGACCCGACCGGCGATCTTCGACAACCACTCCGGCGCGCCAGGCACCGAGACCCTCGTAACCGTGCTGGCCGCGGGGCTTGTCGCCCGGGGCGGTGACATCAGCCTGCTCTCGCACCTCGCGGCGGCGGCACCCGCGCGGATCTTCGGGATCGCGCACGCGAAAGGCTCTCTAGCGCCCGGCATGGACGCCGACGTCATGGCTTTCGACCCGGCGAGCCCCTTTACCCTCGACGAGCGCGCACTGCACTCGAACGCGGGCTGGAGCCCGTATCACGGGATGGCTTTCCCCGGCCGGGTCGTGCTCACGATCTCGCGGGGAGAGGTGGTCTGGAACGGCGAGAAGCTCCTTGGAACACCTGGCCGGGGCCGCGTGCTGCAGCGTTCGCGGGGGGCACCCGACGATGGCTGATCCGGGCAGGCCCGAAAAGGTTACCGCCCAGCGCGGCAATCGCCTGCGTTGCCTGGGCTGGCGGCAGGAGGGGCTGCTCCGGATGCTCGAGAACGTGCTCGAGATCGGCGAACGTCCCGAGGACCTGGTCGTCTACGCGGCGCGCGCCAAGGCCGCCCGGGACTGGGAGTCGTACTCCAGGATCGTGGCGTCCCTCCAGCACCTCGGTGAAGACGAGACGCTCGTCGTGCAGTCCGGCAAGCCGGTGGCCGTTTTCGGAAGCTCGCCCGACGCCCCCTTGGTTGTGATGGCCTGCGGCAACGTGGTCGGTCACTACGCGACCCCGGAGTACTTCGACCAACTGTGTGACCGTGGGCTCATCATGTGGGGCGGCCTGACAGCCGGAGACTGGCAGTACATCGGCTTTCAGGGTGTCCTCCAAGGCGTCTTCGAGCTCCTGCAGGCGGTCGCGAGGGAGCATTTCGGCGGCTCGCTTTCTGGCAGGTTCGTCCTCACGTCCGGCCTCGGCGGCATGGGGTCAGCGCAACCCCTTGCCATCGCGATGGCAGGTGGCAGCGGCATCGTCGTCGAAGTCGACCCGGACAAGTGCGCCCGGGCGCAGGATCGGGGTCACCTCGCCTCGGTGACCGACGACCTCGACAAGGCGCTCGCGTTGGTTACCGGCGGGGAGACGGGCAGAGTCATCGGGCTCGTCGCCAACGCGGCGGCCGTCTACAGCGAGCTTGCCGACAAGGGCGTTGTGCCCGACGTCGTGACCGATCTGACGGCGGCGCACGACGCCGTCTTTGGCTACTGTCCGGTCGACTACTCGCTCGAGGAGTGGAAAGACCGTCGTGAGCGCGACCCCGGGGACGTCGCGGACCGGGCGCGTCGGTCGATGGCCCGCCAGATCGAGGCCATGCTGAGACTGAAGGCCGGCGGTGCGGTCGTCTTCGAGGACGGCAACAACCTGCGCGTGCAGGCGAAGGGCGCCGGAGTGCAGGGGGCCTTCGAGATCGACGGGTTCGCGCAGAGGTACCTGAGGCCCCTGTTCTGCCGGGGAATCGGGCCCTTCCGCTGGGTAGCCCTCAGCGGTGAGCACACGGACCTCGCCGAGCTCGACCGGCTCGTCGTGGAGATGTCCTTCCGGCCCGAGGTGGAGTCCTGGATCTCACTGGCCGGGGAGCATGTGAGGATCCAGGGGCTGCCGGCGCGTAGCTGCTGGCTCGGCCACGGGGAGCGTTCCCGGTTCGCGGTCGCGGTCAACGAGCTCGTCAGGGACGGCCGCCTCGCGGGGCCGGTGGCATTCACGCGGGACCATTTCGACTCCGGCGGGATGACCCATCCGCACATCGGGACCGAAGGCATGGCCGATGGGTCTGGGGCCGTCTCGGACTGGCCGATCCTCGACGCTCTCTTGCTGGCGGCTTCGGGGGCGGATCTTGTCGCCGTGCACGCCGGAGGTGCAGGTTACGCAGGCTATATGCAGTCGGCTGGCGTCACGATCGTCGCCGACGGCAGCGACGGGGCGGGCGAGCGCCTCCGCCGCGGGCTGGACGCAGACAGCGGGCTCGGCGTGTTGCGCTATGCGGACGCCGGTTACCCCGACGCGCAGTCCGCGGCCAGCAGGGCCGGCCTCGGGCTTCGCCACGAGCGGGAGAAGAAGAGATGATACGAGAGCTGACCGGAGACGACGCCCTCAACGCCGTGTGGGGCGGGTCGGTGCTCGCTTGCGGCGGAGGGGGATGGGTCGACCACGGCATGATGATGGGCGAGCTCGCCACCCGGGTCGGCCGCCCGGTCCTCTGTTCGCTCGATGAGGTCGACGACAGTGATCTCGTCGTCACGGTCACTGCTATTGGAGCTCCCGCTTCACCGAACAGGGAGATCCGCCCGCTTGACTACGTGAGAGCGCTGCAGCTTGTGGCCGCCGAGGCGGACAGGCCGGTCGTGGCGGTGATGACGGCCCAGAACGGCTCCTCGACAACGCTGAACGGATGGATCCAGTCCGCCGTCCTAGGAGTGCGCGTGCTCGACGCGGCGGGCGACGTGAGGGCCCACCCGACTGGCAAGCTCGGCGCGATGGGCCTCACCACGAGACCCGGATACGAGACGGTGCAAGCGGTTGCCGGCGGGAACCGTGAGTTGTGCGGCGGCCTCGAGGTGGTCGTTCGTGGTCAGGTGATCGCGACCTCTGACGTCCTGCGCGACGTCTGCGTGCGTGCCGGTGGTTTCATCGCCGCGGCCCGTCATCCCGTGGAGGCGGCCTATGTCAAGCAACACGCCGCCATCGGCGCCATCAGCTACGCCTTGTCGCTCGGGGCGGCGATGCGCGCCGCCACAGACGCGCCAGCCGTGATCGAGGCTGCGGTCGACGCGACCGGCGGCAGGGTCGTCGCGAGCGGTCCGGTTCGCGAAGTCGACCCCCTCCGGACCGCGGGCGGCTTCGATCACGGCTCTTTGTCGGTCGGCGGGTACGTCGTGCGCTACCTGAACGAGTACATGAGCGTGGAGCTCAATGGTCTGCGGGTGGCCACCTACCCCGACGTCATCGCCACGTTGTCGCTCGAGGAGGGCAGGCCGGTCTCCATAGCCGAGATGACCGCGGGACGGGAAGTGGCGATCTTTGTCGTCGACCAGTCGCGGCTTCCTCTTTCCTCGAGCACCCGGGACCGGTTCGCGCTCGAGGAGGTCGAGAAGATCATGGGCATTGCGCTGATCGGACAAGGGGCGTCGGGGATGCCGGCGTCGTGAGCCGGCTGCCGTCCCCCGACCTCGCGCGCGTCCGCGACGACCTCGAGACCCTCGCCTCCTACAGGGACCCTGAGGCCCCCGGCTGGACGCGACGTGTCTTCTCCCGTTTCGACCGTGCCGGGCGACAGTGGGTGGCCCAGCGGATGGAGGAGGCAGGCCTCAGGGTCGAGTTGGATGCAGCGGCAAACCTCATCGGACGCTTGCCCGGTGCAGGTGGGTTGCCCGGGGCGATCGTGACCGGTTCGCACACCGACACCGTGCACGGGGGCGGCCGCTACGACGGCATCGTCGGTGTGCTCGGCGCCATCGAGGCGGCCCGCTGCCTGCGGACCGCACAGCGCGAGCTCCGGCACGACCTCGTCGTGGTCGACTTCCTCGGTGAGGAGCCGAACGACTTCGGCCTGAGCTGCGTCGGCAGCCGCGCCATATCGGGCGCGCTCGACGAAGGTCACCTCGCCCTCTTGGGCCCGGACGGGCGCAGCCTTGGCGAGGCGCTCGCCTCAGCAGGCGGCGAGCCCTCCGCGCTGGCAGGGGCACGTTGGCCAGACGACCTGCACTGCTACGTCGAGCTGCATATCGAGCAGGGCCCCGTGCTCGAGCAGGCGCGGGTCCCGATAGGCGTGGTGACGGGCATCGTCGGCATCCACCGACTTCTTGCCCGCATCGAGGGGCAGCCGGATCATGCCGGGACGACCCCGATGGGCCTCCGCCGTGACGCGCTCTCGGGGGCAGCCGAGGTTGCCCTCGCCATCGAGCGGCTCGCCTCGGGCGGCGTGGCGACGACCGGTCGCCTCGAGATCCGGCCCGGTGCCCATAACGTCGTACCGGGAGAAGTCGACCTCTGGGCCGAGGCGCGCAGTGCCCAGGAGGAATGGCTCGACAACTTCGGGCACAGCGTCGCCGACGAGATCGAGGCCATAGGCGCCCGGCGTCATCTGGGTACCAGCCTTAGCTGGATCTCCCGCGAACCTCCGGTCACCGTCACGGGCTGGGTGGCGGCCGCCATCGACGGGGCGGCTAGGTCTTTCGGGATCGAGCCGCTCAAGATCCCAAGCGGCGCGGGTCACGACGCGTCCCATATGGCACGCCTCGGCCCGATGGGCATGGTTTTCGTGCCGTCGCGGGCAGGCAGGAGCCACTGTCCGGAGGAATGGACGGACCTGGAGGACATCGGTCGGGGCATCGCGGTTCTGGCGGAGTCGCTGGTAACTTGTGATCAGCGAGAGGAGGAGCGCCGGGGGAGGTGGCGCAGCGGGCTGGATGACTAAGCGACTAGTCGAGCTGACCGGCGACAACCTGAGCGTGCAGGACGTGGTCGCGGTTGCACGCGACCGAGCGCGGGTGTCTCTTTCGGCCGAGGCGCTCCGGCGGATGCGTGAGGCCCGCGATGTCGTCGACGCGGTCCTGGCGAGCGGTGAGGCGGTGTACGGCCTCAACACAGGCCTCGGCTCATTCGCCCGTTACCGGATCCCGATCGAGCAGCTCAGGCGCTTCTCCTTCGACACCATTGCTGACCTGAGCTCGTCCTACGGCCGGCCCCTAACGCCCGACGTCGTAAGGGCGATGATCGTCGCCCGGGCGAACGGCATGGCCAAAGCCGGCGTCGGCGTGCGCTGCGAGCTGGCGCAGCTGCTCGTCGAGGTCCTGAACCGGGACGTCGACCCCGTGGTCAGGGAGATCGGCTCGGTCGGTCAGGGGGACCTGTCGGAGATGTCCGACATCGGCAAAGTGCTGATTGGCATCGGGCATGCCGCCGTCGGGGGCGAAGTGATGAGCGGGCGAGCGGCACTCACACGCGTTGGGCTCGAGCCGATCGAGCTCGCGCCGAAAGAGGCGCTCGCTTTGATCAGCGCCAACGGTGTGACCCTCGGCCGGGGCGCCCTTGTGCTGAACGACGTGGCGGAACTCGTCGACTTGTTGCAGGCGGCGGCGGCGTTGGCCCTCGAGGGCTTCGCCGGCAACCTCTCAATCATCCATTCCGGCACGGAACGGCTCCAGCCGCAGGTAGGGCTTGTCACGGCCACCAATCGGCTGCGCCAAATGCTCGCGGGCTCCTACCTGTGGGAACCGGGCGCGGCGCGCAACTTGCAGGATCCCCTCTCGTTCCGCTGCGTGCCCCGCAGCCACGCTGCGCTCTACGACGCCCTGCATTACGCACGCTACAACCTCGAGACCGAGCTGAACGCGGCCAACGACAATCCGCTCGTGTTGGTCGGCGAGGGAGTGATCGTTTCGGGTGGCAACTTCGACGTGGCGGGACTCGCCATGGCCTTCGACCTGTTGCGCCTCGCCGTCGCGAATGCCGTCAAAGGCACCAACGAGCGGGTGCAGAAGCTGCTCTGGAACCACTTCAGCGGCCTCCCGAGCGTGTTGGCCTTCGAGCAGGGACCCACGAACGGGCTCAAGCCGATGGGCCGCTGGTGCGCCGCGCTCGCCGCCGAAGGCCGGTCACTAGCGAGACCGGTGACCCTCGACTACGCCGGGCAGGTGGCAGAAGGGGTCGAGGATGACGCGAGCATGGCCCCGCTCTCAGTGCGCCGGACCCATGAACTGGTCTCGCTCGTGCACCGCACGGTCGTGTACGAGCTGATCACCGCCGCCCAGGCGGTCGACATGCGCGGACAGTGGCCGATCGGGCGCGGGACCGCTGCTGCCTACCGGGCCGTACGCGATCACGTGCCGATGCTGCGCTCGGTGCGGGGATGGGACCCCGACATCGAGGGCCTCGTTCAAGCCGTCTCCGACGGCGAGGTCAATGCCCTAATTGCGGCCGCGATCGGCGGGCGCAAGCAAGAGCCGCGGGTTTTGATGGTGCAGACGGGCGACCCACAACAGCCCTAGGCAGCGGGATCGACAGACCGGCCCGGAGGTCTTCGGCGATCGCGCAGGGGAACCTCGGCCGGATCGCAGCTCAGAGATGCCCGATCCGAACGGCACGCGCGGGCGCCCGGACGTGGAAGGCGAGCCAGCCGACTGCCAGGCCTGTTCCCAGCACGACCTGGGCGATGGCGGTGGTGGCACGCGCGCCGAGCGGGCCGACGAAAGCTCCAGCGACGAGCGGGCTCACGACACTGGACAGAGCCCATACGAGATTGAGCATGCCCATCACGACGCCGAGCCCCACCCCGGCTCGGACGGCTCCCGAAGCGCCGAGAGGATACCCGACGGACCACAGGACGGACCGGACCGCAGCCGTCGCACAGAGCATCACGACGACGAACAGCGGTGTTGCGCTTGCCGCCGCGGGAGACATGACAAGGGCGAGCACGACGCCTGCAGCGAGGACCGTCCTCAGGCGAACAACCCTGAGCCCGGCCCGCTTGGTGACCGCGCTTCCGCAGATGAAGACTGCGGCGGCAGCGGAGAACACGATCCCGATGGAGCTCTCTGAAGCGCCGGACTGGTGGAGCTCGAGCGGCCCGAGGAGCGTCACGAGAGCCGAGGAGGCGCCGGCGATGATCACAGCCACAGCCGCTCCCAAGACCCTCAGGTCGGATGCGGCCGTGCGGAGGCTGGAGATGACCCCGATGTGCTCCAACGAGCACACGCCTTCCAGGTCGATCGAGGTCAACATCACCGTCACGATGACCACCAAGGCGGCGGCCACGGCGAATGGTGCCGCCAGACCGAAGTACTGGGCGATGAAACCGGCAAAAGCCGGCCCCGCGATGGAGCCGAACCCGGATGCCGTGATGGTCCCGGTGAGGGACGACTCGTCGCCCGAAGCTCTCGCCAGCCATGTGAGCGCGGCTGTCCACACGATCCCGTAGCCGAGGCCGAAGACGAGGCGGGAAGCGAGCAGCAGCGCGTAGGAGGGGGCGAATGCCTGGCCGAGGGTCGCGAGCACGATGAGCCAACCGGACCACAAGGTCAGTACTCGGGCCCCGAAACGATCGGAGAGGGCGCCGGCCGGCAGCGAGATGACAAGGGCGGCGACGCCGGTCGCGGCGAGCAGGCCGGCCGTTTGCACGTCGCCCAGCTGAAAGCGGTGCGCGTACGAAGGAAGGAGGGGTGCGATCGCCGACTGGAGCAGCGAGCTGAAGAGCGCCAGGGCGTAGACGAGGCAACGCAGCCGTCCGAGCCTGGGATCGGTCGCGGCGATCCTGCCGGACGTCGCCGGTTCCGCAGAGTCGTGGCGTCTCCCGGCTTCTTGTCGTTGTCCCGTAATGTTCAGAGCCGCCACCACTTACCTATCGGAAGCTGGAAGCTTCGTCCTTACTCTATTTTACGACAACGTTTTCCGCAGATAATCTGAATTATTGGTGGCACAACGATCGATCTGGTCGATTGATAAAGGGATCGGCCTACGCGAGCTGAGGGCGCTCATCGCGATTGCCGACCTCGGCTCGTTCCGCCGCGCCGCCGCTGAGCTCGGGTACACGCAGTCTTCGATCTCGCACCAGATCGCCTCGCTGGAGGCTGTGCTCGGCACGGAGCTGTTCACCCGGCCCGGCGGTCGCGGCGTCGTGAGACTCACCGCCGCCGGCGCTGCGGCTTCCAGGAGGGCTCGTCGTGCTCTCGGCGAGGTGGAGGCCATCGGCGCCGATGTCGATTCCGCGCGCAACGGTACGCGGGCACGCATCCGCGTCGGTGTTTCCCAAACGGCTGCCGCCGAGCTGATGCCGACCGCGCTCAGATCGTTCCGGGAGACCCATCCCGATATCGAGGTCGTCCTGAGCGAGGTCGAGGAGATCCAGGCCATCATGAGCGGCCTGGGGCGCGGACGGTTCGACCTGGCGTTCGCCCTGAACCCCGAACCCGACGAGCGGGTCGAGGCCATTCCGCTCCTGGAAGATCCCTGGGTGATCCTCACCCGTCGCGATAGCGAGATCGGCGACGTCGAGCACCTGAGCTTCGACGTCATCGACGGTATGGACCTGGTCGCCTGGACGCGGCGCTGGAACAGCCAGATCGAGCTGGAGGAGGCATGGCGCCGGCGCGGGATCGCACCGCGCATCGTCTACAGGACCGACGACAACCTTGCCCTCCAGCGTCTTGTTGCCGCCGGCCTCGGGCACGCCTGCATCGGTCGGCTGGCGGCTCGGCGGGCCGTCGACGCGTCACTCACGTGGCTCGCTCCGCGCGAGCGCCTTACGACCCGCCAGATCGCGTTGTGCTACCCGCGGCACCGGGAGATCACCGGCGCCGTGTCCGCCCTTATCTCAGCGGTCCGAGCCCATTCGACCGGTTGAGCCGGCTACTCAGGTGAAGACGTAGGCATCCGGCTCCTCGAGCTCGGTGTCCAACCCCGCGAGCTCGATCGCGTCCGGTACCCGGACAGATTCGAACCGGTCCAGGATCTTGAGGATGACCCAGGTGAGGACGAAGGCGTAGGCAGCCACCAGGAAGGCGGCCGCGACCTGCTTGCCGAAGAGGGCGGGGTTGCCCTGGACGAGGCCGTTGTGGCCGACGATGTTGACCGACTCGTAGGCGAAGACGCCCACCAGTATCGATCCGAGGAGCCCGCCGATGCCGTGCGCAGCCCACACATCGAGTGCGTCGTCCCACCTCATGTGGCGCACTAGGGCCACCGCCGCGTAGCAGATGGACCCAGCGAGCAGGCCGATCGCGAACGACGCCCACGTGGGCACGAAGCCGGCGCACGGGGTTACACACGCGAGGCCCGCCACAGCTCCCGTGAAGGCACCCACGATGCTGGGTTTTCCTGACCTCCACCACGAGATGGCCAACCAAGTGCACATCGCGACCGATGCCGCGATGTCGGTGTTCACGAAGGCCTGCGCTGCCACGGCGTCGGCCGCGAGCGCCGAGCCGCCGTTGAAGCCGAACCAACCGAACCACAACAGTCCGGTGCCGAGTCCGACGAAGGCGACGTTGTGCGGGACCTTCTTCTCACCCGGGGCGAACTTCCTGGACCCGACGACGAACACCGACGCTAGGGCCGCAAACCCAGCGCTCGTGTGGACAACCATGCCCCCGGCGAAGTCCTCGACGCCCCACTTCATTAGGAACCCGCCGCCCCAGATCCAGTGCACTATCGGCACGTAGACGAGCAGGCTCCAGATGACGAGGAATTTGAGGTAGCTCTTGAAGGCGATCCGGTCCGCGAAGGCACCGGTGATGAGCGCCGGGGTGATGATGGCGAACATCTCCTGGAAGATGAAGTGGGCGAGTGCCGGGATATGGGGTGCGTACGGACCCGGCGCTGCGCCTACTCCTCTTAGGCCGGCCCACGAGAGGTTGCCAATGACGCCGCCCAGGTTCCCTGAGAAAGCGAGCGAGTAGCCGACGAGCACCCAGAGCACCGTGACTACTCCCATCGAGATGAAGCTCTGCAGCATGATTGTGAGGAAGTTCTTTCTTCTCACCAAGCCGCCGTAGAAAAATGCCAGCCCCGGTGTCATTACCATGACTAGCGCGGCGCTGATTAGAACAAATCCGGTGTCACCATCGTTGATCACCCAGGCCTCCTTAGGACGACTGTGCGAACCTCACCGTGCCTGTACTTCTGTTTCGCCATTATGTCGCCCACGCGGCCGCGAGTAGCAACTCAGCTGGTTCGCGAGCGGCCGGTCTGCGATCGGGCACTGTGAGCAGGAGTGCGGTGAGCGACGGGGCGATGGGCGGCACTGCGATGAGCCGGGCTGCGGCGCGCGGGTTGGGCTCCGGAGCCATCTCCCGCGAGCGGCCTTCCGTTGACGGGGTCGACGCCATTGCGCTGGCACCAGGTCCCGAATGCCTTGTAGCGGTAGGGCGGCGCGTTGCGCCAGGAGACCTTGAAACCGAAGCGCTCGCTGAGCGCTTTGTACATGAGGTGCATGCTGACCGCCGCAAAGGCGAGGCAAGCGCAGCCGAACCCCGCCACCACATAAGCGGCCACCCTGGACCAACCCTGACCGATCAGGTAGAGGGTCAGCCAAACCGGAGCGGACCAGATGCCGATGGTCGTGGTCGGCCCCGTCATGAGGTGAAGGCGTGCGGCCCTGTCCCCGATCCGGGGCGACCACCTCGCAAGGAAGGGGGCTCTTGAGGGCATCGATCTACTTCCTGAGAGGACCTCGGACCGAAACGGCGGCGAGGAGACTCTCTGAATCACCCCGCGTCAGTGAAGCACAGCATCATTCTGCCCCGCCAGGCAAGACGCGTCCGTCATGGTCCCGGTTCCCTGCCTCGAGGACGCCCGGGGCCGTCTCGCGTGGCCATGAGCCGGTTATCGCCGTTCAGAGCCCTGACGCTAGAGTGAAAAATCGACGTCGCGCGAGACGACCTCCAAGGAGCCTGCGCACCTTTCAAGAGCGATCGAACGTCCAGGCGACATCGATTCGACGCCCTGGAGAAGCGGGCGGCTGGTTCAAACATCGAAGTCGATCGTCACCAAAAGAGGAGATGACATGGCAATGCCGAGCGACCTCGAGATCGCGCGCCAGGCTCACCTCAAGCCGATTGCCGAAATCGCGAAGGACATGGGAATCGAACCGCGGCTGCTCGAGCACTATGGCGAGAATGTCGCCAAGATCAAGCTTGACGCCATCGCCGAGCTGGCCGACCGCCCGAAGGCCAAGTACGTGGTCGTTTCTGCGATCACGCCGACGCCGCTTGGCGAGGGGAAGACGACGACGATCATCGGTCTCGGTCAAGCCATGCACCACATCGGCAAGAGGGCGACGATCTCGATCCGCCAGCCCTCGATGGGCCCCACGTTCGGCATCAAGGGCGGAGCGGCCGGAGGCGGCTACAGCCAAGCCGTCCCGATGGAGTCCTTCAACCTCCATCTGACCGGCGACATGCACGCGGTGACGGCTGCGCACAACATGCTCTCGGCGATGGTCGACAACCACCTGCAAAAGGGCAACGAGCTCAAGATCGACCTGCACAACATCACCTGGAGACGCGTGCTGGACGTGAACGACCGCGCTCTTCGCAACATCGTGATAGGCCTCGGGACAAAGCAGGACGGCATTCCGCGCCAGACCGGTTTCGACATCACCGCCGCCTCCGAGGCGATGGCCATCCTGGCGCTGTCGACGTCGCTCAAGGACATGCGCGTCCGCCTCGGGCGCATCGTCGTGGGCTACACCGATGACGGCGAGCCGGTGACCTCGGAGGACCTGAAGGGTGCCGGCGCGATGACCGTGATCATGCGCGAGGCGATCAAACCGAACCTGCTCCAGACGATCGAGAACACGCCGGTAATCGTGCACGCCGGACCGTTCGGCAACATCGCCCACGGCAACTCGTCGATTGTCGGTGACCTCATCGGGATCCACACCGGAGATTTCCTCCTGACGGAGGCGGGTTTCGGCGCCGACATGGGCGCCGAGCGCTTCTTCGACATCAAGTGCCGCACTTCAGGCCTCAAGCCCGATGCGGCCGTGGTCGTCGCCACGGTGCGCGCGCTGAAGGTGCATTCCGGTAGGTACAAGGTCGCGGCCGGGCGTCCGCTGCCCGCTGCCATCCAGGAGGAGAACCCTGAGGAGGTACATCTCGGTGGGGTGAACCTCCGCAAGCAGATCGAGAACATCCAGGCGTTCGGCGTGTCGCCTGTCGTGGCGATCAACGCCTTTCCTGGTGACTTCGCATCTGAGCACGAGGCAGTCCGCGAGATCGCGGCTTCCACGGGAGTTCGTGCTGCAGTGTGCACCAATTTCGCCGAGGGCGGCAAGGGTGCCACGGAGCTGGCGCAGGCCGTGGTCGAGGCGGCCGACGAGCCGACCGACTTTCGTTTCCTCTACCCGAACGAGGCGACGTTGCGCGAGAAGATCGAGACAGTGGCCGCGAAGATTTACGGCGCTGCCGGTGTCGACTACCTGTCCGCCGCCAACCGCCAGATCGACGCCTACGAGAGGAACGGCTTCGGCAACCTCCCCGTGATCATCGCCAAGACTCACCTGTCGCTCTCTTCGGATCCCTCGCTGAAGGGTGCCCCGGTGGGGTGGCGCATGCCGGTTCGCGAGGCGCGCGCCTCTATCGGAGCAGGTTTCGTCTACCTCATCTGCGGCGACATGAGCACGATGCCGGGGCTGTCAACGCACCCGGCCGCCGAGATCATCGACATCGACGAGAACGGCGAAATTGTCGGGCTCAGCTGAACACCCGGCCTACCTCGAAGTCGCGCTCGGGAGCTTCCTGGAGCTCGTCTCCGCGGCCGAGCCCGCGCCCGGCGCCGGTTCGGCTGCAGCCATAGCCGTCGGCCTGGCCGCGGGGCTCTGCGTGATGTCGGCGCGTCTGTCCGCGCGGCAGCTGCCCGACGCGCCGGATCTGGCCATCACCGCCGAACGTCTCCGCGATCGTGCGGCCGCACTCTGCCAGGCCGACGCCGACGCCTACGGACTGCTCGTGTCGGTGTCGCGCGACCGTTCCGGATCTGACCCGGCAAGACGCGGGCGTCGGGTTGCCGCGGCGCTCTCTAAGGCAACCGATGTCCCGCTCGAGGTCGCCGAAACGGGTGCCGCTGTCGTCGCTCTGGCCGCCCGGATCGCGGAGCGTGGGAACCCCCGTCTGCTCGGTGACGCGGTCACAGCGGCCCTGTTGGCGGAGGCCGGCACGGGGGCGGCCGCCGCTCTCGTGCTGATCAACCTCGAGGGCCTCGGCGACGACACCCGGCGGCAACGGGTGGCTGAGCTGATCGAAAAGAGCACAGCGGACGTCGCCCGGGCGCGGCGAACAGTCGCACGGTGACCACGGCGGTCTCCCTTGCCGCCCGGGCCCCTGGAGGTGGCGAGTGGGCCATCGTGACCTTCCGGGCGGTCTGGTTCTTGGAGCGGTCGCCGGCGCGCGCCTGCCGCTAACCATGTCCCGGTGCGCTCTACGAGCAGTCGGGAACCCTGTGCCAAGGAATTCGTGGCCGGGGGGATCTTGTCTTTGCCCGGTTCAACCCCGTCCTCACCCCCGATTGCGGCTCCTGAAAAGGGCCGGCGTCTCCTAGGCGCTCGGCCCGGCGCGAGGAGTCCTCTCGTCGGAGTCCTCCAACTTGCAAGGCGCCGGCAACAGCCTTCGAACAGACTCGCTGCTGACCGCCGCCAGTCCTCAGAACGGTCTACGCCGGCCCAGGGCGGCGGGGGAGTAGAACTTGCGGCGGCTGCCGTCAAGCGCGTCCCCTTTGTTTGTGATCGGCGTGCGAGAGTTCGCTCCGGCTGCCCGAGGGTCGGCTCCTACGATTGGGCGATGACCGAGGATGCCGACGCGCAGCAGCCTCAGCGTCGCCCGTACTTGACCGACGTAACTGTCGTTGTTGATCGAGCCGTTCTGTTTCGGTGGCGAAAGGCGATCATGGCCGCCTTCA
>Ga0181530_10001422_pt1 | contig 30240 bp, 25 predicted proteins | sample PEATcosm2014_Bin_42_FD_119769 | JGI IMG/M metagenome (GOLD analysis project Ga0181530, IMG submission 119769) | Peatland microbial communities from MTU Mesocosm Facility, Houghton, MI, USA - PEATcosm2014_Bin10_60_metaG | ecosystem: Environmental > Terrestrial > Soil > Wetlands > Peat | place...
ACATCGAGCAACGCGTCTGCCACGATGGGGTGCGACGCCCTGATAAACGACTCGCTGCAGCAGGTGCACTCCTGAAAGTGCATCCACACCACGGCCGGTTTTTCCTTCTTTTCAAAGGCTGAAACAACCTGAGCCGCACCGGACTTTCCCAGACCGGCGACTACCGCGGCTGCGCTGCAGAATTGCAGAAAATCTCTGCGGCTATAGCCCTTCTTCTGCATTGACTGCCAAATCGTATCACCCATGCTTCCCTCGCTCACGATATTGCTCCGGCAAATCTCAGGACAGCGTGGAGGCCATGAATAACCCCCGAGATTTGCCGGTTAATGTGACCGAAGTTACGCAGCGGAAAGCACGAGTGGCTGTGAGCGTCATCACACGTGTGATAAATCACATTGCTGACGCAAGCTAGGGCGAAGTTGTGATTTGAATCACGCCGCCTTCGACAGCGACTGATCGCCATCACACCGCGGAGGCGCGGGAAAAAGGCGCACGTACACCCGATTCCCCAGGTGACGATGCGAGGAGAGAGGAGGGCCGAAAGGGCCGATGTCTCAGGCCGGTTTTTCGACCGGCACGCGCGATTTCTCCGGCGCGAATGCGGGCCGTGTGAACGCCCACGCGACCAGGGCAATCCCGGCCAGAACGGCTCCGGCGGCGGCCAGTTGCGCATTCGATAATCCCCATGCAACCTTAGGGTTACGCCGGATAAACTCAACTAGAAAGCGAGCTATGCCGCTCAGGATCAGGTACTGGCCCAGGATGGCGCCTGTAGCGTGCGGCTTGCCCAGTCTCCACCACAAAAACCACCCGATCAGCAGACCCGCGCCCAGCTCATAAAGCGGGGTCGGGTAGACCGGGACCGAAATCGGATCGATCCCGTGCGGAAAGGCCATTCCCCAGGGATGAAAGGTAATGCCAAACAGATGGACCGGCGTGATTTCGATGCCGTAACAGCCGTCTCCGGAGAGGAAGCAGCCGATGCGTCCCATGCCGTAACCAATAGCGGCCGCCGGGGCGCACAGATCAAGCGTTCGAAACGCCCCGATCTTCGCACGTAAACCCTGTAGAACTAGCGCTAGAATTCCGAAGAGCATTCCTCCATACCAGGCAAATCCGGCCGTATCCCAGAGCACACCCCAGCCGATGGTTCTGAACTCGCTCGGCGAGTCGAGGACGTGCCACAGCTTGGCGCCCACGATGCCCGCGACCAGGGTAATGGCCACCATCCCCACCGCGTCGGCCGTAATGCCCTCGCGCTTGAACGCCCGGTCCACCACAAGGGTGCCCGCCACGGCGGCACACCACAGCATGAGCCCGAATGTGGGCAGATTGAAAAATCCAAGATGTAGATAAGGAAGCATGTCTCTCTAAGAAGTATAGACGCACGCGCGACCTGCGCAGTTTGCGATGCGAAGCTGGCTGCATGACTCCATCGGTTGATGTGAGCGACCCGGAAAACTCTGCCTCATGGACTTTCTAGGCCGGCTTGGCGACCCGCGCCGATATCTTCCGCGGCTCGGGCGCCGGGTGCCGGGATACCCACCACAGGAGCGCGATGCCCAGCCCAACGGCCACGGCGCAGGTGAGTTGCTCATTCGATAAGCCCCAGATCACCTTGGGATTGCGACGGATAAATTCAACCAAGAAGCGAGCTGCTCCGGCGAGGATCAGATACCGGCCCATGATCGCGCCCGCAGGGTGGGGCTTGCCGAGCCGCCACCAGAGCCAACCGCCGATGGCGACGCCTATAGCGAATTCATAGAGCGGCGTCGGGTAAACGGGTACAAAAACCGGCTCAATTCCATGGGGGAAGGCCATCCCCCACGGGCGAAAGGTAAAGCCAAACAGATGGACGGGCTGGATCGCAATGCCGTAGCAACCATCGCCGGAAAGAAAACACCCGATGCGCCCCAAGCCCTGGCCGATGGCGGCGGAGGGAGCAGCCAAATCCAGCGTGCGCAGACCGCCGATTTTTTCTTTCCGGCCTTGCAGCACCAGCGCCAGGACTCCGAAGAGCAATGCGCCAAACCAGGAAAACCCGGAGTTCTGCCACAAAACACTCCAGCCCATGGCCCGGAAGTCCCCCGGCGAGTCGAGGACGAGATACCAAATCTTGGAACCCACAATGCCTGCCAGCGCGGCGGTCGCTACTATCCCCACCGCGTCCGCCGTCAGATGCGCCCGTTTGATGGCGCGGTCCATCACAAACATGGCCGTCACGATGGCCAGCGAAAGCATGAGCCCGTAAGTGGGCAGGGTGAATGACCCAATGTGCAGAAAGGGAAGCATCGCGCAACAAGTATACGTCCACGGTCATCAACTTCCGTCGTCTCCCTGCCGGCCCGCCATTCGATTTCCGATTTACCGGCCCCGATTTTCACAGGCTGCGGGTCGACAAATCGCGCGATACTGTCAGCATGGAAACCGTGACCTCCCAAGGCCTTGAGGTTCTCTACTCCCGCCAGCAGATTGCCGACCGCGTAGCCGAAATGGGCGCCCAGATCAGCCGCGATTTGAATGGTGAAAAACTGGTGATGATCGGCGTGCTCAAAGGCGCGGCGTTCTTCCTCGTCGACCTTTCGCGCGCCATCCAGGCCGACGCAACCTTCGACTTCGTGGCCGTCACGAGCTACGGCAAGGGTCAGCGCTCGTCGGGCGCTGTAAAACTGATCAAGGATCTGGATCAGTCGATCGAAGGCAAGAACGTGCTGGTGGTTGAAGATATTCTCGACACCGGCCTCACGCTGGCCTACCTGCGCAAGCTCTTTCTGCAGCAGCATCCCAAGTCGCTGCGCATTGCCACGCTGCTCGACAAGCCCTCACGGCGCGTGGAGCAGATCGAAGCCGATTACGTCGGATTCTCCATCCCCAACTTGTTTGTCATCGGTTACGGAATGGATTTCGCCGAGCGCTATCGCAATCTGCCCGATATTTGCCTGATGCCGGCGGAAAATCCGGAATAATTCCACCCCGGCACGCATTGCTCATTTCGGCACGCATCGCTTTCGAGACAACCGCCGCATACCTTTTTGCCATCGATACATTTGGTCTCCGTCCCGCCAGCGACGTATACTCTGTTTCCGGAGCCGCCGGATGGGTTTTGTTTTAACCGCTATCCTGCGTATGCAAGGAGCACGTCTTCATGAAGCCAGCCCCCATCCAGGATTCCGAACTGGATTTTGACTACGGAACCTTTGACTCTGCAGGTTTTACCGCGGAGACCCTCTCCAGTTGGCAATCGCTGGCGGCCGTGATCGATCACACTTTGGTAAAACCTGTCGCCACGCGCAAGCAGGTGGAGACGCTCTGCGCCGAGGCTGTCCGCTACCGCTTCGCCTGTGTCCTTGTAAACCCCATGTGGACTTCCATCGCAGTGAGCGCACTTGCCGGCACCAGCATTCCCACCGGCGCTGTGATCGGCTCGCCGCTGGGCGGCTCGCTGGTCTCCACGCTGCGCCAGGAAACTACCGCGCTCATCCGCCTGGGCGTGCGCGAACTTGACATGGTGCTGCCCATCGGCCAGCTCAAGAGCGGCAACCACGCCGCCGTGCAGCACACGATTCACGCGGTGGTCAGCGTGGCCCATCATCACGGCGCTCTGCTCAAGGTCACGCTCGAAACTGCCCTGCTCACCATGGAAGAAAAACTGCGCGCTTCGGAAATTGCCATCCAAGCCGGCGCAGATTTCATCAAGACCTCAACGGGATCGGCTGCGGGCGGCGCCATCCCCGCTGATGTGGCGCTGCTGCGTGGCGTGGCCGGAGCGCGATGCGGCATCAAGGCGTCCGGCGGCATCCGCACCCTCGCCCAACTTCGCACGCTGCTCGAAGCCGGCGCCAACCGCATCGGCTGCTCGGCCTCCGTGGCCATTTTGCGGGAGCATGGCGCAGAATAAAGACAGGTGTCAGTGGCCAGTGTGAGTGTGGAGTAACACCCATCGCACTCACACTCGCACTCCACACTCTTCCGTTGCCTTTCTGCTGTATCATTCCCTTCGACCCTTTATGAGTGAAACGCCGCCATCCCCGCCCGCAGGGCATGAATTCGAGGGCGATTACCGCCCTGCCGCGCCCACGCATCTGGATCCCGTGAATGCCCGTATCGAGCCGGCCGATGTGGCGTATCTGATGCGCCTGACCGACGCGCTCAATACCACGCTCGACCTGCAAACCCTGCTCAGCCGCACCTCGGAACTGGTTCGCGCCCTCATTCCTTACCGCATCTTCGCCATCTTTCTTCTGAATGAGCGCACGCACGAGCTGCGCATGAGATTCCAGATCGGCCACACGCCGCAGGTAGAGCGCACGCGCGTTCCCGTGGGCAAGGGAGTGGCGGGGCAAGTTGCTCTCACGCGGCAACCGATCCTGCTGAATGACGTCTCGAAGGCGGATTACTACATCAGCGCCAATCCCGAGGTGCGTTCCGAGCTGGCCGTCCCGCTGATCGCCAAGAACCGGCTCATCGGCGTAATGGACATCGAAAGCGAGCAGCCGGATTTCTTCCGCGAAGAGCACCTGAACGTGCTGACCATGACCGCTTCGCGCATTGCGCAGTCGATTGAGAATGCGCGCCTGTACGCGCGGGTTTCGCGCCAGGCACAAACGTTGGAAGTGCTGAACGAGATTGCGGTGGAACTGGCGTCGATTCTGGATCTGAATCCGCTGCTCGAGAAGGTGGGGCAGTTACTGCGGCGGCTGATCGACTACCAGATGTTCACCATCATGCTGGTCGACGAGAAAGGCGAGACGCTGATCACGCGCTATGCGTGGCGATTCGGCTACGCGCATGCCCCCACGCGGCGCATTCCCATCAGCAGCGGACTGGTGGGCGCAGCCGTACGCGAGTGGCGGGTGGTCAACGTGCCCGACGTGAGCAAGGATCCGCGCTACATCCCCATGAATCCCGAGACACGGTCGGAGCTGATTGTGCCGCTGTTCTACAAGGGCCGCGTGATCGGCGTGCTGGACCTGGAGCACACCAAGACGGCGTTTTTCAACGAAGAGCACGAGCGCATGCTGTCGACCTTGGCCTCGCAAATTGCCATTGCCATCGAGAATGCGCGGTTGTACCAGGCGGTCAAACGACAGGAGCGGCAACTGGAGAAGGACATTGCCATGGCGCGCGAGGTGCAATTGCGCTTACTGCCGACGGACGCGCCTTCGCATCCCCATGCCGAGATGGCGGTGCGATTTTTGCCGGCGCGCACCATTGGCGGCGACCTTTACGACTTTCTTGAATACGGCCCGAACCGCACCGCGATCGTGCTCGGCGACGTGAGCGGCAAGGCCGCGCCGGCGGCGCTGTTTGCGGCCCTGGTGAGCGGCATCATGCGCGCCGCGGCCGCGCAAGAGCCAGGTCCTGCCCAGATGCTGACCCTGCTCAACGACGCGTTGCAGGAGCGCAAGCTGGAATCGCAATACGTAACCATGCTCTTCGCGCTCTGGAACGATGAGAATCAGACGCTGCAGGTGGCGAATTCCGGAGCGGTGCAGCCGGTTTTCTGCCGCGCCGGCCAATCCGTCACGGTCAAGGCCGAGGGATTCCCGCTGGGCATGTTTCCCGATGTGACCTACGAAGAGCTCAGCGTGGCCATACAGCCGGGCGACGCCATCGTTTTCATCTCTGACGGGATTCTTGACGCGGAAAACGAGAAGGAAGAGATGTACGGGCAGGACCGCCTGGCCGGGCTGCTCTGCGCCAGCCGCGACCTTCCCGCGCTGGAGATTGCCGACGCCATCCTGGCGGATGTGGCGCGCTTTCAGGGCAGCAAAGACCGCTTCGACGACGAAACGATTATCGTGCTGCGCGTGCGCGAAGCGGAGGTCCAGCCGGAAACCACGAAAGACCCATCATGATCGCTAGGACCATCATCGAGCCGTTCCGGATCAAGAGTGTCGAGCCCATTCGCTGGACGACGCGCGCCCAGCGCGAAAAACTTCTCCAGGCCGCCCACTGCAATCTCTTCCTGCTGCCTGCCGATGACGTTCTCATCGACCTGCTTACCGACTCCGGGACCGGCGCCATGTCCACGCACCAGTGGGCCGCCATCATGGAAGGCGATGAGAGCTACGCCGGCAGCCGCAGCTTCGATCGTTTCAAGAGCTCCGTTCAGGACATCTTCGGCTATAAGCACGTGGTTCCCACTCACCAGGGCCGTGCCGCCGAGCGCATTCTCTTCGGCGTGATGTGCAAGAAAGGCGACGTGGTTCCCAATAACACGCACTTCGACACGACCCGCGCCAATGTCGAATTCACCGGCGCCGAGGCTGTCGATCTGCTGATTCCCGAAGGCCGCCAGCCAGCACTGCAGTACCCTTTCAAAGGCAACATGGACGTGGCGGCGCTGGAAAATCTCATCGCGCGCGTGGGCCGCGAGCGCATCCCCCTGGTCATGCTGACCGTGACCAACAATTCAGGCGGCGGCCAGCCTGTTTCAATGGATAACGCCCGCCGGGTGAGCGAGGTGTGCCGCCGTCACGGCATCCCGCTTTACTTCGACGCCTGCCGCTTTGCCGAGAACGCGTGGTTCATTAAGCTGCGCGAGCCGGGATACGAAAACAAGTCGCCCAAAGAAATTGCGCAGGAGATGTTCCGGCTGGGCGACGGCTGCACCATGTCTGCCAAGAAGGATGGCATGGCCAACATCGGCGGCTTTCTGTGCACCAACGACGATGTGCTCGCGCAACAGGAGAAGAATCTCCTCATTCTTACCGAGGGTTATCCTACCTACGGCGGTCTTGCCGGACGCGATCTTGAGGCCATCGCCGTGGGCCTTCAGGAAGCCGTTGAAGAAGACTACCTGCGCTATCGCATCGCCTCCACGGCTTATCTCGGCAACCACATCGCTGCTGCGGGCGTTCCCATCGTCCAGCCGCCGGGCGGTCATGCCATCTATCTCGATGCCCGCGAGTTCCTGCCACACATTCCGCCTGCGCAATTCCCCGGCGTGGCCTTGGCCTGCGAACTGTATCTTGAGGGTGGTGTCCGCTCCGTTGAAATCGGTACGCTCATGTTCGCCGCGGCCGCGCAAATGGACCTGGTGCGCCTCGCCATTCCGCGCCGCGTCTACACCCAGAGCCACATCGACTATCTCGTCGAGGTCATTCTCGAAGTCTGGAAGAACCGCGAGCGCATCCGCGGCATGAAGCTCAGCTACGAGGGGCCGTTCCTCCGCCACTTCACCGCGCACCTTGAGCCGATGGCCTAAGCCAGGGCCTGCCGCCGCGCCGGCAAAGGATCATCGCGTCCTATGTGCAGTGGGCAATTCCGGGAATTCGAGATTAATTAACGGTGACCACAATCTGTGTTGTGACGGCGCTGAGGCCAGATGCAGTCCCTGTGACAGTGACTACATAATTGCCGGCAGAAGTTCCTCCGGTCGTGGTGGTGGTAGTACCGCCTGCGCCACCGCTGCCGCACGCCGCGAGCGGGAAAGCGACCAGCAGAACCAAGAGGAATAGCTGCAGACTCTTGCGGCCGCGACGCGCGAGACTGCCGATCAGAAGTCCAATGCAAGCCAGGATCGCGCCGCCGGTTCTGCGTGAAGGATGGCTGCGCGGGTTGCTCACCGGAGCGTTGCGCACCTGCATCGTTCCGGTGGTTGTGATCATGACCGAGGCGTTAACGAAAGTTGTGCTGGAGACAGTTTCGGTAGACGGAACGCTGCAGGTGGGTGTATCAATGGCGCCGGTCGGCGGCGTCACAGTGCAACTGAGGTTGACGGTTCCGGTGAAACCGTTTTCCGGAACAATTGCAACCGTCGTGCTTCCGCTGCCGCCGGGTGAGAGAGCGAGGGCCATGCCGCCGGGAATCATGCTGAAGTTAGCACTGCCCGGAGCCATCATGCTCTGCAGGCGCGACGTGAGCGATGCCAGGGCGCTTCCATTCCAGGTGATGTTGAGAGCACCATAGCCCTCAACCGTTCCGAAGCCACCGGCGTTGCCTGTTTCCGTGGTGCCGTTGATGGCCCAATACGACCAGTCCACTCCATAGTCGCGGACAAAGCTTGTCATGGCGTTGAACCAGAAGCCGAGGTCGCTGTCGCTGCTGCTGCTGTCGCAGGTGTCGGCCGAATTGCAGGTGCCAAATTCGCCGATCCACAGCGGCTGCGGATTGCTGCCATTCACGAGGTAGCCCCAGTTGGGCTCAATAGCGTTGTACCAGCCGCTGTAGCCGTTGAGGCTGGAGTACCAGAAGCCATAGTCGTGCGCTTCATAGACGAGTTGGTTGGGGACGTTCAGTTGCACGGGCAAGGAGGCGACGCCGGAAAGATTTCCCGCGTAATTCACGCCCTCGACAAAAATGAGGAGGTTGGGATCGATGGCGAGCACCGCGTTGCCGCCGCGCTCGGCGGCCGCATGCCAGTCGGTGCTGGCCGCTCCGCCCCAGGTGGCCGGAGAACGCGGTTCGTTGCGCAGGTCGACGCCAATGACCCATGGATTGCTCTGGTAACGCTGGGCCATGGTCTGCCAGTCGGCGATCCAGTTGGCCTCAGGGTAGCTACTGTTGTACCAGAGTTCATTGTTGTCGGTCGTGCTGCAGCACCAACCTGCGTTGCTCATGTGATTGTCGAGAATGACCATGATGCCGGCGCTGCCGAGGGCGTTTACCACGGTGTCGAAGATGGTGAGAGCGTGTTCGCCTTCGAGGCTCGGGTTCGCGGTAAGCGCATAATTGCCGACCACCGGGTTGCTCTCTACCATCTGGTTTGACCACAGCAGGCGCACAGCGTTGAAGCCGAGCCCCTTGATGGTGGCCACGATGCTCGTCAGGGGCTGCGCCTGGAGGCCTTCGACTACGAAGTCCTCGCCTTCAGACCCGTACCAGTTGAAGGCATTGAGGTGCACGCGCACGCCGTTGCTGTCTACGATGTACTGTCCCGATGTGTGTAGCGGAAACGCGGGCGCGGCCGCGGATGCACAAGCCGGCCAAAAGAGGGCGGCTAGCGGCGCTAGGGCCAGTGCACACCGGAAAATGGAGCGCGAAGGGAAAGGTCTGCGGAGGGGAAGGGAGAATCCAGTCATCGCGGTCCATTTTAGGACAAAAAGCCGAATTTGGGAAACCGGTCTCTGAGAAAACACCTTTTGCGCGGCATGCCATGGCAAGACCAGGGGCGTGCCGGGTTCGGTACACTCAACTTGTCGGAGCATTTCCCTGGAGATATTGTGCAAACTGCCGTTCAGGAACGACTGATCCGTCCCGCCCGCAACATTCTTGGCAGCCTGCGACTGCCGGGCGACAAGTCCATCAGCCATCGCTACGCCATGTTGGGCGCCTTTGCGGAAGGCGTGTCGCGCTTAACGAATTTTTCGACTGGCGCAGATTGCACATCGACGCTGGCTTGCATGGGAGCGTTAGGGGCAAAGGTGAATCGGTCCGGCGCGGACTCCGTGGAGATTACCGGCGTAGCGGGACGCGTCGGACCCGGCGCCGATTCGCGCGACTGGACGCTCGACTGCGGCAACTCCGGTTCGACGATGCGCATGATTTCGGGGCTGCTTGCGCCGCAGGAGGGCCGCTTTACGCTCATCGGCGATGACTCACTTTCGCGGCGGCCCATGGAGCGCATTCGCAAGCCGCTCGAAGCCATGGGCGCGCGTCTTACGCTCACCGACGGCCATGCGCCACTGACCATCGATGGAGGTCCGCTCAAAGCCATCGACTACACGACGCCGGTTCCCAGCGCGCAAGTGAAGAGTTCGATTCTGCTGGCCGGCCTGCAAACCGAGGGAACCACGACCGTGCGCGAGGCCATCCGCACGCGCGACCACAGCGAACTGGCTCTGCGCGCCTTCGGAGCAAGAGTGGCGCGCACTGCGGATGCGGTCTCCATCGCCGGACCGCAGCAGCTTCATGCCATCGATGCCGTAATTCCCGGCGATCTCTCTTCAGCCGCGTTTTTTCTGTGCGCCGCGATTCTCTTTCCCGGTTCCAACCTTGTGATCGATGCCCTCGGCTTGAATCCGACCCGCGCCACGCTGCTCGACGTGCTGACGGCGCTGGGCGCGCACATCGCAGTGGTGAATCTCGAAGAACAACATGCGGAACTGGTGGGTACAGTGCAGATTTCAGCGCCGGCCGAGGGGCTGGGATCGACGGCGGTCGAAGGTCCGCTGGCGGCACAACTGATTGACGAGTTACCGGTGCTGGCGGCGATCGCACCTTACACGAGCGGCGGCATTCGCATTCGCGGGGCGCGCGAGCTGCGCGTGAAGGAGTCGGACCGCATTGCGCTGGTAGCGAAGAATCTGCGCACCATGGGCGCCGAGGTTGAGGAGTTCGAGGACGGGCTGGACGTGCCCGGCGGTCAGACACTGCACGGCGCAACCATCGATGCGGGCGGCGACCACCGCATTGCCATGGCCTTCAGTGTGGCGGCTCTGCGTGCCGAGGGCGACACGCTCATTCAGGGCGCCGAGTCCGCATCGATCAGCTTCCCTGAGTTTTTTGATCTGCTGGACCGCGTTGCGGAGCGGTAAAGCGCGCAATTCGCTTGCAGCAAACACAAGAAAACGGCCCGGCATGTGCCGGGCCGTTTTCGCTCCACGCAAGCTGCGTTATTGAGCGGGCGGCATGGCTTGCTGATTCGGAGCCGCAGGTGGCGTCATGGTGGGCTCGTTGCCTGGCTGGGCCGGCACAACTCCTGGAATGACGGGAGCGGCGGTCACGGCCCCCGCAGCGGCATCCGGCAAATTGATTCCGTAGTGCTGCAAGGTGGAAGCCAACGTCTGGTAGAGGCCTGCGCGGTCCTTGGCGTAGGCGGCGTTTGCGGCGATCAGGTTGTCCTCCGCGACCGCCATATTACGCTGCTGCTGCAGTACGTTGGCGGTCGTGGAAGCGCCTAGGTGCAGTTTCTTCTGTTCGGCATCCAGGCTCTGTTGCGCGTAATCGCGTGCGGCCTGTGCCGACCGCACCTGCGCACGATCGTTGGTAAGCGCAAACATGGCGTTCGCCACCTGCATGCGTATCTGCGTGTAGAGCTGCTCAAGCCGCAGTTCCGCCTGCCGGTACTCCATCAGCGAGCGTTCCTGCACGGACTGCGCTTCGCGGTTGCGGATGGGGATGGTGACGTTGAAGCCTACACCCTTGTCAGGGGCGGTGCTGTTGACCAGGTCGGAGAGCACTCCTCCGTAGCTGCCGGGCGCGGTGTTGCCCGTGACGGTGCAAGAGATGCCCGCGAAATTGCAGTTCTTATTGACAGCGCCGCCGATGATGCTGGCGCCGTAGAATCCGTAGACATCGAGCGTCGGCATCAACGCGTTGCGTGCACCCTTCAGCGTAATCTCGTCGTTGCGCAGCGTGAGCACGGCCTGCTCCAGCTCCGGCCTACGCTGGAATGCCTCCTGCACCAGCGCCTCGACGGGCTGGCTCTCTTCAGAGATCGGCTCCAGGCTCACCCGGTCTGTAGGAATGACCGGGGCAGCCGAGAGAGTAGCGTCGTTGAGGTTGCGCGTGATGGCCTGCTTGATGATCTGCTGCTGATAGTTGAGAGCGCTTTGCGCGCTGATGAGCGCCTGCTGGTCGGCGGCGACACTGGATTCGGCGTTCACCACATCAAGCGGCGCCATGGAACCCACTTCCAACTGCTTGCGATTGTCGGAGAGCAGTTGGTTGCTTTGCTCGAGGGCGTGCTGCTTGGCCTGCACATCCTCATAGGCCTGGACCAGGCCCCAGTAAATGCTCTCCACCTGGTTCACGGTGTAGAGGATCTGCTGCCGGAACGAAGAGTCTGTAATGCGGCGGTCATTAAGCGCCTGATACATAAAGCGCTTGTTGATCCAGATGCCTGCGCCCTGCAGGAGTTGCTGTGTAACGATAGCCTTGAATGACGAATTGAGTTGCGGGGTGTAGCTGGCCAGCGTGTTGCTGGTGTTGCTTCGACTGTTGTTCCACGCTATGGCAAGTGCGGTTCCGGGAACGAAACCCTGGTTGTAAGTTACGTCGTACGCGTCTGTGTTTGTGGAGGCGGCCGGGCTGAAAACGCTGGTCTGTTGCGATCTGGCCCGTTCCAGCTGTACGGTGCTGGTAAGTGTGGGATCCAGATTCTCCGGCAACGGGCCCGAGCCTTGTGTGGAGAGAGTGAGACCGTTGACACCGGAACCTGCGCCGCCCGAGCCCACCGTGGTTCCACCCGGTCCGCCGCCGGTCGAGAGCGTTGAAGTCGAGCCGCCCAACGTGCCCATTACAAGGCCTGAAGGAGCGCCCAGCGGCAATGCGCCCGTCCGGGTACGCAGAATATCGGTGTCGGCAATGTCGAGATCGTAGCGCGCGATCGCGATGTCGTAGTTGTTCTCGATCGCCAAGGCGATGGCATCGGAGAGGCTGAGATAAATCTTGCCGTCTTTGACGAGATCGGCGAGGCGCACGGAGTTGGCGAAGCTGGCCTTGGCGATGGTGACGGGCCGATACACGTTTATCGGATCGAACCAGTAGCCGAAGGGCTTGGAATAATCGCGGTCGGAGGTGCGCAGCGGAATTGGCTGCGTGGCAACCGGCACCGGCGCCACCGGAAGATCGCTGGCGGCTTTATCGGGCGGCGCGGAGGGAGTGCCCGCCTGTAGCGCGTAGCTGGGTGGCGTTGTGGCCGCCAACGTCAACAAAATGGCGGCAATGGCGCGCAAACGTCCAGCGGCGTTTCCCTGCCCTCTCCGGCCTGTTTTTGGTTCCTGGATTTCACTGCCCGCGGTTGCCCGCTCGCGTTGCGTTACACCTGCCCTTAAAAAATGCATGATTCTTCTCCCCAAGATTGCGGCACGTGACCCACCCACCGGGTGGGCGCTCCGATTGCGTCTCAAGACGTTCAGGAAACCGCTCCGGATGCAAGTTTCGGGTTTCTCAAATCGATTATCGCCGTTAAGTGGATCGGCATGGTTCCTTGTTGATTACGAAGTCGGTACCTCGTCCGTTCCATGCATCGCCGTAAATCGCAGCCGAAGCTCCGGCTAAAAGATAGTTGGAGCGCACTACCTCGAGCGGACGGATGGGTTCGAGGTATCCTCCGACAAAATTAACTAACTGGTTAGTAAAATACTCCAAGTTCCATCTGCTGGCAACCCCAATCGGCCCTTTCGGGATAGAAATCTCTCCATTCGGCCCGAAACACCCGACTTGTACAGGCGAATCGGCGGCATCGGGTACGCTGGATGCAGCGAATCCAGTGACTGATTGCGCCCAAACCGATCGAGAGTTCCGGACCTGGAAGGTGACTCTGGCTTATGACGGGACTGACTTCCAAGGGTGGCAGGTGCAGCCCGGGCTACCGACCATCCAGGGCGAACTGCAGGCCGCGTTGGGCCGGATCACCGGTGAATCGCCACTGCCGCAGGGCTCGGGGCGCACCGACGCGGGGGTTCACGCACTGGCCCAGGTGGCAAGCTTCACATTGCGCGCCCCCATTCCTGCCGAGAATCTGCACCGCGCATTGAATCGGACTCTTCCCCCCTCCATACGCATCTCCGAAGCCAGAACGGTACGGAGTACCTTTCATGCACGGCACTTGGCCATTGCGAAGACCTATGAATACCGGATCTTCCGCGAGACAATCTGCCCGCCCTTTCTGGTTCGGTATGTGTATGCCTGCCCATGGCCGTTGGACCTGGACAAGCTGCAGGCTTGTGCGCGGATCTTCGAAGGAGAACACGACTTCCAGAGTTTTGCCGCGAACGATACGGATCTGAGCGAGCGGAACAGCGCGGCGGATGAGCTAGCAGACGACGCGCCGACGCTTAAGATTCCGGCCGGGTCGACGGTGCGGACCATCTATTCCTCGGTCTGGGAAGAGCGGCCGAGCGAAGCCGGCGCGATACTGGTTTACCGGGTGCGCGGCAACGGTTTCCTGCATCACATGGTGCGCAACCTGGTGGGAACCATGCTGGATGTGGGCCGCGGGCATCTTGCGGTCACGGAGATTCCCGGGATTCTTGCGGCGCGTGATCGTTCGGCGGCAGGGCCTACGGCGCCGGCGCGAGGATTGTTTCTGCACTCGGTGAAATATCCCACAGAAGCGCTGCTCGCGGTTGAGGATTAGGTTTCCGCCAGCCGCATCCTATTTTCGGCGGCGCGAAGCATCCTGCTACTCTGAATCCATCGCCATGCCGATTCTTTCCTCGACCTCGGCATTCTCACGCGTGACAGCATTGGCTGCGCAAAGGCCGATTCACGCGGCATTTTCCTGGCTGCACGCGAGTCCCAAAACTATCATGGATTGGCAGATCGCTTTGGTCGGTATTGCCGCGCCCTCCAATGGCGAGCGGGAGCGAGCGCAATGGCTGGCGGCGCGTTTTGCCGAGGCCGGCGTGAGCGCGGTGGAAACCGATACGGCGGGCAATGTGCTGGGAATGCTGCCGGCCACGAAGCTGCCGTCGGAAAGCACGGGGCCGGTGGTCCTGCTTTCGGCGCATCTCGATACAGTGTTTCCCGCCGATACGCCGCTGCACACAGTACTTAAGGGCGATCGCTTGGAAGCTCCGGGCGCATGCGATAACGCGGCCGGCGTGGTGGGCATGCTGGCCGTGGTTCATGCGCTCGTGGGCGCGGGGGTGGAATTGCCGGCGCCGCTGGTGGTGCTGGGCAATGTGGGCGAAGAGGGTGAAGGCGATTTGCGTGGGGTGCGGCACTTTTATGAGCACAGCGCGCTGGCGGGACGCGTGGCTGCGCATATTGTGCTGGATGGCGCCGGCGCGGACGCAGCGGTGACGCAGGCGCTGGGCAGCCGCCGCTACCGGGTTACAGTCACCGGGCCCGGCGGGCACAGCTTCACCGATGCGGGGACGCCGAATCCGATCGCAGCGCTGGCCATGGCGCTGGCCGGGGTGTCAGAAACGCCGCTGCCGGAAGAACCACGGACCACGCTCAACCTGGGCACGGTGCGCGGCGGTATCAGCGTAAATTCAATTCCCGAGAGCGCCGAGGCGACCGTCGATTTTCGATCGACAGACGGAAATCAGTTGCTGCGTCTTGAAGTTGCGCTGCATCGCGCGGTGGAGGATGCCGTCGAACATTGGAATGCGCGGTCAAGAAGCCCGAGTGCTGTTGGGCGCGGACGGCTGGAATTCGCGATCGCGAAGATCGGCGACCGCCCTGCAGCGCATTTGGCAGATGATTCGACTCTGCTGGCGGTGTTGCGCGCCGTGGACCGGCACCTGGGCCTGCGCACCGACCTCCGGCTGGGATCGACAGACGCCAACCTTCCACTGGCGCTAGGCGTTCCGGCGCTTTCGATGGGCGCGGGTGGAGAAGGCGGCGAAGCGCATACGCTGCGCGAATGGTATTCGCCGAAGAATCGCGAATTGGCGCTCAAACGCGTCCTGCTGCTGACGCTGGCGATGTTGGAGTGGGCCGCCGAGCAGTAACTTTAGTTTGGCTTCGAGGAGAGGCGGCTCTTTCGGCCCTCGAAGCGTCTAATTGACCAGGTGTGGGTTGGCAATTCCGGTTGCGGTGAAGCCGGAAACAGGCCTCGGGAGCCGCCGGAGAGACCGTCGGCTGGCTATACTGAGAAGAGAGGTCGCCACCAGCATTCCGGCCGACCGGCCGGGCGCCTCAAGAGGTTAAGGAAACTTATGAAATTGCTCTTTGAACGGCTTCGCTCGCGCCGTCTTACATCGACGTTCGTCCTGCTTGCCACGCTTTCGGCCGCGATTGTGGCCGGTTCCTTTGCCGCTCACGGAGTGCGCGGACAGGAAAAGCAAAACGACAGCGGCGACGCCACTCCCCTCAAGGTCGTGAATTCGACGATCCCGCCGAACGACTTTGTGCGCATCGCCAGGGCGGTGGGACCGGCGGTGGTGAATATCAACACGCAGACGCTGCCCAAGGATACGGGCAACCACAAGCAGCACAACTTCCATTTCCGCCAGCAGCCCAACCAGCAGAATCCCGATGACAACGGAGACAACGATCAACAGGGTGGGCCACAGGACAACTTCCAGGACTTTTTTAATCGTTTCTTCGGCGGCCAGGTTCCCGGCGGACCGGATGAAGGTGACAACGGCCAGGTGCAGGAGTCGCTGGGCTCGGGCTTCATTGTCGATCCCAAGGGTTACATCATCACCAACGATCACGTGATCGATAAGGCCGACAAGATCTATGTGAAGCTCTCGACGGATCCCGACACGCAGGATCTGGGACGCCCGGCGCGCGTCATCGGTGTGGATAAAGCCACGGACCTGGCGGTGATCAAGATCGACACCAGCACGCCGTTGCCGACCATGAAGATGGGCAACTCGGATACGGCGCAGGTGGGTGATTGGGTCGAGGCCATCGGCAGCCCTTTCGCGCTGGCGCAGACCGTGACGGCGGGCATCATCTCCGCCAAGAATCGCACCATCGATCAGGGAGCGCCGGGGCAGTTCCAGCACTTTATTCAGACCGACGCGGCCATCAATCCCGGCAACTCCGGAGGGCCGTTGTTGGACATGAACGGTGAAGTTATCGGAGTCAATACGGCCATCTACACGCAATCGGCGGGCTACCAGGGAATCGGTTTCGCCATGCCTTCGAACACCGTGGTTGCGGTGTATAACGACCTGATCGGATCGAGTCACAAGGTGACGCGAGGCTCGATCGGCATCCAGTTCCGCGAGGGACTTTCCGGCGCCGTGAATCGTGTGTACGGCTTCAAGAATGGCGTACTCGTGCAGGAGGTTCAGCCAGGCGGTCCCGCGGATAAGGCGGGCCTGAAGGCGGGCGACATTATCACGACCGTGGATGGCCGCTCGATCAAGGACGGCGACGACCTGGTCAATGAAATTGCCAGCCGCAGGCCGGGATCGACCATTCGGTTGGGCTACGTTCGCGAGGGCAAACCCATGGATACGACGGTGACGATCGGCGATCGCGACAAGGTGTTTGCGGAATTGAACAATCCGCAACCGGAGGCGGCCCAGGAAAACGAAGGCGACGCTGGTGAAACCAAGCTGGGCCTCGTGGTGCGCGATGCGCCGCCGGCCTTAACCGCGAAGATCCACACTTCCGGCGTGCTGGTGGATTCGGTCCGCACGGGCTCGTTCGCCGACCTGCAGGGAGTGGAACCGGGACTGGTGATCACGCGCGTCAACAAGCAGCCCACGAGCTCCAAAGAGCAGTTCGACGCGGTGGTAGGCAAGCTCAAAACAGGCGACGATGTGGTATTCGAGGCGATCGACCCGCACCATCCCGAGTTGGGCATCGACATCATTGGCGGAACCTTATAAACCCATAGAAACAGGCGCCGGGTGCGATTCCGAATGCCCGGCGCCGTTTCCAAAGTAAGTCCCAAGGCCTCGGTCAGTTGTTTTTCCCCTTGCCGGAATGCGGTACCTTGACTACACTTGAGCGAAGAGTCCGGACAAGTTGGGCAATCACTCAGGCGGAAAAGCTATGTTTTCATCTCGAATCCCTGCGGTACTCCTGGCGATCTCAGCCCTTGTTGCGACGCCCGCTTTCGCAACCAACGTGCACCGGTCTCCGACCAGCGGCCTGGCGAGCACCCACAAGCTGTCGAAATCGAAGCACAAAGCCGCGCGCCGCGCACGCGGCCAGCAGGCCATTGAGCCGGAGCGAGTGACGCAGATTCAGCAGGCACTGATCCGCGAGAATTACCTGACGGGCGAGGCCGACGGCAAGTGGGACGCCTCGACTGTAGCCGCGATGCAGAAGTATCAGGCAGACAATGGATGGCAAACCAAACTGATGCCTGATTCGCGCGCCCTGTTGAAACTCGGACTCGGTCCCGACTACTCCACGGCCATCAATGCGACGGGCTCCAGCTTTGCGCCGCCAGCCAACAGCAACTTGCCTTCTACGCAGAGTTCCGGTTTTGTGGTGGCTTCGGGCGTCAATCAGTAAACCGGCTTTCACGCTCCGTCAGGGCTTAAGCGCCGCGGATTCCTTCAGCAAAAACTCATACCGCGCCCGCGTCATCTCCGGGCTGGCGTGCGTCTCGCGATCGAGATGCATGACTGCGCCGGTTTTGTCGTAGCGGGGCCATTCAGGCAGGCCGGGTCCGTTAGGGTCGCCGGTCTTGGCGAAGTTAGTCCAGTAGTCCATCATCACTTCGGTCAGTTTGCGATCTTCCGGGCGCCACACCGATCCGCGCCGCACGTCGAGCGTGCCGAAGACATACTCCAGATCGTCCGAGTGCCAGGCATATTTTCCCTCGGGATGCATTTCGCTTGGAGGCGCGGGCAGCTCAAAGTGGTAGCGATACACCGGCGCGCCGCCTGTCTTCACCTGGGCTTCGATCCACTGCCAGGTGCCGAAGGCGATGAATTGATCGGTCGTATAGGCGTCGGCCGCGGCGACAGCTTCGGTGTCTGTCTTTCCCGGATAGGCGGCTAGAAACTCGTCGGCGTGCGCGCCATAATGCTCGCTGGCGAAGGCCTTCCACTTCTCCACCGTCATGCCTTTCGATAGCGTGCCTGCGCGTTCGTCGCGATTCCACCCGGCGAGAAGCGGAACATGGGCCTGCTTTGCCGTTGCGTAAGTCTTAGGAACCGGCTCAGTCACCAGCCTGCCGTCAATGACGGGAGAAAATCCAATCGTGCCCTTCTTTCTTGCGGCATCGATCAGTGCGTCGGTGGGCAGTGCCCGCGCCTCGGCCAGGCTCTTTACGCCGAGAGACTCAACCCACGCCTGATCGCGGGGCGCGCGAACCTCAACAGGATCCACGCCAAGCACGCTGCCGAAGGGCGCGCCGCTTTCTCCGATGACTTTTTGAAACAGCCCTTGCGCCAGCGGCGATGCCATGAGCGTGCTGACGGCAAACGAGCCTGCGCTTTCGCCGAAGATGGTGACATTGTTGGGATCGCCGCCGAAGCCGGCGATATTGCCGCGCACCCATTCGAGCGCGGCGACCATGTCCATCAGGCCATAGTTGCCCGCCGCGCCACCGCCTTCCCGCCGCAGATCTTCACTGGCCAGAAAACCAAAAACTCCCATCCGGTAGTTGATGTTCACCAATACTACGCCGCGGTCCACGAGGGGAGAGTTGGCATAGCGCGGCTCGGAGCTTCCGCCGCCTACATAGGCTCCGCCATGAATCCAGACCATGACCGGCAGCGGATGCGCAGGGCTCGCCGTCGCGGGCGTGTAGACGTCGAGGTAAAGACAATCCTCGCTCGGACCGGGATCCTGAAAAATGTAATCGGCCCAGATCGGCCACTGCGCGCAGCGCGCGGCAAAGCTGGTGGCATCGCGCACCCCATTCCAGTGCGCGGGCGGCTGTGGCGCCTTCCAGCGCAAATCGCCTACGGGCGGCGCAGCAAAGGGCAAACCGAGAAACGCGCGCGCCTTGCCATCGTTGACCAGCTTGCCGTGCACGCTGCCCTGCGCGGTCTTCACCGTCAGCGAATCTGCGTTCGCGAAACACGCCAGGCCCAAAGCGGTTGCCAACAGCGCTGTGGCGCACAGACTTCGATTTCCCATGGTGGAATCTCCCGCAAGACACCATAGCAGGAACGGCGGCAGGTTGGGGCGCCGCTTCACACGCAAAAAACGCGCTGCGATTTCAAACTACCTCGGGCGAGAGAAGATCTTCCATGCTTTCGCGGCGGCGGATAAGGCGCGCTTTGTTGCCTTCGACCAGGATTTCCGCCGCGCGCGGACGGGTGTTGTAGTTGGAGCTTTGCGCCATGCCATAGGCTCCGGCATCGAGCAGAGCCACCAGGTCGCCCGGTTCTATGGGTGCGAGCCTGCGGTCACGCGCAAAAAAGTCGCCCGACTCGCAGACCGGACCTACGACATCGACAATGCGCTTCTTTCCTGGCCTGGGCCTTATGGGAACGATCTCGTGCCAGGCTTGGTAGAGCGCGGGGCGGATGAGGTCGTTCATGGCCGCGTCGGTGATGACGAAGGTCTTCTTGCCGTTGCGCTTCACGTAGAGCACGCGTGCCAAAAGGGCTCCAGCCTGAGCGACAAGGAAACGACCGGGTTCGATGAGCAGGCGGCCTTTGAAGGCGCCGAGTGCGTGTTCCAGCGCCGCGGCGTACTCCTCGACCTTGGCTGCGGCGTCAAAAGCGCCGGCGTGATAATCAATCCCGAGCCCGCCGCCGGCGTCGATTGATGCAAGCGCGATGCCTTCGCGGCCGAACTGCTGCACCAGCTTGCTGACGCGTTCAATGGCCGCGCCGAACGGGGCCGCCGATCGGATCTGCGAACCGATGTGGACGCTGACGCCATGCGCCTCGAGCCAACGGCTGTTGGCCGCAGCCTCGTAAATCGCCAGCGCACGGCGGATATCGATGCCGAACTTGTGTTCACGCAGGCCCGTGGAGATATAGGGATGGGTGTCGGCAAAGATATCGGGATTGACGCGTAGCGCGAAGCGGGCGCGGATTTTGAATTTACGCGCTCGCGCCGCGAGCAGCTTCAGTTCCGCCTCGCTTTCCACGTTGAATTGCAGGATGCCGGTCTTGAGGGCCAGGTCGATCTCCGCGGCGGTTTTTCCCACGCCGGAAAAGACCGTGCGGCCTACGGCATCCGGCGCGGCGGCCAGCACGCGCTGCAGTTCGCCGCCGGAGACGATGTCGAAACCGGCGCCATTCTGGCTGAGGAGCTTGAGAATCGCCAGCGCGGAGTTGGCTTTGACCGCGTAGCAGACAAGATGCTCCCGGCTGGCGAAAGCCTGCTCAAAAAGGCGCAATCGTGCGAGGATCTGGTCGGCCGAATAAACATAAAGCGGTGTGTCGAAGCGGCGTGCCAGAGCGTCCAACGAGACGCCGTCGCAATGCAGCGCCGCGCCGGGCTTGGGATAGGAAAACGGGCGCGAGGATGTGGTTGCCGGTTCAGCCACGGATCACTTCCAAAACCAAGAAAATACTGTTTAGAGCGTACAGCATGGAACGCACCGTGACGAAGAAGGGCTGCGCCCGATGTGGCGATGCGCACAACGGCTTCCCCGCCCGCCCGTTACAATAAAAGATTGCATGACTCAGTGGCCTCAAGTTGACTTGGTGGGCGTGGGACTGAACGCGACCGATACGCTGATTCCTCTGCCGGCATATCCCGAACGCGGCTCGAAGTTGGAGTACTACGCATCGAGCGTGATGCCTGGCGGGCAGGTAGCGACGACGGTGGTGGCCTGTCAACAGTGGGGATTGCGTACGCGCTACGTGGGCAAGCTGGGCGACGACGACGCGGCACGCCTGCACGAAGAGGCGTTCCAGCGGGCGGGTGTGGAGGCGCAACTCGTCAAAGTTCGCGGCGGCGTGAGCCCGCAATCGCTCATCCTGGTGGACGCGGGCGGCGAGCGCACCGTGCTTTGCCGGCGCGACGAGCAAATGACACTCAGGCCCGAGGAACTGCGCCGCGAATGGGTGACAAATGCGCGCTTGCTGCACCTGGACGGGCACGACACGGCGGCCGCGACACTGGCCGCAAGCTGGGCGCAGGCCGCGGGCATTCCCGTGGTGGCCGATCTCGATGACACCTACGCCGGCATCGAAGAGCTGGTGGCCAATATCGATTATTTGATTGTCAGCCAGAACTTCTCGTGCCGGCTGATGAACGACAACAACCTGGAGCGCGCCTTGCGCCGCATGCTTTCGCGTTATGGATGCAAGTTGAGCGCGGCGACGCTGGGCGAAGACGGGGTGCTGGCGTGGGACGGCAAGCAAATGGTGCACTGCGCCGCGTACCGCGTTCCGGTGGTGGATACGACCGGGGCCGGCGATATTTTTCGCGCCGGGTTCATTTACGGGCTGATGCAGGAGTGGCCGCTGGAACGGCAGTTAGATTTTTCCTGCGCGGCGGCGGCGATGAACTGCATGGCGCAGGGAGCGCGTGGCGGCATCCAGGCAGTGCACGCGATTGAAAACCTGATGTCGACGATGGCGCGGTATGAGAGCGCTTTTGGCTTGTCGGCGTCCGATTAAGTTCATAGAACCGTATAAAGAAAACAGTCCCATGAAAGGGCACGACTTTAGCCGTGCCGAAAAACGGCCCTGAAAACGCGTGAGCTTTAGCCCTTGCGGGACGCCAACCGGCCCAACATCACATTCTTGAAACACAGCGTAACCATTCAGATGAGTCGACGCGCAGCCTTGCGCCGTCAAATACAATGAGGCAATAGGCCACAGTCCGGCGGAGCGATTCCCGGACGTCAATTCTCTTTCGGAGACAACCCATGGCATTGTTCAAGACTTCGAATCCGGCGCTCGGCCAGAACACTTTCAGCGATGCTGCGCGCAGCCAGTATGGCGGCAGCCTGGTGGACGCCGCGGCGCGGATGACACTGAGCGGCACGGTGAACAAGACCGGCATTCTGCTGCTGTGCGCGGTGGCGACAGCGGCATGGACGTGGAACCAATTCATGCAGACGCACGACCTGACCACTGCCGGTCCGGCGGTGATGTTGGGCGCACTGGGAGGATTTGTGGTCGCCATGGTGACGGTCTTCAAGAAGACCTGGTCGCCGGTGACTGCGCCCATCTACGCGCTGCTCGAGGGCCTGGTGCTCGGCGGACTGTCCGCGATCTTTGAATTGCGCTATCCCGGCATCGCCATGGAAGCCGTGGGGCTGACGTTTGGCACGTTGTTCGTGATGCTGTTCCTGTACAAGTCCGGGCTGATCAAGGTGACGCAAAAATTCCGCATGGGCGTGGTGGCGGCTACAGGCGGGATTATGGTCTTCTATCTCCTCACCTGGCTGCTCAGCTTCTTCCACATTTCCATTTTCTCTTCTGTCTTTGGCTCAGGGCTGATTGGCATTGGCTTTAGCCTGTTCGTGGTCGCCATCGCGGCGCTGAACCTGGTTCTGGACTTTGATTTTGTGGAGCAGGGCGTGGCCGCCGGCGCACCCAAGTACATGGAGTGGTACGCGGCGTTCGGCATCATGGTGACGCTGGTGTGGCTCTACCTGGAGATGCTACGGCTGCTGTCGAAGGTGCGCAGCAGGAACTGAGAAAAGCTTCTAGCTGCTAGCTCCTAGCTTCTAGCCCTGCGGCGAAATCAGTGAAAATGTGACGCTCCCGGCGGTGATGCGGCGATGCGGTGTGCCGCGGGCGATGACCAGCATGTCGCCTTTATTCAGGGCGACAGTTTCGTGCCCCTCCGACTCCGGCGAATTCCATTCGCCGGGCGCTTTGCTGTGCGCGCCCTTCGGCGTGCCGCCGAGCTCGTAGACCGTCGACCCATCGAGAATCTGGAAGACGTGGTCGCGATGCTCGTGCCACTCGAACTCGGCAGCGGATTTCGCCTTTTCGGTGGTGAGGACCACAACGAAGGACTTCTCCTGCACGAGATTGTTGTTGCCGGGATATTCAGCGAGGACGTTGAGGTCGTCCTGAATCAACTGTGCCTTGAAGAGCTTGAAGGTGAGGGCAGGAGCGCTCGTGCCCTGCGCCGCGGACGAGGAGGCAAAGCCCGGGGATGCAAGAATTGACGCGCGAGTGAGTGTAAAGCCGGCAGCCGCGGCGGCGGGCACGGCGCGCAGGAATTTGCGGCGGGCAGGATTCGAAATCGAGGCATTGCGCATAGGATTCTCCGGGAATCGGCAAGTGACTTCGTGGGCGATTCTAACAGCGCCGCGCGGTTGGCGCGGATTTCAGAGATCGAACTGCCGCAACCAGGGCGCCATGAGGGCTGCGACTTTGCGGGGTTGCTCGTACGCGGCAAAGTGACCCGCACCGGGCAGCACGTGAAAGTCGCAACCGCCGGGAGCGGAACGAAAGGCTTCCATGTCAGCGGGGGTGACGGATGTGTCCTCCGCGCCCGCAATGGCGAGAACAGGGACACGGATTGTAGACACGGTGGGAACCGAATCGGGGCGCGTGGCCAATCCGGCCTGCACCGCAACCACGGCTTCGGGCGTGAGCGTCATATGAGACCGCACCTCGGCGACAATCTCCGGGCGCTCGCGGCGCGAGGTTTCGCTGAGGAGAGTTTGCGCCATGCCGTCGAAAAGCGCGGTGACGCCCTCAGTGCGCGCCCGCTGAATGGTTTCAGCGCGACGGGTGAGATTGGCAGGGGCATCGGGCTGGGGTTTGGAGCAGATGAAGACCAGGCCTGTCATGCGCTCGGGGGCTCGGCGCCAAATCTCGAGCATCACGTAGCCGCCGATGGAGCAGCCCACGAAAACGGCCCGGCGCAGAGAGAGCTGGTCGAGCAGAGCGAGTACATCGGTGGCGAGCTGGTCCATGGTGAGTACGGGAGCGTCAGGAACCAGGTCGAAAGCGCCTACCGGCAGGCCGGAACCGAGCGCAGAAACACCGTGGCCGCGCAAATCGGGTACAACCGCACGAATGCCAGCGAGCTCTTTGGTCAGGGGACGCCAGTAATCGCGGTCTAGAGGGGTGGGATGCAGAAAGACAACCGGTGGGCCGGTGCCTGCGTCGGTGAATCCAAGGCCTGAGCCGTCAGAAAGCGAGACGCCGTTCATACACCTGGAGGATACGCTCCCGGGAGGGGTGGCGTCTCCTCAGGAATTCCAATCCAAGCAGCGAGATAGGCCACACCGATCAGGCCGCTCGAGAAGATGAGACCGATGACCGCGACGATGCGGACGAGTGAGACGTCCCATCCGTTGGCATGCGCAATGGCGATGCAGACTCCGGCGATCTGACGGCCCACGCGGGGGCGGATGAGCGGGCGGCCAGGAATGGGCTGCACGGCGGGAATGACCGCCCCGCAGGTCGAACAGAAATGAGCGCTTGCAGGTAATCCAGTGCCGCAGTGCTGACAAAAAACGGTCATGACGGTTCTCCGAGGACGAACTTGAACTCATCTGAGGATACGAGGTTTGGCGTGCTGCGGTTCCCTTTTCGGCCGGTGCCCTTCGCGTAAATAGCCTTGGGCGGTGCAGAAACTTCCGTCAGGGGTTGAACCCCTCGTCATTTGGGCCCTTTTCGGCACGACTGAAGTCGTGCCCTTTCGCGGCCTGATTTATGCAACTCGATCAAAAGCCGCAAAGCCCGAGCGATTGCTCAAGTTCCCTGGTAGGGAGTGTGCAGGTACTTCCTGGCCTCGCCTGCGCGAGAAGTATTGGGGCCGGCGTCGATCGCCGCCTGGTAATCGCGCGTGGCCAGCGTTCGCTGACCGTTCAGGTCGTGGCATTGGCCGGCATCTAGGAGTGAACGGATCTTGAGTTCCGAGCCCACGCCGCTCGTTCCGGCCGCTTGTTCATAGGCCTGTGCGGCTTCATCGTAGTGGCGCTGGCCGCGCAGGGCGTCGCCGAGTCCGAAATAGGCCAATTCCAGCTTGGACGAAGCAAAGTAGCCGGGCTTGGCCGCGTCTGCGAAAAGCTCCCGGTAAGCATCCACGGCGCCCATGCCCTCGCCCGCATCCTTGCGCAGATTGGCTTCTTCAAGGCGGAAAAGGAAGTCGTGAGGATATTCGTCTTTCAGTTCGCGCACCACCTGGATGGCTTGCTTGTACCTGGATTCGCGGCGCAGGAAGAGCGCGATAACTGTGCGCGATTCGACACTGGTGATGATACCGCGCTTGCCGGCGTCTTCAAGCGTGGCGAGTCCGGTGGATTTGGAGCCGGTGATGCCGGCAAAGCCGATCATGAGCTTAAAAGGCCAGGGGAGCGCGCCCACCACGTATTCATAGACGCCGGTGATAAGCTTGGCGTCGGCGTAATCGGGATCGATCTGTAAGGCGCGCGCCGCATCGTCTTTGGCCTTGGTGGCCAGACGGAATCCGGTACCGAACGCGCGTTCCACCATGGCCACATAGGCACAGCGCAAACTGCGAACCCAGGCGCGAGCAAAGAGCGCATCGAGGTCCCTGGGATTTTTGCTAATGCGCCAGTCGGCCTCGCGCACCGCTTCATCGGCCAGGGCAAAGATCTGATCGCGCTTCGCGGGATCCTCGTCGGTGGCATGGTGGCCGGTGAGAAAGCCGTCGTTGGCGTAAAAGGTAGTGTCGAGCAGGTCCAGGCGGTAAAGCTCCTGAAAGATCAGCGCGTTGAGCAGATAGGCAGTGGCCTGCGGATCGCCGGGATGGGCCACGTGAAACTGCTGGAAGCGCTCCACCGCGCCGGGATAGTCGAGGTTGTAGAAGCGCTCATACGCCGCGCGCACCTGGGGGTCGTAGTTCATGGGGTTGGTGTGTGCGGTCGCAGCCACGGCTGGAACAGACAGGACTAACCCAAGGATTCCAAAGACCCACTTCCGCACGGCAGGCTCTCGCGGCTTCAAAATCTGCTCCTGCCTACTATGGTACCGGTTGACGCATTCTGTCCGACAGAGCGTAGCATATGGGAAAGGCTTCGCGTTACCTTCGTACTTCAGAATGAGGACATTTTTTGCACCGCTGGTAACCGAATGAACGCACTTTTCGTCAATATAATCGAGTTGCTACCTCTCCGTTGGAATTGCCCGCGCTGGGCGTTGCGAATATTATCGTGTGCTTCCGGATCCGGGCATGCTCCTTGTCAATCGCCTTGAACGTCTCAACAACCCTTCGCGAGCCAAGAATTTCGCCGTTTTTCGACCGTCTTTAACCGGAATTTGGCGAGCGCTCTTTTAAGGTCATTTCTTACCACCTTCCTGGGGAATTAGAGAATGGGCTCCCTGAATATTAGAGCAGTGGGTTGGGTCGATTCGATGTTGCCATATCCGCGGGTGGCTCGTTTCATCGAGAATTCTAAGTGGCTTCCTTTTGTAGCGTTTTATTGCATTATTTGCAACGTTCCCTACTGGATTGCCGCTCGCGAATTCGGCTTCTCGCCTCTGGGATTGATTTGCGTTACGTACGCTTTGGTGGGGCTGATTGCTCTGTTCGTTCCGCGGCCCGTGACCCTGGTTTTGCTTCTGGGTATTACCGCGGCGGATATCATCTGCGGGGCGTGCATGACGTATTACGTCCCGCTTCGAGAATGCCTGCAAAATATGCGCGTCGCCATTGAATCGTCGGCCGCACATCCCTTGCGCTCTCTTTTTGTGTTTTTGTTCTTTTTGCTGATTGCTGCAATGGCGTCCTTGATGCCAGGCAAGGAATTGCCAAAGAATCAGCGACGGCTCGCCGCTGCGTGCCTGGTGACGTTTGCGATCGTCGTTCTCTGCGGGGACGTTATATCCACCCGCCTTGCGACGGGCTATTTTCCTGCTCCCTTTGGAAAGGCGCCCGGCGCCGACGGGCTCAGCGTAATCAGCAAAATTCGTGCTCCGCGGCTGGCGCGTATTCCACTGATCCGATTGAAGCGCTTGTGGGATTGGAATGCGTCGCTGAGCGCATTCGAAGAGAAAGGCCGGACGGCGCGATCCCCCGTGCCGAGCGCGGCAGCGGTTGCCATCAAGGCCTCAGGGATTTTCTCAGGCCAAAGTCATGGCGAGTTGCCCGACATCGTTGTGACTGTGGTTGAATCATGGGGGGTCGCTCAGGACGCATCGTTGCAGAAGGCGATGGTCGAGTCCTATCTCGAGCCGGAATTGCTTGCCAAGTACCAGGTTTTCCAGGGGTCGGTTCCGTTCTATGGGGCCACCGTCGCGGGAGAAGCCCGCGAGTTGTGCGGCAATGAAATTGGCTATTACCTGATCCGAGCCCCAGCATCGGACTTGAAGGGCTGCCTTCCGGAGAGGCTCGCCTCTCTGGGCTACCACAACATCGCCGTCCATGGCATGAGCGGGCTCATGTTCGATCGCCTGATTTGGTACCGCAAGCTCGGATTCCAGGAGCTCTGGTTTCAAGAGGAGCTTGAAAAACAGGGATTGCCGAATTGCGCGAGCGCTTTTCTAGGGACGTGCGATGCAGATGTTGCCGCATGGATCGGGCGGCGCCTGGAGGACGATACCTCGCGGCCGAAGCTCATTCACTGGATGACGCTCAATTCGCATCTGCCTGTTCCGGTGCCGTCGTATTTGCGCGATGGCGCTCCCTGCACTGCCGACATCGGATTGCAGCCTCATACAGCGCTTTGCTCCTGGTATCAACTAGTTGAAAACGTCCACCGTTCGGTGGCGCAACTGGCGTCAGGTCCGCTGGGGCGGCCGACGATTTTTGTGGTTGTGGGCGATCATGCGCCTCCGTTTGGCGATCCGGATCTGCGCGACCGGTTCTCGCAAAGCGATGTGCCCTACGTGGTGCTTGTGCCCCGCTCTGAGGCCGCGCCATCTAAACCAATGTTTGCGCACAATGCCGCGAACCCGACGGCGCGACCGGCGCAGTCTCAACGGCGAACGCCTTGAGTTCCGTACCGGACTTCAAAGCGGAGAATCAGTTAGCATTGAGGTATGCCCATCCCCGAACGGATGAATCCAACATTCGCATCTGGCCGCCCCACAGAGCCTGATCGAATGGTGGAAGCGCGAAAGCGGTTGATCGTGGCGCTCGATGTGTCCAGCATCGAGGCTGCTGACGAAATGGTGAGGCAGCTGGAGGACGTGTGCCAGTGGTTCAAGGTGGGTTTGGAACTGTTTGCTGCCGCCGGCCCCGCCGTGGTTGAGGCGCTGGCGGCGCGCGGTCACTCGGTGTTTCTGGATCTGAAGTTCCACGACATTCCCAACACGGTGGCTGGCGCGGTGCGCTCGGCGGCTGGGCTCGGCGTGCGCATGATGACGGTTCACTCGGCGGGAGGGCCGGCGATGCTGGCCGCCGCGCGTACGGCGCTGGACGGCGTGGCCGATCCGCCGCAACTGCTGGCTGTTACCGTGCTAACCAGCATGGACGCAGAGCAATTGAAAGCCACCGGAGTGGAACGCTCACCCGCTGAGCAGGTGGAATTGCTGGCCCGCATGGGATGGGAAGCGGGGATTCGCGGCTTTGTTTGCTCTTCCCGAGAGGTAACGGCGGTACGAGCACTGACCGGCGCGGAAGGGGTGCTGGTGGTTCCCGGCATTCGGCCCGCGGGCGCCGAAGCCGCCATCCCTTCCGATGACCAGAAGCGCATGGCGACGCCCGCCGAAGCGCTGTCGGCAGGCGCAAGTTACCTGGTAGTGGGAAGGCCCATCACGCAGGCGCCCGAACCGGCCAAAGCGGCGGAAGCGATCTTGCAAGAGATGGCGGCGGGTGCGACACCCTAGCTGGCGTACACTTCGTTCAACATATCCAATTCTGAAAGATGGCCGGCAGACGCAAGGGGTGTGCTTGCCTTCCTGACGGAGAGCGACGATGCCAGGGACTTCAGAACCCGGTGGCGTTTGGGCCCGAATTCCCGTAACCTTGCGCGCGATCTTTTTCGGTACTGCATTGGCGATCGTGGCCGCTAACGTATGGCCTCCTCTGCTGTTCAAGCTTGGAATGCCGCTGGCAGCCTGCGCAGAGATTTTCTTTCTTACAGGTTTTGTGTTCTGGGCGTCAGGAGGCGGTCCACCTCGCCGCCTGCGCGCCCTTCGCAGGGACCGCTTTCGTGTCAGAGCACTCACAGGTAAGGATTGGCTCTGGGGAATTGCCGCGGCGGTTGCCTTCGCTGCTGCGGTCCACGCGGCCATCGTGGTCCTGTTCCGGATCGTTCCGTATCCGGCTGCACTATTCCATCGCGGCTACGATTTTTCGTTCATCCCAGCGCGATCGATGCGGTGGACCGCGTGCATCGTGTCCGCCTTATCCGCAGCCGTCTGCGAGGAGACAGGTTTTCGCGGCACCATGCAGCAGCCGATCGAACTCCGGCACAGCCCCACGATCGCCGTCCTCATCTCTTCCGCGATGTTCACGCTGGTGCATTTGAACAAGGACTGGGCACTGGTCGGGATGGTGCCGATCGTGTTTGGCGCCGGGCTCCTCCTGGGGGCTCTGGCTCAGGTATCGGGGACTCTAATCTTCGGCATCATCGGCCACACGATCATGGACATTGGCCTCTTCGGTTATTGGTGGACGCAAATCGCGGGCACATTCGCCCAGCGGCCAATTTCGGAGTCGGGGATGGATCAGGCGTTCGGCATTGAGTGCGCTGCGCTTGGATTGCTTCTGACTGCCACACTGATTTCCATCGCGCAGTTGAGAAAATTGCGGGTTTTGGCGAAGGCATAGCGCCGCCTTCTTGCGTCAGTTGAAAAAGCCCGGCGCGATGCCGGGCTGATTCTGTGGATAAGAACTCAAGTAAAACTTAGAGTTTCTCGTAGAAGTCGCACGCGGAGCAAGAAATATAGACTCCGCCTGGAACGCCGCGCTCGCGGTCCTTGACGCGCTTGACGATGCGCGTGGGTTTGGAGCACTTGGGACAGTCAGTGGACTTCGTCGTGTCCATTACCTTTTTGCGATCACCAGTTTTGGCAATTTTGGCCATGGGTGAGGGGTTTCTCCTTCTTGGGGTGTCTCTGCACGCATCCGCCAGGACACCCCAGCAAGCAAAGACCGCTTGCCGGGGACCCCGTTGCTGCGGAC
>Ga0181530_10001423_pt1 | contig 30230 bp, 29 predicted proteins | sample PEATcosm2014_Bin_42_FD_119769 | JGI IMG/M metagenome (GOLD analysis project Ga0181530, IMG submission 119769) | Peatland microbial communities from MTU Mesocosm Facility, Houghton, MI, USA - PEATcosm2014_Bin10_60_metaG | ecosystem: Environmental > Terrestrial > Soil > Wetlands > Peat | place...
CGACACAGTTCCAGGCGCTTCGCGGCAGCCAAGCCGGGAGCACTGGCAAAAGCGGTGGGATAACGCCGACACGGCGGAAAAACGCGAGCTGTTGAAAATGGCCTTGCGCGGCCGACGCCTCGTGGTCGACCCGGCTAGCCTTAAGCGCGCTGAGCGGTCCGATGTCACCCGTCGGCTCAGGATCGTCTCAGCGGAAGGCGAAGACCTGCCGGACATGACGATGACGATCGCGGACGTGATCGCGGCCCGTGCCGCACATGGCGGGCTGGTGTCCACCCCTAGCGCGCCGGACACCCTATGGTCGAAGCGCCGGACTTTCACCGAGGAGTACAAGAACCGCATCCTTGATGAGTACGAGAACGCGGGACCGAGAGAGCGTAGTGCTCTGCTGCGCAGGGAGGGCCTGCACTACACGAATATCTCCTCTTGGCGCCGCAAGAGGGTCGGGTAGACCGTGGCCGCCGAACTTGTTCGCTCAGACCGCCCGATTGATATCTACGCCCGTGTCAGTCAGCTCAAGCGCAACGAGAAGCGCGAACCGTCGACCGACGGCCAGGTGTCGGTGTGCCGGGTCCGCCTTGCCGACCTTGGACTTGCGGAGGGCAAGGTTCTGGTTGACCCCGGTCGCTCGGCGTGGAACCCGGCGATCGAGCGTCCGGCGTGGGACGAGCTGATGGACCGGCTTGAGCGTGGTGTGTCTGGCGGGTTCATCGTGTTCGACCTGGAGCGGTTCACCCGGCAGCCGAAGGATGGCGAGCGGATGATCGGGGTGGCCGCTCGGGGCCTGCTGGTGCTGGACAGTGAGAGCGAGTACGACCTGCGGACCCCGAACGGCAAGAAGGCGTTCCGCGACGCGATCAACGCCGCCGCCTACTATTCCGACCGCCTGTCCACCAGGAGCGCTCGCGGGAAGAAGCTCAAGGCGATGGCGGGCGAGCCGAACGGCTCGGCGCGGCCATTCGGCTTCGAGGACGACCGCGTCACCCAGCGCGAGGACGAGGCTGCCATTCTGCGGGAACTGACCGCCCGGTTTCTGGCGGGCGAACTGCAAGACGCGCTGGTCGCGGACCTGAACGCGCGGGGGATTCCCACGGCTCAGGGCAGGCCGTGGACGCGCCCGGCGCTGAAGACGCTGCTCACCCGCCAGCGGAACTGCGGCAGGATCATCTACACCGACCCAGCGTCGGGCCTGACGTCCGTCGTTGGCCGCCTGCCAGGCGCTCCGATCGTTTCCGAGGAGGACTTCGACCGGACAACCGCGATCTACGCCGCACGCCGGAGAGGACGCCCGAGTTCACCGCATTACCTCTGCTCGTCCTTCGCCGTCTGCGGGCAGCCCGGCTGCGGCCATATCCTCCACGGCCGGACCCGCAACGGCCTCAAGCCCTACCCGGATGGATTGGTGAGCCGTTCGTACTGGTGCAACCCCACAGCCGGAGGGTGCGGAAAGACCGAAGTGGACCAGCGGGCGCTGGATTCAGCGGCACGCGCGCTCGTGGTTGAGATCTTGTCGGACACTCGCAACACCGACGAGATCGAGCACGCCGCCTACGAAACAGCCAGCGAAGCCGTCCAGCTCGACATCAAGATCGCTGAAGCTGAGGCGGTAGCGGAAGCTCTCACCGATCGCCTAGGACGAGGCGAGATCACCCTCGCCCACTACGACCTGGTCATCAAGCCAGTCGATGAACGCATCGCTAGCCTCCGGGCCGAACGCGCCGCAATCCCCGATCCCGGCCCCGTCCCCGGAGCACAGCAGTCACTGGGAACAAGCCGTGCGCAGTGGCGGCAGCGGTGGGACACCGCCGACTATAAGGGAAAGAGAGACCTGCTCACGATGGCGCTGCGGGGCAAGCACCTGGTGATACAGCCAGCCCAACAGGGCAGGGGCAGCGCCGACCTGGACGATGTCGTAGGCCGCGTCAGCGTTGGTCAAGGTTAAGCAGGGCGAGAATCCTGCCAGCCCGCGCTCCAGGTCGACGTCGAGGTCACCAGTGAAGCTGTGGCATCCCGGGGCTACGCTGGCAGCATGCTTGTCGCTTTCTCAATTACGCTACGCCGCTCGGCACGGTGAGGGCGACGGCGAGATCGTCGCCGAGGCGGTCCGGGTCGTCCGCGAGAGCGGGCTGCCCAACCGGACCGACGCCATGTTCACGAACATCGTGTGCTTAGCGCACTGTTAGCACTGAACGGCATCGCCGCAGCTCAGGACACCTACAGGAGGCCCCTCTGTCATGATCGTCGCGTTCTCGGTCGCTCCGTCCGGTACCGGACGCGCCGACGGTTCCGTCTCCGACGCGGTTGCCGCAGCGGTGAAGATCGTACGAGACTCCGGCCTGCCGCACCGGACGTCGGCGATGTTCACTGAACTCGAAGGCGCCACCTGGGACGAGTGCTTCGACGTGGTGAAGCGCGCCACCGAGGCCGTGCTCCCGTTCGGGTCGCGGGTCTCGCTGGTGCTGAAGGCGGACATCCGGCCAGGCTACGAGGGCCAGATCGACTCGAAGCTTGGGCGGCTGGAGGCAGCGATCGAGAAGCAGGACGACCAAGCCCACTCGTGACCCGCCTGTTAGATGTCTAGGTCATGGCGGAGGCCGGTTGTTACAGCCCTCGATATTTGAACATCCAGCGGCTGAATTATCTGTGGACGATTCGGCACAGCTCAGCGAGGAGGGCACCGGTAGACCGACCGGTATCCCCGGAACGGTAAAAACTTGGCCAAGGGGTGCGCGGGGCGGGCCATGGCACGCGCGGGCCTCTGCGCGTGCTGCCGTGCCGGGCTCCATGACCGCACCTGCGGCCCCCGCCGGTACGCCTGGTAAAAGCGGACAAGTAGCCGCAGACGAACCAAGCGACCCCTGAGCGTCCGCGCTCGGGGGTCTTCGCATCAGAGCGCTGTCAGACCTAACAGCCAGACTGTCAGATCAAACAGGGAAGAAGCGGAGTCGGACGATGCATGACATCATCAGCGACATCATCGACTGGGACCAGGCCAACAAGGCATACCTGGCCGGTGAGGGCCAGTCGGGCGAACGGTACATCCAGCGGCTCGAAGCGGCCGACCGGATGGCCGAGGTCGAGGCCCGGTGGCATCATCTCCCCGGAGGGTTCCTAAGCGAGCGGAAGCTCATCAAGACTCACATCCAGGCCGTTGCCGAGAGCACACAGGTCGCGACTATTGAAGGGGTGTGCTGGCTGGCCATCGCCGCCGCAACCGCCTGGCTACCCCAACGGGAACCGGCTGAGACGGCGTTGCCTTAGCGCATTGCAGGAAGGCCACCCCGCTGGACGGCCTTTCTGCTGCTCAGGGGCAGCTACCATGCAGCGGATAGCAGGTTCGCCGAAAATAGTTAATTAAAACCTACCCAGTCGCCCTCGACGGTGGTGAACATCGCGTCGGTCCGGTTGGGCAGGCCGCTCTCGCGGACCACCCGGACCGCCTCCGCGACGATGTCCCCGACGGCTTCGCCGGTGCCGAGCGGTGTGATTGAAAACGCGACGAGCATGGGACGCCCCCTAAGTTGCTGACAGATTCAGGTGGCCGGTGGTTCGCCCGGCGGCTCCGGCGGCGGGCCGGGGGCCATCGTCGGGCTGCGGCACGGCGAGGAAGCGCGGCGCGATAGGCCGGGCTCCCTCAGGTGCATACTGCCGGCCGTGCGCATACTCGCCCAGCAGCGCGCGACAGTCGTCGAAAAACCGCTCCCCAGGATCGCCCGCCCTGGAAGTTGTGGGGTTCATGCGCAAGCAGGGGAATCAGCGTGTACGATAACTGGCATGTCGCAATGGTATTGGCGCTTTCCGCTGGCTCCAGGTGTAGCCAGCCGCGTTCACCAGCGCTGACCACGCACCTGGAGCCAGAAAGACAGAGGCAACTGCCTCTGTCTTTGTCATGTACGGGCTGACTGGCTCCCGGGGCGCGGGTGTCCGGTCCCTGTGAATAAGGAGACACGCGATGCCCCGCCACACGAGCGATACACGCATCCTGGATTACGAACCCTTGCTGCCGCCCGCGGAGCTGTTGCAGGAGCTTCCGCTGGGACAGGGCCGGGCGACCACCATTGAGCAGGGCCGCACGGATGTCCGCGCGGTACTGGACATGGCCGATGACCGCCTGCTGGTCGTGGTCGGCCCGTGCTCGGTGCACGATCCCGTCGCCGCGATGGACTACGCGCGCCAGCTGGCTGAGCTGCGGCGCTCGCTGGACGACGAGCTGCTGATCGTGATGCGGGTGTACTTCGAGAAGCCGCGCACGGTGACCGGATGGAAGGGCCTGATCAACGATCCGGGCCTGAACGGCAGCTACGACGTGCACCGCGGCCTGCGTACCGCGCGGAAACTACTGCTGGACGTGGTGGAGCTCGGCCTGCCGGTCGGCTGCGAATGGCTGGACCCGGTCACCCCCCAGTACATCGCGGACACCGTGGCCTGGGGCGCGGTCGGCGCGCGGACGACGGAGAGCCAGGTGCACCGCCAGCTCGCCTCCGGGCTGTCGATGCCGGTGGGCTTCAAGAACGGGACCGACGGGGACGTCCAGGTGGCGATCGACGCGTGCCGGGCGGCCGCGGCCCAGCACACGTTCTTCGGCGTGACGCCGGCCGGCGCCGCCGCCGTGGTCACCACGGCCGGGAACAGCGAATGCCACATCATCCTGCGCGGCGGCCGCTCCGGGCCCAACTACTACCCCGGGAATGTGTCGGCCGCCCTGGACGCGGTCACCCGGGCCAAGCTGCCCCGGCGCCTGATGGTCGACGCCAGCCACGGCAACAGTGAAAAGGATCACCGCCGCCAGCCTCCGGTCGCGAACGCGCTGGCGGACCAGATCGCCTCCGGCGAGCAGGGCATGGTCGGGGTGATGCTGGAGAGCTTCATCGAGGCCGGGAACCAGGCCCCGGGCGACCCGGCCACGCTGGTCTACGGTCAGAGCATTACCGACGCGTGCATGGACATCGGCACCACCGCGGAGGTCCTCGACCGGCTCGCGGCCGCGGTCCGCCGCCGCCGTGAGGTGCATCTGGCCGGAACGCGTCGCTCCCGCGTCACCGCCGGCGCGGCGGGGGCCAGCTAGCCGTACACTGAGCGGGCATCATCGCCGCGGCCGGGCGAGTTTCCCGTATCGGTCAACGGCAGCTCCGCGCGACGTTCTGGCCGCAATGCGGGGGCCGCTGGCTGGCCGATGTGTTTCGTAGCGCTGGACGGAGACCATGCTGACGATGCGTCGGCCCGCGGTACCTCCAGCAGGATTATCCGGAGGTAGCCGATGGGCCTTGGACCGAATGAGCAGCGCCTGCTGGGCCAAATCGAACGGGCGCTCCGCGGTTCGGACCCGAAGCTGGCGGCCACGCTCGCCAACTTCAACCGTCTTACGTTCCACGAGGCGATGCCCCTGCGCGAGCGGATGCTGCGGCCCCCGTCCCGGGTGGTCCGCTTCGCTCCGGTGGCCATGGCGGCGTGGGTGATGTTCATGATCCTGATTTCGGTCACCGTGCTGAGCCGTATCGGCCCGGCCAAGGGCGATGGCGCTGCCGCGTGCGGGATCGCCTGGGTGCAGGGTTGCCAGGCGGGTGGCGTGTCCCCGCACGCCCAGCACGGCGTGGTCAATACCCGGCGATAACAGCGCACCGGCCATCCACGGTGCCGGGCCGGCGCGGCGCGGGTGACCAGGCCGGCCTGGCTAGAGTTGCCTCATGGATGCCCGTACCTACGTCGAGGCGAACGCGACCGGTTTTTTCACCGATCTCAAGGCGTGGCTGGTCATCCCATCGATTTCTGCGGATCCCGCGCGCCGCGATGATGTCCGGAAATCCGCGGAGTGGCTCGCGGCTCGTTTGCGGGACACCGGGTTCCCCGTGACGGAGATCTGGGAGACGGGTGAGGGCGCCCCCGGTTCCGGTCAGCCGGCCGTCTTCGCCGAATGGCCCGCCGAGGACCCGTCCGCCCCGATCGTGCTGGTTTACGGCCATCACGACGTGCAGCCGGTTGAGCCGCTGGACGAATGGCGTAACCCCCCGTTCGAGCCGGCCGAAGAGAGCGGCCGGCTGCTGGGGCGCGGCGCCTCGGACGACAAGGGCCAGGTGCTCTTCCACGCGCTCGGGGTGAGTGCCAGCCTCGCCGCGTCCGGCCGTGCGGCGCCGCCGGTCACCCTCAAGCTGCTGATCGAGGGCGAGGAGGAATCCGGCTCGCCGAACTTCGCCGGCCTGCTGCGGCGAGAGCGCGCCCGGCTCGGCTGCGACGTCATCGTGGTCAGCGACACCACGATGTGGTCCGAAGAGGTCCCGTCGATGTGCACCGGGATGCGGGGGCTGCTCGACGCCCAGATCGATCTGGCCGGACCAGACCACGACCTCCATTCGGGATCGTTCGGCGGAGCGGTACCCAACCCGCTGCACGCCCTCGCCGCGCTGCTGGCCGGATTGCACGACGCCACGGGCCGGGTGACGCTGCCGCGGTTCTACGATTCCGTGCTCCCGCTCAGCGGCGCCGAACGCGACCTGTTCGCCCGGCTCCCGTTCGACGAGAGGACCTGGCTCGGGGAGGCCGGTAACAGCCGTGCCGCCTCCGGGGAGAAGGGCTTCACGACCCTGGAACGGATCTGGGCTCGCCCGACGGCCGAGATCAACGGGATGTGGGGCGGCCACACCGGGCCCGGCACGAAGACGATCATCCCGCGGGCGGCGCACGCCAAGCTCTCGTTCCGGCTCGTCGCGGACCAGGACCCGGCCGACGTGGCGGAGGCGCTGCGCGAGTACGTGTCCGTCCGTACCCCGCCCGGCATCGAGGCGACGGTGACCTTCGGCGGCCCGGGCGCGCGTGCGTCCCATTCGCCGGTCGACTCGCCCGCGGTCCGCGCCGGGCGCCGCGCGATGGGCCGGGCTTTCGGACGGGACATCCTGTTCACCCGGGAGGGTGGCAGCGGACCCGAGGCCGATCTCACGGAGATCCTCGGCGCACCGCTCGTCTTCATCGCGGTCGGTCTCGACTCAGATCGCATCCACGCGCCGAACGAGAAGGCGGAAATGGGCCTCCTGCTCAAGGGGGCCGAGGCCGCCGCGTACCTGTGGGAGGAACTCGCGGCCGCCGCGCCGGAAGCTAGCGCGGGAGCCAGCGGCGAGCCGCACCCGTGACGGGTGACCGGGGACTCGGCCGGCTGGCGCTGGCCCGCGAGACCGTCGACCGGGCCACGGAACGCCGGGCCGACCCGGCCTGGCTGGCCACGGCGTGGGCCGATCCGCGCACCCGCGTGCTGGTGGTCCGCTCCGGGAGGGCGCTGGTACGGTTCGCCGAGGGCCGCGCGGACCTGGTGTTCATCTCCCCGGCCGAGGCCCCTCCGGGCGTCCGCTTCCTGCTCGGGGTCGAGGCCGACGGTGCCGTGTACTTCGGCGCGGACGCGCCACCCGATAGCGTCCCCATGGACGGCCAGCGCGCGCCCGACGAAGCCGGCGTACGCCCGAGTTCGCTGCGCCAGGTGGGATCGCTGCTCGGCGACCGGGACGCGGGGCTGCTCACCCAGGCGGTCGCGCTCGGGAACTGGCATGAGACCCACACGCACTGCCCGATCTGCGGCACGCCGACCACCGTGAACCCCGGGGGACACTCGACCACCTGCCCGAACGACGGCACCGAGCATTTCCCGCGTACCGATCCCGCGGTCATCATGCTTGTCACCGACCCCGCCGACCGCTGCCTGCTGGCCCATAACAAGGCGTGGCCGCAGGGACGGGTGTCCATCCTGGCCGGTTTCGTCGATCCCGGGGAGTCGGCCGAGCACGCGGTCATCCGTGAGGTCAGCGAGGAAGCCGGCATCACGGTCGGCCGGGTCACCTATCTCGGCAGCCAGCCGTGGCCGATGCCAAGGAGCCTGATGCTCGGCTTCCATGCGTTCGCCGAGGGTGGCCAGGACATCCGGGTCGACGCCGAGGAGATCGGCGACGCGCACTGGTACACCCGCCGGGAACTCCTGGAGCGCCTCCAGGCGCGCCTGCTGGCGCTGCCGCCCCCGGTTTCGATCGCCCGCCAGATCATCGAAGCCTGGTACGGCGGCGCGCTCCCGGACGGCGCCAGCTTCGAGTAAGCACGCTGCGGGCGGCCATAGGACGGAAACGCCGTCAGACGGTTTCCTGATCAAGAAACGCCGTCAGAGGGTTTCTTGATTAAATAGACCCTTTTAGTAGGATATAGCTTGTGACTACTTCGACGCGCCTGGCGCGGCGCGGCCATGTGGACTTTGTCCGTGTTGCCAGCGCCCAGTGTCGCGGGGCATCCCGAACCGGGGTGCTTCCCGTACCTATTGGGGCCGTTTTGATGCCAAGGAGTCACCCATGCCGTCCAACCTGCTCGTCGCCGCCCGAGTAGTACAGCCGGAGGATACGAGAGGCCCGGAGGAAACAACAGACCCGGAGGGCACGCTGCTCGCGGTGGTCCCGATCCCCGGCACGCACACCTCACTGGCCATCGTCGGCTACACCATTCGCACGGCGCCGCCCAGCTCCACCAGCTCCACCAGCGCCGGCGCAAGCGCCAGCATCGCGATCGCGCCGCGCCGGACGAACGGGGGGCTGGTCGTCGACCATGCGCGTCGCTGCGCCTGGCTCGACGGGAAAGAGGTGGAGCTCACCTACCAGGAGTTCGAGCTGCTGGCTTTCCTGAGCGCGCGTCCGGATCAGGTCGTCAGCCGCGCCGACCTGCTCGCCCAGGTCTGGGGCCAGTTGCCGAAGGAAAAAACCCGGCCAAGTATGCGGGCAAGTACCCGGGCAAGTACCCCGGCCCCCACCCGGACTGTTGACGTGCACGTCAGCCGGCTGCGGCGCAAACTCGGCCCGGTCTACAGCCTGTGCCTCACGACGGAGCACCGGATCGGCTACCGGTTTGATCCCACCATCAGCGGTGCGACCTAACTTGCTGTGCTTTTCCAGGTAGTCGATGTAAAGGGGCCGCAGCGCGTCCGCGGTCTTCCCCTCGCCGGAGCCGAGCGCGTCGCTGATCAGCGCCGATATCCGGTACATGTCGGCACCGGAGCGCCCCGGGTTACCCTCGATCGCCTCCGCCGCCGGGATCTCCCGCAGCAGCGTCCACAGGAACCCGACGTCCGCGTGATGCAAGGCGCGGCGGATGGCCAGATCGTGAAGCTCGTGGGAGGACATGGCCTCCAGATCACTGCGGCTCGGCACAAGCGTCACCCTACCCTCGCCTAGCATGGGCCAGTGCCGGAAGCCTCAGTGCCTGCAGATCCAGTGCCGCAAGACAGTGCGGCGTGCGTGTTCTGCGCCATCATCAGAGGCGAGAAGAAGGCGGAGATCATCCACGAGACCGCGCACCTCATCTCGTTCCTCGATCACCGGCCCCTGTTCCGCGGGCACACCCTGCTCGTGCCGAAGATCCACGTCCGGCTGCTCAGCGATCTCCCGGCCGACCGGGTGGGGGAGTTCTTCCTGGAGGCGCAGCGGCTGGAGCGCGCAGTGGAGACCGGCCTGGGCGCGGCCGGGTCGATGATCCTCATCAACAACGTCGTCAGCCAGTCGGTGCCGCACCTGCACCTGCATGTCATTCCGCGTAACCGCAAAGACGGCCTGCGCTTTTGGCTCGGCCCGCGCCATCCCTATGACGCCAGTCACCCGGCCAGCGCCTACGCCGAGAAGATCAGGGGCGCCCTGCTGGCTGGCCCGTCCCCGGCCGCCCCGGCTGGCCGGGGCCGGTAAACTAGCTGGCATCATGAACGACACGGTGCTCGCCGGTGATCCGTCGCTACAGGTCGGCCAGGAAGGCGAGGTGGCGGGAGACACCGGCTCGGTCGTGAACCGGGGCGTAGATATCGGTTTGACGCGCGCGGTAAATTCCTTAGCCGCTCCATCTCGCCGAGCACTGGCCGCCCACCCAGCCGAGCCCCGGCCCGGCGAACTTGGCCCGCCCGGTCCGGGCCGGCCGGGCCGGCCTATGCTTCCCCCTCAGTATCGGCCGCCCGGGCGGCCTGACGCCAAGGAGTCACCCATGCCGCCGTGGCCCGGCACGTCCTATCCCCTCGGCGCCGCCTACGGTGGTGCGGGCACCAACTTCGCGCTGTTCTCCGAGGTGGCCGAGTTCGTTGAGCTGTGCCTGTTCGACAGCGACGGCAGGGAGACCAGGATCCGCCTCAACGAGACGGACGGCTTCGTGCACCACTGCTACCTGCCAAATGTCGGGCCCGGCCGGCAGTACGGCTACCGCGTGCACGGGCCGTACGATCTGGGCCAGGGTCTGCGCTGCAACCCGGCCAAGCTGCTGCTCGATCCGTACGCCAAGGCGGTCACCGGCGGCCTGGACTGGGACGAGTCGCTGTTCGGTTACCGTTTCGGCGCGCCGGACGAGCGGAACGACGACGACTCCGCGGCGCACATGTGCAAGGGCGTCGTGGTCAACCCGTTCTTCGACTGGGCCAACGACCGGCCGCCGCGGATTCCGTACAACGAGACCGTCATCTACGAGGCCCACGTCAAGGGCCTGACCATCTGCCACCCGGGCGTGCCCGAGGAACTGCGCGGGACCTACGCGGGCATCGCCCACCCCGCCGTCATCGAGCACCTGACCCGGCTGGGCGTTAACGCGGTCGAACTGATGCCCGTCCACCAGTTCCTCGACGACAAGGTGGTGGAAGAACGCGGCCTGCATAACTACTGGGGCTATAACACCATCGGCTTCTTCGCCCCGCACGCCGCCTACGCCGCGGCCGGCGACGGGAACCAGGTGCAGGAGTTCAAGGCGATGGTCCGTGCGCTGCACGACGCGAACATCGAGGTCATCCTCGACGTGGTCTACAACCACACCGCCGAGGGCAACCACCTGGGGCCCACGCTGTCCTTCCGGGGCATCGACAACGCCGCGTACTACCGGCTGACGGACGACGACCCGCGGTACTACATGGACTACACCGGCACCGGCAACTCGCTGAACGTCCGGCATCCGCACTCGCTCCAGCTCATCATGGACTCGCTGCGCTACTGGGCGACCGAGATGCACGTCGACGGCTTCCGCTTCGACCTGGCCGCGACCCTGGCCCGCGAGTTCTACGACGTCGACCGGCTGGCGGCGTTCTTCGACGTCGTCCAGCAGGACCCCGTCATCAGCCAGTCCAAGCTCATTGCCGAGCCGTGGGACGTCGGTCCCGGGGGTTACCAGGTCGGCCAGTTCCCGCCCCTGTGGACCGAATGGAACGGGAAGTACCGGGACACGGTCCGCGACTTCTGGCGCGGCGAGCCCGCCACCCTCGGCGAGTTCGCGTCCCGCATCACCGGCTCCTCGGACCTGTACCAGCACGACGGCCGGCGGCCGTACGCGTCGATCAACTTCGTCACCGCGCACGACGGCTTCACCATGCACGACCTCGTCGCATACAACGGCAAGCACAACGAGGCCAACGGCGAGGGCAACCGGGACGGCGCGGACGACAACCGGTCGTGGAACTGCGGCGCCGAGGGCGACACCGATGACCCGGCCGTGCTCGAACTGCGGCACCGGCAGCAGCGCAACCTGATGGGGACCCTGCTGCTGTCGCAGGGCGTGCCGATGATCCTCGGCGGCGACGAGATCGGCCGCACCCAGCAGGGCAACAACAACGCCTACTGCCAGGACACCGAAGTGTCCTGGGTCGACTGGTCGCAGGCCGAGCTGAACGCTGACCTGGTGGCGTTCACCGCGGCACTGCTGGACTTCCGCCGGGCGCATCCGGCGTTCCGCCGCCGGCGGTTTTTCGCGGGACAGCCCGGCCGGCGCGACGACACCCTCGATGACATCGCCTGGTTTGGTGCCGGCGGGACGGAGATGGCGGATGCGGACTGGGACACGGACATCGCCCGCTGCCTGATGGTCTTCCTGAACGGGCAGGCCATCACCGACGTGGACGCGCGAGGTGAGCGGGTCACCGACGGCTCGTTCCTGCTGTGCTTCAACGCCGCCCCCGAGGACGTGGACATGGTGCTGCCGAGCACCGACCACGGCCGGAAGTGGGCTGTCGTGCTGGACACCGCGACGGGCGAGGTGCCGGCCGGCGTGGGCGGTCTGGGGGCCCTGGCCCCGCCGCTCGGCGCGGTCGCGACGGGCACCGGCTTCGACGTCCTGGAGGGGGCCCGGACCCTGGAAGCCAAGGCCACGCTCAAGGTCACCGGACGGTCCCTGGTCGTGCTCCAGCGCAGCGAGTCGGCCGAGTGACGCCCCCGGCCTCCACCTACCGGGTCCAGCTCGGGCCGAACCTGACGTTCTCCGGGGCCGCGGAGCTGATCGGTTACCTGCGCGACCTCGGTGTCGGCGCGATGTACACCTCACCGGTGCTGGCCGCCGCGCCGGGTTCTACCCATGGTTACGACGTAGTCGACCCCACGAAGGCCAGCCCCGCCCTAGGCGGTCAGGAAGCGTTCACGCGCCTGGCCGACGCGCTCAAGGATGCGGGCCTGGGCCTGGTCGCCGACATCGTTCCCAATCACATGGGCATCGCGGTCCCCGCGGCCAACCGGGCGTGGTGGGACGTGCTCCGGCTGGGCCGCGAATCGCCGTACGCGCGGTTCTTCGACATCGACTGGGATCGCGCGCCCATCATGGTGCCGGTCCTCGCCGACGCCGGCGCGGTCGCCGACCTGACGATCATTGACGGCGAGCTCGCCTACCACGACCTGCGGTTCCCCATCGCCCCGGGTACCGGGGGCGGGACACCGCAGCAGGTGCACGAGCGGCAGTACTACCGGCTCGCGGACTGGCGCCGCGCGAACAGCGAGCTGAACTACCGCCGCTTCTTCGACGTCACCACGCTCGCGGCCGTGCGGGTCGAGGACCCCGAGGTCTTCGAGGCCACGCACGCCGCCGTGCTCGGCTGGGTGGCCGCGGGGCAGGTGACCGGACTGCGTGTCGATCATCCCGACGGCCTCGCCGATCCCGGGGCCTACCTGCGGCGGCTGGCGGCGGAGGCGCCGTCGGCGTGGCTGGTGGTGGAGAAGATCCTCGGCCCGGACGAAGCGCTGCCGGCCCGGTGGCCGGTGGACGGCACGACCGGCTACGACGCTCTCCGGCTCGTCTGCGGGCTGTTCGTGGACGGTGCCGGCGAACTGGCGCTCACCGCGTTCGCCGATGAGGAATGCGGCGACCAGGACCTGCGCGAGATGGACTACACCGCCAAATGGTGGGTGGCCGCGGAGATCCTGCGTGCGGAGGTGCGCCGGATCGCGCGGGTTGTCGGCCGGGTCGTCCCGGCGCAGCAGATCGAGCCCGGGCAGGCCGAGCAAGTCGTGATCGAACTGCTCGCCTGCTTCCCCGTCTACCGTTCCTACCTGGCCGACGGCGAGGCGGACGCGCTGCAGGCGGCCGCCGCTGAGGCGACCCGGTGGTCGCCCGAGCTGGCCGGGCCGATCGAGGCCCTGGTGCGGCAGATGACCGGCGACCGGGACGGCGAGCTCGCCGAGCGCGTCCAGCAGACCGCGGCGATGGTGATGGCCAAGGGCGAAGAAGACACCGTCTTCTACCGCTACAACCGGTTCATCGCGCTGAACGAGGTCGGCGGGGATCCGGGACGGTTCGGCGTGCCGCCGGAGGAGTACCACCGCCGGGCGCGACGGGCCGCTGCCGGCGACCACGCCCACTCGATGACCACGCTGTCGACCCACGACACCAAGCGCTCGGAGGACGTGCGGGCCCGGCTGGCGGTGCTGTCCGAGGTGCCCGGCGAATTCACGGACGCCGTGCGCCGGTGGTCGGCCCGCGCCGGCCTCCCCGACCCCGCGCTCAACCTGCTCGCGTGGCAGTCACTGGTCGGCGCGTGGCCCATCACCCCGGAACGGCTGGCCGGGTACCTGGAAAAGGCGGCGCGCGAGGCCAAGATCGAGACCAGCTGGATCGAGCCCAACCCGGAGTTCGACGCGGCCGTGGCCGCCTGGCCGAAGACGGTGCTCGCGGACGAGAAACTGGCCGCGGACGTGGCCGGCTTCGTCGCGCTCGTGCGCCCGCCCGGCTGGTCAAACTCGCTGGGCCAGAAGCTCGTTCAGCTCACCATGCCCGGTGTGCCCGACCTCTACCAGGGCAGCGAATTGTGGGACCTGTCGCTGGTCGACCCGGACAACCGCCGTCCGGTCGACTTCGCCCAGCGCCGGGAACTGCTGGCGCGCATCGATGCTGGCTGGCAGCCCGACGTGGACGAGTCCGGCGCGGCCAAGCTGCTGATGGTGACACGGGCCCTGCGGCTGCGCCGGGACCGGCCAGACCTTTTCGACGGCTACCGCCCGCTCTGGGCCGAGGGCCCGGCCGCCGGTCACGTTGTCGCGTTTGCGCGGGGCGGCGGCCACCTGGTCGCCGTGGCCACCCGCCTTCCGCTGACCCTGCAGCGCACCGGCGGCTGGCGGGGGACCTTCCTGCCCCTGCCGGACGGCCCGGGGGAGTGGACGGACGTTCTTACCGGCCAACCGGTCCCGGCCGGGACCGTTTGGCTGGATCGCCTGCTCAGCCGCTATCCCGTTGCCCTCCTGGTCGGAGGTGACCAATGAAGCCGGGCCCGGTGATCTCCGGTTCGGTGTGGGCCCCCGACCGGAACCGGGTCCGCATAAGCGTCGGCGGCGAGACCTTCGAGATGTCCCGCGGCGACGGCGGCTGGTGGCACGCGCCCGAGCCGCTCCTGCCGGGCACCGACTACGCCTACCTGCTCGACGATGACGACACGCCGCTGTCTGATCCCCGCTCCCAGTGGCAGCCGCACGGCGTATTCGGGCCGTCCCGCAGCTACGACCACTCCGCGTTCCGCTGGACCGACGCCGACTGGACGGGCCGCGCGCTGCCCGGATCGGTCCTGTATGAGCTGCACATCGGGACGTTCACGCCCGGGCGGACGTTCGACTCGGCGATCGAGCGGCTGGACTACCTGGCCGACCTGGGCATCGACCTGATCGAGGTGATGCCGGTCAACGCGTTCGACGGTACGTCCGGCTGGGGTTACGACGGCGTGCTGTGGGGGGCGGTGCACGAGCCGTACGGCGGCCCGGACGGGTTCAAGCGATTCGTGGACGCCTGCCACGCCCGGGGCCTGGGCGTGCTGCTGGACGTCGTCTACAACCACATTGGCCCGTCCGGCGCGTTCCTGGACCGCTTCGGCCCGTACTTCTCCGGCAAGAACCAGTGGGGCGCCGCGCTCAACGTGGACGGCCCCGGCTCCGATGAGGTCCGGCGCTACGTAATCGGCAACGCGGTCGGCTGGCTGCGCGATTTTCACCTGGACGGGCTCAGGCTGGATGCGGTGCACGCCATCGTGGACCGCCGCGCCATACCGCTGCTGGAGGAACTGGCCGCCGCGGCCGATTCGCTGTCGGCCGGGGTGCGGCGGCCGCTCAGCCTGATCGCCGAATCTGATCTGAACGATCCCAAGCTGGTCACCTCACGGGAAGCGGGCGGGTACGGACTGGGCGCCCAGTGGTGTGACGACATCCACCACGCGCTGCACGTGAAGCTGACCGGTGAGACGCAGGGGTACTACGCGGACTTCGCCGCCCCCGGAGCGCTCGCCACCACGCTCCGTTCGGCATATTTCCACGCCGGCACCTGGTCGTCGTTCCGCGGCCGGACCCACGGCCGGCCGGTGGATGTCCGCCGGATCCCGGGCAGCCGGTTCGTGTGCTACCTGCAAACCCATGATCAGGTCGGTAACCGGGCCCAGGGCGACCGGCTGTCGGCGACCGTGCGCCCCGGCCGGATCGCCTGCGGGGCGGCCATCGTGTTCTGCTCGCCCTACACGCCGATGATCTTCATGGGGGAGGAATGGGCCGCGAGCACCCCGTGGCAGTTCTTCGCGTCCTTCCCGGACCCCGCCCTGGCTGACGCCGTGCGCAACGGGCGCCGGGCGGAGTTCGCGGCTTTCGGCTGGGGGGAGGAGGAGATTCCCGATCCGCTGTCTCCGGCCACCGTCGAGCGGAGCACGCTGGACTGGAAGGAGCCGTTCACTCCGGAACACCGCTCCATGCTGGAGCTGTACCGGGGGCTGATCGCGCTGCGCCGCGAGCGCCCGGAGCTCGCGGACCCGCGGCTGGATCAGTTCACGGTGAAGACCGGTCCCGGCGGGCGATGGCTGGTGCTGCACCGGGGTACGCTGCGGCTGGCCTGCAACCTCGCCGGCGAGGTTGACAACATCCGGCTGGACCGGGCGGTCGGCGTCGTCTTGCTGGCCTCGGCGGAGGTGACCCACTCGGGCCACGTCCTGAAGATGCCGCCCGAGTCCTTCGCCGTCGTCACGACCCTCGATGAAGAACGGCCCTCAGCCGGCGACCTCGCCGCCATCGAGTGACGGCGCACCCACATACGGGCCGGGGATCGCGAACGCGTCCACCAGCGTCCGCGCGTGCGGGCGCAGCTCCTCGCAGAGGGCGTTGACGGCGCTGGTCACCGATTTGGCCCGGGTCGCGGTCAGCCGGCCGTGCGCCAGGAACCACGCCAGGTCCGCCTCGATGGTGGCCAGCACGTAAAGGTCGCAGACCCGGCCGAGCAGCGCCCGGGCGTCCGGGCCGGGGCAGCGGTCCACGGCCGCGACGAACGCCTCCAGCACGATCCGGTCGACGTGCGCGCGGGCCGTGCGCAGCAGGTGGTCCTGGGCGTCGTTGAACACCGCGAACGGATCGCTGGCCCCGGCGGCGCGCCGGAGCCGGCGGGCGAGCCCTTCGAGCATGTGCTGTTCCCGGTCTTCGAACGCCCGGACCTGCCAGGCCCGGTCGAAGAGGACGGTTTCGTCGTCGCGGCGCGGTCCCGCGGCCAGGAGGCGCTCGATGACGCCGCGCGCCGCGGTCCGCTCCATGACGGACCCGGCGAACTGCTCGGCCATGAAGCGTACCGTGGCCAGCGTGCCGAGGTCCTCGAAGTCGCTCTGGTAGTGGGTCAGCAGGCCCTTGGCCACCAGCTGCAGCAGGACGGTATTGTCCCCCTCGAACGTGGAAAACACGTCGGTGTCGGCCTTCAGCGTAGTCAGCAGGTTCTCGGCTAGATAGCCGGCGCCCCCGCAGGCTTCACGGCACGCCTGGATGGTGGCGGTCGCGTGCCAGGTGGCCACAGCTTTGATTCCCGGTGCGCGTGCCTCAAGCTCCCGCTGCCGCCGCTCCGCCCCTGCGGCCCCCTCCGCCCCTGCGGCCCCCTGCGTGCCTGCGGCCCCCTGCGTGCCTGCGGCCCCCTGCGTGCCTCCAGCACCTTGCGTGCCTGCAGCACCTTGCGTGCCTGCAGCACCCTCCGCCCCAACCTGGTCAGCGAGCGCGGCGACGAGCTCATGCTGCGCGAAGTTCAGCGCGTAGCTGGTGGCCAGGGCCGGGAGCAGCTTGCGCTGGTGGGCGCGGTGCCGAACAGCCCCCACTGCACGCCGGCCTTGACCATGAGTGACAGGTCGCCAAAGCCTAGCGTCCCGTGCGCCACAACCGACCCGGCCGGGTCACTCATACCGCCGTACTCACGGTCGAAGCCGAGCCGCGAGTAACTGGTCTTCGCCAGCAGGTGCAGATCGTCGAAGACCTGCCGACGGTACTCCTCGGTAGGCAGGCCGGAGCCGTCGCGGACTTCGACTCCCGCCATCTGGGCCCGCAGCTCCCGGAGCAATCCGCCCCAGCCGCCGTCCAGCACCATCGTGAGCTCGTTCGGCAGATCCACGATTCCTCCGGCCATTGCAGGCAGCACCATTGCTACTTCAGAGTAGCCGGGCGGGCGCGCGCACCCGAAGGCGTCCGCAGCTAGCTGGCCAGCGAGGCGGCCTAACTGGCCAGCTCCGTTTCGTCGTCGTCCGTCAGCATGTCCTCGGTTGGCTCGCTCGTCAGCTCCTTGAGCGGCAGTGTCCGCTGACCGGCCACCAGCTCGCCGGCCAGGTCCTGCAGGCCGTAACGCTCGACGTGCTCGGGGTCGTCCAGGCTGATGGTGCGCAGGCCCTGGGCGACGAGCCGGTCGTTGATCTCTTCGAAGTGGTCGCGGACGAGTTGCTTCTCGGCGTCGGTCGTCTTGCCCTTGTGCGGCTCGCCCGCGTGCTCGAGCGTCGCGTAGCTGACCCGTCCGCCGTCGCTCGCGGTCGCAATGGGTGCCGTGGTCGTAGCGGGTCCGGTGGTCGCCGTGCCCGTGGCGGCCGGAGTGCCCGTGGCGGCCGGAGTGCCCGTCGCGGTCCCAGTGGCCGTGGCGGTCGCGCTGGATGCCCGGGTGCCCCGCCGCGTCGGGCGGGCCGGGCGCGCTGGGCGGGCCGAGATCAGGAGTTCGCTCATCGGCGTGTCGGTCGCTAGTCCATCAAAGGTCTCAGCGTCGACCACGACCCGGCGAGGCTCCTCCTCACCCGGGAGGTGCAGCTCCACGATGGCCACCCGAAGCGCTGCCTTCTCAAGGGTCCTGGCCTCGTCGGTCAGCGCCTCGATTTCCACCGGGCTGTCCCCGAGCTCAGGATGGTCGTGCACGACGATGCGCGCGAGCGCCTGGTCCTCGGTAATGAGCTGCCCGCTCAAGTCGCTGAATCGGACGGTCTTCTGGCCCACGATCGGCTCCTTCCGGATGGCTAACGCTCGATGGCGTGATCCCAACCATCTCGGATCACTAGTGTCATGTCAAACACCTGTTCGACCCGGCGTGCCGCTAAGTGTCCCGCTAGCGTCCATTCGGCATGGGAAGAAATATTACTGAGAGGAGTCTGTTCAGTTCCCGTAGTAAAGCACAGGACGGCATGACACATTGATCGCGCACCAGGAGCCACAAGGCCCTGCGCGCCGGCGGCATGCCTCGCGGTTCGGCACGCCCGTGCCAGTGCGGTTCCCGCCCGAGCTACTGGAGGGGGCACGCTGCGCCGCCGACGCCGACGAACGGTCACTGTCCTCTTGGATCCGCCGGGCCGTTGAGCACGAACTAGGCCGCACCGCCTGAACCACCGTCATCCGGCGCCCGGCCGGTAGAATCTGGGCCCACCGCCTCGGGATCCGGGAGGCACGTCATGGCCGAATGGCCGATTCTGCGGCAAAGCTGTCCGAGCGCGTATTTGTGCAGGAAGGCGATACCTCGCGGTCGGCATGATTACGGTAATACCTACCGGCAAAGTAGAATTATCCTTCAGCCGGGATGCGGCCCTCGCAAGGCGGCATGAGAGGCGGGACGGCACGGCATCAGCAAGCGGAGGACGTCGGTCAATGGCCATTGAGATGATCGGCATGGTCGGAACGCCCCGGCAGGTCGCCGAGGCCCTGATGGCCTATCGTCGGGCCGGCGCGGGCACCGTGCTCAACCGCGGTTTCGATCACTTGGGGGACGTCGTTCAGTGCGGCCAGGAGCCGGTGCCACTGCGACACGAATTGGCTGTCCGCACCCTGGCCGGCCTGGGCCTTCCGGTGGCCGAGCATGCTTGACCGGCTTCCGGACCTCACGGTGGCCCTGGCCAAGCAGGCCGGGGAACATGACCGCACCGGCACGTTTCCTGTCGGCGGCATCGCCGAAGTCCACGCGGCCGGCTTGCTGACCGCTACCGTCGCGCCCATATTCGGCGGTACCGGCGCCGGGCTGGCCGACACCGTGACCATCGTGCGCGCCCTGGGCCGCGGGGATCCGTCCGTCGGACTGATCACCGCGATGACCTTGTTCGCGCACGCTATGCAGGCCCAGCAGCCGACCTGGCCGGAGCCGCTCTACGCCGCGGCGGTGGCCGAATCCGCCGAGCGCCCGGTGCTCATCAACGCGCTGCGGGTGGAGCCGGAACTCGGCACCCCGGCCCGCGGCGGCCTGCCCGCCACCACTGCGCGCCGGGTGAACGACGGCTGGTCGCTGACCGGCCATAAGATCTTCTCCACCGGCGCCGAGGGCCTGACCTGGATGGTGGTGTGGGCCCGCACCGACGAAGATCCGGCCCGGGTTGGCGGCTTTCTCGTCCGCGCGGATTCGCCGGGCATCACGATCGAGCGGACCTGGGACCATCTCGGGCTGCGCGCTAGCCGGAGCGATGACGTGATCTTCTCCGGTACGCCGGTCCCAGCCGAAGCGACCACGGGGCTGTCCGAGCCGGTCCCGGGGCAGGGCAGCCCTACGTTCATGGCGTGGAACGCGCTGGCTCTCACCGCCTTGTACCTCGGCGTGGCCAGTGCCGCCCGGGACTGGCTGGTCCAGTTCCTGAACGAGCGCACGCCGGCGGCTCTCGGCCAGCCGCTGGCCACGCTGGCCCGTTTCCAGACCGCGGTGGGCGAGATCGAAGCGGCCCTCATCGCTGCTGATGACCTGGTCGCTGGCCTGGCTCAGCGGGTGGACGCCGGGGATCCAGCGGCGATCGCGCACGCGGGGATGGCCAAGCTGGTGGGTACCCGGGCCGCGATCGGGGCCGTCGATCAGGCGGTTGCCCTGGTCGGCAACAACGGCCTGACCCGGCGGAACCCGCTGGAGCGGCATCACCGGGACGTGCTGTGCGCCCGGGTGCACACGCCGCAGGACGATTCCATTCTCGCGGCCGCCGGTCGTTCGGCACTGGCGATCGCAACGAGCGGACGGTAGAGCCGGAACCGGCGCCGATGCCTGCGGAGCTGACGTCAGACACTCCGGGTCCTCCCGGGTGCGGTCGGCCGTGAAACAGGAACCCCAGCCTGCGAAGGCTGGATTCCCCGTCCTTCAGGGCGGGGAGTAGTCAAGGTCGCGCGTCCCCCGAACGCCGGATGTTTCGCTGGCCAAAGTATTTTCCGGGGCGCTGGGCGAGCCCCGGTCGGCTGGTCCCGGAGGTGCGCTGATACCGCCGTCCAGCCGATCCGCGACCGCGCCCTAGCGATCAAACTCAACTCGCGATATAACTTGTATCGTCAGCACCGTCGACGTATACTCGTACGCGAATATACGTCATAGGACATTACCGAACGCGAGGCGCGACACCCATGGCACGGAGGCGCAAGCTGACGAACCCGCTCGGCCTGGCCGTGCTGGCCACGCTGATGAGCGGGCCGATGCATCCGTACCAGATCGCCCGGCTGCTCAGGCACCGCGGCAAGGACGACTCGATCAAGATCCGTTACGGCTCGCTCTACACCGTCGTGCAGGACCTGGAAAGCCGGGGCTTCGTCGAGGCGGAGGGTACGGCGCGGGCGGGTCACCGCCCTGAACGGACCGTCTACCGGCTCACCGACGACGGGCAGCGCGAACTGGAGGACCGGATCCGCGAGCTGATCAGCGAACCGGTCAAGGAGTACCCGCTCTTCACCGCGGCGCTCTCACTGGTCTCGGTGATTCATCCCGATGAGCTGGCCGGGCTGCTCGCGGAGCGGCTGCAGGCCCTGGAGATCGAGATCGCGGCCACGACCGGCATCGTCGATCATGCCGTCGCCCACCGGCTGCCCCGCCTCTTCCTGCTGGAGACCGAGCACGGGCTGGCCATGAAGCGGGCGGAGGCCGATTGGGTGCGCGGCCTGATGCGGGAACTGGCCGACGGCACCTTCCCCGACCTCAAGTTCTGGCGCGCCTGGCACGAGACGGGGGAGTTCCCCGCGGACCTGGCCAGCACCGACTGGGCCCAGGCCGAGCAGGCCGTGTTCGCCCAGCGGGACGTCAACCGCCGGCCACCGCCAGAGCGAGAGCCCGGGCAGGAGGTCGATGAGCCTGGATAGCACCTGAACCAAAGACACCCCGGCCGGTGCCCCCTCACCGCCAGGATCCGGAGCACCGGGCCGGGGTCGCGACACCACCGAACCGCTGGCCGGCAATGCGGCATCTCCCAGGTTACCTGGGATGCCCCCGCCGGCCGGTTCGGTGTACCTGACGAACCACCGACCGGAGGAGCAATAGCGTTATGTCACCGACCGTGGCCAGCCACGCCGCCACCACGGCGGCCGGCAACCCCGCCGCCAGCCAGGCCGCCGCTCATCAACCCGCCGCCGCGGCGCGCAATGCCATCGAGGCGGAGGGCCTCGTTAAGACATATCCCGTCCGCGGGCGCCGGGAGGGCGTTCGCGCCCTGGACGGGCTCAGCATCACCGTCCCGCGGGGCATCATCTTCGGCCTGCTCGGCCCGAACGGCGCGGGCAAGTCGACCACGATCAAGATCCTGACCACGCTGGCCCGGCCCGATCAGGGCACGGCCATCGTGCAGGGCCTCGACGTGCTCAAGCGCCCCGACCAGGTCCGCCAGGTGATCGGCGTCGTCGCGCAGAAGTCCGGCAGCGACCCGATGGCCACCGGCCGGGAGAACCTCATCCTGCAGGGTCACCTGTTCGGCATGCGCGGCGCGGCCGTCCGGGCCCGCGCCGACGAACTGCTGGACCGCTTCGACCTGGCCGGCGCGGCCGGGCGCCTGGTCAAGACGTATTCCGGCGGCATGCAGCGGCGCCTCGACGTGGCCCTGGGCCTGGTGCACCGTCCGCAGATCCTGTTCCTGGACGAGCCCACCGCCGGCCTCGACCCGGAGGCGCGGACCGCGATGTGGCAGGAGATCGCCCGGCTGTCCGGGGGCGAGGGCATGACCGTCCTGCTCACCACGCACTACATGGAGGAGGCCGACCGGCTGGCCGGGCGGCTCGCGATCGTGGACCACGGCCGGGTCGTGGCCGTGGGCTCGCCGGACGAACTGAAGGGCGACCTGCGCGGCGACGCCGTGCACCTGGAGCTGTCCGCCGGCTCCGACCCCGCCCGCGCGGAAAGCGTGCTCGGCCAGCTGCCCAGCGTCCGCGACCTGCGCGTCTCCGGCCGGAACATCAGCGCCCGGAGCCACGACGGCGCGGCCGCCGTACCGGGCATCCTCGCGGCGCTGGACCGGGCCGGCGCCCCCGCGGCGGCCGTGACCGTGGCCCGGCCGTCGCTGGACGACGTGTACCTGCGGCACACCGGGCGCCGCTACTCATCCAGCACGCCCGGGGAGCCGAGCCTGGAGGCGAACCAGTCGTGACCATCACCGAACTGACCACCGCACCCGACCCGACCGCCCTGGCCCCCCCAGACCCGGCCGGCCGCATCGGCACGACGTTCCGCCATACCTGGTACCTCACCGGCCGCAAACTGCACGCCGTGCTGCGGCAGCCGGCCTTCATCGGGATTGGCCTGGTCCAGCCGGTGATCTGGCTGTTCCTCTTCGGCCAGCTGTTCCGGCGGGTCGTCGACATCCCGGGGTTCGGCGCCGGCGGGCCCAACGCCTCCTACCTGGACTACCTGATCCCGGGCATCGTCATGATGAACGCGATGAACGCCAACATGTGGGCCGGGATGAACGCCATGGAGGAGATCGACCGCGGCCCGCTGAACCGGTTCCTGGTCTCCCCGGCCCGCCGGGTCGCGCTGATGAACGCCAACGTGGTCGAGCAGGCCGTCACCACCATCGTCCAGACGGTGATCATCCTGGTGCTGGGCCTGATCGGCGGGGCGCGTTATCCGGGCGGCTTCACCGGCGTGGCGGTCGTGGCCCTCGCGTCGATCCTGATCGGCACGGTGTTCGGGGCGCTGTCCAACACCATCGGCATGCTGGTGCGGCAGCGGGAGGCGATCATCGGGATCAACGTCTTCTTCATGCTGCCGCTGACGTTCCTGTCCTCGGCGTTCCTGCCCACCACCCTGATGCCCGGCTGGATGCGCGCGATCGCCGCGTGCAACCCGCTCAACTGGGCGGTACAGGCGGGCCGGGACGCGCTGAACGCGAGCGCCGACTGGTCCGCGGTGGCCGTCCGCGGGGCCGGCCTGCTGGCCCTGGCCGTGGTCTGCGTGACCATCTCGGTGGCCACGTTCCGCGCCTATCAGAAGAGCGTCTGACCGGGATGCGGTAAGCCCCGGTACCGGACAGGGGCCGGTACCGGGGCGCCCGCCCGGGTCGCCGGGTTATCGTCAGTGGCGTGAAAATCGCGATCTCCCTCCCGCAGCAATATTCCGACAGCGCCTTCGACCCGGCTGCCTTCGCCGCCTACGCAAGGCGCGCCGAGGAACTCGGCTTCGACAGCGCCTGGACGCAGGAGCAGGTCCTCGGGCCATGGCCGCAGCTGGGCGCGCTGGAGACGATGACGTTCGCCGCCGCCTGCACGCAGCGCCTGCGGATCGGCTGCTCGGTCTTCGTGAGCCCGCTGCACCAGCCCGTTCAGCTGGCCAAGAGCCTCGCCACGCTGGATCAGCTCAGCCGGGGCCGGCTCGAGATCGGGTTCGGCGCCGGCGGGCACGATCGGCCGTTTTCGGCGTTCGGCATCGGCGCGGACCATCTCGTGTCGCGCTTCACCGAGGGAATCGCGGTGATGAAGGCCTGCTGGACCGAGCCGGAGGCCACCGTGGACGGGCGTTTCTGGCAGCTGAAGGGCGCGACGATGGAGCCCAAGCCGTTCCAGAAGCCGCACCCGCCGCTGTGGATCGGCGGCAGCGCCCCGGCCGCGGTGCGGCGGGCGGCCCGGCTGGCCGACGGGTTCTTCGGCGCCGGGTCGACGACCACCGCCCGGTTCGCCGAGCAGGTGCTGGTGCTGCGCGCCGCCCTGGCGGAGCACGGCACCAACCCCGACGGCACTGGCCCGGCGGGATTCCCGGTGGCCAAGCGCGTCTACATCGCGGTCGACGAGGACGCCGGCCGCGCACGGGAGCGGATGGCCGCTGCGCTGATCAACGTGTATGGCGCGGCGTTCGGGTCGGGCCTGCTGCCGGTCACGGTCCTCGGCCCGCCGGACGCCTGCGTGCGCGGACTGCGCGAGGTGGCCGACGCGGGCGCCGGGATGATTCTGCTCACCGCGCTCTTCGACCAGCCCGCGCAGATGGAGCGCCTCGCCGCCGAAGTGGTGCCGCACCTGTCCTAAACGCCGCCCGGGCGTTGTTCGCCCCCCGATCTCATCAGGAGTTTTACCGTGACCGAGGACCGTCCCGCGCGCGAGGTGCCGTCCACGCAGAAGATCGACACCACCGTGCCGCATTCGGCCCGGATCTGGAACTACTGGCTGGGCGGCAAGGACCACTATCCGGTCGACCGCGAAGCGGGGGACGCCTACCGCGAGATCTACCCGGGCATCGTAGACACCGCGCGGGCCGGGCGGTATTTCATGGCCCGCGCCGTCCGCTACCTGGCCGGCCAGGCGGGGGTGCGCCAGTTCCTGGACGTTGGGACCGGCCTCCCGGCCGTCGACAACACCCACGAGATCGCCCAGCGGGTCGCACCGGAGAGCCGGATCGTCTACGTCGACAACGACCCGCTCGTGCTGGCGCACGCCCGCGCGCTGCTGTCCAGCCTCCCGGAGGGTGGGTGCGATTACGTCGACGCCGACATGCGCCAGGCGGACGACATCCTCAACGCGGCGACCCGGACCCTGGACCTGACCCAGCCGGTGGCGCTGCTGCTGATCGGGGTGCTCGGTCACGTCGGCGACTACGGCGAGGCACGGTCGGTGGTGCGCGGGCTGCTGGACGCGTTCCCGCCCGGCAGTTACCTCGCCCTCGCCGACAGCGTCCGCGTAGGCGGCGCCCACATCGCCGCGGCCGAGAGCTACGCCGAGACCGGCGCGGTGCCGTACCAGCTCCGCAGCGCCGAGGAGATCGCGGGCTTCTTCGGCGGGCTGGACCTGGTGCCGCCCGGCATCGTGCCCGTACCGGAGTGGCGGCCCGATCCGGCGCCGTTCCCCGCCGTCCATGTCGACGAGCTCGGCGGGGTGGCGCGCAAACCGGGCGATCCGTGATGGCCGGCCTTCCCGGCCGCGCCAGCGGTGCGGATGGTTAGGACTTCGGCATCAGGACCGGGTCGATGATGTAGACGGTGGCGTTCGCGGTCTGCACGTTGCCGCACACCACGTGGGCGCCGTTAATCGAATACGTGCCTCCCGGTAGGCAGCCCATCCGTTCCGGCCGCACGCCGGGGTGCCCGGCCTGGCCGGCCCGCCCCATTACGGGTTGGCCGGCTCCGGGTACCCGTTAGGCTCCGCCTGGTCAACACGATGCAGATTCGAAACCAACACGCCCGCAGATTGGCTGAATTTTTCACCCATCCACTTCGCCATCTGCTTCGAATAGAGGTCATGGATACACCCCGCATGCGGCAGCCCCGTCCGGGCTCTGGTCCCGAGGAGGGGAGGGACCAGGGCCTGGAGGGTCTGCTGGCCTGTGTGGCTCGCGGTGATCACGCTGCGTTCGAGACCGTCTACGACGATCTCAGCGCTCCGGTCTTTGGGCTGATCAGGAAGGTGCTCCGGGACCCGGCGCAGTCGGAAGAGGTCGCGCAGGAGGTACTGCTGGAGGTGTGGCGAACGGCGTCGAGGTTTGACGCCGGGAAGGGCGGCGCCATGCCGTGGGTGATGACCATCGCCCACCGCCGCGCGGTTGACCGGGTCCGGTCCGAGACTTCCGCCGTCCAAAGGGAGCAGAAGGTGGCACCGGACCCGGTCAGCGGGCCCGACGACGTGGCGGACGCCGTCGAGGCCAACCTTGAGAGCCAGCGGGTCCGGCGCTGCCTGGACGGGCTTACCGAGGCACAGCGAGAGTCAGTCAAGCTCGCCTATTACGGGGGGTACACCTATCCGCAGGTGGCGAAGCTTCTGGGTGTCGCGCTCGGCACAGTCAAAACCAGGATCCGGGACGGGCTGATCCGGATGCGCGACTGCATGGAGGTCAGCTGGTGAGGCTTCAGCGACACGACCTGCATACCCTGACCGGCAGCTATGCACTCGACGCACTGCAGGGCGGGGAACTCGCCGAGTTTGAGCGCCACCTGAACCACTGCTCGTCGTGCACGTCAGAGGTCCGCGGTCTCCGCGCGACGGCGGCCCGCCTCGCCCTGGCCACGGCAGAGCGCCCGCCGGCCACGATGCGCGGCCGGGTCCTGACCATGGCCGAACGGACCCGGCAGCTCCCGCCGCTCACCGACGAGCGGCCCGCGCGGCGGGGCACCAGCCGCCAGGCGCGCCGGGCCCGCCGCGTGTGGATACCCCGATTCTCCATGGCCGTCGCCGCCCTGAGCGTGGCCGCGGCCGTGGTGTTCGGTATCGCCCAGAACAGCGCCCGGGACCAGCTCAACACCATCCGGAGCCAACTCGCCAGCGCCGAGGCGCACAACCACGAGCTTTCGGCGGTGCTGGCCGCCTCCGATGCCCACCTGGTCAGCAGCGCGACCTCGCGCGGCGGTACCGTCACCGCCGTCGTCTCGCCGGGCCAAGGCAAGCTGGTCGTCGTGACCTCCGGGCTGCCCGCCCTGCCCGCGTCCAAGGTCTACCAGCTGTGGCTGCTGGGCCCATCCGTCACCCAGCCGGCGGGTCTGCTCAGCGGACCGCAGAACGGGCGGACTGATCCGGTCGTCGCGGCCGGGCTGGTCGCCGGGTACAAGCTCGGTATCACCGTGGAACCGGCCGGCGGCACCCTCAAGCCCACGACCGCCCCGATCGTCGATATGCCCCTGCCAGCCTGACCAATCCTGCCAATCGGCCCGCACGCTCACTCCGAATGGATCACGGGGCGCCGGTCACGTCCGCGGCTGGTAACGCAGCCCGTCCATGAGCAGGTCCAGCATCCGCCGCGCCTGGTCGCGCTGGGCGGGCTCGCCCGCGGCCAGGGACACCCCGCTCAGGCTGGCCAGCACGTCACCCGGCTCGACGTCACCCCGGATCGTGCCGGCTGCGGCGCCCGCCGCCAGGAGCATCGTGATCGCACCGAGGAGCCGGCCCCGGCTCTGCGCGAACGGGTCTCCGCCCGATGCGATGAGCGCGCGCAGCGCGCCGGCCATGCCGCGTTTGGTGATCATGTAATTGATGAACCGGTCCATCCACGCCCGCGTCGCCTGGTCCGGCGGCCCGGCCCGGAGCAGGTCCGCCGCCGCGTCACAGAGCCGGGCCAGCTCGTTCCGGTACACGGCCTCGACGAGCGCCTCCCGGGTGGGGAAGTGACGGTAGAGCGTGCCGATGCCCACGCCCGCGTCCCGGGCGATCGACTCGAGCGTCACGTCCGGCCCGTCCTTGGAGAACGCACGGACAGCCACCGCGAGCAGGCGGTCACGGTTCCGCTGTGCGTCAGCCCGCAGCGGCTTCACCTCGGAGCCCGGCACATGTCTCCTCCCCGCGCGTGTCGCAACTGAAGTTGCTGAGTGAAGGAACCTCCGCTTATGCTTGGCTCAGCTAGATCGGAGGGCCCTCCGTTTTCCATCGTAACGGCCGGCCGTACGCCCGGCCACCATCTGAGCGGCACCGAGCAGGACGGGAAACTCCATGACCGCGGGTTCGGGAGTAGATCGTTAATCCCGGCTGCCGCCGGGTAGAGTAGACGCCGCGAAGGGGAGTAGCTCCATCGCCGGGATGCCGACAATCTCGGCCCGCTCTGCGCGGGCCCGGTGCCCGGGGGCGTAGACGCCTGAGTGAGACCTTCGGCCGCAGCGGAAGTATGAGCTGCCGAGCCGGAGGATTTCCGTATCCGCCGGTCGGCCTGACCGGACAGGGGCGTCGTGGTGAATCTAGCCGTCATCATCACGGCGTTCCTCATCATCCTGCCGGCCGAGCTGCCCGACAAGACGATCATCGCTTGCCTCGTGCTGGGCGGCCGTTTCCGGCCCGGGTACGTGTTCGCCGGCGCAGCTGCCGCGTTCGCCGTCCAGGCCGCGCTCGCGGTGATGGCCGGCGGCCTGCTGAGCCTGCTGCCGCACACACCGACGCAGATCGTCGTGGCCATGCTGTTCATCGTCGGCGCGATCCTCCTGCTGCGCCAGAAGCCCGCCGGCAGTGACGAGTACGTCGAGGACCATCACGCGCGGCGGACGTTCCTGCCCGTCGCCGCGACCGGTTTCGCGGTGATCTTCGTCGCCGAGTTTGGCGATCTCACCCAGATCATAAGCGCCAACCTGGCCGCCAAGTACCACGACCCACTGTCGGTCGGGGTCGGGGCGGTGGCGGCCCTGTGGGTGGCGGCGGGCCTGGCCATCATCGGCGGCCGCAGCCTGCTGAAGGTGCTCCCGGTCAAGTGGCTGAGCCGGGGAGCCGCCGCTGTCATGCTGGCCCTGGCCGGGGCCACCCTCGCCGCCTTGTTCTAGGGGACGCCTTTACCAGGTCAGGCCGGTCAGGCCGGTCAGCCGGGCATGCCGGTCAGCCGGTCAGGGTCAGGCCGGTCAGCCGGGCAGGCCGTAGGGGATCTCGGGGGAGCTGGCCGCGATTTCGATGAGGCGGTTGTATTTGGCGACGCGCTCGCCGCGGGCGGGTGCGCCGGACTTGAGCTGGCCGCTGCCGGTGCCGACGGTGAGGTCGGCGATGAAGGAGTCCTCGGTCTCGCCGGAGCGGTGCGAGACGAACTGCCGGTATCCGGCGTCGCGGCAGATCGCGATCGCCCGCAGCGTCTCGGTGACGGTGCCGATCTGGTTGAGCTTGATCAGTGAGGCGTTGGCGATGCCGCGCTCGATGGCCTTGGTGATGATGGCGGGGTTGGTGCAGAAGTTGTCGTCGCCGACCAGTTCGACGGTCTGCCCGAGGCGCGCGGTGAGGGCGATCCAGCCCTCGTCGTCGTCCTCGCCGAGGCCGTCCTCGATCGAGTGCACCGGGAAGTCCGCCACGATGCCGGCCAGCCGCTCGATCAGGTCGGCGCTGCTGAGCAGCTCACCGGCCACCCGGTAGCGGCCGTCCGGCTGGCGGAACTCCGACGCCGCCAGGTCCAGGGCGATGGAGACTCCCCCGGGCCCGGTCTGGTAGCCGGCGTCGCCGATGGCCTGGACCAGCAGCCGGAGCACTTCTTCGGGGTCGTCGATCTCGGGGGCGAAGCCGCCCTCGTCGCCCAGGCCGACCGACAGTTTCCGGCTGGTCAGCTCGCGCCGCAGGGTGGCGTAGACCTCGGCGCCGGCCCGGACGGCTTCGGCCATCGACGGGGCGCCCAGCGGCGCGATCATGAATTCCTGGAAGTCCAGCGCGTTCGCCGCGTGCGCGCCGCCGTTGAGCACGTTGAAGTGCGGCACCGGCATCAGCGGGCGCACACCCTCGGGGGCCAGCCACCGCCACAGCGGTATCCCGGCCGAGGCGGCCAGGGCGCGGGCCAGCGCCATCGAGGTGCCCACGGTGGCGTTGGCGCCGAGCCGGGCCTTGTTCGCCGTCCCGTCCAGCTCGATGATCGCCTGGTCGGTCTCGGCCAGCGACGTCCAGGACCGCCCGCGCAGCAGGCCGGCGATCTCGGTGTTCACCGCGCCGACCGCGCCCAGCACGCCCTTGCCCTCGTAGCGGGTCTTGTCGCCGTCCCGGCGCTCGACCGCCTCCAGGGTTCCCGTCGACGCCCCGGACGGCACCCCGGCCCGCGCCGTCGTGCCGTCGGCGAGCCGGACGGTCACCGCCAGCGTGGGCCGCCCGCGCGAATCAAGAATCTCCAGCGCCGATAGCTCTGCGACA